>Ga0222712_10001787_pt1 | contig 25816 bp, 24 predicted proteins | sample C33_657DmetaG_FD_165043 | JGI IMG/M metagenome (GOLD analysis project Ga0222712, IMG submission 165043) | Estuarine water microbial communities from San Francisco Bay, California, United States - C33_657D | ecosystem: Environmental > Aquatic > Marine > Unclassified | place: USA: California... | reverse complement strand
ATATCGGGGTGCCAGCCCCAAAGAATTTTCTCGACTTCTACCCCTGCACCTCCACCCTCAAGTTTCTTTCATCATCCGGGGCGTCGGCTTGGATTCATGAAAGTTAGTAGGATCCACCGTGCAGTGGAGGTGCGACTATCCTCTTGCTCAAGACTCTGGCACTCGTACCAGGCCGAGCCCCACCAGGGGCCCCGGGCTTACTTGATATCCGGGTACTTGCGAACCAGTTCGCGGTTCTGATCAATCTCAGCCTTGAGTTCGCGGGCAAATTCGTCGGGCGTATTGCCTATGGGTGTGAATCCGTTGGATTCGATCATCTGAGCCACTTTCGGGTCTTTCATGGCCTTGGCAATTTCGCGCTGCACCCATTGGATAGCCGCCGGTGGCGTGCCCACAGGGGCGACGACGCCGAACCAGGACAGCATGTCGAACTTGTAGAGGTCGCGCACCACCGGCACGTTGGGCAGTTGCTTGGATGGTGCGGTGCCGCCGAAAGACAGGGCTTTGAGCTTGCCATTCTGGGCGACGATGGTGCCGACCGTCTCGAAGTGCGCATCAAGGTGGCCGCCCAGGGTTTGCTGTATCAACTCGCTGGTGGTTTTATAGGGCACTTGCAGAAATTTCACGCCCGTCCTTTCCTCGAGCATCGCTACCCAGCTCTTGTTGCCCGCGCCGAAGATGCCGATCCTGACGGTCTCCGGTTTATCCTTGGCCATGGCCACCAGGCCGCGAATGTCTTTGGCCGGGAAGTTTTCGCGCGCAGCGAGCACCACGCCTAGCGAAAACAGGTTGGTCACCGGCACCACGTCTTTGAGCGGGTCGAAGGCAAGCTCCTTGTTGATGAGTGGGTTCAGGTTGATGGCGCTGGCCCAAGTAATGGCCATGGTGTAGCCATCGGGGCTTGCACCCTTGACCGCCAGCAGACCCACAGCGCCGCCCCCGCCGGCTTTGGATTCCCACAGCAAGGTCTGGCCGGTGTTTTCTCGCACCTTCTCGAAGATGGCCCTTTGCATGGCCTCGGGCGCACCCCCTGGCGCCAGGCCATAGAAGGTGATGGGTTTGGTCGGATAGGCTTGGGCCACTGCGGCTACGGCGACGGTGGTGGCGGCCAAAGCCAGTGCGAGTTTGAGTAGTTTCATGGTGAGGTCTCCTTGTGGGCTTTTAAGTGATTGGGATGGGTATGCGGGCTTGATCGGTGCATAGGGGTTTGCGGTCATACGAGGCGATGGGATTTCAGTGTGACGCTCCTTTCTGTAGCGCCAGCGCTTGGTCAATTTCCTGGCCGATGATCTGGCTCCATTGGGTGATATCGGTTTCGGTGACGGAGGGCAGATGCGCCGCAATGCTGATGGCCAGCGTTGGTGGTCCCTGCGTTTGTGGCACTGCAATGCCCAGGCCGAAAGATTGCTCCATCACCCGCCCGCGGCTGATGGCCACTCCGTTTCGGCGGGCTTGCTCCACACTCAGGCGCAGCGTGTGTGCGTCTATGCGCGGATGGTTAATGAGTTCAGGCGCGATCAGATCGATCAGCGTATCGGTCGTGCTCTCATCCAGTGCGGCCAGCAAGGCGGTCGCGCCCGCGCCCACGCCCAGCAAGCGGCGCTGGCCGACTTCCACCGGAATCACCCGCACCAGCGATCGCCCCTCTGATTTGAGAAGGCAGACCGCCTCCAGTCCGGTACGGCGCATCAAATAGGTGGTCACGCCGGTTCGGCGCGCCACTGCATCGACCGCATCGCTCCAGCGTGCCACCTCCAGGGCCGAGCAGGGAACGGCCAGGCCCAGCTCATACACTAAGGGGCCCATCTGGTAGCCGAGACTGCCTTTGGCCTGAGCGATCAGGCCTTCATCCTGCAGGCATTTGAGCATGCGGTGGGCGGTGGAGCGAGCCAGTCGTTCAGAGCGGGAGATGTCGGCCAGTGATACGCTGGCTGGTGTGGCGCGCGCCACCGCCTTGAGGATGGCTGCAGCGCGGCGTATGGCTTGGGTGCCATCAGGCGGGTGAGCCTTGACCGCAGCCTTTGGGGTTGCGGCGCTGCGTCGTACGCTTGGTTTTGACCGGGTGGCCATGGTGCTCAGTCGGAAATGGTGTTGGAGCTGTTGTTGCCAAACCGGGGTGGGCGCTTCTCGGAGAAGGCCTGCAGTGCTTCCCGATGGTCGGCGCTGCGCACCGACAGCGCCTCGTAGCCCAGGCCGGTGTCCATCAGCGCATGGGCAATGCGCTTGAGCTCCAGATTGGCAGTGACCTTCGTCCAGCGTATGGCTTGAGTGGCGCCGGCGAGCAGGCGTTGGCAAAAGGCGTCGACCCGCGCATCGAGTGCCTCGGCCTCGACCGCATGGTTGATCAGGCCGATGGCTGCTGCCTGGGTAGCCGTCATCAGATCCCCGGTCATCAGATACTCTTTGGCCCGAGCAAAGCCGATGAGCTGCGGCCAGATGACCGCCCCACCGTCGCCAGCCACCAGACCGACTGCCACATGCGGATCGCCGATGCGGGCCTGACTGGCGGCAAAGATCACATCGCACATCAGTGCCAGCGTGGCGCCCAGGCCCACCGCATGCCCGTTGACCTTGGCGATCACCGGCTTTTCGATGTCCAGCAAGGTAAAAACCAGGCGCTTGGCATTGAGCACCTCCTTGTCGAACAGGCGTGGCTGTTCGGCCACCTGTCTCATGCGCAGCAGATCGCCGCCTGCAGAAAACGCCCTGCCGGCGCCGGTGAGCACCACCACGTCGGAGTCAGGGTCTGTGCCGGCAAAGGCCAGTGCCTCGATCAGCTCCTCATGCATCACTGGGCCGAAGGCGTTGAGCTGCTCGGGCTGATTGAGCGTGATCGTCAGCAGCCTTTGCTTGCGCTGCAGGATCAGGCTTTGGTATGCGGGCAAGGGCGACATGGTTGCAGTCATGCTGCGCGGGCCTGCGGCCAGGCCAGTGTTGCGGCTTGCTGCAACTGTCGGGAACCGCCCCCGAGTTCAGAGCTCAGCAGCTTGATGCGGTAGGTCCAGCGGTGCAGGGGATGCTCCAGGGTCAGACCCATGGCGCCCATGAACTGGTGCAGGTCGTAGCTGATCCGTCCCGACTCCTGCTGTGCGTAGCCCAGCGCGGTGGCCGCATCAATGGCCCGGCCGGAGTCGGCTGCTTTCAGGGTGAGCCAGTGCGCAGCCTCTATGGCGCAGGACGCTTGAGCCAGCCGGTGCTGTACCGCCTGAAACGAGCCGATGGGCCGGCCAAACTGCTGGCGTTGCTTGACATGGTCCAGCACCGACTGCAGTGCCGCTTGCAGGCAGCCCACCAGTTCGGCCGCTACCGCCACTTGCCACAGCCCGCTCAGCCGGGTGGCCGTATCAGGCGCAAGCGCATGCCACTGCAGGGTTGCATCGGTTCGCAGTCGGCCCATGGGGTAGGCAAACAGGCTGTCTATCACTTCGACCTGATCGGACTGAAGGCTGGCCACCGAGACCGAGTGCGGTGTCATGTGCAGCACGGTTCGGGCGGTCGGCAAAAAGCGAGCGGGCCGCTGCAGCGGGCCGTCGATCACCGCAATCGCACCGGGGTCTTCAGGACAGGCCAGTGGGCCGAGCAGTGCCGAGGCGGCCACTTCAGCGCAGACCGGCAATTGGGCCAAGGTCTGCACCATGAACGCGGCTGCCACTGGGCCCAATGTGGCTTCCGTCAATGCTGAAAAGAACCCGCCCTCCTGCAACTGCGCTTCCAGTTGCGGCGCATGCTCAAAGCGGCTGCCAGTGGCGCGCCAAGCCTGTCGGTAGCGCGCGGCCAGATGGTCTATGGCCGACTGAAACTGATGCAGGTCTTCGTGCGCCTGGAAGTTCACAGCCGAGCCTCCCGAGGCAGTTGCAGGTACTGGTGGGCCACCAGATTGAGCTGAATTTCAGCCGCCCCAGAGGCAATGCCAGCGGCGATCGCGCGTTCATGATGGGCCAGGTGGATGGCGAACTCCTGGCCGCACAGGGTATCGGGTAGAAACTCGGTGGCAAAGTCGGCCACCGCATGGTCGGCTGCGATCACCGCCACCCGCGCCTGGCTGGCCTCGCCGCTGGGCAAGGCCTGGCGGCTGCGCAGATCGACCACCCTGTAGACCAGCATGCGGGCGGCCTCGCAGGCGGCGCGCGCCTGGCCAGCGCGGGTCTGGACGATGGGGTCGTCAAAGCGGCCTTCGCGCTGCAGTTGCTCAACCATCTGAGTGAGCACGCGCAGCGAATAGGCGTAGCGGGCAATGCCGACCCGTTCGTTGTTCAGTGCATAGGTGATGATGGACCAGGCCTGCCCCTGCTCGCCGAGCTGGCAGCTTTGCGGCACCACCACGTCCTGAAAAAAAACCTCATGGATATCGCCCATGCCGATCAGGCTGGGAATGGGTCGTACCACGATGCCGGGTGTGTCCATGGGCACCAACAAGATGGAGATGCCCGCCTTGCCGCTGCCGGTGCGCGCCAGCAGGAAGCAGTAGTCGGCCAGGCCTGCATAGGAGGTCCAGACCTTGGAGCCGTTGACGATGTAGCGATCGCCGTCGGCCATGGCCTGCGTGCGCAGCGCCGCCAGGTCCGAGCCGGCCGAAGGTTCGGAAAAACCCTGGCACCACACCACCTTGCCCTGGGCGATGGCCGGCAGGTGCATCTGCTTTTGCGCCTCGCTGCCAAAGCGCATCAGGGTCGGACCTATCCAATTGACGTTCATGTACTGCGGCCCGCGCGGCTCGCCGGCGGCCCACATTTCCTCGCCCAGAATCAGCTGCTCCCAGGGCGAGCTGCTCACCCCGCCGTAGGCCTCGGGCCAATGCGGCACCAGCAAGCCCGCTTGCGCTAGCTCGGGGCAAAACCTCATGCTGAATTCGGTCTGCTCACGCGAGCCGGGTCCGTGGCGAGCGATCGCGTCCCAATCGGCCGGCAGATGCTGGGCCAGGAAGCTGCGCACCCGCTCGCGCAGGGCGCGATCCTGGGGTGTCCAATTCAACGACAGGCCGTGCTTTTCAGCCGCATCCATAAATATTCCATATATTGGGATTGCATGCGAAGCCTGATTTTCGTCGCTTCGGGCAATTATTAACGGTATTATTCTTCGAAGTCGATCTTTTTGGACCTTCGCTTTGCCAGAAATTTTCTTAAATATCCCACATTCTGGGATCTTGGTAGGCCTCATCATGCCAGCGGGAGATTCCAGGCGTGCACTTTGAGTTCAGCCCGGATGATCTGGCTTTTGCCGAGCAGGCCCGCCAGTGGTTGCGGGCCAATAAGCCCGAGCAGCCGCCGCCGCACAGTGGCATGCCAGCGCGCCAGTTCGCGCTGGCCTGGCAATCTGAGCTCCATCGCGCAGGCTGGGCTGGCCTGTCCTGGCCAAAGGACTATGGCGGCCGCGGGCTGAGTCTGGAGCGGCAGATTCTTTGGCATGAAGAGTCGGTCAAGGTGGGTGCGCCCAGTCCTCTGAACCCGACCTTCGTCTCGCTCAATCATGCAGGCCCGACCTTGATCGCCTGCGGCAGCGAGGAACAAAAGGCCTTTCATTTACCGCGCATCCTCGCTGGCGAGGTCATCTGGTGTCAGGGCTTTTCCGAGCCGGACTCGGGCTCCGACCTGGCCAGCTTAAAGTCAAGCGGCCGTGTGGAAGGCGATCACCTGGTGGTCAACGGGCAGAAGATCTGGTCGAGCTACGCCGACATCGCCGACTATCAGGAGCTGCTCATTCGCACCGAGCCAGACTCGCAGCGGCACAAAGGACTGAGCTGGGTCATTTGCGACATGAAGGCGCCGGGCATCACCGTGCGCCCTATCGAAAACATGGCCGGTGCACACCACTTTGCCCAGGTGTTTTATGACAACGTGCGCATTCCGCTCACGCAGGTGGTGGGCGCCTTGCATGATGGCTGGAATGTGGCCATGACCACCTTGAGTTTTGAGCGGACCACCGCAGCCATGGCCCTGCAGCTCGAGCTGTCGGTCAAGGCCGAAAGGCTGGCGCAATGGGTGCTGGCCTTGCCTTTCGATGAGCGCAGCGCAGCCTGGCGCCAGCAGGTCGCTGGCCTGCGGGCTCAGGCAGCCGCATTGCGCGCCCTGACTTATCAGAGCTTGTTTCGCAGTCCCGCCACCGCCTTCGATGGCTCCATGGTTCGGCTCTATTTTGCAGAGCTTTCGCAGCGCGTACATGGCATGGCGCTGGAGTTGATGGGGCCCCTGGGCGCTGATGCGCAGGCCTTTGGCAGCTGGACCCATGACTACCTGGAATCCTTCAGTGAGACGATCGCCGGCGGCACCGCCGAAATCCAGCGCAACATCATTGGCGAGCGCATCCTCGGCCTGCCCAGGGAGAGCGTACGGTGAGCATCTCGCTGGACCCTTCTTCCGAACAGCAGCAGATTCTGGCTTCGGTGGGCCGCCTGTTGGCAGAGCAGTTTCCGGTTGCTCGCCTGCGCGGTGAGCAGGCCGCCAAGGCCACGCCCGCGCAGTCGGTGGTGGCCCTGGCCGGGATTGGTGCCCTCGGTCTGGGTCTGAGCGAGGAGCTGGGAGGCGCAGGCTTTGGGCTGACCGAAGACATGCTGCTGTTCGTCGAACTTGGACGCCAATTGATGACGCCCGCGGTGTTGGCCACTGTCCTGGCGGCCCGGCTGGCGGCCGAATGTGGGCGGCAAGATGTGGTCCGATCGCTATTGGCCGGGCAGCAGGTGGTCGGCCTGGCCCAGCCCCTTGGGCCCTGGAGCAGCAGTGCCCAGGAGCAGATGGTGCACCTCGTCGATGGGGCAAATGCTGAGTTGGCGCTGCTGTGGAGCGATGCGGGCATGGGGCTGGTGTCGACCTCGCACCTGCGATTGCAGACGCTCTCGCCCATGGACAGATCTGTGTCTTTGCATCGCGCCATGATTGAGCCGGCTGCGCTGCAGCTCTGGCGCCCGGCCGATCAGACCCGGCTGCAGGCGCAGGCCCAGCTGCTGCTGAGTGCGCAGCTGCTGGGCATGGCCCAGGCCTGCTGCGATATGGCGGTCGCCTATGCCAAGCTGCGCAGCCAGTTTGGCCGTCCCATAGGCTCGTTTCAAGCCATCAAGCACCGCTGCGCTGACATGGCGGTGCGGGTCGAGGTCTTGCGTGCGCAACTACACCTGGCCACGCTGGCTCAGACCAGGCCCATGGCCGACGCCGACTTCCAGTTGGCAGCCTGCCGCTGGCTGGCCGTCGACCATGCGCTGGCCAACGCCCGCAGCAATATTCAGATACACGGCGGGATTGGTTTCGCTGCCGAGTGCGACGCGCACCTGTACGTGCTGCGCGCGCACCTGTACGATCAGCTCAGCGGCAGCCGCCGGGCCGAAGGTGAGTGTCTGCTGGCCCAGCGCTGGGCTGATGAGAATCAGCCCGTGCCTATCGCGCCGCCATCTCTGACCCGCTCAAAGGAATAAGCCATGCGCGTTGCTCTCATCACTGGCGCCGGCAGCGGCATAGGCCTGGCCACTGCGCGCTTGTTCCTGGACTGCGGTGTGGCGGTGGTCGGTGTCGGTCGCAGTGCCCAGCGCCTGCAGGCGCTCGATCAGCTCGGGCGTGCTGGCGCGCCGGTGGCCACGCTGGCACTAGACATCACCGAGGCCCAGGCGCCGGCCCAGGCCGTCGAGCTGGCCATGAGCCGTTTTGGTCGACTCGACTGCCTGGTCAATAACGCGGGCATAGGCAGCCCCAAGCCTGTCCATGAAACCGACGACGAGACCCTGGAGCTTTTCCTGGACTTGATGCTGCGCGCCCCCTTCCGACTGGCCCGTGAGGCGCTCAAGGTGTTCGAGCCCGGAGCCAGCATCGTCAATGTCGCCTCCACTTACGCGCTGGTGGGTGGCCTGCGCGGCGGGGCCTACTCAGCCGCCAAGGCGGGTCTCATCGGTCTGACCACCCATATGGCCTGTCAGTACGGCAGCGCTGGCATACGCAGCAATGCGGTGGCTCCCGGTGTGGTGCCCACCGAGATGACCATGGCCCGGCTGGAGGATGAGCGCTTCAAGCGCATGAACCAGGACATGACGCCTTCGGACCGGACCGGCACGGTCGAGGACGTGGCGCAAGCGATCGTGTTCCTGGCCTCGCCGGCGGCGGGCTGGATCAACGGACAGGTGCTGGCGGTCGACGGCGGCTGGTCCTCGACCAAATTCCTGTCCGAAGAGGCTTTGCTGGCCAAGCGCGAGCCGGTCGCGTCAAGCTGGACCCATTCGGGGCGGACGGTCCCCCGCTGAGGCACAGACAGCATGCCTGCGAGCAGTGCTGCACAGCCAGGGCCACGCGCCATGGACGGACTCTGGCCTGTGCTGAACCAAAACCCTGAGCGGGTGATTCTTGTCGACGGGCCGCAGCGCATCAGCTGCGCTCAATGGCTGGCGCAGGCCGGCGAGCTGGGCAGTGCATTGCGGCGGCAAGGGCTGCCCGAGGGGGCGGCAATCGCCTTTCAACTGCCCAACTGGTACGAGGCCTGCGTGATTCACCTAGCGGCATTGCTCTATGGCTTTCGCCTGGTGCCACTGCTGCCCATGTATCGGCAGACCGAGCTCTCGCTCATCCTTAGCGAATGCCAGGTGCAGGCGGTCTTCATACCGCAGGAGTTTCGTCAGCAGTCCTACACCGATTTGCTGGCCCAGGTCAGCTGGCCGCAGCGATCGGCGCAGCGCATCTATGTGGTGCGTGGCCGCGATGACCGCTATGGCGCTTATGCCGATCTCCTGGGTGGGCCGACCCTGGCGCCCACACCTGCCTTGCTCGATGAGGTCAAGCTGGTGCTCTACACCTCGGGCAGTACTGGCAAGCCCAAGGGCGTCATGCACACCCACCGATCCATCGATAGCCTGATTGAATTTACCGCCGAGTTCTGGGGCCTGTCGCCTGCCGATGTGGCCTTGGTGCCCTCGCCGGTAGGCCATATTGGCGGCTCCATGTATGCCTTTGATTTTCCGCTGCGGCTGGGGGTGCGCGCGCTGCTGATGGAGCGCTGGAATGCGGACCAGGCCATGGATCTGATCGAGGCCGAGAGCGTGAGTTTTTGTGCCGGCGCCACGCCCTTCCTGGCCGATCTTCTGGCCGCTGCCGAGCGCCGGGCCAGCGCCTTGCCCTCGCTGCGTCGTTTCATTTGTGGCGGCGCCAGCGTCCCGCCTGCATTGATTGAACGTGCCTCAGCCCAGTTCACCCAATGCACCGTCTCGCGGGCCTATGGGTCAACCGAGTTGCCGGTGATTTGTGCGGGCGTGCGCAGCCGCGCCGACGCCTATCACGGCGCGCACACCGACGGACAGTGCGGTGCAGATGTGCAGTTGCTCGATGATGCCGGCGTCCCGGTCGACCCTGGTGAAGTCGGTGAGGTGGTGGCCCGCGCACCGCGCCTTTTTGCAGGCTATGTAGACCCACAGGACAACGATGGCGCCTTTACCGCCGACGGCTACTTTCGAATGGGTGATCTGGCGCGCTGGGTCGACGGACGCTTCCTGGAGATCAAGGGTCGCAAGAAGGAACTCATCATCCGCCTGGGCGAAAACCTCAGCCCGCTGGAGATCGAGAACGTGATGCTGCAGCACCCGGCCGTGCGGCAGGTGGCGGTGGTTGGCATCGCCGACGAGCGAACCGGTGAGGCTGCCTTGGCCTTTGTTGTTGTTCACCCGGGGGCGAGCCTGTCGCTCAAGGAGCTGCAAAGCTATTGGGCTGATAAAGGCCTGGCCCGTCAGAAGTGTCCGGAGTACTTGCGCGTGGTCGACAGTCTGCCCACCAATACGATAGGCAAGGTGCTCAAGCGCGAACTGCAGCGCATCGGGTTGCACGGCGAGCTCTGAGGCAGGCGCTGCGCTTGCGCAAGCCCAAGCCCTTACAAGGCAGCGACAATGCCGTCTTTACCGTTTGTACGCCATGCAGACCCCTGAAACCCCAGTTGTGCGCGACATCGTCCTGGTGGGCGGTGGGCACAGCCATGCGGTGCTGCTCAGGCGTTGGGCCATGCGGCCGCTGCCGGGGGTGCGACTGACGCTGATTTGCCGTGACACGCACACGCCGTATTCAGGCATCCTGCCCGGTCATATCGCGGGTCACTACAGCTTTGAGCAAGTGCACATTGATCTGCGCACCCTGGCGCAAGCCGCTGGTGCGCGGTTTTTTCGCAGCGAGGTGATCGCTCTGGACCGCAGCGCGGGCCAGGTGGTGTGCGAGGGGCGCCCGCCGGTGCCTTATGACTGGGTATCGATCAATATCGGTGCCACGCCCCGGCTCGGTGTGCCGGGCGCGGCCAGCCACGCTTTGCCGGTCAAGCCCATCGATCGTTTTCACCAGCGCTGGCTGGAGCTGCTGGCGCGGGTTCGCACGCACAGCGGCAAGTTGCGGCTGGCTGTTGTCGGCGCTGGCGCGGGCGGGGTTGAGTTGATCCTGGCCATGCAGTGGCGCTTGCGTGCCGAGCTCAAGGCCCTCAGCCGTGATCCGGATGCGCTGGAGTTTCACCTCTACAGCAGCACCGCGCAGATTTTGCCCAGCCACAACGCCCGGGTGCAGCGCCACTTCACCCAAGTGCTGCGCCAGCGCGGTGTGCAGCTACACACCGGTCAGGCGGTGACCGAGGTTTGGGCCGGTTGCTTGCAGACAGCCAGCGGCCAGGTGTTTGATGCCGATGCGGTGATTTGGGTCACCCAGGCCGCCGGCGCACCCTGGCTGCGCGAGACCGGTCTGGCGCTCGATGAGGCCGGCTTCATCCGCGTCAACGAGAACTTGCAAAGCATCAGCGACGAGCGGGTGTTTGCCGCCGGCGATGTCGCCAGCTGGCCCCGCGCGCAGCTGGAAAAAGCCGGCGTGTTCGCGGTGCGCCAGGCCATGCCGCTGATGGACAACCTCAGGCGCAGCCTCTTGGCTCAGCCGCTGCGCCCCTATCGGCCGCAGCGCCGCTGGCTGGGCTTGATCAGTACCGGCGATGCCAATGCAGTGGCTTCGCGTGGCCGTTTTTTTGCCCAAGGCCCCTGGGTCTGGCGCTGGAAAGACTGGATCGACCGCCGCTTCATGGCGCAGTTCGAGCAACTGCCTGCAACCATGGCGCCGACCTCGGTGCAAGCCCCGGCCTTGCCCCTGGAGGATGTCGAGCGCGAGCAGCTGCTGTCGGCCCAGGCCATGCGCTGCGGCGGCTGTGGCGCCAAGGTCAGCGCCAGCGTGCTGGCGCGGGTATTGGCGCGTTTGCAGCCCAGGCCGTCCAGCGATGTGCTGCTGGGCCTGAGCGCCGGTGATGACGCGGCGGTGCTGCGCCTGCCGCCGGGTCAGGCGCTGGTGCAGTCGGTGGATTTTTTCCGCGCCTTCATTGACGACCCTTATGTGTTTGGTCGCATCGCTGCCAACCATGCGCTGGGCGATGTGTTTGCCATGGGCGCCCAGGCGCACAGCGCGCTGGCTCTGGCCACTGTGCCGCCCGGACTGGAGTCGCGCACCGAGGACCTGCTGCTGCAAATGATGAGCGGCGCGTTGTCGGTGCTCGATGCCGCTGATTGCGCCCTGGTCGGCGGCCATACCGGCGAGGGGCAGGAGCTGGCGCTGGGCTTTTCGGTCAATGGCCTGATCGCGCAAGACCTGCAGGGCCTGATGAGCAAGGCGGGCCTGCACCCCGGCGACAGCCTGATCCTGACCAAGCCTATTGGCACGGGCACTTTGCTGGTGGCGCACCAAAAATTACGCGCCCGCGGGCACTGGATAGACGCGGCACTTCAGACCATGATGCAGTCCAGCCAGCAGGCTGCCCAGGTGCTGCGTGCGCATGGTGCGCGCGCCTGCACCGACCTGACCGGCTTTGGCCTGCTCGGCCACCTGCTGGAAATGAGCCGGCCCAGCGGGGTTGACCTGCGCTTGCAGCTATCGGCTCTCCCGGTTTTGGCCGGTGCGGCCGAATCTGCGGCGGCCGGGCATCTGAGCTCGCTGCATGCGTCCAACGCCCAGATGGCATCAGCGCTGCAAAGCAGTGCTGCCTGCGTCGGCCATCCGCACCTGCCCTTGCTGTTTGACCCGCAGACTGCCGGCGGCCTGCTCGCCGGCGTGCCCGCTGCCCAAAGCGCCGCCTGTTTGCGCGCGCTGCACGCGCAAGGCTATACCCAGGCCTGCGTGATCGGCCAGGTGCTGGCACGCAGCCAGGCGCCGCAGCCGGTGCAGCTGGTGATTTGAGCTTAGGAGCGGGCTTGACCGCTTGTAGGTGAGGCCAAGTCTTGCTGGACCCAGGCCTACTTTTTCTCTTTCTTGATGCCCAGCGCGGCTTCCAGGCCTATGTATTCGCAGCTCACGCCCTTGTGCCAGAACTCGGGCGGTGCCAGGCAGTGCTGGTAGAACTTCTCACCCTTGAGGTCCGATAGAAAGTAAGAGCGCAGGATGGCTTTGGTGGTGGGCACCAGGGTCACATTGCGGGCCAGGCCGCACTTGGCCTTGAAGACACAGTCGTTGGCCTCGGTGGCGTCCTTGTACAGATGCAGCTTGATGCGGCCTGAGCCCATGCCCGATTTGGTGAAGCTCAGCGCACAGGCGCTGCCATCCATCCTATCGAGCCCGTGCTGGCGGGCCAGGAAATTCATTTCCGCCAGAACCAGTTGCAGGAACCATTCGCCGACCACGCCGGCGCAGCTGTAATAGCTTTCCTTGACCTGCTCATAGATGATCGGCCCGGCTGGCATTTCCTTGCTGTCCAGGCGCAGCATGGGCTCGGGCCCAGCCGATGGCCCCAGGGCCGGCAGGCGCGCGATCTCATGGTTGGAGACGAAGTCGGTCGGGTCCGAGCAGGCGTTCAAGCCAGCCAGGGCGGAGCCGATCAGGCACAGGGCCAGCAGGCGTTGCAGGAAGGGGCGCAGCTTCATCACGGGGTCATGGTCGCACAAAAGCGCGCGGTCGTATCAAACCGGGCCGGCTGGCAGCGAGCCGGTCAGCAGCGGCAAGGGCGCCGCGGCGGTGTTCGGCGCCGGGGTGCGGCTGGCATTCATCACCATCGACAGCAGGGCGTAGTAGCCGTTGATGCCGATCAGATCGACTGCCCCTTGCTCGCCCAGCAGTTCGACCACCCGCGCCCAACTCGCATCGCTCACGCCTTGGTTGCGGTGCAGCTCAGTGGAAAAAGCATAGACGGCGGCCTCGTCAGCGGGCAGGTCCACAGGCTGGCGGCCCTGTGCGATCGCTTCAATCGTCGCCGCCGCCACCCCAGCCTTCTGGGCAATCGGGGCGTGGATGGCCCATTCCACCTGCTGTGACCACTGACGGGCGGTGATCAGGATCGCCAGTTCCGACAGGCGCAGCACCAGGGTGCTGCGGTAGCGCAGGTATTCGCCCATGCGCTGGGCATGGCCCATCAGCTCCGGGCTGCGCAGCAAGGGGATGAAGGGCGAGATCAGCGCACCGCGGGGTCCGTCGATCACAGCCTGCGCCTCGCGCTTTTGCTCGGGGCTCCATTGCGCCTCGGGGATGGGGGGAAGTCGGTCTAAGCTCATCAGGGTCTTTCAGTGGGGGTCTGAGCCGGACGTCTGGGGTGGCAAGCCCATGCGCGTGCGCATGCGGGCCTGCCAAACCTCGCGCGAGCAAAAGCCCGGTCGGCTGCGGGCCATGGCTTCAGACTGCGCGAGGATGGCCTCGTCCGGTTGATTCAGTGAGATGGCCTCGCGCAGCGGCTGCTCGCAATACCAAGCTGTGTCCATGAAGATTTCCAGCCGATTGCCTTCCGGGTCGCGCAGGTAAAGGGAAATCGCATTGCCATGCGTCACGCTCACCAAGTCGCTGACGTCGGGCTCGGCCTGCATGCGCGCATGGACCGCCCGCAGGGTGCTCAGGTCAGGCACGCGCAGCGAGATCTGGTTGATCAGGTTAAAGCCTGGCCCCTCGGGCCGGCCGCTGGCCAGCACCAGTTGGTGGTGCTCGCTGGGGTCCCGACTGAGAAACAGCAACTGCACCGACCCGAGCAGGCCCCGGTCGGTTTCGGTAAAGCCCAGCGCCTGCCTATAAAAGCGGCCCATGCGATCAAGGTCACGCACATAGATGCCCAGGTGGCTCAGGCTCAGTGCGCCGCTGCGGCTCAAGGGGTCGGTGGTGGACATATTGGTGGTGGCTGGGTGAGACTGCTGCGCTTCATTATCTCGCTGCGCTTAACTTCTGTTGCCGGGGTCCAACCACGGCCCCATCGGGCCGAGGGCGGCCCTCCTACAACACCCAGCGCAGGCCTGGGGTCAGCCCCAGCCAGAACATGCAGTGCAGGCCTAGGGCAGCCCCACCCTCAACATCCAGCGCGGCCTTGGGTTGGGTGTGGGAGCCGCGCCCTCGCGGCGATGCTGCGATCAATACAGCAGCAGTACCCCAGCGTAGGCCCCATCGGGCCGAGGGCGGCCCTCCTACAACACCCAGCGCAGGCCTAGGGTAGCCCCACCCACAACACTCAGCGCAGGCCTAGTGTCAGCCCCACCCACAACACTCAGCGCAGGCCTAGTGTCAGCCCCAGCCAGAACATGCAGTGCAGGCCTAGGCTAGCCCCACCCTCAACACCCAGCTCAGCCTTGTGTTGGGTGTGGGAGCCGCGCCCTCGCGGCGATGCGGCTTTTGAGCAGGCGCGGCAGCGACTTCAGCCGCGCTCGACGCCTGCCTGCCAAAAGCGCTCGTACTGCGGCGCTCGCTTTTCCACAAAGGCTGACAGGCCTTCCTGCCACTGCTCAGGTGGCAGGCGGCTCAGGCAGGCGCGCACCTCTTGCCAGTCGGTGGCGTGCTGGCGGCTCACACTGTGTTTGAGCTCGGCCAGCGCACCTGGGGGTACGCCCTGAATCACGGTTTGCGCCAGCTTGAGCGCTGCCGGCAGCACCTCCTCGGGGTCCAGCAACTGGTTGACCAGGCCCAGACTCAAGGCCTCGGTGGCGCTCACCTTGCGGCGGGTGTACATGATCTCCAGGGCCCGGCGCTCGCCGATGAGGGCGGGCAGGCGGGCCATGGCGGTGTTCGGTATCACCCCCAGGCCGAGCTCGGGCGTGCTCAGGTAGGCGTTGCTGGCCAGGACTGCCAGGTCGCAGCTCAAGGCCAGCTCAAAGCCGCCGCCCAAGGCGGGGCCGTTGATGGCCGCGATCACCGGCAGGCGGTGCTGGGCCAGGGCCTCAAACAGGGAAACCGGGTTGTCGGGATGGGGCTTGTCACTGAGCCAGGCGCCGGTGTGCAGGTCGTGGATATTGGCGCCCGCACAAAAAAAACGGCCACGCCCGGTCACGACGATGGCGCGTACATCTTGCGTCTTGAGCGCATCAAGCGCCTGCAGTGCCGAGCGCACCAAAGCAGCCGACAAGGCGTTAAAGCGCTGGGCATCGTCCAGGCTGAGCAGGGCCACCTTGTCCTGGACTTCGCATTGCACCGTCATGGCGCTGCGCCTTCCTCGGCCTGGAAATAGGGCAGGCGCTGACCCTGCACCTCGGGGAAGGTGACCTGGGCCCGCTGGCCCACCTGCGGGACTTGTCCTTTGGGCCCGTGCCAGCGGCTGAGCATGCGCGGGCCTTCCTCCAGATCGATCAGCACCACGGTATAGGGCAGCTGCGACTGCCAGTGCGGCCCCTGAAAAGCCACCTGCACCTGGCTGTAGCTGTAGACCTGGCCTTTGCCGCTGCTGGCCTGCCACGACAGCTGCGTGCCGCCGCAGGCCGGGCACAGGCGCCGGGCGTAATAAAACACATGGCCGCAGTCGGCGCAGTGCTGCAGCATCAACTGCTCGCGCTGGCAACCCTCCCAAAAGGGCTGGGAGTCGACGGTGGGCTGTGGCAGCTCGGCGATGAGTTCGCTGGGGGTGTTCATGTTCAGGCCTCCATCACCATGACGCCGCAGACAGAGAAGACGCCACCATTGCCGCTGACCACGGCGCGGCGGGCGCCGGGAATTTGCCTGCGGCCGGCGGTGCCGCGCAGTTGGTGAACCGCTTCGGTAACATGCAGCATGCCGCCGATGTGCGCCTGCGACAGCAGGCCGCCGTGCGGGTTGAGTGGGCAGCGCCCGCCCAGGCTGGCATGGCCTGCACGCAGGTAGTTGCCGGCTTCACCCGGCCCGGCAAAGCCCAGCGCCTCCAAAGTGATGAGCACCGAGATGGTGAAGGCGTCGTGCAGCAGGGCCACCTGCAAGTCGTCCGGGCCCAGGCCGGCCGCCGCAAATGCATCGCGCCCGGCCGCTGCCATGCCCAGGTCCTCCAGGTCGGGTGTTTGCGCGACCGAGTTGTGGGTCGAGCGCATGGCCATGGAGCGTATCGACACCGCCTTGAGCCCGCGTGCCTGGGCGCGCTCGCGGCTCATCAGAATCAGCGCGCCACCGCCGTCGGAGACTTGCGAGCAGTCGAACAGGCGCAGCGGTGTGGCGATCATGCGGCTGGCCAGGTAGTCTTCCATGCTCATGGGTTTGCGCATCTGCGCGTTGTCGTTGAGCAGGGCGTGGCGCCGGGTGATCAGGGCGACTTCGGCCAGGTCTTTCTCGCTGGCACCGTACTGCGACAGGTAGCGCTGCGCCAGCAGGGCGTACGGCGTGACCATGCCGTGCAGGCCGAAAGGCTCTTCCCATTCTTCACCGCCGAGCAGGTTGCGCAGGGCCAGACCCTGCGCACCGGGCGGCCGGCCGGTCAGGGTGTTTTCGCCATAAACGCAGGCGGCAATCTCGCAGTGGCCCGACTCGATGGCCCAGACCGCTTGCTGCAGCATGGTCATGGCGGTGACGGTGCCGCCCACATCGACGGTCGTTAAAAAATTCGGCTTAAGCCCCAGGTACTCGGCCAGCGTGGACGAAAACATGGAGTTGGGAATGGCATAGGGATCGAGGTTGATCAGACCGTCGATGTCGGGCACGCGCACACCGCAGTCGGCCGCCGCCTCTTGTACCGCCCAGGCCTGAATTTGTACCGACTCCATGCCGGGGAGCTTGCCGACCCGGGTCTCGCCGGCGCCGACGATGACCACTTCTTGACTGACTTTGGGCATGCGTTCCTTGATGAACAAACGTGGGAGAAAACGTCTCAGCTGGCCAGCAGGTGGCGGGCGATCTGCAGGCGCTGCATTTCCGAGGTGCCTTCGCCGATGCGAAAGGCGCGGGCGTCGCGGTAGATGCGCTCGACCGGCAGGTCGCACATATAGCCGGCGCCGCCAAAAATCTGCAACACCCGGTCAGCCACCCGGCCCAGCATTTCGCTGGCATAGAGCTTGGCGCGCGAGGCGGCGATGCGAAAGGCCGGATCGCCCGCATCGCCCAGCGCGGCGGCGTTGCGGGTGATCAGCCGCGCTGCATGCAATTCCACGTCGCAGTCGGCCAGCGCGAACTGTATGGTCGGCTGCTCGGCCAGGGGCTTGCCGAAGGCGATGCGCTGGCGCGCATGCGGCAGCACCAAGTCCATCAGGGACTGCGCCATGCCCAGGCATTTGCTGGCGACATAAATGCGGTCGTTGTTGATGGTGGCCATCATGATCTGAAAACCTTGGCCTGGCTCGCCCAGTACATGGCTGTCAGGCACAAAGCAGTCGTCGAGCGAGAAGGCCGACAGCGGATAGCCGTGCCAGCCCATCTTGCGAAACTTGCGCTGCATCACAAAGCCCGGGTTGCTCTTGTCGACGATGAAGGTCGACAGCTTGGACTTGAGCGGCGCTGCCGGGTCGGTGGCCGCCAGCACGATCACATGGTCCGAGTGCTCGACATTCGAGATGAAGTGCTTGTAGCCATTGAGCTGCCAGCCGCCGACCACCCGCACAGCCCGGGTCGATACCGCTGAGAGGTCGGAGCCTGCGCCCGGCTCGGTCAGGGCGTAGGCGATGTGGGTCTTGGCCTGCAGCAAAGGCTCGACCAGCCAGGCTTGCTGCTCGGCACTGCAAAAACGCAGCGAGCCCGGCAGGTGGCCAAAGACCTCGCCCAGCGGCATCGAGGTATGACCGATGGCCTCGTCGAGCTCGCTGAGCATGTGCAGCGACAGACCCGGCCCGCCGATGGAGGCGGGCAGGTTGTAGCCGTACAGACCGAGCGTGCGCACCTCCTGCTCCAGCGCCTGTCTGCGCGGTGTATCGAGCCCGTCGGCCTGGTCGACCTCGGACTCCAGAGGCTTGAGCTTTTCTCGCACAAAGCGCTCGACGGTCTCGAGCAACAGGCGCGCTTCTACGGTATCGGTCATGGTCAGGCCTTGCCGGGTGAGGCTTTAGTCGAGCTGGATGTTCAGACGCTTCATCTTGACCGCATAGTTGGCGCGGTCAGCGGTGAGGAAGGCGGCGTATTGGTCAGGCCCTTGGTTGAGCAACTCCAGGCCGACGCCGGTGATGTTGGCGTTCAGAAAGGCCGGCTGTGTGATGACCTGGGCCACGTCGGTGGCGATCTTGTCGACCACCGCACGCGGGATGCCGGCCGGGCCGATCAGGCCAAACCAGGGCGCGCCCTGAAAGCCCGGCATGCCGGCTTCGGCAAAGGTGGGGACATTGGGCAGCAGGTGCGATCGCTTGCTGCTGGAAATAGCCAGGACTTTGATCCGTCCGTCTTTGGCAAAGGGCAGGGCCGGGGGGATACCGGTGAAGGAGATCTGTACCTGATCCGAGGCCAGCGCGAGCATTACTTCGGAAACGCCTTTGTAAGGCACATGGGTGAGCTTGGTGTTGCTCAGGGCCATAAAGCTGTGGGCGTCCACATGGGCGGTGCTGCCGATGCCGAAGGTGCCGTAGTTGATCTTCTCTGGCGCTCGGTTGGCTGCGGCGACGACGTCTTGCAGGGTCTGGCCAGGGAACTTGCCGCCGGCGATCATCACAATCGGCGATGCCGCGATGTTGATGATGGGCACGAAGCTGTTCACCGGGTCATAGGGCATCTTCTTGTAGATGTACTGGTTCGACGAGATGGTCGCGTCGTTGGCCAGCAGCAGGGTGTAGCCGTCGGGCGCTGATTTGGCGGTGGCTTCGCCGGCGATCATGGTGCCCGCGCCGGCGCGGTTTTCAACCACCACCGGCTGCTTCCAGACCTTGCCCAGCTCTTCGCTGAGCTGACGCGCCAGGATGTCGGCCAGGCCGCCAGCGGGGAAGGGCACGATGATCTTGACCGGCTTGGTCGGCCACGCTTGCGCCGACGCGGTGATGGCGCTCAAGGCCAGCGCGGTGCCGGCCAGCATTTTCATGAGTTTTTTCATAGCTTCTCCTCTTTCTAACGGTGGTGGTTGGTTTGAGAGACTCAGGCGACCTGCCGGCCGCTGGCCGGCCAGTAAGGCGCGCGCAGCGCGCGCTTGTCAATCTTGTTGGTGCTCAGGATGCGCGGCAGTGCCGCCATCACCTCGATGCTGCGCGGGCATTTGTAGTGGGCGATCAGGCTGCGGCAGTGGTTTTGGAGTTCCTCAGCGCTGGCTGCCTGAGCCGGCTTGAAGGCGACAAAGGCTTTGACGGTCTCGCCCCATTTGGCATCCGGAATGCCGATCACCGCCGCCTCCAGCACGCTCGGGTGCAGCAGCAGCGCCTCTTCGACCTCTCGCGAGTAGATGTTCTCGCCGCCGGAGATGATCATGTCCTTCTTGCGATCCTGCACGAAGAGGTAGCCCTCGCGGTCGAGGTAGCCCACATCGCCGGTGTGCATCCAGCCATGCTGGATGGCTTGCGCTGTGGCCTCGGGTTTGCGCCAGTAGCCCTGCATCAGCGCCTTGGAGCGGGTGCAGATCTCGCCGCTTTCCATGGCCGCACACAGGCTGCCGTCGTCGCGCACGATCTTGATCTGCGTGCCTAGAAAGGCCTGGCCGGCCGAAGCCAGGCGCCCGACCTGTTCGGGCGTGCCTTCGTCGAAATGCTGGTGCTTGTGCAGCATCGTGCCTATGCCCTGCTCGGTCATGCCGTAGATCTGCACAAAGATCTCGCCAAATGCCGCCCGCGCCCTTTTGGACAGGGCCACCGACATCGGCGCGGACGCATAGCAGACGGTCTGCAGGCTGGCCACCTGCCGCGGCCTGCGCTCCTGCTCGTCGAGCAGCATTTGGATCATGGTCGGCGCAAAGTGGGCTGCGCTGACCTTTTCTTCTTCAATGCTCTGCAGGATGCGCGCCGCGTCGAACTGTCGGTGCAGCACGATGGTCGCACCCATGAGCAGGTAGGTCAGCAACTGCCCCGGCCCCCCAATGTGATAGAAGGGCATGACCACCAACATGCGGTCGGTCGGGCGCGCACCCTGAGCCAGCGCATATTCCTTGGCCGTCTCCAGCATGCCCTCGTTGCTGAGCATCACGCCCTTGGGCTTGCCCGTGGTGCCGCTGGTGTAGATCATCAGCAGCGTGTCGTCGCCCTGGGCCCGCTCGGCGGGCGGCGCTTCGCTGGCTGCAGCCAGGCAGTCGGCCCAGGCCAGCGCGCCGCTGGCTGGCGCGTCCAGGCAGATGCGCGGCGTGCTGTCTGCCAGCTTGGGCATCAGCGCTGCAGCGGCTGGGGCATGCTCGGCGTCGAAGAAAAAAACCTGGGGCTCGCAATCGGCCAGGATCTCGGCCTGCTCGGCCACCGACAGGCGGTAGTTGATGCCTACCGCGGTAAAGCCCACCAAGCCTGCCGCCAGATAAAGGGCCAGGTATTCGGGCGAGTTCTTGGCCAGGATGGCCACCCGGCCATGCCGGGCCAGGCCCAGTGCGGCCAGGGCCTGCGCGCTGCGTCGCACCAGCGCCGCAAACTCACGCTGGCTGTACCTGCGGCCCTCGAACACCACCGCCTCTTGCTGCGGATACAGCAGCGCGTTGCGCTCGAGCACATCGCCCCAGATCATGGACAGACTCACGGCTGCTGCCCCAAGCGGTCGCCATGCGCGGCCGATAGCTCGACCAGCGAGCCGCCCTGGCCCTCCTGCGCCACCTGACCGTCGTGTTTGACCAGGCGGATTTGTTTTTTGAGCACCATGCGACGTCCGTCCGAGGTGCGGCGCATTTCAGTCAGCTCGACCTCCACATACACCGTATCGCCCACGAACAGCGGGGCGCGGAAATGCCAGTCCTGCATGCCCAGCGCCAGAGCGTGGCGGGTGCCCACGGCCGGGAAACGGGTGGCCATGCCCAAAGCCAGCAGCACGCCGTAGCCGCCCTGAAACACCCTTTGCCCCATGGCGCTGGCGGCGGCGTAGTGGGCGTCGGCATGAATCGGGTGCCAGTCATTGGAGAGCATGCAGGCCAGGCCCAGCTCATGCTCGTTCAGAGTGCGGGCATCGCTGCGCCAGCGCTGGCCCACATGGACCTGGCTGAGGTCGGCGATCGATGTTGGGTGCTCTGCCCTCTCCACGGTGCATTCCTCCCCCGCTTGCTGGCCCATGCCCCTTGCAGGCAGGGCCGGTGTGTTCTTTGGCTGAGTCTGTCAGGCGGGTTATTTGTTCGGCCCATTGTGGCGGCCTTGCAGGCAGCCAGGTGTCGGGACTGACCCTAGGCTTTGGGCTCTTTCGCCGTGCAGCTGGCGCACAATCTATCGCACACGCATCAGCTTAGGAATCAGGATTTTTGATGACCAGCCCGCCGCTCCCAGCGCCTGCGACCTTCTTGCCCGAGCAGCCCGAGGCCCAGGCGAGCGATGCGGTGCGGGCGATCTACGCGCAGATTCGGCGCGCCGCCGGTGTGCCCATGGTGGCCCTGATTTTTCGGCACCTGGCCACCCTGCCTGGCGCTATGGAATGGGCCTGGTCTGTCATTGGTCCGCCGCTGGCGCAGGGGCAGTTGCAGCGCTGGGCCTGGGCCATGGAGGACAAGCTGGACCTGGCGCCCGCCCTGCCTGTTTCGCCCCAGGCGCTGCGCTATCTGGGCATCACTGAGGAGACTGTGGGCGAGATGGCCCGGCTCAGCCTGGCTTATGGCCGTGCCAATCCGGTCAATCTGCTGGCCTTGCGGCTGATTGCCTTGCGCCTGCAAGATGGTGACGGTGGCGGTGGCAATGCGGCTGCACCCCTGCTGGCGCCTTCGGCCGCGCAGGTCGCTGCCTCTGAGCCCTGGCAGCCGCCGGCAGCGCTGGGCCCGCTGCTGCCGATGATCGATCTGCACAAGGCCCCGCCCGAGTTGATGGCCTTGCTGCAGAGCCTGAGCCAGCGCGGGCAGATGGTGCCTGATGCAGCCTTTGTGCCCAGCTACTACCGACAACTGGCCAGCCGGCCGCCACTGTTGGCTGTGGCCAGCTTGATCGTTCCACCGGTGTTCGCGCGCATCGACGCTGCCGCCGAGCAACTGAGGCAGCAGGCCAGCGTCCACGCGGCTGAACTGGCCCGCCTCTGGCCCGCCCCGGCGCCATGCCCGCCCGAGCTGCGTCAGCCCATGCTCGCAGCAGTGGAGGTGTTCACCGAACGCATCCCCGAAATGATCGCGGTGGTAGCGCTGCTACAAAGGACCTTGGGCCTCAAGCGCAGCGCGGTGTGATCGGGCTCAGGCTTTTCAGTCCACCGATGCCCCTGACTCCTTGATCACCCGGGCCCATTTCACCGACTCGGATTTCATGAAATCGGCCATCTCCTCGGGGGTGCTCGGCAGCGGCTCCAGCCCGGCTGCAGCAAAGCGTTCGCGCACCTCGGAGGACTTCAGGACGGCGGTGATCTCGGCATTGAGGCGTTGCACGATGGCCGCTGGCGTGCCGGCCGGCGCGAGGATGCCGAACCAGCCCACAGACTCATAGCCGGGCAAGCCGGACTCGCTCAGTGGCGCAATATCGGGCGCCAGGGGCGAGCGGCTCTTGCTGAGCACGCCCAGAGCCTTGACCCGGCCCGATTTGATTTGCGCCGCCGCGGTGGTGATGTCGGCAATCGCCAGCTGTGTTTCGCCGCCGACCACCGCCATCAGCGCAGGGCCGCTGCCGCGGTAGGGGATGTGAACAATATGCACCTTGGCCATGGACTTGAGCAACTCGCCCGACAGATGCATGGCCGTGCCATTGCCGCCGGAGGCATAACTCAGTCGCCCCGGTTGGCTGCGGACCAACTTGAGCAAGTCGTTCACATTGGAGGCAGCCAGCTGGGTACTGGCCAGCAGCACGAAGGGGCTGGTGCCAAAGGTGGTGATGGGCGCAAAGTCGCGCGCCGGGTCATAGCTGAGCTTCTTGTAGAGGCTGGGGTTGGCGGTCAGTCCGCCGGCCGAAGCCAGCACGATGGTGTAGCCGTCGGCTGGCGACTTGGCCACCAGTTCCAGGCCCACGCCACCGCCCGCCCCGGGGCGGTTGTCGATCACCACCGGCTGCCCCAGCTTTTCAGCCAGGCGCGGCGCGACGATGCGGGCTGCAGCATCGCTGCTGCCGCCTGGCGGAAAGGTGACGACCAAGCGGATCGGTTTGGTAGGCCAGGCCTCGGTCTGGGCCCAGGCATTGAGGGCAGACAGCAACAGCGGCAGGGCGAAGCAGCCCACCCTAAGTCGATTGAGCATGACAGTCTCCTTGTTTTTTAGGGCTTGCCGGGGCATCACAGACGGAAGATGCGCTCGGCGTTGGCTTGAAAGAACATTTTCTTTTGCTCGGGCGTCAGCGGCAAGGCATCCATGGCTTGCACTTCCTCGGCAACGTATTGATAGGGGTAGTCCATCGCATACATCACACGGTCAAAGCCCATTTGCTGCTGCACAAAGGTAATCGCCGGTTCCCAGGCCATGCCGCTGGTGGTGTAGTAAAAGTTCTCACGCAGGTAGTCGCTGGGCTTACGCTGCAAAGGCAGGGCACCCGGACTGCGCCCGGCGCGCACGATGCCCGCGTGCATGAAGTCCATGCGCGAGAGCCAGAAGGGCAAGCCTTCGCCCAAGTGGCCCAGCACGATCTTGAGGTGGGGGTAGCGGTCGAACAGGCCGCTGACGATCAGTCGCATCACGTGCAAGCCCGTCTCGGCCGCAAAGCCATAAATCGCCGCGTCCAGGCAGCGCGACAGGAAGGGTTCCACCATCTGCGGCGATGGCGTGTTGGGATGAATGTAGAGCGGCACATCCAGCGCTTCGCAAGCCTCAAAGATGGGCCAGTAGAACGCGTCGTCCATGTACTTGCCCTGGGTGTGCGAGTTCACCAAAGCGCCCTTGAGCCCCAGCTTCTTCACGCCGCGTTCAATTTCTTGGGCCGCAGCCTCGGGGGCGTTGGGCGCAAAAGCGGCCAGACCACTGAAGCGGGTGGGGTAGCGGGCAATCGTCTCAGCCAGCTGATCGTTGCTGCTGGCGGCCAGCGCCACCGCCTCGTCGGGCTGGAACATCTGCACGCCGGGGCTGGTCAGCATCAGCAACTGCATGTCGATGCCAGTGGCGTCCATGTCGGCGATGCGCCGGGCATCCATGTCCTGTATGCGCTCGAGGAGGTCGCGCGCCCGCTGCGAAGGACTGCGACCGAAGAAGCCCCACAGGCTTTGGAACCCCGGGTCGCCATGGTCGCCGCGCTCCAGCAGAGCCTGGTAGCGGTCCATCAATTCCTTGGTGATCCAGCCTTCTTCGGTGGCGATGCGTCGGTAGCCCAGCGGGCTGATCTTGTCCATGGTGGTCTCCTCTTGTGTGTCAGTGATGATCGCGCAGGCTGTCAGTGGGGCGGCGCACTGCGCGAGACGATAGGTACTTCTGCAGCTGCGTTTTAGCGCGACAGCTCAGCCGTCCGGCTCTTGTAGGCCTCGGCCAAGCAAGCCTTGTCCGAGCAGGCCTTGCGGGTTGCTTTGAGCCACTGTATCTGCTCGTTCTGTAGGGCCTTGGCATCGGTGGCCGCTTCGCGGGCCTTGCGGTAGGCGGCAGATAGTTCAACGTCCAGGCGGGCTAACTCGCGATCGCTGCAGATCATCTTTTCTTGCGCTGAGCTGGCTTTGGCGCAGTCGAAGCTGGCGGTGATCGGGCCGGTTTCTGCCGCAGCCGGAGCGGCCGCAGCCGGCGCAGCTTCGGCTGGGGTCTGAGTTTGGGCGGGGGCGGGGGCGGGGGCTGCCGGTTCAGGGGCTGGCGCGGGTGCCGGTGCCGACGGCGCGGCAGTGTTGCTGGCGGGCTTGGCGGCGGGCGCCGCAGCCTTGTCTGCGCCGCCGAAAAGCGAGCCGAAGAATTTCTTGATCGCGTCGATCAGATCCAGAAGGAAGGCATACCAGGGGCGCTCGGCTTTAAACACCAGGTAGAAGGACTGCTTGGCCTTGTAGGCCGAGGCCACGGGGGCAGACCAGGTGACGGTCTTGCCGTCCTTGGACACCTCGCCATTGGTCTCCAGGACTTTGGGCACAGTGGCGCTCCAGCTCAGATTGCGGCCGGCGAACATGGCCTCCATCATGCCCTCCATGCCCGTGTTCGCTTTGGCCTGATCCCTCATGTCAAAGCTGCTGTCAATGCGCCAGGCTCCGTCGGCGGCCGGAGCGATTTTGAACAGGCTGTTTTCCTTGTCGCCGGGCGAGAAACTGGCGAACTGGTTCAGCGGGCCTTGGGCCGACAACTTGCACACCACATTGCCGTCTGCCATCGACTCGCTGGTTTGGACCTTGATGGCGGTCGATGTATTGCGATCCTGAGAAAAGTTGTCGCATGCACCGCCCTTCTTGTCGCTCATGGCAGCCAGCTTGGCGTCGAGGCGAAATTCGGCGCTGTAGCTCAACTCGCCCTTGTCAATCACGACCTTCTGGCTGACGTCAAAGCAGCCGGCCAGGCTTGTTGCGCACAAGAGCACGGCCAACAGGCGCAGAATCGATGTGAAGTTCATTGTTATCAGATGGTTTTATGAACAATCTGATCAATGTAGCACGGCTGTACGGCTCGAATCGGCGGTGTTTCCTGGGCGGTCGGCTTTAGGTCCACCTATGTGGCGCCCATCTAACTTTCATGAATCCAAGCCGACGCCCCGGATGATGAAAGAAACTTGAGGGTGGAGGTGCAGGGGTAGAAGTCGAGAAAATTCTTTGGGGCTGGCACCCCGATATCTAACTTGACTCACCCACAC
>Ga0222712_10001786_pt1 | contig 25824 bp, 21 predicted proteins | sample C33_657DmetaG_FD_165043 | JGI IMG/M metagenome (GOLD analysis project Ga0222712, IMG submission 165043) | Estuarine water microbial communities from San Francisco Bay, California, United States - C33_657D | ecosystem: Environmental > Aquatic > Marine > Unclassified | place: USA: California... | reverse complement strand
TATCACGAGAGAATATTCTCTTCGGACGGTCTTCACTATCTCTTGAAAAACTTCTTTTTGGTCTGTCATCGTTATCACGAGAGAATGTTCTCTTCGGACGGTCATCATTGTCTCTTGAAGGACGTTTTCTTTCCGAAGGTCCATCAAAATCATCCCATCCAGCTTTCTTCGTAACACTGTCTTTGTCGTTTATAAACCTCGGATTATCGAAATTGTTAAAGTTAGAACGGCGAGTTTTGAATGAAGATGGCTTTTCATCCTGATTTCTATCGGAACTGCTTCTTCTTCCTGCTGGTTTATCCTGACTGCTTCTTTTTCTTGGTCCTGGTTTATCGCTGCCCGATTCGTTGCGACGTGGCTTAAAAGACTTTTTCATGTGGTACTTAGTATGCTGCAAAGGTCGGAATAAAAAGCCGATAAAACGAATTAAGGATAAAATGCCTCTTTCGTATGTTCTACCTCTACTTCTTCTCCTAAAAGGTAAACGGTAATTACATCAAACCGGATGTTTAATTCTTGCTTGAATCGCTCCACATATTTCCCCGCCGCATCGGCTAAAAAATTGATTTTTTGATAGCTGATAAAATCTTCCGTTTCACCGTGTCGCTTTGATCTACGCGTCTTGACTTCAATAATCACTAAGTCGTTTTTATCGAGTGCAATCAAGTCGATTTCTTTGTGCTTATAGCGCCAGTTTTGCTCTAAAATGTGATAGCCTAAATTTTTAAGAAAGTCTTGCGCAATCTCTTCTCCTTGCGCCCCAACTTCAAGATGCTGCATCATATAAAAAGGTTAAGGTTACTTCATTTCCAACTTCTAATCGCACATCAGTTCCTAAAACTAATGGCAGATTTCTGTCGATATGTCCCGAGGGAAAATCGAAGCAAACAGGATAATCATATTCCGCAACTGCCTCCGCAATAATTTCGATGGCGGACTTTCCAAAAGGAATTGTATTGTCTCGCATATCACTCATGCCACCAACAACAAGTCCTTTCAAATGGGTTAACTTACCTGCTCTTTTCAGCTGCATCATCATTCGGTCGATATGGTATAAATACTCATCGAGATCCTCGATAAAAAGAACTTTTCCGTCTGTTGAAATATCACTTGGTGTTCCTGCAAGTGCATAAAGCAATGATAAATTTCCTCCAACCAATTCTCCTTCACAGACGCCGTTTCTATTCAGCGCATTCAGGTTTTTTTCTGAATAACGGATATTCTTTCCCGTTAGAACATCGATTATTGCATTAGCCGCTTCATCATTTCTTTTCTCTTGAAGCAGATTAATCATCATCGGAGCATGTAATGTACAAATACCATGATGCGCGTTTATATGCGAATGAATAACGGTCATATCACTAAATCCAACCAGCCACTTCGGATGTTTTTCCAACGGAGAAAAATCAATACGATCAATTATTCGGGCACAGCCATATCCACCGCGTGCAAAAAAAATGGCCTTTACTTCTGTATCGTTAATCAGCGATTGTATGTCGGAAGTCCTTTCCTCATCGGTACCAGAAAACTGGTTGTTTTGACCGTATAAGTGCTGACTTTCCTTCACTTTAAATCCTTTTGACCTAAGCCAATTGATACCATCCTTCATCTCATCGGATGAAACTTTACGAGCGGGAGCGCAAATACCAATTACATCGCCCGGTTGCAGAAATGGAGGAATTGTTTTCATAGCACCACGAAAGTAAATCAATACAATAGATTTTTAAAGAGAACCCTTGATTTGTGAATAAAAATACTCTGCGTCTCATCCATAAAAGTGAGTCGGAAAAAGTAAATTTGCAGAGAAATAAGAGAAGAATGTCAAAATATTTAGTTACAGCTGCACTTCCCTACGCGAATGGTCCTTTGCATATTGGCCACATCGCAGGATGTTATTTACCCTCTGATATTTATGTTCGCTATTTACGTTTGATGAATAGAGATGTAAAATTCATTTGTGGAAGTGATGAACATGGAGTTCCAATTACGATTCGCGCGAAGAAAGACGGTGTTTCGCCTCAGCAAGTGGTGGATAAGTACAATGCAATGATGCGTGATGCCTTTAAGGAATTCGGAATATCTTTCGATATCTATCATCGTACATCAGACCCTGTTCATCATGAAACTGCTTCTGGATTTTTCAAAAAGTTATATGACGATGGGGTTTTTACAGAGGAAGAAAGCGAACAATATTTTGATGAAGAAGCCAATATGTTTTTGGCCGATCGTTACATCACAGGTACTTGTCCTAAGTGCGCCAACCCAGGTGCGTATGGCGATCAGTGTGAGAAGTGTGGAACTAGTTTAAGTCCGAAGGAATTAATTAACCCACACTCTCAATTAAGCGGTAAAACACCAGTGCTTAAAAAAACAAAACACTGGTATCTTCCTCTCGATAAAATGCAAAATGAGTGGTTGAATGAATGGTTATTAAGCAAAGAAGATAGCTGGAAGAAATCGGTATTTGGTCAGTGTAAAAGTTGGTTAGACCAAGGATTACAACCAAGAGCGGTGACGCGTGATTTAGACTGGGGAGTGCCCGTTCCGATTCCGGGTAACGAAGGAAAAGTATTGTATGTTTGGTTTGATGCGCCTATCGGATATATTTCTGCTACGAAAGCATTATTGCCGAATGACTGGGACAGTTATTGGAAAAACAAGGATACGAAACTGATTCACTTTATCGGAAAAGACAATATCGTTTTTCATTGTATTATTTTCCCTGCGATGTTAAAAGCGCACGGCGATTATATTCTTCCTGAAAATGTTCCTGCGAATGAATTTTTGAATTTAGAAGGAGATAAAATTTCTACTTCAAGAAACTGGGCGGTTTGGTTGCATGAATATTTAATCGATTTTAAAGACAAGCAAGATGTCCTTCGCTATGTTTTATGTTCAACAGCGCCAGAAACAAAAGACAATGATTTTACATGGAAAGATTTTCAAGACAGAAACAATAACGAGCTAGTTGCTGTGCTTGGAAATTTCGTGAATAGAACCTTAGTATTAACAGGAAAATATTTTGAAAATAAAGTTCCTGCAAGAGGCGCATTGAATGAAATGGATCAGGCTTGTTTGACTTCAATCGAGACGATTTCAAATCAAGTAAAAGAGAGTTTAGAAAAATATCGTTTCCGTGAAGCGCTTGCGCATATGATGGATTTAGCTCGTGTTGGAAATAAATATTTAGCAGATACAGAACCGTGGAAACTTTATAAAACTGATGCAGCTCGCGTAGAAACCATTTTAAATATTTCATTGGAGATTACAGCAGCACTTGCTTCATTGTGTGAACCCTTCCTTCCGTTTACAGCAGAGAAAATCAGAGGTATGTTGAATATTTCTCATTACAATTGGACGAATGCTTTCACAGGAAATTTAATGCAAGCGGGACATTCATTAGGAACAGTAGGGTTGTTGTTTGATAAAATTGAAGACGAAGCAGTGCAACAGCAGATTGATAAATTGATGATTTCTAAAAAAGTAAATGAAGCTTGCTTCGACTCCGCTCAGCAAGCAAATGGCGGCTCCGCTCAGCAAGCAGAAGAAACTTCACCGCTGAAGTCATTGAAAGAAACTACAACGTATGATGATTTTGCAAAAATGGATTTGCGTGTGGGGACCATCATCGCTGCAGAAAAAGTAGAGAAGGCTGATAAATTATTAAAGCTTATGATAGATACTGGTATTGATCAACGCACAGTTGTTTCAGGAATTGCAATGCATTTTAAACCCGAAGATATCGTTGGACAACAAGTGACATTATTAGCCAATCTCGCTCCTCGTAAATTACGCGGGATTGAATCAAACGGAATGATACTAATGGCAGAAGATGAAAACGGCAAATTGATTTTCGTACAACCATCTACAAAAACAACTAACGGAAGCACCATCGCATAATGAAGAGCAAGATAAGTTTATTGTTTGTTTTTTTACTACTGACAAACATCGTTAAGGCACAAACGTTACAAGTGTGGCCATCACAATTAGTATTTGGAAGTGTCGATGAATTATCAGTAGATAGTCAGCAGGTATGGTTAACTAACAATAATGGGTACACGGTAAAGGTGTATGATTATCTTTTTACGAAAACATATGGCGCTCCTGCATTTTCCGTAGACCCTCAACCATACACATTGGCTCCAGGTGCTGCTGTTGGAGTATGGGTGCGATTCTTTCCTTCGCATAATATCAATCATAATTGTGAGATGATTATTAGAACAGATGGTCCCAAAGGAGATGCTCGAGTTGATTTAAGAGGACAAGGCCATTATTCGAAAGCCTATTATGATACAACAGAAAATCTTTCCGAAGAAAGTTTAAAGCAAGCATTGAAAGTTATTACTGGACAAGGTTATCGTTCATTAGGATATTCTGCTCCTTTCCCAGCTACTTCTCCTTGTGCTCGAGATACGATGTTTATGATAATCGATAATCAGGCAGCTAACGGACAAGGAGCTACGCAAAACACGATTGAATGTGTTTATACTGGAAGACAAATTGTAGGATATGTTGATCGCGTTCAATGTCAGAATACAGCTGACCCTTATTATAACTTTAATACAGAGCATACCTTTCCGCAAAGTTTGTTTTCTTCTATGGAGCCAATGCGATCAGATATGTTTCATTTATTTCCAACGGATGAAACAGCCAATGGCAAACGGTCGAACTACCCTTTTGGTGTTGTTACAAATCCAACTTGGGCTGTGGGTGGTAGTAAGTTTGATCAAAATACAAATACATTTGAACCAAGAGATATTCACAAAGGAGCTGTTGCACGAGCAATGTTTTATTTCGTAACAAGATATCAGAACTACAATGGTTTTCTAGATGGGCAAGAGCAGATTTTACGTCAGTGGCATAAAACTTATTTGCCTTCACAAGCAGAACGCAGGCGATGTGATGATATTTATTTCTATCAGAAAAATAGAAATCCATTTATCGATTATCCGCAATTTATAGATCGCATTAATTCTATTTCAAATGTATCTATTGCGCCTTCTTTAAACACGTTTCTTTTACCAGAAGACACAATTAACTACGGATTAATTAATGGAAGTGTTCCGAATGTATATCGTTTCTGGATTGTAAATGATGGTAATCAAACAATCACGGTTTCAGGATTAACATTAACACCTAATAATAAATTAACCTTCGCAAATAATTCAGGAGTTAGTGTGACGATTCAACCGGGTGAGTCAACACCAATAGATGTTGAATTGAACAACGCTCCTCTTGGGAATTTTTCAGGAAGTTTAAATTTTATTTTAAATGGTAACTCTTTAAATGCCCCTATTCAAGTTCTTATTAAAGCTTATGTTTCAGTTACAGGATTAAATGAAAATGCTGCGAGCAGCAATCATATTTATCCTAATCCAGTGGTTGATCAAATCACTTTTTCAAAGTCGCTTAACAATGTTAGTTTACGAATTTATAATTCGAAAGGACAGCAGGTTTTTTCAAACGACTTCTTTACGGGAAATCAAATTTCAGGATTAGAAAAATATCCGCAAGGAAACTATGTAATTTCAATTACTGAAAACAATACAACAAGTAATTATTCATTCATTAAAAAATAAAGTTATGTCTGACTTCCACCAAATCATGAATGCTGTTAAGGAGTTTCATACTTCATTTGGCATTGATCATAAAAACGAACCTACTGCATCGCTCGACGAAAAAACAATTAATCTACGTCATCGCTTAATGGCAGAAGAGAATGATGAATATCTTGAAGCAGCAAAGAATAATGATCTTGTTCAAGTAGCTGATGCTTTAGGCGACAAGCTTTACATTTTATGTGGAACTATTATTTCTCACGGATTACAACATAAAATTGTAGAGGTGTTTGAAGAAATACATCGTTCTAATATGAGTAAATTAGATGCGGATGGAAAACCTATTTATAGAGAAGATGGAAAGGTGATGAAAAGCGATTTGTATTTTTTACCGAACATCGAAAGTATTCTAGAAAAGTAATCATATATCACTATAAACAAAAAGCCCTGCAGCAATTACTACAGGGCTTTTTTATGAATCAATTTTTACGATTAACGTTGAACTGCGAAGCGCATTGTTTTTGGTTGCTCGCCATCCATCTTTAAAATGTAAATACCTTTTTCTAATTCAGCTGTATTAAATTCAACATAGTTCATTCCTTCTGATAAAGAATAGTTAACTGAATATTGCAACTGACCAACACTGTTATAAATGCTGAACTGTTTGTTCTCTACTTTTTCAGATACCATGTTTAAGTGAATGACATCAGAAGTAGGATTTGGGAATAAAACATAATTGTTAATGTTTTCACTTACGCGATTTAAAGCTGCGCTTCCAACAATATTCACAGTATAATCTTCTACCTCTCCGTTTGTGTATGTCGTACATGAAGTACTAACATAAGAGTTATATTGCATCTGAATACGCATGCGGGTTGCTCCGTTTAAAGCGCTTGTAGGAACAACAAAAGTTCTGGTTAATGTACCGGTTCCACTCGCAGTAGCTACTTTTTCACCGGCGTCTGTAAATACACCATTTTTGTTGTAGTCGATCCATACATTCCAATTCTCTTTTCTGCTTGTTGAAACATAACCAGGAGTTAATGTGATTGTAACAGAACTTCCACCTGTAAGGCTCGTGCTTAAATTTGTAAAGTTGCCATAACCTGCATTACTTCCGCTGGTATTGTTAATGGTTCCAATTGCAATTTTATTGATGTATTCGCGTGATACATTAGTTCCCTTAGAGACACAATAAGTAATTGGTGTTGTTCCAGTTGTTGTAAAATTGGTTGCAGCACTGTATAATGAAGCACCACCGGTAGAACATTGAGACTGTACTTGGAAGTTATATATTGTACCCGCTGTTAATCCTGTTAATGTTGATGTAGTATCGTTTGTGTTGATAGTTGTCCAGGTAGCTGAAGAACTCTTTTTGTATTGTAAAACATAAGAAGACGCACCATTAGCAGGCAGCCAACGTACAATTGCAGTAGTGTCTGTAATAGACGATGCAACTAATCCTGATGGAGTACTGCAAGTTCCTGTTGCTCCTTGAACACCAACGCCTACTGCATACCATGCGTTCATTACTTGATTTGCTTCCGGTGAACCAGCACCATATAAATCCGTTGCTGCATTAATACAAGCCGTTCTCCAAGCCGCATAGTTAGACGTTGGAGTTAAATAAACAGTTTCACTTCTATAGATGATAGCATTCGCTTTTGTTAAACCTAGTGCTGTTACGTTGTAAGCATTTCCTTTATCGTTCGTTGCGCTACCACCATTTACTAATAAATAATAGAAAAAGTTTCCAACTCCAGAGTTCGTATGTACACCACCGTTATCTGCGGTTCCTGTATACCAGTACGTTCCTTGGTAACAGTTTGGTTGACTGTATGTTTTAGGAGTAGCCATATTGCGAATTCCCCAGTTCATATCATTACTAAGTAACCAGTTAATATCATTCGGTTTCGACCAGAATTGTACAGCTTTTCCGAAGATATCACTCATACTTTCGTTGATAGCACCTGATTCATAACTGTAATTCAAGTTAGAAGTATACTGCGTTAAGCCATGCGTTAATTCATGCGCAGTAACATCAATAGCAGTTATTCCCGCGCCATTTGTTGAGCGCACCCCATAATGCATGATTGATCCATCCCAATAAGCATTATTAGTTGTTGCCGTTTCGTTTACATAACTTGTTAATGCAAATCCAGCATTGTTAATACTGTTACGGTTAAAATTTGAAAAATAGAAATCATACGTTTGAGAAACTCCGTAGTGTGCATCTAATGCATATTTGTCGTTTGTAGTATATGACCAATTGGCTGTTGCACTTGTGTAATCAGAATGCGTACTTGTTTCGCCATGTAGCGTAATAATTCCGTTTCCTTTTGTTACATCACGCAGACGATACGATGTTCCATTTAAATCACTATGAATATTTTGTGTTCCACTATAAGCGGTAGCAGCCGTTCCTACAGCATCAACGAAATAAAGCATATCTTTTTTGCCAAGAAGCGCCCCTGTTTTTGCATCAAGGAAGTATGCAGCACGACTTAATGGTTCTGTAGCGTAGATAACCACTTTAAAAGCTAAAACTAAATTATTTGCGTTTAAAGAATTTTCTGAGCTAAACCATACTAATTCCGCTTTTGGTGCATTTGCTTTTCTTACTTCATCATTGCTTTCTTGATCAACATCCCAGGCATAATGTTTTGCATTTACTTGTGCTTTTGCAATTTGAATTGCGTTTGAAGCAGAGATGGAGGCAGTAGTTCTATTGTTAAATGATTCTGTATTCGTAATGATATTTCCACTTAATAAATGTAGCTGTCCGTTTTGAGTATGCGCGATAAGCATACTGTTTTCTACAGGTATATTATTTATTTTTTGCTGGTAACGATAATATACTCCCCAAGCATCATTTTCTTTAGAAAGCAATTCAAAGTTTGTGTTGTTTTCTAATCCAAGTGAAGCTTCAGCTTTTGAGGGATTAAAGTTTTGCTTTTCTTCGGAAGACAATCGAATAATCAATTGATTGTTTTCTTCTGCAGATGGAGCATAATTACGCAAATTAAGTTGCGCAACTGACAAATTTGAAATAATTGCAAATGCAATTGATAACAAAATGCGGTTTTTGATCATAATAAATTTTGATTTTTTCAGATAGTTGCAAATTAGGAAAAATCTAATGATATTTTAAAGAAAAATTGGCGGACTAAGTAAAAATGGAGCGTAAACGAACTTTTCAAGGTGGCTTATAAAAAGATTTTATTAATTTAGAGCATGAAACAAACGCCCAGGATAATCGTAGTAAGGGCTCTAAAAAAACAATAACATCATGAAAAAGACATTATTAATAGCTTGTTTAAGCGTAATGACAACAGCTGGGTTTTCACAAACAAAGCCAGCGGCAAAACCTGCTCCAAAGCCGAGTAATAAAACAACGCAGCCTGCCAATACACAAGGCAATGCAGCAGCACCCGAAGCCAATCCAATTGATAATTCTAAAGCGCTTGCAGGAGAATTGTTGACTTCTATATTGAAATCAGAAAACAAAACTTTTGACAAAGAACAATTGAAGAACTCTGTCTCGATGATTGCAGGAGCAAATAATAATGATGAACTTATTAATGCGATGAGAAGTGTTATTGAGTCAGCGCCAGCTGAGGCCTATAAATCAGGGAATGCGGAAGCAGGAAGACAAATGACCGCTAATTTCAATGGAGATTTAGAATTAGGTGGTTTTAATAGTCTCTTATTAAAGTGGGAGATGTTGTTAAATCCAACTTGCTTTGACGCTGCTTGGAAAACCAATTCAGTAAAATGGAAAAAGCAAATCCAAGGAACTAAATAAAAAAAGCACATAAATAGCATAAGCCCTGATGATGAATCAGGGCTTTTTTGTTGATGAAAACTTTCCAATACTTTATCTTATCGAATTCATCTCATTAGCTAATTTTTATATTTGCATTCTTCATTTGAATGGTCCCGTAGTTCAACGGATAGAATAGGAGTTTCCTAAACTCTAGATAGCAGTTCGATTCTGCTCGGGACTACCACTTAACAGATAATTAGTTAAACAACCGTTTTTCGCACCGATGGATAAAAACATTATTCGCCTTTCAGATCTTGCAAAAGAAATTTCCGAAGTTTTTCGTAAGAATTTTTCAATGGAGCGCTATTGGGTTTCGGCAGAAATTCTAGGGCTAAAAATAAATAAGGGTCATTGTTATTTGCAGCTTGGAGAGAAAGATGAAAGAAGCACTCAACCAAAGGCAGAGTTTAAAGCCATGATATGGGCGAGTAATTTTAATTTTATTCATACACGCTTTATTGCTGAAACAGGAAACGAACTTCAGGAAAACATGGAAATCTTGTGTAAGGTTGAAGTCCAGTTTCATGAGCGCTTTGGAATGAGTCTTATTGTTCACGATGTAGATGCCGCTTATACACTTGGTAAAATGGCTATCGAACGAAAAAAAACGGTTGATAAGCTAAAGCAAGAAGGAGTCTATTTTTTAAACAAGCAAAAACAAGTTTCGGCTGTCATTCAAACAATAGCCGTTATTTCTTCTGCTGATGCAGATGGATTTAAAGATTTTACAACAAAGCTCAACGATAATAAATTTGGACTTGTTTTCCACACTAAACTATTTCCATCACTCATGCAAGGCGATAATGCTCCTAGAGATATTATTGCTGCGCTAAATGTTATTAAACAACATGCTTGCTTTCCATTTTTAGATGCTGTTGTAATTGTAAGAGGTGGCGGACAAACATCAAGTTTAAGTTGTTATAATGATTATTCCTTAGCTTATGAAGTAGCTAATTATCCATTGCCGGTTCTTACGGGTATAGGGCATACAGCAGATGTATCTGTAGTTGATGAAGTGGCTAATATGAATTTAATTACGCCAACTGCAGTAGCTGATTTTATTATACAACATACGAATACGTTTAAAGAGCAAATTGATTATCTGCGCGATGGCATTCATGCTTATGCAAACCTTTGCATCGAATCCGAAGAAGAAGCTGTTGCTGATATAATGAATGCTATTTTGTCGATAGTAAATGAAACAATGGAAGATGAAAAATCTTTTTTTGATAACCTTGCCTCAGTAATAACGCAAACCGTGAATCAAGAATTGGTAAGCGAGAAGAGTCAATTGATTTATGCAAAAGATAAAATTCGTTTTTTAACAGAAAGTATAATCACGAAGGAATTAAGCCAACTATCCTTTGATACCAGTATGCTGAAGAATAAGTCAGCAGCGGTATTAAAACAAGAGGAGAATTATTTAATCAACGCACAACAAAAAAGTTTAATTTTAGATCCGGTTAATATATTAAAGAGAGGGTTTAGTTATACGCTCTATAATAACAAACCTGTTTATGATGCCAATGAAGTACCTTTGGAGGCGGAAATAGAAACGGTTCTTTATAAAGGAAGCATTAAGAGTAAAAAAATAAAATAATCTAATGGCAGAAAAAATCACTTACGATAAAGCAAAAGAAGAGCTTGAAAAAATTCTAGAAGAATTAGAAAGCGGTGAAGTAGGTATTGATCAGCTCGCTAAATTAGTTAAGCGCGCGAATGAATTAATCAAGCTTTGTAAAGACAAATTAAAAGCTACCGACGAAGAAGTTAAAACCATTCTTGAATCATTTGAAGATTAATTATGAGACACAGTTTATATCTTATTGTAGTAGTGCTTTTTATTTCAGCATGTAAATCAAGAAAGCAAGAACCTTTTGGAAGGGCCACCAAACTAGAAGATAAAAAATGGTATTTGTCTTCTCTTAATGCACAATCAATTCAACAAAAAGATTCTTCAAAAATGTTTACGTTGGAAATATTTTCGGTTGACAATGCAATCTATTTGAATTGCGAATGCGATACAGCCTATGGCTTGTATACAGCGCAAGAAGATTTTGTTTTATTAAATGTATTAGGCAGAACAAATCAGAATTGTAATCCACCTCTTTTTGGCGAATATATACAACAAACAAAAAGCGCTAATCGATTTCAAATTAAAAATGTAAATAGTAACGGAATAAAAACAGAACAATTAATTCTTTTCAAAGAAGATGCTGAATTAATGAGATTCAATCGTAAATAAAATCAAATAAAAAATCCCGAGTTTTAGCTCGGGATTTTCTTTATAACTGAAGGTTTAATCCTTTTACAATTGATTGTGGATCTTTCCAGTTTATTTCAGGATGTGTTACACGAAGTGAACCATCGATAGTTACTACTTTAAATTTAATCTGACTGCCCGCATTAAAGTTGAACGATGTCCAATCTGAATAGTATGCTTCAACGGTTGCAGTACCAACAGTTGCACTTGGTTGATAAATAAACGGAGTGCTTCCTGCAGGATAAACATTTTGATATGGTAGTTGTACATTGATTCCTGAGCTTGTAATCCAATAAACCAATACAGCACCATTGTCTAAAATATCTTGTGTAATGTATGGATCACTTAAATCGACATATTTTTCATAGTCAGTACCAGAAGTACCTATAGTTTGCCATTGTGTTGACGACACTACAAATGTTGATGAATGTACATTCGCATTACCTGAAGGACCCTGAGGACCTGTTGCACCCGGAGCTCCCTCTTTTCCGCAAGCAGAAATTAGAAGTAATCCAGCGAAATAAAGAAATAGTTTTTTCATGAGATTTATTTTGAATTTTTGTAAATATAAAACTAATCAGGATACTCCTCTGCCCACTTAAACGAGCAGTGGTATTTATTTTTTAATTCTTCTATCAAATAAGCTAAATTTTCTAAAGCTGTTTTTGAATTATACAAATAATCGTGAGTTAAAATTACGATGTGGTTGCTGTAAGGTTTTTTCTTCTGTGATTTCTTAACGATTTTAGCAATCAATGTATCTACCTGGCTAACATCTTTACTCATTTCTTTCTTCCAGGAAAAATCCCACCCCATTATTCTATCATTCACATTGCGCTCTTCCATTAGCTTCAGCAATTTAGCGGTCATACGGTCTTTTCTATTTCTGATGGATGTTCTCCAAATCGTTTTGCCCGGTAAACGAATCATCTTGCTAGAGGACGGTATATAGGACTTGTTTTTTTCTAAGTCGGCCAATACCTTTTCGGCATCACGATAATATCTTCTAATCCGTCCACCGGTGATAGCATGAGAATACGAGTGATTATAAAAACGAAACATGGGATTTTGAATGTTTCTTCTATAGATACTATCAAATACAGTTGATTTATCGCGCTGTGAACCGACAATAAAGAAGCTTGTCTTAATATTTTCTTTTTCTAAAATAGAAACGATGTTGGGAGTGGTTTTATAAGGACCATCATCAAATGTTAAGTAAATGATTAGTCCTGTATCATTTTTGGCATTGCTGGCGATAGGCTTTATTTCCTTTTCATTCGTAACAATAGCGGTTTTGGAAATAACATCAGATTTCTTTTCCTGCCCACATGAATAAAGGAATAGCACCAAACAGATTATCTTAAAAAGTGGTCTTGAGGTAAACACAACTAATAAATATCATATAAGCCTATAAAGTTACTTTTTAGAATAAAGCAAAACAATATTTTCCGAACTTTGTTCTCTAATCAAATTTCAAATAGTCATGCTTCAAAATTGGATTGCCTTCTTAGCTACTTTTTTTATTATGGAATTTGTAGCCTGGTTTACACATAAGTTTGTTATGCACGGGTTCTTATGGATTCTGCATAAAGACCATCATCAAACAGAGCCAGGAATCTTTGAAAAGAACGATGCTTTCTTTTTGATTTTCGCGATTCCAAGTATGATATTGATTTTTTTAGGCGTGATGAATGGATATGATATTCGTATGTATATCGGATTAGGTATTGCTGCCTACGGACTAGCTTATTTTTTAGTTCACGATATTTTTATTCATCAGCGAATTGGACTTTTTAAGCGATCTAACAATGTTTATTTACGAGCAATTCGTAAGGCACATAAGGTTCACCATAAGTATTTAAATAAAGAACATGGTGAATGTTTTGGAATGTTATTAGTGCCTTTCAAATACTTTTTAGAGGCGAGGAAGTCGGGTCAATTAATGGACCGATAAAGAGAAACGACTTTATTCTCTCGATTCTTTTGTTGTTGCCCTTCCTTTGTTAACAATAAAAACTCCAATAAGCGTAATGCCTATTGCAATTAATGTTTTTCCACTAATTGGTTCATTGAGGATTATTAGCCCCAACCAAATTGCAACAATAGGATTAATATAGGCATACACCGAAACGATCGTTGCTGGTAGTCGGTCCATTGCATAAACAAACAAGCTATATCCTAAAATGGATCCTGCTACTACAAGGTAAAACAAAGCATACCAACCCGTAGGGTCAAAAGTAATTTTCTTTCCTTCTCCGATTAACAACCCTAATATTGTTGTGACAGATCCACAAATCATCATTTGTAATCCTGCGTTTAAAACCGAATTTATTTTTACAGGAAATTTCTTCATGTAAACAGACCCAAGTGATCCGTTGATTAATCCAACTATCAATAAAACGAAGCCTAAAAAGTAAGCGCCATTACTTAGTAGAAATAGTTGCTCGTAAAATATTAACCATTGTCCTACAAAACCCACCAGTATTCCGATGATAGATAAATTTGATATTCGTTCTTCTGGATTCCATACGCGTGTGATTAATACAATCCATATTGGAAAAGATGAATTAACTAATGCTGCCATCCCGCTAGTCACAGATTGCTCTGCAAGGACCAAAAACAAATTACCACCAACGAAGATGAATAACCCAGTTACGATAATTCGTTTCAATTCTTGAAGGTTGGGCCATACCACTTCTTTTTTAAAATAAAACCAAAGCAAAATGGCGAGTCCTGATATCATATAGCGAATACCTGAAAATAAAAATGGCGGAAAACTTTTAACACCAATTCTAATTGCAAGATAAGTCGTGCCCCAAAGAAAACACAGGGCTAGTAATGCTAAATATGGATTCCGGTTTTGCAAAGTAAACTATGAAAATGTTTGCAAATCAAACAGACGTTTATAATACCCGTTTTTGTTTAATAATTCTTGATGTGTTCCTCGTTCAACAATTTCTCCACTTTGCATTACAATGATTTCATCAGCATGTACGATGGTTGATAAACGATGCGCAATAACGAGCGTTGTTCGTTGTTTCATTAAGTTAATTAAGGCTTCCTGAACAAGACGTTCTGATTCAGTATCCAACGCTGATGTAGCTTCATCAAGAATTAAAATTGGAGGGTTTTTAAGTACTGCACGTGCGATACTTAAACGCTGACGTTGTCCACCACTCAATTTACTTCCTCTGTCGCCAATACTTGTTTGATAACCATCGCTCATAGCAGTTATGAAGTCGTTGGCATTAGCAATTTTAGCGGCAGCAATTACTTCTTCTTCTGTTGCATTCTCCATTCCGAAAGCAATGTTTTTAAACACCGTATCATTGAATAAAATGGATTCTTGTGTAACAATGCCCATCAAGCTTCTTAAATCCGTAATTCGCAGATCTTTGATGTTAACACCATCAATGGTAATTTTCCCTTCATCAATATCATAGTAACGGGGAAGCATATCCGCTAATGTAGTTTTACCACTACCTGATTGTCCTACTAACGCAACCGTCTTTCCTTTTGGAATTTCTAAGGAAATATTTTTTAATACCGACTTTCCATCTTCTTTGATGTACGAAAAACTGATTCCATCGAAATGTATTTTATCAGAAAATGGTTTTGCCTCAACAGGATGTTCTGGGTCTTTTACTAAAACTTCTGCATCGAGAATTTTATAAATTCGCTCAGAAGAGGCTAATCCTTTTTGAATATTATACCATGCCGATGTTAAACTCTTAGCAGGAGTGATTACCTGAGAAAATATCGCGATGAAAGCAATGAATTCACTCGGCTCTAATTTAGAATTGCTACCTAATACGAGCAAACCTCCAAAGTACATTACAACGGTCATTACAACCGTTCCTAAAAATTCACTCACCGGAGAAGCTAAATCACGTCGACGACCAATTTTATTCATCAACCCATAATGCTGGTTATTTAAGCCACCGAATTTTTTAGAGGCCGATTTTTCTGCAGTAAAGGCATGTATAATTCTTAATCCACTTAAGGTCTCTTCGATGTTGCTTAACAACTCGCCCATTTTTTCCTGGGCTTGCACCGATTTCTTCTTTAAGCTTTTTCCAATACGTCCAATGATTAATCCAGCAATAGGAAGCAGTACCAATACAAATGTGGTTAGCTCCGAACTCATCGTAAACATGGTAATTAAAAAAACGATAATGTTTAGTGGTTCACGAAAAGCCGCTTCCAATGAATTCATAATTCCCCATTCCACCTCTTGTACGTCGCTGGTCATTCGAGCCATCATATCGCCCTTGCGCTCATCGGTGAAATAGCCAATTGGCAAACTCAAGATTTTATGATATACATCTCTTCGGATATCACGAACAACTCCGTTGCGAATAGGAGCTAAAAAGTACATGGCCATGTAGCGAGTTAAGTTTTTCAGAAAAAACATAACAACTACTAACATACTAATCAACATCAATGCTTTTAGCTGACCATGCTCAAGGATATAATTACCGAGATAGTAATTAAAATTATTTAGTAAACTTTTAGCACTAACCGACCATGGCATTAGTGTATAATTTCTATTCTGACTAAAAAGAACATTCAGAAAGGGAATAATCATCGTGAGTGAAAAAAGCGAAAAAAAGACAGTCATGATATTAAACAAGACCGATAAAGATGCTTGTGCTTTATAAGGCTTGATAAAACGTAGTAAACGAATATAGTTTTTCACCCTCCAAAGATAGATAAGTTAATTTATTTGAAGCCTTTATACTACTATAATTCCTCGTGTAATTTAATTATCTTCGTCGGCATAAAGCAAAGCCGATTATGCAATACGATCCAATAAAAAGAAGTCTCGGAAATGTGTTCAATAAAACTCCGTTTTTACGAAAGATGTTTTATCGTCTTTTAGACTTATTATTACTAAGAGCTTGGCATGTGCATAAGGAATTAAAGCAATGGCAGCGCGGAGCAAAAGCAGATGCTCAGATTCTAGATGCTGGAGCTGGATATGGCCAACATACGTATTGGTTAAATGCCAGATTGCCGAAGTCGACCATTCTAGCCATGGATGTAAAGGAAGAGCAGGTGGAGGATTGTAATCAGTTTTTCAAATCGATTGGATCTGGCGAGCAAGTGAAATTTGTTGTTGGCGACTTAACTCAGTTTGAACATCCTAACAAATACGATTTAGCAATATCTGTTGATGTAATGGAACATATTCTTGAAGATGTTCAGGTATTTAAAAATATTAACGCTTCACTAAAGCAAGGTGGTATGTTATTGATTTCTACTCCAAGTGATCAAGGCGGTTCTGATGTGCATGGAGATGGTGAATCTTCGTTTATTGAAGAACATGTTCGTGACGGATATAATATCAAAGAAATAGAAGACAAACTTCGTTCTGCTGGATTTTCGAAAGTAGAAGCAAGATATCAATATGGTACACCAGGTAAAATTAGCTGGCGACTTTCAATGAAGTATCCGATTTTAATGTTGGGAGCAACAAAATTGTTTTTTATCATTTTGCCTGTTTATTATATCATCACGTATCCAATCGCCTATTTATTAAACTGGTGTGATGTGATGTTTAGTCATAAAACAGGAACAGGGTTGATTGTGAAAGCCTGGAAATAAGCGGCACTATGAAATTTGGACTAGCCTGGAAAATCGCTCGACGATATTTTGCTGCCAAGCGGTCACATCATCTTATTAATATCATAAGTAAAATCAGTGTTGCCGGTGTGTGCGTTGGCACCATGGGATTAATCATTGTATTATCGGTATTTAATGGCTTTGGCAATTTGGTTTTAAGCATGTACGATAGCTTTGATCCAGATATCGTTATTACGCCCGCTAAAGGAAGGTTCTTTAATCCTGAAGACGCACAGATAGAAAAAATAAAAAAGCTGAATGAAGTTAGCGTTACTACGTATACGTTAGAAGAGAATGTTTTGCTTCGTTATAAGGAACGACAGTTTATAGCCACCATGAAAGGTGTATCAGCATCTTATTTTAAAAGCAGCGACCTTCAAACAAAAATTATTGATGGTAGTCCGATGTTAAAGCATGGCGACTTAAACTTTATGATTCCGGGGGCGGGTATTGCATATTCACTCGGACTAAAATTGAACGATCCTGTTTCAAGAATAAATGTTTATTTACCGAAGAAAGGAATTGATCCGTCAACGGCTTTATTAAATCCGGATGAGGCTTTTTCGCAACGAACAATTGCTGCATCAGCTGTGTTTTCGGCACAACAGGATTTTGATAATAAGTTTGCAATTGTGCCTATCGATTTTATTCGGGAGATGATGGGTGAAGAAAAAAAAATATCATCCATCGAAATAAAACTGCAGAACGGAATCGACCAGCAAGCGGTAGCTCAACAGTTGCAACAAATAACAGGAACAGGTTTTAAAGTTAAAGACCGATTTCAGCAACACGATTTCTTGTACAAGATTTTAAAGTCTGAAAAGGCCGGTGTTTATCTGATACTTTGTTTCATCCTACTCATCGCAACCTTTAATGTTTTTGGTTCATTAACCATGTTAATCATCGATAAGAAGAAAGATATTTTATCATTGATTAATATGGGTGCTTCAGTAAGTTTTATTAAAAAAATATTTTTTATTGAAGGACTGCTCATTTCTGTTTTTGGTGCAGGAATAGGAATGCTATTAGGTGGAGGAATTTGTTTTGTCCAACAACAATTTGGAATTATAAAATTAGGTGATGCCGAAAACTTTGTGACCAATAGTTATCCTGTTGCAATGCAGCTAAACGATTTTTTATTGGTAACAGCAATCGTTTTAATAATTGGAGGAACAGCAGCATTTGTGACTTCCCGTTTGATTGTTAAGCGACAACTTGAAAATACTATCATCTGATTTATTTCATTAATTTTAACCTTTTCAGATAAATATGAACGGAAATATAGCAGCTAAAAATTCGCCCCCTATTGATCAAATAGGAATAGAAGAGAGAATAGCACGATTGACAAAACGCTCAATTAAAAATGAGAGTAAAAAAGAGGCATTGTTAATGGCTATTAGCATGATGGACCTAACAACGCTCGATGCGAAAGATACTCCCGGTAAAGTGAAGCAGCTTTGTGCAAAAGCATTGCGTCCACATGATAGATTGAGCTATGTACCTCCAGTTGCTGCAGTTTGTGTTTATCCAAATATGGTTGCAATCGCAAAGAAGGAATTAGAAGGGTCAAAAGTAAAAGTAGCTTCCGTTGCAACGGCATTTCCGAGTGGGATGAGCACTAAAAAAATTAAAATCGACGAAACAAAGTTTGCAGTGAATGAAGGTGCCGATGAAATAGATATGGTTATTTCAAGAGGTAAATTTTTAGCTGGTGAATATAATTTTGTGTTTGATGAAATTGCAGCTATCAAAGAGGCTTGTGGCAATGCACACTTGAAAGTGATTTTAGAAACAGGCGAATTATCTACGTTGGATAATGTGCGTAAAGCATCTGATATTGCGATGTACGCGGGTGCTGATTTTATAAAAACATCGACAGGTAAAATTCAACCAGCGGCTACGCTCCCCGTTACATTAGTGATGTTTGAAGCCATTAAAGATTTCTATTTCAAGGAAGGAAAAATGATTGGAATGAAACCAGCAGGAGGAATAGCAACTGCTAAAATCGCTATGCAATATCTCGTAGTGCTTCGCGAAACATTAGGAGAAGCTTGGATGAATGCTGATTGGTTCCGCTTTGGAGCTAGTTCACTTGCAAATGATGTATTGATGCAATTAGAAAAGCTAGAAACAGGAGTTTATCAAGGACCAGAATATTTTTCGAAAGACTAATAAAATCGAAAATTGACATAATAAAAAAAGGGCGCCATTCGAATTTAGAATGGCGCCCTTTTTTAGTTTACAGGAACAATTATTTATCGTTCACCTTCATCTTTTTAAATGTATCATCTTTTAAACACTCAAGTGCTTTTACCATAAATACATTGATATCGTTAATGATTACATAGTAAGCATTAGTGTCCCAAAGATCACGAGCAATAAGTGCTCTTAACTGCGTATTGATTAATTTCTCAGATGTTTTTATTCCTGCATTATCACGTTTAATATTTTTCTTTTCAGCATAAGCAATAAAATCTTCTAAAAAGTCTTTTGTGATTTTGAAATCATTTTTAAACTGATAAACATCTTTGTATTTGCTTAATAACATTGCACGATTTGCATCAACATAGTTTAAAGTAAATTCATTTAATATTCCGTTTCTTCTTAACTCATCGTAGTATTTACTACTCATGCTTGTATCTAATCCAACAAACACATCAGGCATAATTCCGCCGCCTCCATAAACTTCTCTTCCTCCCATCGTTTTGCATTTTAGTGAATCGATAAATTTAATACTGTCTGCATGGTATAACTCTCCATGCTGATAGCGCATACTAATATCCATATCATAATTCTCATCGCCTGGCTCATAATGCTTTTGAATACATCTTCCCGAAGGAGTATAATATCTAGCAATTGTTAAACGGACTGCTGAGCCATCAGGTAATGGAAAAGGCTTTTGTACTAATCCTTTTGCAAAGGTTCTTCTTCCTACAATTAAAGCACGATCCCAATCTTGTAATGCACCAGAAACAATCTCACTTGCTGATGCAGAAGATTCATTTACCAATACAACCACCTTTCCTTTTTCCCATCCTCCAACAGAAGTTGAATAATTATCTTGACGTGGATTATTTCTTCCAATGGTATAAACGACTTCTTTACCGTTACTTAAAAACTCATCAGCTAATTCAATTGCTCTGTTCAGATAGCCACCACCGTTATCCGATAAATCCATAATCAGACTTTCAACATGTTGCGCTTTCAATTTCTCTAATGCTTGTTTAAACTCTTCTACTGTGCTATCAGCAAAGCGACTAATCTTGATATATCCCACTGTAGGAGTAACCATATAGGCAGCATCTACGCTGTACAATGGAATTTTATCTCTTGTAATAGTAAACGGAATCAATTCATTATTTCCTCTTCTGAAAATATCGACCTTTACTTTTGTTCCCTTGTTACCTCTTAGTTTTTTAAGGACGTCATTGTTTTTAATTCCAATGTTCGCAACACTGTTACCATCAATTTTTACAATTCTATCTCCAGCACGCAGACCTAATTTTTCGGATGGACCACCTGAGATGGTTTGTGTAATCATAATAGTATCTTCAAGAATACTGAACTGTACTCCAATACCTTCAAAATTACCAACAAGGGGCTCGTTCACTTCTTTTAATTCTTCTGCAGGAATGTATACAGAGTGCGGATCTAATTCTTTTAATAAATTTCTGATCGCATCATCAGATATTTTTTTCTCATCGATGCTGTCAACGTAAGCATAGTTAATCATGCTCATTAAAGCATCTAATTTTTCGGCGGTAGGACTAATCTGTGCAATTGATTTTCCGAAGGAAAGGGTAAATACAACTGCGGTAATAAGGACTTTAAAGTAAAAACGAGACTTGTTAATCATGTGAATTGGTTTGAATATGCGAAGTTTAAAAATTAATTAATCGGATTATTTATTGTCAGAATCATTGCTAACAATCTTATTAACGAGCAAATCTCTTAAATAGTTCGTGACAAAATAAATTATTGATGACAAAACTGCTTTAATTAACGCAATTATAACTGTATTTTTGAAGTCAAATTGTCACCTATTTCTGATGGCATTTTGTTTGTCAACGGCGCGCGCCAAAAAAAATCAAATTATGACTACAGGAAAAATAAATGTTCAAACGGAAAACATCTTTCCGATTATCAAGAAATTTCTTTACAGCGATCACGAAATTTTTCTTCGTGAATTAGTAGCTAATGCTGTAGATGCTACAGGGAAAATTAAAACACTGACTTCAATCGGAGAAAATAAAACGGAACTAGGCGAATTGTCGGTAGAGGTAATTATCGATAAAGACAACAAAACGCTCACCATCAGAGACCGTGGTTTAGGAATGACCGCTGAAGAGGTAGAAAAGTACATCAATCAAATTGCATTTTCGGGAGCAGAAGAGTTCGTAAACAAATATAAAGACCAGACAGAAGGAAACTTAATTGGAAAGTTCGGATTAGGATTCTATTCAGGTTTTATGGTGTCTGATAAAGTGGAGATTTATTCTCGTTCTTTCAAGGCGCAGGAAAATGAAGCTATCCGTTGGACATGCGATGGTAGCCCTGATTACACCATGACCAGCGACACAAAAGCAGATCGTGGAACAGATATTATCCTCCACATCAATGAAGACTCTTTAGAGTTTTTAGAGGAAGCAAGAATTAAAACAATGCTTGACAAATATTGTCGCTTTTTACCTACTGCAATAAAGTTCAAGGATGAGCAAATCAATAACCCTACTCCTGCTTGGGTTAAAAAGCCAAGTGAATTAACACACGAAGATTATTTAGCTTTTTATAAAGAGCTTTATCCAATGGCGGAAGATCCATTGTTTTATATTCATTTGAATGTAGATTTCCCTTTTAATCTTACTGGAATTCTCTACTTCCCTAAACTGAAAAAGAATTTAGAAGTTCAGAAGAATAAAATCCAGTTGTATTGTCGTCAGGTATTCGTAACAGATTCTGTAGAGGGAATAGTTCCTGAATTTTTAACGCTTTTACATGGAGTAATTGATTCACCAGATATTCCTCTAAATGTGAGTCGTTCGTATTTACAAAGCGATTCGAACGTAAAGAAAATCAGTAATCATATTCTGAAAAAAGTATCGGATAAGCTCGAAGAATTATTCAAAGAAAACAGAACTGATTTCGAAGCAAAGTGGGATGATATCGGAGTATTTATAAAATACGGAATGTTAAGCGAAGAGAAGTTCTATGATCGTGCAAAATCATTCTGCTTACTCAAAAATACGGATGCTAAGTACTTCACGTTTGATGAATATAAATCGGCAGTAGAACCAAATCAGACAGATAAAGACAACAAACTGGTTTATACTTATACATCTAATCTAGAAGAGCAATATGCTTTTGTGGAAGCTGCTAAAAACAAAGGATATGATGTGTTACAAATGGATGGTGTAATTGATAGTCATTTTGTTAATTTTTTAGAGTATAAACTGGAAAACACTTCGTTCGTTCGTGTGGATGCTGATACGGCAGATAATCTGATTAAAAAAGAGGATAAGCGCCCGATTTTAATTTCCGAAGAAGAGCAAAATGCAATTAAGGAATTAACCGAAAAAGCAGTTGAAAAAGAAAAGTATTTTGTTCAGCTTGAAGGACTTTCAGAATCAGATGCTCCAGCGTTAATTACACGACCTGAATTCATGCGTCGTATGAAAGAAATGGCAGCAACAGGAGGTGGTTATGAGTTTATGGGTAGTATAGGCGAGCAGTTTAATCTGATAATGAATGCTAATCACCCTTTAATGAAAAAGGTGTTGAACGCCCCTTCTGATGAGGAAAAACAAAAAATGATTCGTCAGGCCGTTGACCTTGCAATGCTTTCTCAGGGATTGTTAAAAGGAGAAGCTTTAAGCGGATTTATTCGTCGTTCGGTAGAACTTATTTAAGCAATAAAATTTATTCACAAATCAGCCTTGGTGTAAAAACACCGAGGCTTTTTTGTATCTTTGATGTAGAAAATAATTAAAATCAATATAACTATGAGTTACGAAGTAAATTGCAAATTAATGGAAGTGCAATCAGAACAATCTGGCGAAGGGAAAAATGGTCGTTGGGTAAAACAAACTTTTATCGGAGAGACGATGGATCAATATCCTAAAAAGATAGCATTCACCGCTTTCAACGAACAATTAATCAGTCAGCTAAAAGCAATGTCAATTGGATCAACTGTTAAAGTAAATTTCAGAGTTGAATCAAGAGAATATAATGGAAGATGGTATACAGATGTTAGAGCATTCGGATTAACATCTATGTCTGCTCCTGCATCTCAACCAATGTCGTCACAAGGTGATTCGTTTGGAGAGCAAGTGTTAAACAACACAATGGAAGGACTTACTCAAACAGGTTCAGATGATTTACCATTTTAATTAGTAATCAAACCATAATTAATCCCGCAAATTGCGGGATTTTTTATTTATACGAATGATAAAAATATATTTGCAAAAAATCAGAAAATGAAAAAGATTCTTTTAGCCCTTACTTTATTATTTTGTTCTTTCTTTTCGAAAGCAGATGAAGGAATGTGGTTCCCACAATTATTGCAGCAATTAAATATTGCAGATATGCAAATGCGTGGATTAAAAATATCCGCAGAAGATATTTACAGTGTGAACAAGAGCAGTTTAAAAGACGCTATTGTTTTATTTGGCGGCGGATGTACCGGTGAAATAATTTCGAAGCAAGGATTATTGCTTACAAATCATCATTGTGGATTTGGTGAAATACAATCGCATTCAACAGTCGAGCATAATTATTTAAAAGATGGGTTTTGGGCCTCAACGTTAAAAGATGAATTGCCATGCCCTGGACTAACAGTTTCTTTTGTAATAAGTATTACCGATGTAACGGCGCAGTTTAATGAAGTATTGAAAGATGGAATGAGTGAGCAAATGCGCAACGAAAAAATTAAAGAGCTAGCAGCACAAATAGAAAAGAAAGCAATTGAAGGAACGCATTATGAAGCAAAGGTTCGTCAGTTTTTTTCAGGTAATGAATTTTATTTGATCACTACAGAAACGTTTAAAGATATTCGTATGGTGGGTGCGCCTCCTTCTTCCATTGGTAAGTTTGGTGGCGACACTGATAACTGGATGTGGCCTCGTCATACTGGCGACTTCTCACTGTTCCGCATATACGCAAATAAAGAAAATAAACCAGCTGAGTACAGTGAGTCCAATGTGCCTTTTGTTCCTCGTGCATCACTATCGATAAATATTAGCGGTGTAAACGAAGGCGACTTCACAATGGTTTATGGTTTTCCTGGTAGAACGCAAGAATACATTTCATCTTATCAAGAAGAAATGATTTTAAACACCACAAACCCAGAGCGTATTAAAGTTAGGACAGAGAAATTACGCATTATGGATGATGCTATGCGTAGCAGCGAAAAACTACATATTCAGTATGCAGCAAAGCAAAGTAGTGTAAGTAATGGCTGGAAAAAATGGCAAGGCGAATCAAAAGGATTAACGCAGTCAAATGGGCTAGAAAAGAAAGAAGCTTTAGAGCGAGACTTTAATCAATGGCTAACAAATAATCCTGCTATGCAACAAAAATACGGACAAGTATTACCTGGATTAAAAATGATTTATGCGAATAACAGGCCTTACATTTCTGCAAATAATTTTTATTCGGAAGCTGCATATGGTGTTGAGTTGTTAGCCTATTCATTAAACTTTCAAAGTCTTGTTGAGGCATCCGTTGCAAAGCAAATTGATAATAATAAGTTAGAAACCGAGAAGAACAAACTCTTTAATACAATAGCAGATTTTTATCGTGATTATGATATGGCAACCGACAAACAATTTTTTCAATCGTTGTTGTTAATGTTTGATAAGAATGTTCCGGATAGTTTGAAGCCATCGTACTTTATTGAGCAACGAAAAAAATATCAGGGAGATTTTGTTAAGTGGTCTGATGATGTTTACTCGAAAACAATTTTTAGTGATTCAATTGCGGTAGAAAAATTCTTAACGACCTACAAACCAAGTATGGCAAAAAAAATCATCAATGATCCGGCGTATAAATTAATGGAGCCGATAGCAAACTATTATAAAACAATAATTGCTGCCAAGGTTAACGGTATGTCGTTGGAGTTAGGAAGGCTGAGTCGTTTATACGTGGCTGCACAGCGAGAGATGAATACATCGAAAAAGTATTATCCGGATGCAAACAGCACTTTGCGTGTAGCATATGGAAACGTGAAGAGTTATTATCCTCGCGATGGAGTAAAATATAATTACTACACCACCTTAGATGGTATTATGGAGAAGTATATCAAGGGACATGAAGAATTTGATGTGTCGCCTAAGTTGCTTGATCTTTACAACCGAAAAGATTTCGGACCTTATGCTTCAAATGGAACCGTTCCGGTTGCATTCATTGCTACAAATCATACAACAGGAGGTAATTCTGGTAGTCCGGTATTAAACGCCTACGGACATTTAATCGGAACCAACTTCGATCGAGTATGGGAAGGGACAATGAGTGATATTTTATTTAATCCGGAAATTTGTCGAAACATCACATTAGAT
>Ga0222712_10001785_pt1 | contig 25835 bp, 25 predicted proteins | sample C33_657DmetaG_FD_165043 | JGI IMG/M metagenome (GOLD analysis project Ga0222712, IMG submission 165043) | Estuarine water microbial communities from San Francisco Bay, California, United States - C33_657D | ecosystem: Environmental > Aquatic > Marine > Unclassified | place: USA: California... | reverse complement strand
TGGGGCCCCACTCTGCAGCCACTTTATCCAACGCAGCACGGACTTCTGGCTTTAACTTTTTGTAGGCATCGATATTGACCATGATGTAGTCTGGGCCGCCCGCGTGAATGCCTGGAATGTAGCCCCAATTCACAAACTCGCTCCATTTGGCACCGACCACGTTAAAGCCCGCAGTCATAAAGCCATCTACCACACCACGCTCAACCGCCAAGGGCACCTCGGCTAACGTCAACGACACTGCCGAACCGCCTAAGCGCTTAAGCATCTCGCTTTGCTTGCCGTCGGTTGTACGAAATTTACGACCAGCAAAATCTTCGATCGATTTAATTTGTGGGCCACGGCCAAACAGGTTTTGTGGTGGCCATGAAAAATAAAACAAGGTCTTCACGCCGGCTTTCTCGAACTCGGGCTCGGCATATTTTTTAATAATCGGCCAAACTTTATCAAGCTCATCTGAATTGCGTACCAGCAGGGGCAAGTTTGCAACTGAAGCTAACGGTGTTGAGCCAGAGATAAAGCCCGAATAGCCTTCACCCATCTGCACTTGTCCGGTGCCCGTTGCGCGCACCACTTCAGTTGCTTTGAAAGGGAATTCGCCTGAAGGCCGTACGGTAATGATCAGCTGGCCTCCAGTTTGTTTACGTACCTCAGCGGCAAACTCACCGAGCCGCAGGGTGATTGGATGGCTGGCGCCAGGAAACGCATACATATCCCACTTGGTTTGCGCCGAAACGGGCGATAACAGACTAAGCCCCGCGAACAGCAACGCGAGTTTAAATATTGATTGAAGACGACGCATGACTTCTCCTTGAGGTAAGACTTGATTTACAAAATGCACTCGCACGACGACGGAACATTGCCGTTTACGATAATTGCCGTGCACCAATATTGTTCGAATACGGGTATAACTTTATCTCACGTTTTTCTACAGATCAGTGTTGTGAATGATTGCGATCTGCGTTTATATTCTGAGAAAAGTTTTAACGTCTAGCGGTGTTACTGTCAAGTCAGTAGGGCCTTACGAAAGGGAGTGCATACCCTAAGTACCGCTAGGTACTGTAGGGCCTCGGTACCGCCGGAAACGAGCTTTTAAAAAACAACCGATTAATCCGAAAATAAGCAATTCAACCAACAGGGAAGACAACACATGCGCGACTATCTAGCTTGGCGACTGGCCTTTGGCGTCACAACACCTTCAACCAATACCGTTGTTCAACCCGAATACGATGACATGCGCCCCCCGGGGGTCACGAATCACTTGGGGCGCATGGTCATCCCTGACATGGCAATAAATAACAATACTGATTTCGATAAGTCAATCGAACTAATTGACGCAGCACTTGAAGGCGCGGTCGAACGCGTGATGGATAGCAAGCCAAATGCCTTCGTCTTGGGGATTTCAGCCCTTTCGATTTGGGGTGGTAACGCAGCGTGGGGCGACGAGCTCAAAGCGCGTATTCGCAAAGTGGCCGGTTGGGAGATCCCGGTCGCGCTAGCTAGCGACGCCATCGTGGCCGCACTAAAAGCCCACGGCATCAAACGCAAAATCGCTGTGATGGAACCCTATTACCCGTCGATCGAGCCACGTATGCAAGGGGTCTTAAATCCACATGGCTACGAAGTGGTACGGTTTAATCACATGCGCGGCAAAAGCCCCGCCTCGTACTCGATTTTGACCGCTCAAGACATGATCGAAGGGATGCGAAAAATCGATGGGGATGACATCGAGGCGATCGTACAGTTTGGTGCCAATCTGCCCATGGCCCGCCTAGCCGATGAAGCCGAACGCTGGTTAAACAAACCTGTCATTAGTGTGAACGTTGCCACCTACTGGCATGCGCTACGCATGAACGGAGTTCAAGACAAAATGTATGGCTTTACCAAGCTGATGTCTCATTTTTAAGCAGCTGCGCCAAGTCAGCCCTCGCAAGTGCGTCATAAGCTGCGCAGGGCGGCTCGGCTAAGAGCAGATAGAGGCACCAGAACGTGCTTAGGGCGGGTTCGCTTACGTGGTGGCTTTAGGCTTGCCCGTTGAGTCATAGCCCACCATCGCCAAGCCACCGACTCGCTTGTCGAGCCACCAACCGGCAGAGGGATCCCATCTTTCAAAATGCACATCGGCCTCGAGTTGTTGTGCAGCGTGATGCGCCCAAAAGGGATCGAACATGGCCTGACGCCCAATCGCAATCAAATCGGCTCGCCCTTCGCGCACGATGGTCTCTGCCTGAACACCATCAAGAATCAAACCCACAGCCATGGTGGGCACACCCCCACCGTGTTTAATCCGATCTGCAAAGGGCACTTGATAACCTGGGCCGCGTGCCTGATTGGCGAGCGTTGCCGACAACCGCACGCCACCCGACGAGCAATCCACAACGTCAACACCCGCTTGATGAAGTTCAAGACCCAGCACCACCGAGTCCTCTAAACCCCAACCGCCTTCGCCACCACCATCTTCTGACGAGACCCTGAAAAACAAAGGCTTGTTAGCGGGCCAGTTGGCGCGAATCTCAGCCACGACCTCTAACGCAAAACGCATACGACCCACACGGTCTTTACCGTACTCATCTTGGCGATTATTGACTAGCGGCGTCAAGAAACTCGCAATCAAATAACCGTGTGCGCCGTGAATTTCGATGATGTCAAAGCCGGCTGCATGTGCACGCGCAGCCGCTTGACCAAATTTTTTAACGATCTCACGGATTTCACTGACCGATAACGCGTGAGGGGTTTGATAGTTTTCACCAACCGCCAGGTCACTTGGGCCAACCAGCCCCCAAGGGGCCTCTCCTCTAGCAGCATCCGCCTGAGTCAACGGGCCGTTACCTTCCCAAGGGCGCTGCCAACAGGCTTTGCGACCGGCATGCGCTAACTGAATCGCTGCCAAGGCACCTTGGGCGTGAATAAAGTCAGTAATGCGTTTGAGATCTGGAATAAATTCGTCAGACCACAAGCCTAAATCACCGTAGGTAATCCGGCCGCGCGGCTCAACCGCAATCGCCTCGGTCATCACCGTACCGAAACCACCCAGTGCAAATTTACTGAAGTGCGCAAAGTGCCAGTCAGAAGCAAAGCCATCAACGGCTTTGCACTGCATCATAGGGGCCAACACAATTCTGTTTGGTAGCGTTGTGTCGCGGATTGTATAAGGGCTAAACAATGCGCTTGGTTCAACAGTCATGCCTTGGCCTTTTTCTTTTTATTCAACAACTACTCAAGCAACGGGTGCCGTTTTGACCAAAGCTGGCATGTTTACAACCGATGCATACCAAGCTTCAAGTTTAGGATGGCCGGGGCGCCAAGGCTCGTTCGCGAAGCGAAAATCAAGATAGCCGAGCGCGCAGGCAATCGCGATTTCGCCGATTGTGTCGAGTTTATTTAAGTTGGCAGCATCTTTCTCAAGATCGTCTAATGAGTTTTTCACCTTACCTTGCTGCAACTGGATATAGCCGATACGACCTTCATCCTGTGGCAGGGCGATCTCACGGCGGCGAGGCTGGCTGGCATCCAAAATACCATCGCCTATTGCTTGCTGACGTAGCGCAGCCCAGCGTGCAGGGCCTGCTGCAGGAAACAGTGGTTTGGCAGAACCAAGGCTGTCTAAGTATTCACAAATGACAGGGCTATCAAACAGACTCTTGCCATCTGCCAGCACCAGCGTGGGCACCTTTGACAGGGGGTTGGCGGGGACCAGTGCCGCATCGGTTGAAGGGATCACCCACTTCTCGATCTGGCCATCAATGCCGCGTGCAACCGCACAGGCCATGACTTTGCGGACGTAGGGACTTGCAGGAGAAAAGGCTAATTTCATCGGTGACTTCCTGGTTAATTTAACTTAGACAGACTTGAACAAATCCTAGACTTCCATAGGCGTCAGGCTTCAGTCAACGTTAGCGTTCGCGAGGCTTCACGCTTGTCTACTGACTCAAGCTCAACGCACTCTGCTGCCGATCACTGATCCGCTTTAATTCCGGCGGCCTTGACGGTTGCACCCCAGCGGTCAAATTCTGACACTAGCACTTTGCCAAACTGTTCAGGATTTAAGACGTCGATCTGCAAGCCACCTTTAATCATCAGCTCAATAATTTGTGGGTCTTTCACAGCTTCGTTCACGGCGTTATAAATCGTATCAACCGCAGCCTTAGGCATTTTTGCTGGTCCAAGAATTGAAATCCAAGGCGAGGTATAGACGCTGACGCCTTGCTCTGCCAAGGTTGGCATGTTTGGTGCGCCCACAAACCGCGCAGGGGCACCCAAACCGATCGCAACCACTTTGCCGGCTTCGGCATTCGGGACAGCCAAGCTAAGCGGCACAAACATTGCGTCAACTTGGCCCGCTAAGACCGCAGTCATGGCGGGTGCTGCGCCTGTAAACGGGACGTGCAAGATATCGAGCTTGCTCATCACTTTGAGCATCTCCATTGCCACCTGGCTTGAGCTACCCACGCCCCAAGAGGCATACGTCAGCTTACCCGGCTGGCTTTGTGCCAAGGCGATGAACTCTTTGATATTTTTTGCAGGAACTTTAGGGTTCACCACCAAGGCGTAGGGCAACAAGCCGATCTGTGCGATACCCACAAAATCTTTCAGCGCGTCATACGCGATCTTAGGGTAAACGTGCGGGTTGATCGAGTGCGTGTCTGCCGCGGTCATCAAGATGGTGTAGCCATCAGGCGCGGCCTTACCCACAAAGTCAGAGCCGATCATGCCACTGGCGCCTGGTTTATTGTCGACAACGATTGTCTGCTTCAGGATCTTGCCAGCGCCCACAGCGATGGCGCGCGCAAGCACATCGGTGCCCCCGCCTGCGTTGTACGGCACCACCATACGAATCGACTTATCGGGGTAAACCCCCTGAGCCTGAACGCCTAAGCCAAAGAGGGCCGTGGCTGCAAACAGCGCTAACGTCTTAAACATCTGGGTACTTTTCATTTAGGTCTCCGGTCAACGATTAGGTATTATTTTGTTAATCTTTTAACATGATTTTTTCGCCCTCACCACCTGCACGCGTCGGTTAGGCAAACCCTTTAGGACATCAGCACTCATGCGCCCCGCTATTAACTTGCACGACTTCAGGGCGATGGCCCGCCGTAAACTGCCCCAGATCGCCTTCGACTTTATCGACGGCGGTGCTGACGACGAGCTTGGCATGGTGCGAAATCGCGAAGCCTTTAGCGACTATCAGCTGCTGCCTCGTTATCTGAATGACGTCACGATTCGCGATCAATCAACCACACTGTTTGGCAGAAAGTACTCGAGCCCGATCGGTATTTCGCCTACTGGGATGGCCGGCCTGTTTCGCGTGGGTGCTGACAGCATGCTCGCTGCAGCAGCCAAAAAAGCCAACGTCCCGTTCTTGTTATCAAGTGCCAGCAATTTCAGAATTGAAGATGCGGCAAAAATTGCACCCGACAACGTCTGGTTTCAGATGTATGCCACAAGCGACCATCGGATCAATATGGATCTGGTGCGCCGCGCACGCGAAGCCAACGTCGGTGTCTTGGTGATTACTGTTGATGTACCGGTCAATTCAAATCGTGAACGTAATCGGCGCAATGGTTTTACACGACCCTTTCGCATGACCCCCTCGATCATGCTTGATACCTTGAGCCGCCCAGGCTGGTTATTAGAATACCTAAAGTCTGGCGGGATGCCGATGATGAGCAACTGGCAGCCCTACGCGCGCGAAGGCGCAAATGCCGATGAGGTAGCCGACATGTATGGCACTCTAACGCCCGCACCCATGACAAGCTGGGATACCGTCACAGCAATCCGCCGCGAATGGGAAGGCCCACTCGTCATCAAAGGGATTTTGCACCCAGACGATGCGCTTCAATCTGCTGCACACGGTTTAGATGGCGTCATCGTTTCTAACCACGGGGCGCGACAACTAGACGCAGCACCCTCGCCGATTTCGATGCTGCCTGCGATTCGCGCGGCGGTAGGTGATCGGATGACCGTCATGCTTGATAGTGGCGTGCGCCGTGGTTCAGACGTCATCACCGCAAAATGCTTAGGTGCGCAAGCTTGTTTTTTTGGACGGCCCACACTGTATGCCGTTGCTGCTTTAGGACAAGACGGTGCCGATCAAGTGTTTGCCATCATGCGCCGCGAAATCGACGCCGTACTCACGCAAATTGGCTGCGGCAATTTTGGCGATCTCACCGAGCGCTTTTTACATCGCAAGGCTTAAAGGCAGGCGACCTCTCTGAGGTGCGATCTGCCTCACTGAAGTGTGATCTGCTCTACTGAAGTGTGATCTGTTCCACTAAAGCACGGCCTGTCTCACTGGATCGTGATCTTCGCGTCTTGAATAACCTTTGACCAGCGTGCCGTATCTTCTGCAATTTTTTGCGTAAATTCGGCTGCGCTGCCGCCAACAGCCTCGATACCGACCCCGGCGAGTTGCTGGACAACGGCAGGATCCTTAAGCGCTTTGTTTAGCGCCTGATTCAACGTAGACACGATCTCGGGTGCTAAGCCAGCTGGCCCGAAGACACCAAACCACGTCAACGATACAAATCCTGGCAAGTCTTGCGAAATTAACGGAACATCCGGCACGAGTGCCGAACGCTCAGAGGCAGAGATACCCAAGGCCCTGACCTTGCCATCGCGCACGTGTGGATATGACGACGAAAAACTATCAAACATCACATCCAGACGCCCTGCCATTAAGTCAGGCATGGCCAAGGCCGTACCTTTATACGGAACGTGCGTGAGCTTAATCCCCGCCAACGCCTGAAACCGCTCGCCAGACAAGTGGGGGATACCGCCGGTACCTGCAGAACCGAAGTTCAACTTGCCTGGCTGTTGCTGCGCAAGTTGAATAAATTCTCTAACCGTTTTAGCCGGAGACGTCAACGGCACAATCATCATTGAAGGCGACTGTGCGGCATAGCTGATCGGACTGAAATCTTTCGTCGGACTAAAAGGTGTTGCAGGGTTCAGCAACGGCCCGAGCACATGTGTGCTGTTTGTTGACAGCAAAAGCGTATAGCCATCAGGGGCAGCTTTAGACGCGATCTCGGCGCCAATCATCCCAGCGGCGCCGCTTTTGTTATCAATCACAATGGTCTGGTTCAGCTCAGCAGCAAACTTCTGCGAAATGATTCGACCCACGATATCGGTGCCCCCGCCCGCTGGAAACGGCACAATCAATTTGATCGGTCGGTTTGGATAAACTGCCTGCGCACCCGCAGTCTGAGCACACAGCGCGAACAGCACCAAGGCGCCAAGTCGTTTAACGATTGCGTTCATGAGGTTTCCTTTTGCTTTTAAATACATGCCGTAATTAAACTACGTTTCTGGCGTTTTGCTCGTTGTCATTTGCGTAGCCCGTGCCTTGCCCTAAAACCGCACCAGCCCTACTCAATCGTTACCCTAAGGCCTTTCCCGCTAAAATAGCGATGTTGGTGCTCGCGGCGTGGTTCACACGCTGCAGTTCAACGGGAAGCAGAAACACCTTGCCACTTGAGTGAGATGTCTAGCCTGCGCTGCCCCCGCAACGGTCAAACGAACAAGCCTCACGGCTTCGCTTCTGTCAACTTAGCCACTGGTCGCCTGAACAAACGACTGGGAAGGCGACAGAGGTTGCTTCGCTAGCCCGGATACCGGCCAACAAGGTTGTAGTGTGCGCCAAAACGCACTACAGAAACACCCAAACACCGTCGGGGATTGCGGTGAGGGACTATGCCGTTGTTGTGGACCATGCCACATGACTCAAGTCGTGCGCAGTGAATTCATTCTAGGTGGTCAAAAGAGTGGCAAGTCGCGCCGCGCGGAAGCGCTTGCGCAGAACTGGCTCGAAAGCGGGCCACGACATACGGCAATCTTAATCGCAACGGCACAAGCCTTTGACGACGAGCTGCGCGCACGTATTGAACGTCACAGACAAGATCGTTTATTGCGCATGCCAGGCATGGTCACAATCGAAGAGCCGTACGCACTCTCTGCCGCCATCGCACAGCACAGTGCACCAAATACACTCATCGTGGTTGATTGCCTCACGCTTTGGCTGACCGCTCAGCTGATGCCGCCGGTATCTGACGCGCCTAAAGTCTGCCTTGCCACCGACGCACCCGCGGCTCTTGTGGCTTGGCAAACTCTCGCCACTGAGCTTTGTACAGCAATCAAACACGCGCAAGGACCGATCATCTTGGTGGGTAACGAAATCGGCTTAGGTGTGATCCCATTAGGCAAAGACGTGCGCGCGTTTGTCGATGCGCTCGGCTTACTCAATCAAGGCGTTGCTGCCGTCTGCGAGCGGGTGACCTTAATGAGCGCTGGCTTACCGTTGGCACTCAAAGGAACACTTTAAAAGTGAAAGCCTTGACTCACGCCAACATTTGCTTGGGCCACCTCACCGCGCTGCTATTGCTGACCCTGCTGACCTTGGCCGCACACACCGCCCGAGCACAGTATTCTGTCGTCGATGATCGAGGTATCGCTAACCACTGGAGCACCCCCCCCGAGCGCGTGATTACCTTACTGCCCTCTTTAACCGAAACGGTTTGTGCGCTTGGTGAGTGCGCGCGCTTAGTCGGCGTCGATCGCTACTCAAATTGGCCCACGTCAGTCATGGCCCAGCCGGAGCTCGGCGGCGGCATGGATCCAAATATCGAGGCAATCGTTGCCTTGGCGCCAGACGTTATTTTTACCGCGCAATCTTCGCGCGGCGCTCAAAAGCTTGAAGATCTTGGCTTAAAAGTGGTGGCCCTCGAACCTAAAAGCCACGCGGATGCAAAACGAGTCTTAGAAAAAATTGCGCAAACGCTAGGCTTGAACCCAGAGCGCGCGCAACAACTTTGGCTAACGACCGAACAAGCTGTGGCTGCAACCGCACGAACCTTGCCTGCGAGTACTCACACCCTCCGGGTTTATATTGAGGTGAACCGCGCTCCCTTCGGTGCAGGCCCAACGTCTTTTATCGGTGAAACGTTGACACGCTTAGGCGCGCAAAATATTTTGCCCACAAGCTTGGGACCGTTTCCGCGCGTCAATCCCGAATTCGTCGTCCGCGCGCAACCCACCGTCATCATGATTAGCAAACGCGATCTGCCAGAGATGCTCTTGCGCCCAGGGTGGGCCGCGATGCAGGCAATCAAAGAGAATCGCGTTTGTGCGTTTGCATCCGCAGAGCAAGATGTCTTGGTGCGCCCAGGACCGCGGCTCGCCGAGGCGGCAACGCTGATGGCTACTTGCCTCAAGAGATTCGCGCCATGAACGCGTCGCTACCCGACACGCACTTTTCACAAAACTCTCGCGCGCTGTGCTCTGCCTGGCTGTTGGCGCTGCTGTGTGTCGTTGTCTTGATCGCCGGCTTGTGTGTTGGCAGCGCGGGCGTCGAGCCCCTGTGGCGCTTATTGGCCGACCCAATTGCCGCTCAAATTATTTGGGATATTCGCGCGCCACGCACCTTAGGTGCTCTGCTCGCCGGCGCCTTACTCGGCCTTGCCGGTGCCATCGCGCAAGGGCTCTTTCGCAACCCGCTGGCAGATCCCTTTTTACTTGGTAGCGCCTCGGGCGCCTCCGCTGCAGTCGCACTTGCTTTGGCCGGCTTTGGCATATCACCACTTGCCACACAATGGTTGCTCAGACTGGGCCTGACCGCCGCCGCCTTCATGGGCGCGGTGCTCGCCGTCTTTCTGACCCTGAGTCTGGCCCGCGGGGTGCAGCACACCTTACGTCTGTTGTTGGCCGGCGTTGTCGTGGGTGTGGTCTTAGGAGCCTTCACGTCTTTTCTGTCGTTAACGCACCCAGATATTTTGCAAGTAATGCAAGCGTTTATGCTGGGCTCGACAGGCTTTGTGGGGTGGTCCGCTTGCGGCATCATGGGCATAGTATGGCTGGCCTGTAGCGCGGCGGGACGCGGCCTTTCAAAAGCCTTAGATGGCCTGGCGTTAGGCGAGGCCACTGCCCAAAGCCTCGGGCTGCCCTTGAGATCGCTACGCGCAGCCTCAATTGCCACCCTTGCCCTGGCAACTGGCACGGCGGTTGCCCAAACTGGCTTGATTGCTTTTGTAGGGTTAGCCGCTCCGCATCTTGTGCGTGCACTTGTCAAAACAAGTCACGCTTGGCTATTGCCCCTGGCCAGCCTGATGGGTGCCGCGCTGCTGTCGCTTGCGGATCTGCTGGCGCGGGGCTTGCTTGCTCCGCAAGAATTACCCGTTGGCGTGCTGACCGCGCTCTTGGGAGGCGGCTATTTAATGTGGCTGATGCATCGCCGAGGGCCCACGCATGATTGACCCGCACCCGACACACCAAACAGGTGTTGCAGCCTTAGAAGTGAGAAACTTAGGCGTGACGCTCGGTCAGCATCCTGTGCTTCAGGGGCTAAATCTGAAGCTACCTCAAGGGCGCTGGAGCGCGATTGTCGGCCCCAATGGCGCAGGCAAATCAACACTGCTGCAGGCCTTGGCGGGTGTCTTGCCTTTCCAAGGTGACATATACCTGTTCGACCAAGCATTGAGCAGCTTTACCGCGCAGCACCGCGCACGCCAAGTCGCCTGGCTGGCGCAAGGCTCGGTGCCAAGCGCTGACGACCTGACGGTCTATGATGTTGCGATGCTTGGTCGACTGCCGCATCAATCATGGCTTGGCGGGCCCAGCCACGCCGATCATGCCGCCACCGAATGGGCGTTAAGGCTGACGCAAGCGTGGCCTTGGCGCCAACGCGCGCTTGGCACCCTCTCGGGCGGTGAAAAGCAACGCGTCTTGCTTGCCAGATTGCTAGCCGTCGATGCTGACATTCTATTAATGGACGAACCCTTAACCAACCTTGACCCACCCCATCAAGTCGACTGGCTGTTATTGGTTCGTCATTTAGTCGCCTGCGGAAAAACCGTCGTGAGCGTCTTGCATGAGGTTACGCTCGCACTGTATGCCGACGAATTAATTGTGATGGCTAGCGGCGCTATCCAACAGACGGGTACCCGCGACGATCCCGTCTTACACCGCACAATCGAAAGCGTTTTTGACTACCGCATCGCCATTGAGGCTCTCGGCACCGGCTGGGTGGCTTTACCCAAACTTCTTTAAGACAGGAAAACTGACTATGCAGATCGTGACCCCTCCAACCGAAAAGCCCTACGAAAAATCGACCGGTGAACGTCGAGGCTTATTAATTATCAACACCGGCGATGGTAAGGGCAAAAGCACCGCAGCCTTCGGCTTAGCAATGCGTGCGCACGGACGCGGCAAGGTGGTCAAGATTTTTCAATTTATGAAAGTGCCGAGCGCGCGCTTTGGTGAGCACCGCGTCTTTGAACAGCTCAACGTGCCGATCGAAGGCCTGGGCGATGGCTTTAGCTGGAAGAGCCAAGACCTTGAGCACTCTGCTCAGCTCGCGCGCGATGGCTGGGCTAAAGCTCGCGAAGCAATTTTAAGTGGCGAATACTTTATGGTGACGCTCGACGAGCTCACCTACCCGATTACTTTTGGCTGGATAGCACTCGAAGAGGTCTTGCAAACTTTGCGTTCGCGCCCTCCAGAGGTTCACGTCGTCATCACGGGGCGCCGCTGTCCGGCAGAGATCATTGAAATCGCCGATACCGTCACAGAGATGACAATGATCAAACACGCGTTCGATGCCGGCATCCCCGCCCAGCGCGGGATTGAAGATTGATTGCTGCGGCACTCATGCTAAGAATCCCTCTGAGGCTTGGTGCACGTGCCACCCCAATCATCTGCGGAGCAAGGCGCGACCTCGCCATGGGTGTGGCTGAATGACCGCACGCTGCCTCATGGTGTTAGGGACGACAAGCGGCGCGGGCAAGAGTTGGCTGACGACCGCGCTATGTCGCTGGTATGCCCGTCAAGGCTTGAAGGTCGCGCCCTTTAAGGCTCAGAACATGAGCAACAACGCCCGCGTGGTCAGCACCGCGCAAGGCGCCGGCGAAATTGGTTCGGCGCAATACTTTCAAGCTCTGGCCGCTGGTGTCCTACCCGATGTGCGCATGAATCCTGTGCTGTTAAAGCCAGAGGTGCAGTCCAAGAGTCAGGTGGTGTTGCTTGGCAAGGTCAGTAGCGCGCTCACACAGATGCCCTGGGGCGACCGAAGCGAAAAGCTGTGGCCCTTTATCACTGAAGCACTTGATGCCCTGCGCGCCGAAAACGATTTGGTGATCATCGAAGGAGCAGGCTCACCGGCCGAAATAAATTTAATGTCGCGCGACATCGTGAACTTACGCGTAGCACGCTACGCTCAAGCTCGTTGTTTATTAATTACCGATATTGATCGCGGTGGTGCCTTCGCACACCTTTATGGCACTTGGGCTTTATTGCCCAAAGCCGACCAGGCGCTTCTTTGTGGTTTTGTCTTGAATAAATTCCGCGGCGAGAAAAGCTTGTTAACCCCCGCACCCGAGCACCTGTTGGCGTTAACTGGTGTGCCTACCGTTGCGACTGTGCCTTACTGGCGCGAACACGGCTTGCCCGAAGAAGACGGTTTATTCGACGATCGTTTACAAACCGCGCGCCCCGCCACAGTCACCGTTGCAGTGATCGCCTATCCGAGCCTGAGTAATCTTGATGAATTTCAGGCTTTGAAAAATATCGCTGGTGTGCGTCTGGTTTGGGTGAGAGAACTCACCCAGCTCCCTACACTCAAACCAACTGACTGGCTGGTGCTGCCAGGCTCTAAACACACCAGCTCTGACTTAAGCTGGCTTCAGGCTCAAGGCTTTGCGCACGCGTTACACGCACACGCAAAGCAAGGCGGGCCAATACTCGGCATTTGCGGCGGCCTGCAAATGCTAGGAGAGCGCTTGCTTGATCCACATGGTGTTGATGGTAACGCTGAAGGCCTCGGACTCTTAGCTGTCGTGACAGAGTTTGCTGAAGCAAAAACAGTTCGGCGCTGTCAAGTGCAATTTGGTGCGGTGACTGGGGCTTGGTCTAAGCTGGCACGTTTGGGATTTCAAGGCTATGAGATTCATCAAGGACAGACACACTTAATAAACGCTAAACAGGCGGCGCACGAGAGCGTACAACGTGCTCCTGACACCCCAGACAATCGTGCGCATACTCGCGAAGTGATCAACGGCCTCGCGTGGCAAAACGGCTCAGGCAATGTTCTCGGGCTTTATGTGCATGGCCTCCTTGAGGCTCCCTCAGTACTTTGCGCATTATTTGGTTCGCAAGTTTGCACCCTAGACACCGTATTTGACGGCCTGGCCGACTGCCTCGAGCGCAACAGCACGCCCGGCTTTCTGCAAGCCCTAATCGCTGACTGACCGAAGGGCAAAAAAAATGACCTTTGCACTCCCAGTACTGACAGACCTCGCTGACGCTGCACGCGCCCGTCAGTTACAAAGCAAACTCGATCACAAAACTAAACCTCGCGGCTCTTTGGGTCAGCTAGAGACGCTTGCGCTGCAGCTTGGGCTGCTTTTACAAACCGACTCACCCACGCTGCAAGCGCCGCAGCTTGTGGTCTTTGCGGGTGATCATGGTTTAGCCAAGCACGGCGTGTCGGCTTATCCAAGCGAGGTGACTTGGCAGATGGTTGAAAACTTTTTGACGGGCGGTGCGGCGGTAAGCGTGCTGGCGCGCCAACATGGTTTAGCGCTTACCGTCGCCGATTGCGGTGTCACTCATGATTTTGCCCCTCAACCAGGCTTACACACTTGCAAAATCGCCTACGGCACTGCCGACTCCTTGGCGCAAGCAGCGATGTCTACAGATCAGTGTGGTCAAGCCCTTTCAAACGGACGCACGCTGATCAAAGCCTTGCCGGGTAATGTGTTGTTGCTGGGTGAAATGGGTATCGGTAATACCTCAGCAGCATCACTGCTGCTTGCGCGTTTAGCAAACTTACCGCTCGAGCAATGTACGGGGGCCGGCACCGGCCTAGACGCGCCAGCGCTAGAGCGTAAAAAACAAATTTTACAGAGCGTGCTGACCAAACACACTGACGCAAACGCACCGCTGCAGGCGCTTGCTGCGTTTGGTGGCTTTGAAATCGCCACCATGGTGGGCGCTATTTTCGAGGCGAGCGCTAGCAATCGGGTGATCGTCATCGACGGCTTCATTACAAGCGCCGCAGTATTAGTTGCGAGCCAACTCGACCCCTTAGTATTACAGCGCTGCGTATTTGCGCATCGGTCAGACGAACGCGGGCACGCGCTGCTGCTGACACACTTAAACGCCAGGCCCCTACTGGATTTGCAGCTACGCTTAGGCGAAGGCTCGGGCGCGGCGCTAGCCTGGCCCTTGCTGGTTTCAGCCTGCGACTTATTGAATCACATGGCTAGCTTCGCCTCAGCGGGGGTCGCTGAGGCACCTTGAGTATCCGTTATACGCAAAACGACAAGGAGTATCTATGAGACAACCTGTGCGTCACTATTTACTCGCTCTACAGTACTTCACCCGCATCCCGCTGCCTGAAGGTGTCGCGCGCTGGGTGGGCTTTAATGCAACGCTGCAACAAGCCAGCCTGGCGCATTTTCCGGGCGTCGGCTGCTTGGTGGGCGCGGCGAGCGGCGCCCTGTTTTATGCGGCCGCTCTCTGGCTGCCGCTCACCAGTGTTACGCCCTGGCTGGCGGCCTGCTTAAGCACGGTTTTGAGCGTGATGCTGACGGGCGCATTTCATGAAGATGGGCTAGCGGACACCTCGGATGGTTTAGGCGGCATGGTGGCGCGCGCTCGGGCACTCGAAATCATGAAAGACTCACGTATTGGTAGCTATGGCGCTGTCGCGCTTGTGTTAGCGATCACCACCAAACTTGCCCTCTTGACGATGCTCGGGCAAATTGATTTTACTCTGGCGGCCTGGAGCCTGTTTGCAGCGCACGTTTGCTCACGGGTGATGCCTTTACTGATTGCCGCACGGTTAAGCAACGTGGGCGATGACCTCACCACTAAAACCAAACCGCTAGCAAACAAGGTCTCTCGTCAGACCCTGTTTGTCGCGTTGGTGTGGTTGTTGCTCGCTTACCTACTGTTCAGCAGTCAGCATGCAACCATACTGTTGATATGGGCCACCGGCTGTAGCCTGTGCGCGTGGTGGCTGATGCTGCGCTTACTGACTAAACGCTTAAATGGCTTTACCGGTGACACGCTGGGTGCAACGCAACAAGTGTGCGAGTTGGCTTTTTATCTGGGTATTTTGCTGGGCTTACCAAGATGAAGCTTTGGCTCGTTCGTCACGCGCAACCTCTCATTCAAAAGGGCCTTTGCTACGGCCAGCTCGATGTCGCGGCAGATCACGAGGCTACGCAACGAGCCGCCAAGGCTCTCGCGCCGCTGCTGCCCGACAAACTTACACTTTCTAGTTCAGGCCTAAAAAGAACTCAACAACTTGCACGCGCCATACAAGAACAGTGCAGGGCGCGGTCCTTTGAGGTCGACACCCGTTTACAAGAGATGAATTTTGGGCTATGGGAGGGTGTCGCCTGGGACACGATTCCTAAAGCCGCCTTTGACGCGTGGACGCAAGAGTTTGACACCCACCGCTTTGGTGGCGCCGAAAGCGTGCGAGACTTGCTATTACGGGTCAATCAGTGTCTTCTAAACACCCCTCTTGATCGTGACGCACTTTGGGTCACGCACGCAGGAGTCATTCGGGCGGTGAATTACTTAAAACACCATGGGCTTGCTTCAAGTGCAACCACCCAGACATGGCCAGCAACAGCACCCGCCTTTGGCGAGTGGGAATGCTTGACGCTGCCGTTTTAACTTTCAGTCATTCGGTCTTTTAGGTGTACGCCTGTACAAAACAGCACGCCCCTCTAAACCTTCAAAGCAGCCACCACCGCGTCGCCCATTTCTGCAGTGCCCACTTGTCGCGAACCCGGTTCAAAAATATCAGCCGTCCGGTATCCGTCGGCCAACACCGTCGCGACCGCCCGCTTGATTCGAGCGCTTTGCTCGGGTTGTTTAAACGAATAATCCAACATCATTGCCGCCGATAAAATCGAGGCTAATGGGTTGGCAATGTTTTTACCTGCAATATCGGGAGCGGTGCCGTGTACCGGCTCATACAGCCCGCGTCCATCGGGGCTGAGCGATGCCGAGGGCAGCATCCCTATTGAACCTGTCAACATTGCTGCAGCATCTGAAACAATATCGCCGAACATGTTACCGGTCACAACGACATCAAACTGTTTAGGCTGACGCATCATCGTCATCACAAAAGCGTCGACCAGCGCGTTTGAGTACTCGACATCTGGGTATTGCTTACTGACACGTTCGGCAACCTCACGCCAGAGCTGCATCGTGTCAAGCACGTTCGCCTTATCCACCGAACACACTTTTCCCCTGCGTTGGCGGGCAGTCTTGAAGGCGACATGAATGATTCGCTCGATCTCGGGCTCGGTGTAATACATGGTGTTAATGCCAACGCGAATCCCTTGCGCGTTTGTGCTGACGCCACGCGGCTCGCCAAAATAAATATCGCTGCTAAGTTCACGAAGAATCAATAAATCCAGGCCTTCGACTAAGTGCGGCTTGAGCGACGAGGCACCAATTAATTCTGGAAACATAAATACTGGGCGGTAATTGGCAAACAAGTCGAGCTCTTTACGTAGACGCAATAAGCTCGCACCTGGGCGCTGCGCATAAGGCAACGCTTCGTCACCAGGCATACCGGCCGAGCCAAACAAAATAGCGTCAGCCGCTTTAGCGATCGCCATCGTAGCCACGGGCAGTGGATCGCCCGCCGCCGCGACGCCCGCGCCCCCCACTGGCGCTTCAGTCAGCTGCAAATTAGCGTCGCCCACCGTGGCACGCAACACCTTCACCGCCTGAGCCGTCACTTCTGGGCCCACACCATCACCCGCTAACACTGCAATCTTCATCGCTTAAATCCTGTCAAGTACAAACAAAAAAATCATCGGACAAAGCGGCCACCCACTTTGCGCAAATAATCTGGACTAAAACTCGTTTGCCTCATACTGACGGGCAAACGCGGCAATCTTATCGGCATGCGTGAGCGTGTAGTCAAGTTCGTCCATACCGGTTAAGAGACAGTGCTTTGAGAAAGGTGCGATCTCAAAGAGTTGGTCAGCTAGGCTTGGTGCGCGCACCACCTGACGTTCGAGATCAACGCTCACTTTTAGCCCGGGCTGTGCGCTTAACGTCGCAAGAATCTGCTCGACGACCTCGGGGGCGAGCACAATAGGTAACAAGCCGTTCTTGAGTGAATTTGAATAAAAAATATCGCCAAAGCTTGGGGCAATCACTGCGCGTATACCGTAGTCGTGCAAGGCCCATACGGCCTGCTCGCGCGACGAGCCACAGCCGAAATTACGCTGGGCCACTACCACTTCTGAGGCGCTGTAAACCGACTGATTCAACACAAACTCAGGGCGTTTTGTATCGTCTTTGTTAAAGCGCAAATCCCGAAAAAGATAAGCGCCAAAATCATTGGCGCGTGGCTTTTGTAAAAAGCGCGCCGGAATAATCTGATCGGTATCGATATTGGCCCGCGTGAGTGGCAAGGCGACGGCCTCGAGAGGTTTAAAGGGTTGCATATTGTGAATCCTGAAGGTGTTTAAGCCTAGACGTTATGCAGAGCACGCGCATCTGCAAGGTGGCCCATGATCGCGCTGGCCGCCGCAGTAGCGGGGCTCATTAGGTGGGTGCGCGAACCAGGCCCCTGTCGGCCAACAAAGTTACGATTTGACGTCGCGGCGCACCGTTTGCCCGAGGCTACCGAATCACCATTCACGCCGATACACATCGAACAACCGGCAAAGCGCCATTGAAATCCGGCTTGAATAAAAATTTTATCTAGCCCCTCGGCTTCTGCCTGCGCTTTAACTAAACCCGAGCCCGGCACAACCCATGCCTCAACGCTTGCGGCCACCTTGCGACCCTTGACAACTGCAGCAGCGCTGCGCAAGTCTTCGATTCGACTATTCGTGCACGACCCGATGAACACGCGGTCGATGCTGATCTCGTTTACAGCCATGCCTGGCGTCAAGCCCATATAGGTCAACATCCGCTCGACCACAGCGCGTCGCTGCGGATCCGCGATATCAGCAGGCGCTGGTATGCGAGCAGTCACTGAGATTGCATCTTCAGGGCTATTCCCCCAGGTCAGCATCGGCTCAATCTCTTGCGCGTTCAAGGTGACTTCGCGATCAAAGCTTACGCCGGGATCTGAGGGCAACGTACGCCAATAAGCCACGGCACGAGCCCATTTTTCTCCGGTCGGCGCGAACGGTCGGCCCGAGAGATACGCGTAAGTTTTTTCATCAGGCGCGATCATCCCCGCGCGTGCGCCCGCCTCAATCGACATATTACAAATCGTTAGGCGACCCTCAATCGAGAGATTGCGAATGGCCGAGCCCGCATACTCAATGACATGGCCAACGGCTCCCGCCGCTCCGATCTTGGCAATAATCGCCAAGATAATATCTTTGCCTGACACGCCTGGTGCGAGGATGCCGTCAACCGTAATGCGCATGGTTTTAGGTCGCCTTTGCCAAATTGACTGCGTCGCCACCACATGGGCGACTTCGCTAGTGCCGATTCCAAACGCGAGCGCACCCAGCGCGCCGTGGGTTGAGGTATGGCTATCGCCGCACACCATCAATAAGCCTGGACGCGTCCAACCTTGCTCGGGACCAATCACATGCACGATGCCTTGGCGCTGATCCTGTAAACCTAAAAATTGGATCCCGGCCGCGCGTGTATCGCGCTCAAGAGACTCGGCCATCGCACGACTTTCGGGGTCGGCTAAATCCAGCAAGTTACGGCTGTTGGTAGGAATGTAGTGATCGGGTGTTCCAAACGCACGCTCAGGCGAGCGTGCCGTCAACTTGCGCTGGCGCAACATCTCGAAGGCTGGCGCCGAACCGTCCTGAATCATATGCGTGTCGACAAACATTAACTCTTGTCCGTCTTCACGCTCAAGAATGCGATGTTTGATCCAGATTTTTTCAAAGAGTGTCTGGGGCGCTGAGGCTGCGGGCATGCGTGGCTTTCCTTTTAGTATTCAAACGTGCCAAGCGTCAAACCGCTAGTCGACCTTGGCGCCCGATAAACGAACAATTTTTTCGTAACGAACTGTCTCAGAGGCGATATAGGCACCAAACGCCTCGGGTGTGCCGCCACCGATTTCTGCGCCAAAATCAGCCATTCTTTTTTTAAGCTCGGGTGATTTCAGAATTTTATTAAGCTCGGTATTCAAGCGATCGATAATAGGCTTGGGCGTACCCGCGGGTACCATGACGCCATACCAAGAGGACACGTGCACGCCCGGGATCCCCAATTCGTCAAAGGTCGGCGTGTCGGGCAGGGCTGGGTTACGCTCTTTTGAGGCCACCGCTAACGCACGAAGCTTGCCGCCCGCAATCAACGCGAGGCAAGCCGTAGTGTCAAGCATAAAAGAGACGTGCCCAGCCATTAAGTCAGCCTCGGCAGGCGCCGTTCCTTTATAAGGCACATGCACAACCTCGACGCCCGTGGACTGAATAAATACGATTCCGGCCAAGTGTTGCGAAGAGCCCACGCCTGCCGAACCGTAATTTAGCTTGCCCGGATTCGCCTTAGCCAGCGCGATCAGTTCGGCGACGTTCTTGACTGGTGAGTTGGTTGGCACCACCAGAATATTTGGGACGGCCGACACGTAAATCACCGGTAAAAAATCTGCGACCGGATCAAAGCCAAGTTTTTTATACATGTGAATATTGACGGCGTTGGGACTTAACGAGCCCATCAAAATCGAATAGCCATCAGGCTTGGCGCGCGCGAATTGCTCGGTTCCAATATTGCCCCCTGCGCCGGGCTTGTTTTCGATCACAACCGCCTGCCCCAAGGCCGTTGCTAACGGTTGCGCAATCATGCGCGCAGTGGTGTCGACCCCACCACCCGGCGGCCAAGGAACCGTCAACTTTAACGCTTGAGAGGGGTAGGTCTGCGCTAAGCTCAATGCAGACCAACAAACAAGAACGACGCCTAGCCAAACGTTGCGCAACATGCTTTGTCTCCGATTCAGGATCTTTGCCTGATTTTTTTGGGGGGCGTCACGATTTTTTTATCGGGCCGCCGCAGTTTTTTAAACCACCGCGGTTAGCCTAACACCAAAAAGCTCTTACCGGTACCCCGGCCATAAATTGATGGCAACCTGGCGCGCCCTGCTTTATGATGAAAAAAAACACCAACGTGCCAATCATCGACCCAGGAGACAAATCATGACTACGATCATCGGGCAGGGCAATTTTAAATATCAAGTGGCCGAAGGCTGGGGCAAACTCCCTGCGGGCTGGAAATTTGGTGACGTCGCGGCCGTGGGGATTGACAGCAAGGATCGTGTCTATGCCTTTAACCGGGGCGAGCACCCGATGGTCGTGTTTGATCGTGACGGTAACTTTTTAAACTCTTGGGGCGAGGGGGTCTTCAAGCGCGCCCATGGGGTTCAGATGGGCCCAGATGACACCATTTATCTAACGGATGATGGCGACCATACCGTACGCAAATGCACGCTTGACGGAAAAATATTGTTAGAGATTGGCTTGCCCGGACAAGCCTCCCCTTACATGAGCGGCCAACCTTTTAACCGTTGTACCCATACCGCGCTTTCGCCCGAGGGTGATATCTACGTGTCGGACGGCTACGGCAACTCGCGCGTACACAAGTACAGTCCGGACGGAAAGTTATTATTTTCGTGGGGCTCGCCGGGCACCGATCCTGGCCAATTCAACATTGCCCACAATATTTTGTGCGACACCAACGGTTTGGTCTATGTGGCCGATCGCGAAAATCACCGTATCCAGATTTTCAATGGCAAAGGCAAATACGAAGGACAATGGGGCAATATGCATCGGCCGTGCGGGCTATTTCTAACCGCTGGCAAGTGCCCGCTTTGTTATGTAGGTGAGCTTGGCCCACATCTGCCGGTCAACAGAAACATGCCCAACACAGGACCGCGCGTCAGCATCTATGATCTGTCTGGCAATCTACAAGCGCGGGTCGCCGCCGAAGAACCGCACGGCACCGGCGTGGGCCAATTTATTGCGCCACACGGCATGGCCGTCGATAGCCATGGCGATATGTATGTCGGTGAAGTCGCCTACACCTCTTGGGCAGCCTCGTATCCCACCATCCCGAGACCTGATTACGTTCGATGTTTACAGAAATTTATTAAGATACCTTGACGTTCGATCGAGCGGCGATGGCACTACTTCAGATGGACGCGGTCGGTCACGATGACAAGCTCAAGCCGCTCAAGTTCTTTGAGCGTTGTTTTAGGCAAGATGAGCGGCACCTTGTTCCACGTGCCTGGCTTCAAAACCTCGGTCAGGCTGAACTCTTTTTTCACGTTCGCGCCCCACGTCGCATTTAATTTAAAACCATGAAATGCCATCGTCGAAGGGTTGCCGACATTCAACGTGATTTTTAGATCATTTTTGTCGGCGACAACACTTTCTATCGAGATTAAAAAGGTTCCTAAATTTGCGTCAAGGCGCTGATAAACCTTTAGAAGTTTTGGATCAAGCACCACAGATTGAAAGGGTGGCTTGGCTGGCTCTAGCGCGGCGATCTTAATTTGCAGATCAGCCAGTTTTTTATTTAAAGTCACGATCTCTTGACCAAATAAATCTTGCATAGCAACCAGAGATTTTTTGTATTCGGCGAGCTCGTTGGCGCTAGACTGTTGATACGCGGTAAGAGATTTTTTTAGGTCGGCTACCGTCTCAACATACTGTTGACAGCCAGACAAACTAATGAGCATCGCGCCAGCAAACACGAAGGCTATTAAAGATTTTGGATTCATGACAGTACTCCTTCAGGGAGAAAAGCAATGCGCTCGGCGCAAAGTTTAGAGTGAAGATGAACGACTCTGTTTTAGTGTACAAGCTATCCTTAACGCACGCCGTTCATTCGGCAAAAAAAGGGGTTTTGTTGTTCCTTCTTAAGCTCTGTGCACTAAGCCTCACGCACACGGCTCACCCAACTCGCAGCCCAAAACGCCAAGGCAAACAAGATCGCAGTGCCGCACACGGCGATTAACACCACGTGATACGACTCACCTAACATCCACAAACTCGCCGCGGCAACCGGGCCCACTGCTCGCGCCACCATCGTTGGTATCGTCAACAACCCGTTTAAAGCTCCATACGCATGACGGCTGAGCATTTCAGGTACCACCAAACTGCGCACGATGGTAAAAATGCCATTCGCCAAACCATAGCAACCAATCAATAGCGCAACAAGCCAAAACGCTGGCATTTCAATGCTCGCCAAAATCCCAAACACAAACGGAAATACGCAAGCCACGATCGAACCCAAGATTCGCATCGGTGCGCGTGGTGCGAAATAGGCAATCAAAATTCGCCCCAACACTTGGGTTGGGCCCAGCACAATTAATGCGTTCACCACATCAGCTGTGCTCAGCCCTTTCTCTTGCAAGATTGGATAAGCATGAAAAATAAATACCGTGAACATGATTGAGTACAGGGTCAGCGCCAATAACAACAACCAAAAGACTGAGGTTTTTAGCGCCGCTTTAACCACCGCGTGATCACGTGCTTTATTGTCTTCGCGCGTTTGCGCGACGTTCGTGTGCTCAAGATCATATTTGGGCTGGATACATAAAAAATAAATCACGGTCCAAACCAAATTAATCAACGCTAGCACTATCAATGATTGTCGCCAGCCAACAGTGTCAAGTAAAAACTGCTCGAGGGGGATAAAGGCGGTGCTGGCAAAGCCGCCCCATAAGGTGATGGTGGTGATGCGCGCACGCGCATTGGCAGCGCCAACCCGGCGGGCCATGACGGCAAAGGCGGGCTCGTACAAGCAGCCGGCCTGCAAGGCACCGATGACGGCACTCAGCAAATAAAAACTCAACAAGTTACTGACGCTTGACCACCACCACAACATCAAGGCCGCGATCAGGGAAGCGCCCGACATCATCCAACGACCATAGCCTCGATCGATCGCTAAGCCGACGGGATAGGTAAACACCGCCGTGACCAACATGCTGATCGTGGCGCCAAAAAATATTTCGGATTTAGACCAGAGAAGCTCGGCTCCCATTGCTTGTGCGAGCAACGGAAAGCTGTAATAGAGCGATCCCCAAGAGCAAACTTGTCCGGCACCAAGAATATTCGCCATCCACAGCGAGGACGGCACATTTGTCTTCATTTTTTGAACCAGTCAAGCAACTCTTGCGTCACGGCCTGTGGCTGTTCTCGATGCAAAAAGTGCCCCGCATTTGCAATCAGCTTAAAGTCGTATTCGTTGTCAAAATATTGCGCTTGCGCTTGCATCAACTCGGCGCGCAAGTCATCCCCGCCGCACAAAGCAAGCGTCGGCACTTTGATCTGACGCGCCATCAACGCACGCAAATCAGCCAACGCAGGATCGGCCTTGGCAGCATCAAACATCGCCCTGTAGTAACCCAAGGTCGCCGCCAAGACGCCTGGCTGCGTGAGAGTCTCTTTGACCGATCGCACATGCGCATCGTCTTGGTAACCTTCGGTTGTCCAGTAGTTCCAAAGATAGTCAATAAAGGCGAGATTGTTTGCAGCCAACGCTTTTTCTGGCAAATCTGGCATCTGAAAAAACCACCAGTGAAACGAACGCTGAATATGTTTGGCATCCACCAAACTTTGTGTCACTTGCCCTGGGTGAGGGACCGCCATGAGCACGGCGCGCGCGATTAATTCTGGATATGCGGCTAAGACTCCGTAACCAATGATCGCTCCCCAGTCTTGTCCAACCAAATGACAGGGTTTGCCCGCGCCAAAGGCTTGAATCAACGCTGCTACGTCTGCCACTAAAGTGGCTTTGTCATAAAACCCACCTTCGCCTAAGTCAGTTGGCGGGTAGCCGCGCAGGTAAGGGGCAATCACGCGATAGCCTTGCGCGGCTAGCGCTGGCATTTGATGACTCCAGGTCTGCGCATTATCAGGAAAACCATGCAGCAACATGATAAGCGGGCCCTCGCCCTGCTCGAGGTAGGCAAAGTTCAAGCCCCGCACTTGTATGTGTTGCATGTCAGCCTCTTTTCAAAAAGAAAGTCATCTACAGCCACAGTACCGGCAACATCGACGCCACCAGCAACAGTGCCATCCCCCAATTAAATATTTTTCGACGAACCTGGTCGCGCAGCACGAGCTCCAGTCTAGTGCCCATCCATAACCACACGCAAATGCTGGGAAGGTTGACGACGGCCACCAACAAACAACAAAAAAATACGAACAGCGGGCTGGCCTGCTGCGGCAGATAATTACTAGAGAAACTCACCGCAATCAGCCACGCCTTGGGGTTGACCCACTGAAATGCCACCGCGCCCCAAAAACTCAGCGGGCTTGAGTGCCCGCTTTGCTGCCCTGGTGCCGGCAAAGGCTTGCTGGTTGCAACACCCCAAGCCAAGTACAGCAAATAGGCAAAGCCAAGCACTTTCATCACTTGGTAGATGGACGGCAATGCTTGAAACAAGCTGTTTAAGCCAAAGCCGATTGCCACCAACATGACAAAAAATCCGAGCGAGACACCCATTACGTGGGGCATCGACCGCCGGAAGCCAAAGTTCACGCCAGAGGCTAACAGCATCAGATTGTTTGGCCCTGGCGTCAAAGAAGTCGCCAGGGAAAAGGTAGCGATCGAATAAATCAGGGCGTCCTGCTCAGACATCAAAGGCGCTTGGGTGTCTAGGGTTTACAGTACCTTGCGAATGCGCTCAATTGCCCGCTCGATGTTCTCGGCGCTGTTTGCATACGAAAACCGTACGTAGCCCTCGCCCCAGGCGCCAAAGCTGGTACCTGAGATTGTTGCCACGCCCGCTTCGTTCAAGAACAGATCTTGTGCTTGACGCGAGGTCAAACCGGTACCGCCAATATGCGGAAACGCATAAAACGCGCCGGCTGCATCAGAGCAACGCACGCCCGGCAGGCTGTTTAAGGCCTCAACAATCAAACTGCGCCGCTGGTTAAAGGCGACCATCATTTCAGCGACGGCGTCTTGCGGGCCAGTTAAGGCAGCTAGGCCGGCAAACTGCGCTGAGGCGTTCACACATGAGTGATCGTTAATACATAAGCGCGTGACATCGGCCACTAAACTTTCGGGCCATACCGCGTAACCTAAGCGCCAACCCGTCATGGCGTAGGTCTTGCTCCAGCCATCAAGCATGATCAGACGATCACGAATCTCGGGATAATTGAGCAACGACACGTGCTCGCGCCCGCCATACAACATCTGGCTATAAATTTCGTCAGAGAGGATTGCCACGTCAGGGTGTTTAGCCAAACCAGCCACTAGCTTGTCAATCTCAGCTTTGGGCGTCACGCCGCCGGTTGGGTTGGCAGGACTGTTGATGATGATCAAGCGCGTTGCGGGTGTGATTTGCGACAATACCGCGTCTGCATCAAACGCAAAATCTTTGTCTTCGCTTAACGCGATTGGTACAGGCGTGGCACCACTGTACTTAATCAGTGACTCGTAAATCGGAAAGCCTGGATTGGGGTACATAATTTCAGCACCCGGCTCGCCAAACATCAAAATCGCAAAAAACATCGTGGGCTTGCCGCCGGGCACAATCACCACACAGTCTGGGTCAACTTTGGCACCGTGGCGCCGCTCAAGATCAGCGGCGACGGCCTGGCGCACCTGAGGCAAACCGTTGGCCGGCGTGTAACCATGATGGCCGTCACGCAGCGCCTGAATGCCCGCTTCAACAATATGCTTAGGGGTCTTAAAATCTGGCTGACCGATACCCAGGTTAATAATGTCTTTACCCTGCGCAGCAAGCGCTTGCGCACGCGCCAAAATTTCAAAGGCGGATTCTGTACCCAGGCGCGATAACGAGGCGGCAAGTTTTAACATTTGGGGTTCCTATCATTCAGGCTGCAAAATTGAAAAATGCAGTGTACATCCCTACGTTG
>Ga0222712_10001784_pt1 | contig 25844 bp, 11 predicted proteins | sample C33_657DmetaG_FD_165043 | JGI IMG/M metagenome (GOLD analysis project Ga0222712, IMG submission 165043) | Estuarine water microbial communities from San Francisco Bay, California, United States - C33_657D | ecosystem: Environmental > Aquatic > Marine > Unclassified | place: USA: California... | reverse complement strand
CAACTCCCTACCTGCTCCTAATGTAACCGCACTAGGTATAGTGACAGTTTGAGAAGCTGTAGAACCAGTAAATATGATGTAAGAGGCAGTTGATGTAGCCGTTCCAGTTGCACTCAATGTGGTGATAGATCCACCACTATTTTGCCAATTGGCATTACCGCTCGCATCAGAAGTTAAAACTTTTCCTGCTGCTGGTGTTCCTCCCGCGATACTTAAAGTTCCTCCAATATAAACATTACCCGCAATACCTGCTCCCCCTCTTACTACTAATGCACCTGAAGTTGTACTTGACGATGCAGATGTATTACTTATTGTAGCTGCTCCTGTTAAAGTAGTAGCTCCTGTAACACCTAGTGTTCCACCAATATTAAGATTACCCACAATACCCGCTCCGCCACCAACAGTCAAAGCTCCGCTAGTTGTTGAACTTGATGCAGTTGTGCTTGGCAAGTTTAATTCTCCCATAATTCTTGCATTGGTTGTAGTAGAAGAACCAATTAATGTGGTATTTGATCCAAGTCCTACAGTCCCTGCAGAACCATTATAACCAGAAATAACAATTTCATTATCATCCGTATTTGCAAGTGGTCTAACATCATATCCAATTAAAACACTATTTAAGCCTGTAGTATTAGCCGAGGAACCAGTGGAAATTTTACTTCCAGCCAATGATCCAATAAAAATATTTTTGGTTCCAGTTGTTAAATTTGTACCAGCTGAAAGCCCAAGAGCAATATTATCTGCTGCCGTTGTAGAGATATTTTTCATGGCTTCAAAACCAATAGCATTGTTCCCTGCACCTGTTAAATAATTGCCAGTTGTTGATCCATATAATGCCCTTGATCCAATGGCAACGTTATTCGTTCCAGAAGTAGTATTATATCCTGTTTGATAGCCTAAATACGTATTATGTGAACCTGAATTGTTATTAAAAGCGGAATTTGCTCCAACAGCTGTGTTATAAGAACCTATTCCACTTGCACTCTGCATTGTTGAAATACCAACTGCAGTATTAAAAATATTTTCATTTGTAACGGTTGAAGTGGCACCCAATGCTAATTTACCTATAACTGTATTTGTGGTGTTTCCAGCAACACCTTTACCAACTCTAACATCATTATTTGTAAGGATATCAGCGCTGAATGTTTTAGCGCCTGCAATTGTCTGAGCAACTGTAGAAACCAAACCTGGCGTAGTTCCATCTGCCGCACTTAAGGTTAGTGTATTCCCATTAATATTTCCTCCGTTTGTGTAAGCAGTTGTTGTAAATGTCCCTAAAGTAGTTACTGAAGAAACTGTTGACCAAGAAGGAAGTCCACTAGCTAATGTTAAGACTTGACCATCAGATCCCCTTGCAAGTCTTGTGCCTGTTCCACTCGTACCTCCATAAATGATATCACCAGAAGTTGTCATCGGAGATAAAGCATCAAATGCTGCTGCCTTTGTCGTTGCACCAGTTCCACCTTTTGCAATGCTGATAGCTGTACCACTCCATACACCCGTAGTGATGGTTCCCACAGATGCTAAATTAGCTAGGGAAGTTAATGTTTCATTGGAGGTCGCAGTAATATTTCCAGCAGTCGTTGCTGTTGTAGCATTGCCCGTTAATGCTCCTGTAAATCCAGTAGAGGAAACAGATGTTAAACCTGTTACAGAAGTTACCGTTCCACCTAAAATCATTGTAGTACTTCCTAATGTAGTGGTGCTATTTGCAAGTTGTGCATTGGTGATAGAAGCATTACTTGCCAAGTTACTGGTAGTTAATCCTGTTGCAGAAATTGTTCCTGAAGCAATGGATATACCAGAACCTGCCGTTAAAGGTGCTTGAACATTTGTTCCAATAACTAATCCCAAATTTGACCTTGCAGCGGCAGCTGAAGTTGCACCAGTTCCACCGTTTGCAATTTCAATAGTTGATGCACTCCAGGTTCCAGAAGTGATATTACCTGTTAAAGCTAGATCTCCATTAAAATAGTTTTTGGTTATATTCCCATTTCCAATTGTTACTGTATTAGATCCATTTCCAATTGTATTATATCCAATAACAACTTGATTGGTTTGTGAAATGGCTTTAGGATAAGAGCCATACCCTAAAAAGACCGAATTATCAGAAGCGGTATTGCTTGTACTACCATCTGCAATTTTTTCACCAGCCATACTTCCTAAAGCAACGTTGTTACTTCCTGTTCCCTTATGCCCCATTGCACTGTATCCAATTGCAACGTTATTATCACCTGATGTGTTTGCATACAATGCGCCATTTCCAAATGCATTGTTTCCTGCACCACTATTTGAGTACAATGCTTGTTCACCAAATGAATTATTATCAGATCCTGTATTATATCGTAAAGACCTTGAACCAAATGCATTATTTCTACTTCCAGATACACTTTCAGATAATGCATAATATCCAACGGATACGTTATGACCACCAGTAATATTTTTTCTTAAACTTGCAGTACCTAATGCGACATTTGCTCCGCCAGAAGTATTTGCTGTTAATACATCAGCACCAACCGCTACGTTATCAGTACCACTCAGATTATTTACTAACGCTACATATCCCAAGGCCACATTGGATGAACCCGTTGTATTGGATAATAAGGCTTGGTTACCCAAAGCTGTATTAGTTATAATATTACCTAATCCAGTTCCAACAGTCAATCCATTTACTTTAATATCTGGATTAAAAGTAGCAGTGTTACTAAATGTTTTCGCTCCTGCAATTGTTTGTACACCTGTAGAAATTAATCCTGGGTTCGTTGCATCTGCTGCTGCTAATGTTAATGATGTTCCACTAATCGTTCCACCAGCTGCATATGAAGTAGCTGAAGTATAAGTTAATGATGACACACCTGCAGTAATGCTTGTAGAGCCAGCAGCAGTTAATCTACCTTTTGCATCCACTGTAAAAGTTGGTATTGCTGTAGAAGATCCATAAGAACCGGCAGTGACAGCAGTATTAGTTAAAGTAGCAGAACCCGTTACATTCGATGTTCCATCAAATGCTCCACTTGAATAGTTTATATCTCCTGTGGTAGAAATAGTTCTTCCGGTTGTTAAGGCGGTTGCAGTACCAGAAAGTGTTCCTATTAAAGTAGTGGAGGTTAATGAAGTTAAACCCGTAACTGAAGTAACTGTTTCACCCAATGTCATGGTAGTTGATCCTAATACAGTGGAGCTATTTACTAATTTATTATTAGCAATTGCAGTTCCACTCCAAACCCCACTTGTAATCGTACCAACCGTATTTAAATTTGTCAAGGATGTTAATGTTGTATTGGAGGTTGCTGTAATATTTCCTGCAGTCGTCGATGTTGTTGCATTACCTAAAAAATTAGGTGCTGTAATATCATTACTGAAAGTTTTCGCACCAGCGATTGTTTGTGCACCTGTAGAAATTAATCCTGGGTTCGTTGCATCCGCTGCTGCTAATGTTAAAGATGTTCCGCTAATCGTTCCACCTGCTGCATAAGTTGTGGTAGAGGTATAATTTAAAGAATTAACACCTGCCGTAATACCTACAGTACTAGCAGCAGTTAATCTACCTTTTGCATCCACAGTAAATGTTGGAATTGCAGTAGAAGATCCATAAGAACCTGCAGTGACTGCAGTATTGGTTAAAGTAGCAGAACCTGTTACATTTGCAGTTCCATCAAAGCTCCCACTTGTATAAGTTAGATCCCCTGTGGTTGAGATAGTTCTTCCTGTTGTTAAGGCGGCTGCCGTTCCTGAAAGTGTTCCTATTAAAGTAGTTGAGGTTAATGAAGTTAATCCAGTTACTGAGGTAACCGTTCCGCCCAATGTCATGGTAGTTGATCCTAGTACAGTAGAATTATTTGCTAACTGTGCATTTGTAATGGCAGCATTACTAGCTAAATTACTTGTCGTTAATCCTGTTGCAGAAATAGTTCCTGAAGCAATAGTTATACCAGAACCCGCAGTTAAAGGTGATTGATAATCCGTTCCAGCAACTGCTGCACTTACCACTCCTGTTCCATTTGCTTTCATTAATCCATTAACTGTTCCTGCACCTCCTACATTGCTTCCAATTACTGTTGCACTCCATGTACCTGAAGTGATGGTTCCCACTGTATTCAAATTCGCTAATGAAGTTAAAGTAGTATTAGCTGTTGCGGTGATATTACCTGCAGTCGTTGCTGTTGTTGCATTACCTAAAAAATTAGTAGCCGTAACATCACTACTAAATGTTTTCGCTCCTGCAAAAGTTTGAACACCTGTTGAAACAATACCCCCGTTACTAGCATCGGCAGGTGTTAATATTAATTCTGTAGTTCCACTTATCGTTGCACCTTTCGCATTTGAAGTCGATGAAATATTTCCTATAGAACTTAAACCAGCATTTGCAGCAGTGATAGATGATTTCACATAAGCGGTGGTTGCCAATTGTGTTGAGTTGTCAGTTGTTGCTGGCGTTGGTGCAGTAGGTGTTCCAGTAAAAGCAGGAGAAGCAATAGGCGCCTTTAATAATATATCAGCTATATTCTGAGTAATACTTGCTGTATTAGCAGATACATTGGTATTCAAAGTTGTAATACTATTCGTATTTGCAGTAACGCTTGCCGTATTTGCTGTAACCCTTGTGTCTAAAGCATTTTCTGCATTCGTAGCCCTTGTTATTTCTGCAGTAATACTTGCTGTATTAGCAGACACATTGGTATTTAAAGTTGTAATACTATTGGTATTTGCAGTAACGCTTGCCGTATTTGCTGTAACCCTTGTATCTAAAGCATTTTCTGCATTCGTAGCCCTTGTTATTTCTGCAGTAATACTTGCTGTATTAGCAGATACATTGGTATTTAAAGTTGAAATACTATTGGTATTTGCCGTAACGCTTGCCGTATTTGCTGTAATCCTTGTATTCAAAGCATTTTCTGCATTCGTAGCTCTTGTTATTTCTGCAGTGATACTTGCTGTGTTGGCAGATACATTGGTATTCAAAGTTGAAATACTATTGGTATTTGCAGTAATGCTTGCCGTATTTGCATTTACAGATGTAGGTAATCCTGCAATAGTTGCAGCAGTAATTCCACCTACACTATTTACGGTGGTGGCAAAACTTCCATTACCCGATCCAGTTACATCACCGGTTAAAGTAGTACTTGCAGTGGCAGCCATCACATCAGTACCAATTACTAAACCTAAATTAGTTCTTGCACCCGCAGCGGTTGTTGCACCCGTTCCACCATTTGCAATGGCAATGGTAGTTCCACTCCATACACCAGTAGTAATGGTACCGACCGTATTTAAATTTGGAAGCGAGGTCAATGTATTGTTGGTGGTAGCAGTAATATTACCAGCAGTGGTTGCGGTAGTAGCATTACCTGATAAATTTCCTGTTACATTACCCGTTACATTTCCCGTTACATTTCCTGTAACGTTACCTGTTAGGTTTCCTGTAAATCCTGTAGAAGTTACAGATGTTAATCCAGCAAGCGTTGTTGAAGTAGCCCCTAATGCAATATTGGTTGTACCAATAGTAACCGAACTATTCGCTAATTTACTATTAGGAATATTTCCGACTAATTTATCCTCGGTAATACTTCCACCTAATTTAGCGTTGGAAATACTTCCATCTGCCACACCAGCATTCGCACTCTGCTGATCCACATAAGTTTTAATCGCTTTTTGGGAAGGATATAAAATATCACTCGGATTGGTATTGCCTAAATCTGTTGCAGTACTTTTGTTAGAAATTGCTTCTGCACCTAAATTTACCAATGCACCAATAGCAGTAGTAGTTCCAGTACCTCCATTCACAACTGAAACCACTCCAGTAACATTACCTGCATTTCCTGTAATGCTTCCCGAAGGTGTTACATAATCCGTGCCTGCCGTTAAAGTATTTTGTTTGTTCTTAAATATATTCCAATCCGTTGCACTTAAAAAACCATCTGCAGTAGCACTGGCTGATGGAATAGAAAAAGCACCTGTTCCATTATTAAATACCAACGGAGCCGTTGCACTTAATGCTCCTCTTGCTCTAGCATCCGTATAATATTTATTCGTGGATCCTTCACTAACATCATTGCTTGTGATGGTTACATTAGGTCCTGCAAAACCATTGATACTAGCTACTGAGCTCGGTGTTGCCAACTCAATCCAGTTGACCAACGTACTAGCAGGCAATGAACTTAGTACATAGTTTTTATTATTGTCTGTTCTTATAGCAATACTTCCCACTACAGCACTAGACAATGCCAACATATTTGCTTGACTATTTACTACCACTGCACTCTGAAAAGAGATAGAGGGTATTTGGTTGGAAGGAATTTTTCCATCATTGCCTAAGGTTGCTACACCATTGTTAGCGGCCTTTTGGGTAGCATCAATTTTATTATTAAATGAGGTCCAATCTCCTGAATTTAAATAACCATTGTTAGAACCATTCGCTTGCGGAATACTCACCGTAAATCCTGATTTTGATAAAGGAGCAGTAAAAGTTAATGGAGTGGTATTTGCAATAATCGAAGCATCTACATAAGTTTTAACTGCTTTAGCGGATGGATATTTTACATCTGAACTTCCGTCATTGGTAAGATTGATTGTTTTTTCATTTACATTTTCTTTTAATGCCAATGCGGTAGTAACTTCTGTAGCTTTTGCCTTTGTGGCCAATTGATTATAAATAGTAGTACTATCAAATGTTTTTGCAGCTAGTTGAGCAGGGGTAACATATTTTACAATACTATCTGCAATATTTAATTTAGTTGCCAACGATGTGTTTACATTAGTAGAATTTGCTTTTAATGCCAACTGATTATAAATGGCCGTACTATCAAAGGTCTTAGCATTCAACTGAGCAGGGGTAACATATTTTACAATACTATCTGCAATATTTAATTTAGCCGCTATTGAATTTAATATCGGTGTTTGATCGAATGTTTTTGCATTTAACTGAGCAGGGGTAACATAACCGGTAATACTATCTGCAATATTTACTTTGTTAGTTACCAAACTATTTAAATTAGCCACCTTAGCATAAGGCAATAACATTTTTGCTGTATCAGATATATTTAATTTTATATCAAAACCTTTAACCGATTCCGCAAATAAAGCATAAGGAACTGCACCAAATGGACTAGTTCCTACATTAACTAAGTCTTTGCTAAAATCCCAATTAGAGGGGTTTACCAATGGAGCAATTGCAACTTTTAAATTTAAAAAGAAAGGACCCTTTGACCAATCAATCGCATTGTAATTGGCTGCAGCACCCCCTATCCTTGTTCCTTCACCTATACTTAAACCAAATACACCCGAAGCATCTGTAGTAGTAGTAAAACGCTCTGTTAACAATACTATACCTGTTGAATCAGATTGTATGATACTAGTTTCTACCACAATATTTCTGTCCTTTGCGGGATTAGAAAAACCATCTCTGGCAACTGCTTGGAATGAAATACCCTTGCCAGTTACCTGAGCCATAGATGATTGACTTGACACTACAAGCGCCAACACACCTAATACAAAGAAGAGCTTTTTGAAATAAGATTGATTTTTCATAAAAATTTTATCCTTACTATTTTTAATTTGCTTTTATAAATTTGACCGCGTCAACAAAACTGCTTGACTCTATTTTTAAAATATAACTACCGGTGGTTAGTCCACTTAAATCCATCGGTAAACCATGAAATAAATTATAACCTGTTTCTTTTTTAGTACTAATTATTACCCCTTGGGCATTCCAAATAGTTAAATTAAATACCTCCGTTAAAGGCGGTGTATTTACAAATTTTATGTTGGCAGCATTTGTAACTGGATTGGGGTATAATTTTATCCCTAAACTGTTGCGGCTCATCGTCACTTTGCAATTAATAGTAAACTCGCCTTTATTTCTCTCTCCCTTTAACACGGCTACGCCATTTCGAACATCCAAGCAAGCTCCTACACCTTTAAAATTAATTGCAGAAACATTACTTGATAATCCATTCACACTTTTAATACTACTCATCATAAAAATTGGACGCTGTGCATTTACTTGCGTGAAACAAGTTATCATCAATATGAAAAGTAAAATCCTAAATCTCATCAACTTATTTTTTATCATTTATTATTTGGAACTATAATAATATTTATTAACGATGCCATTACTAAAATTTGACATCACCAATACCTTGGCACCCAAAGAATGAACTTCATAATCATAGATTACCGCATTGCCTCCAAAAGTTTTGGCATTTACTTTAATCAGAATTTTACTATCCACCACATCAATAGTATATGTCCCAGATATTCCATCTGAATCGAGTGTGGTATTGTCCTTTAAAAAATTAATAAAATAAGTTGTTTGACCTAAGTAGCTTCTTGTCTTAACACTAGAACCATTAATTGTTTCAACATAGTCTAAAAACCAAGTCTTATCACTTAGCATTCGATAACTTAAGTTAGTCTGTGCTTCATCCTTATCCTTACTACAAGAATTAAAACCAAATAAAAACACAGTCAATATTAAAAGGATAGATAGATTTTTATAAAAACTATTGCTCATTATTTTAAACTTTTTATTTTATAATAAATTTTTTGCTTTAATGATTATACCCAATTGAAAAGAATTGATGTTAGTCTTAATGGGTGTTTTTGTAATGGATCCTATACTTTGTTGAAAATTAAAAAACAATGTATACAAGGATCTATTACTAAATTCTAACCCTAAGTCAGCTTTTAAGAATACTTTTCTATACGCATCCGTTACTTGATTATCTAAACTCGCTTTTGATAATCTAGTATCAATACTTGGTCCGCCTACTATATGAAATTTATACTTCTTAAGATTTCCATAGGGAAGTAATTTTTTATAATGTCCGGCAACATTCATTACTAAAAAACGATCTTCTACTTTAAAGGTCGAAAAGCTTCCAACAACAGGTGATAAAGTAGATGAAGAAGAATAATTAGCACCAGAAGCAATTTTACTCAAGCTAAAACTTACCGAATATGCATATTTCTTTTTTACCAAACCGTCTACTCGAACACCTCCTAAATACCCAGTTTTATAAACGTCTTCGATGATATCTGAATAGACGTAGTTAAAGTTTGATTTAAAGCCACCAGCATCCACGGTTTGTTTTGAAAAACTAGAACCCGCCATTAAGGATACAGTAGTTGTAGCCATGTATTGTAAGAATTTTTTATGCACAGACATGTGAGAAGAAAGGGTGTCTTTTGCTTTAGAAACAGGATTAGTTAACACTATCGCAGCATCCTCTTTTACCAAATTTTTATTAGGTAAACTTACTGTTGACAAACTACTTTCTTTGGAACTCGCATCCTTCGCTATCACCTTAACACTATCTTTTACTTTTTCGTTCTTACTATCTTTTTTAACCGTATTTTTTTTATTTAAATTTAATCTAGACAACCAGGTTGATTTTTTTGTGGTATCCTTTACAATGATTGCAAGGCTATCTTTTAGTTTCATCTTAGCAGAATCTCTTTGAACCTTATTTTTACCAGAGGGGCTGTTCAATTTAGATAAATCGCTTTGTTTGGTAGTAGCGTCCTTTGCAATGAGTGCAGTAGAATCTTTTGATTTTAACATCGCAGTATCTCTGTTAATTGCATTTTTACTAGGGAGGCTTAATTTAGATAAATCGCTTTCTTTGGATGCAGTATTCTTCACTAAGAGTGAACTGCTATCTTTTGATTTCGCACTATCTCTTTTAACCGTATTTTTCTTAGTTAAATTTAATCTAGAAAACCAGCTTGATTTTTTTGTGGTATCCTTTGCAATGAGTGAAGCAGTATCTTTTACTTTCACTCTTACACTATCTCTGTTGACCTTATTTTTATTAGTAGAGCTTGATTTACTTAAATCGCTTTCTTTAGTAATATTGGCCTTTGCGATGAGTGAAGTGGTATCATTTGCTTTGGCACTATCCTTTTTAACTGTATTCTTTTTATTTAAATTTAATCTAGTCAGCCAGCTTGATTTTTTTGTGGTATCCTTTGCAATGAGTACAGTAGTATCTTTTACTTTCACTCTTACACTATCTCTGTTGACCTTATTTTTATTAGTAGAGCTTAATTTACTTAAATCGCTTTCTTTAGTAGCAGGGGCCTTTGCGATAAGTGAAGTGGTATCTTTTGATTTCGCACTATCCTTCTTAACCGAATTCTTTTTATTCAAATTTAATCTAGACAACCAGCTTGATTTTTTTGTAGTATCCTTTGCCATCAGTGAAGCAGTGTCTTTAACTTTCACCAATACACTATCTCTTTTAACGTTATTTTTACTAGGGAGGCTGAGATTGGATAAACTCCTTTCAGTGGCTGTAGGTTCCTTTGCTATAATTGAACTGCTGTCTTTTTCAGGAGTGTACTTTACAATGAGTAAATTGATCTCTTTTTCCCACCTCATCGCACTATCCTCACTAACCGTATTTTTCTTAGGTAAACTAATCTTGGACAAAGAGCTCTTTTTAGATGCAGTATCCTTTTGCCTTACTATTTCAAATGTTTTTTCTTCTCTCGCTGCAGGATTTTTATCATTCTTTGAATCGACTACTGCTTTACTTCCCTTTTCGTCTTTTGAACTTTTCTTAAACAAGTTCACCTTGGCTAACTTAATTTTTGAAAATAAATTGGACTTTGCTGGAATGGAATCCTTCACCTGAGCGCTCAACATGGAACTTATCAGCGTTAGACTAATGAGCCAAAAAACACATTTAATTTTATTCATATGCCATTATATAAATTGCAAATACTTTTTCTTGTCATTTTGACAATAAAAAAACCTACTCATTTTTTTGAGTAGGCGCAAAATTATAAGCTAGATGAATGTAGACTTAAATCTAAAAGCAGAAGATTGTCTAGTTTTCGAAAAAACGAACAGATTGATAGACATTTGTCTTGAAAAAACTAGATATTAATCTAAGCTGTTTAAATATTCGGAAGGAGTAACTCCAATTTTTTGTTTGAAGGAATTAAAAAAACTAGTTCGGGAACCAAAGCCTGCCTGTTTAGCCAGGGCGTCTAATGTCAAAATATCACCCGACCCATTATTAATTAAAGTTATAACATAGTCGATTTTCAAATTATTCTTCCAGGTGTTAAAACTGATATTAAGGTGTTCGTTGAAGTAATAGGACAAATGATGAACCGGAATATTGATATCGGAGGACATCATAGTAAGATTGAAATCAGAATTCAAATATGGTTTACTTTCCATATATCGCTCAATCTTAATATTAAGTAGATTTAATTTTTCGGAAGAAATCTCAAAACTTTTGGATTGTTTTTTTAAATCTTCCACAATTCCTAATTGCTGCTGAACCTCTCTATTTTCTTTGGTAACGATTGCATAATCAAATTGAGGTAATCCATATAGAATATTAGGGAAAAACAGGAGTGATAAATTAAGCAGTAGCAAACCAATTACCGTGGCATATAAAAAGATAAATCCTTTATTTTCTGCAACCGTAAAACTATTTGTGAAAAAAGACAATACGGTAAAAAATAAAAAACCTAAATATAAAATAACAGAAGTGGTAACCAATAACACAATCCACTTGTAGATTAATTTCACCTGATGAGTTAGATGATTTGCATTCAATCCTTTTTTTAAAACTAATACTATACTGGCGATTACATAAACAAGCGCGAAAATTGGCCTCGTTAAAAAGCTAAATTTTGGAGGTAAAAATATGTAATCAATATTTATAAAATTATTCACATCCTTTATTACATTTTCAGCATACTGCAACTTATAAGCCCATCCATTTAAAAAATAGGGTTGAATATTGATGAAAAATAAAATAGCTGGAATAAAGTGTATCCAATCATATTTAGTAAGCCGATGATCATCCGTTAATAACCCTCTTACATAAAAATAAAATAAAGGACCTAACAATAAATAAAAAGGGGTAAAATGTACCAACATAATAGCAATCAAATACTTATTTCCCGAATCCACCGTAGCATAATGAGACAAGGCATAAATGTTATTGATAAGCAAAAAGAAAAATAAATAAATATTGGCCAGATTGGACTGCCGCAAATTAATAAGCAGTAAAAAAGTAATAATAAAGCCTAATATAGTAATTGAAAATAGCATATGGATATTTCAAACAAGGATTTTTCACAACAAATGTAATACAGAAAAGACCTTCCCCAATATATAAAATTAAATAAATACTCTGCGGGGGTTAAGAGGTAGCTTACAATAGTTAATTAAATGATAGATTTTAAGGAGCATTTTAGCGTTAACTTCTTTACCTAATCGGCTCCATTTAGTTGATAATAATACATACTGTTTTTAAATAAGCCAAACAGTTCTATCATTATCGCTTTCGTAAGTATCCCAATCTTTTCCCTTCCTCCATTCGCTCGATAGCATACCTGAGCATGGTTCGGGGCATTTTAGAAAGATGCTCATCTAAGAATTCTTCTAGTGCCAATTCATCTCTTTTGCCCACTTCTCTTAACATCCAACCGCATGCTTTGTGCATCAGGTCGTGCTTGTGGGAAAGAAATTTTTCGCAAAGATTAAACACATCGGAAAATTGACCATTTCTAATCAATTCAAAACAGGCAACTACCGCCACCCGCTCCGACCATAAATGTTTAGTTTCTGCTAAATCGTAAAGAATTTTTCGATCCTTGTGCAATAAAAATTTCCCTAACAGTTTGTAGGCAGAACAATCCACCAAATCCCAATTATTGATTTGGCAAATATTTTTTAAGTAAAATTTGATAATGGCACTTTGTTGAACGGGTGAAGATTTTGAAAATTGAGCAACTAAAACCAACAAGGCTGCAAAGCGTAATTCATGAATTTTATCATTGATCAATTCTTGAACATCGGCCATATTGGTATATTTCCAATGCTCCTTTACCAATGCTTTCACTTGCGGATTTGATAATCCAATAAAAATATCTCCTTCTCCATACTCTCCTTTTCCTGTCTTAAAGAATCGTGCACTTTGAATGGCTCGCTCAGGATTTTTGAGTTCAAGGAGAGCCTGCTTTAGAGATTTCTTCATTAAAAAAATACTGATTTATGAGAAATGACCATTATTTCTCCGGCACAAAAAGCACTGCATCCGCCACTATAATTCCGTTAGAATTTTTATTAGAAATTTCTACGTAGGCAGTGTTACCCTTTGGTAAATTGCATTTTCCTAAAGATACCCACTCTCCTGCTGTTTGACCAATCACTTGAACTTCGGATCGCTTGATAACTTTATTAATTACTTTGTCTCCATCGAAAATTGCTATATGTGTCTGCTCAGAACCATTTTGCAACTTTGGATAATAAGTATAAATCTGATAACTTCCTTCTTTACTTATCTGAGGTGTAAACTTAACCGACTTGGCTTTTGAAGAACGAGCAGTATCGCGTAAATAAGAAGGACCAAAACCACCATACTTACCAAAAGACCAATCTCCTTTTACGATAACACTGGCTGTATCCACATTGTCTACTATAATTTCTGGCATGCTACCATTGGCATAAGGATTTGTTTTTAAGATTTGTTGCAATTGATCAATATTTACATCTTGTACAGCTTGATTATTATCTATTGAAAGACAAGCAGCCACTGCTGATGATTGTGCTAGCACCATAAATACAGGTTCCATTCTAATAGAACCGTAGGCAATATGTGAAGCAGATAAACAAACAGGAACTAATAAATTTTTACACTCTTTCTTTTTCGGAATCACTGATCGATAGGCAATTGGATAAGGATCAAAACCGCCTACTTGAACATCCCCTTCATTTTTCACCATACCATTCACAACAAGCCGCTGGCAATTATGAGAATCCATTGTGTAAGCAGCCAGTCCAATTCCATCTTTTACTACCTCTTTACCTTCACAGTTTAATTGAGTCATTACATATTCACCAATCATTCTTCTGGTTTCACGCACATACATTTGAGGTGTCCAGTTTTTATTATCCATATACTCATCCTTTGGATATCCCCATTGAAGCATTTCATTTCTAAGATAGGAAGGCATTCGAGGATCATGTCCTATGAAATAAAAGAATCCTTGTACATAATTATCATGTGCCTTTTTTATTTCTATTCTTTTATTATAATCTGCTTCTGGATAATCCCAATTCTCTCCTATCATGTCAGTTGAAAAAGCTCCATTGTTATTGATGTCAGTTTTATTATTAGGCATTGGAGCTATTGAAGTAAATCCTCCAATATTTTTTACTGGCTTCTTCGCGAGCACCCTCAATAATAATTCATATCGCTCTGGTTTGTAATCAGCTGGTTTAGTAATAGGAATTCTATTGCTTGGATTGTTAGTAAAACAAACCCGAATATTATAGGTCTGTATTTTTTTATCGCCCGTTCCATTAGGTGCTAAGGTTTCATTACTGATACCCCAAACCAATCCGCTTTCCTTTTTTCCAGGAATTTTATACGGATCTACTCCGTCAGGAAACTGGTGCTTATCCATCAACTGTACTCCATTATAGGTTTCACCATATGTACTATTTGATTCTCTTCCAGTAAAATAAGAAACACCCGACTTCGCCATTAAATCACCTTCATAGGTACAATCAATAAAAACCTTTGCCTTTATAATTTGATTCGTTGATTGATTGGGTTGAATAGAGTTCTCAACAGTTATTGCTTTAATAGCACCCTGTTCAGTGCTTACTGACTGAAGTCTATAATTATAAACAACATTAATATTGGCTTCTTTAATATATTGTTCAAATAATTCTTTGGCTACATGCGGCTCAAATGTCCACTGTTCAAACTTTCCGTAATGCTGACCAATACGCCTATAGAAATCTAGTGAAAGTCCAGCCACTGCATATTTATTTCCGATATCTGTTTGACCTAATCCCCCCGTCGTTAAACCACCTAAACGGTTACTCGGTTCAATTAAAATTACCGATTTACCCATCTTTTTTGCAGTATAAGCAGCCATTACACCAGCAGAGCTTCCTCCGTAAATACAGATATCTACCGTACTAGATTGATTCACCTGGGCTTTAGCAGACAGGTCAGTAAGGAGAATTAAAAAAACTATCCATTGAGCTAATTTAAACTTTTTCATATTACTATTTAATTGTATTTATTTGATTGAAATTAAAGGTTAAAAAATCTAAGAGAATCAATCGCCTACTGACTACCCCATAATAAAATACCTAGGTGCAAAAGGGTTCAATAAATAAGATAAAAATAAGGATTTTAATAATTCGTGGCAAGATTTTTCAGTCTTGGTAAGAATGCCTAATTTACTCACTCTAAAAAGCTCAATTTAAAGTATATTAAAAAAGTATAATGGAATGAAAAGCAAACTACTGTCTTTATTATTGTTTAGTTTATGCATTACTAACGGTTTCGCACAATCGATTAATGAAATATGGTTAGATGATTTGGTGATACAAAAATATTCTGAAGGCATTCCTGGAATATCTGCCAAAAAAAATGGAGGGGGTGAAACGATGACGATGGTCAAAAAAACTTATCAAAGAGGAGTTGGTGTTCAATCTACCAGTGTGTTGTCTTTTTTACTGAATGGAAATGCTACTGAATTTACTGCTTCAGTAGGAGTCGATGACATGGGTAATAAAATATTAAAACACCAATTTTATGTATTAGCAGATGGTAAAATTTTATTTGAAAGTGGTGATATGAAATGGGGTGATTTGCCCAAAAATGTAAAAGTAAATTTAACCGGCGTTCAAAGAATGGGATTACTAGTAATGGTGGAAGATCAAGGTTATACAAAGGTCTATACCAATTTTGCAGATGCAAAAATTTCGATGATTGGAAACGCGGTACCCCTTACTACACCTAACCTAGACGAAAAATACATTCTAACACCTCCATCCCCTAAAACTCCTCAAATTAATTCTGCTAAGGTTTTTGGTGCTACTCCCGGCAACCCATTTTTATACACCATCGCTTCCACAGGTTCAAAGCCCATTGAATTTTTTGCAGATAATTTACCTCTCGGACTTTCCATTGATCATGAAACCGGAACTATTTCAGGCAAGCTCTCTCAAAGAGGGATTTATTTAGTTCAGCTTAGAGCAAAAAACAAATTCGGGGAAGCAAAAAAAGAATTGAAGATTAAGATAGGCGATACAATTTCGCTTACCCCACCCATGGGCTGGAATGGATGGAATTCTTGGGCTAGAATGATTGATGGTGAAAAAGTAATCGCTTCAGCCAATGCGATGGTTAGCAAAGGACTTAGAGACCATGGATGGAATTACGTCAATATAGATGATGCATGGCAAGGCAATAGAGGGGGTAAATTGAATGCAATGCAAGCAAATGGAAAATTTCCAGATTTCAAAAAAATGATTGATGATATTCATGCAATGGGATTGAAACTAGGTGTTTATTCTACGCCCTGGATAACTAGCTATGCGGGCTATATGGGTGCCTCCTCTAATTTTGAGAATGGTATTTATCCTGATTCAATAAAAAATAACAAAAGAGCTTTCCGTTATATTGGTAAATATAGATTTGAAAACAATGATGCTTTACAATTAGCAGAATGGGGCGTTGATTTTTTAAAATATGATTGGCGAATAGAAGTTAATTCTGCTCGCAGAATGTCTGCTGCACTAAAATCATCCGGTAGAGATATTATTTACAGCTTATCTAATTCGGCGCCATTTAATAACGTGGAGGAGTGGGTGAAAATTTCCAACATGTATAGAACTGGTCCTGATATTAGAGACAGTTGGCAGGGATTATATCACTGCACTTTTAAATTGGATAAATGGGGTCCTTTTGGTGGACCCGGACATTGGAATGATCCAGACATGATGATCCTTGGAAATGTTACCACTGGAACAGAAATGCATCCGACCCGACTTACGCCCAATGAACAATATAGTCATATCAGCCTTTTCGCTTTACTATCTTCTCCCCTGCTAATTGGTTGTCCTATTGATCAACTGGATGAATTTACTTTAAACCTTTTAAACAACGATGAAGTGATTGCAATCGATCAAGATCCTCTAGGATCCTCTGCTAGATTAATTTCGGATGAAGACGGAATACAAACCTGGTTTAAAAAAATGGAAGACGGAGCTTACGCAGTTGGATTTTTTAATACTGACAATTATGGTAAAAATCCTGCTTCCTTTTTCCGTTGGGGAAATGAAAAACCAAAAAATTATACCGTTGCGTTATCAAAACTTGGTCTAAAAGGTAATTGGAAAGTACGGGATGTATGGAGACAGAAAAATGTAAGTTTAACCAATGGTTCTTTCAATACAATGATACCTTTTCATGGTGTTAGCCTTTATTATATTCAACCATTACCTTCATCCAAATAAATTAAACTATAATAAATTACAAGCGATATGAAAAAGCAAAATCAATTTTTATTTTTTTTAGGATTTTTTCTTTTGTTAACGATTCAATCCTTTGCACAAAATAGTCCTACTACTCCTCAACCAACCCTTCCTATTCCAGCCTTGTTGGTTTCTCAAAAAGGAAATACTATTTCGACTAAACAACAATGGGAAAAAGAACGCAGACCTGAAATCAAGGATTTGTTTGAATCACAGATGTATGGAAAAATTCCAGGTAAACTAAAAATTTCTTCAGTGAAAGTTCTTGAAACAGATAATCAGGCGCTCAATGGAAAAGCGATTAGAAAACAAGTTAAATTAACGTTCACCGGCAATGGAAAAGAACTTTCAGTTGAAATGTTGATGTATTTACCGAAAGCAAAAAAATCTTTTGTCACCTTTCTTGGATACAATTTTAATGGAAACCACAGTACTATCGATGATACCGCCGTACACATGGCTAAAGCATGGAATGGTCCATCAATGAAAAGGGCTGGCGAATCGGCTAGATGGCCAATTGAAAATATTATTGCCGCTGGATGTGGTGTTGCTACTATGTATTATTGGGATATTGCTCCTGATAGAAATGATTTTTCGATTGGTGTTTATCCGTTATTGTATCAACCCAATCAATTTCGTCCTGCAGCTGACGAGTGGGGTGCCCTTGCCGCATGGGCATGGGGTTTATCGCGCGCGCTAGATTATTTAGAAACTGATAAAAATGTAGATGCAAAAAAAGTAGCGGTGATTGGACATTCTCGTTTGGGTAAAGCAGCCATATGGGCTGGTGCACTAGATCAAAGATTTGCAGCTGTTATCTCCAACTGTTCTGGTTGCGGTGGTGCGGCAATTTCAAGAAATAAAGAAGGTGAAACCATTGGAAAATTGAATGAAAGATTCCCGATGTGGCCTTGTGCTAATTTTCAAAAATATAGCAACAATGAAGCTGCTTTACCTTTTGATCAACACATGCTGCTTGCAATGGTAGCTCCTCGTCCTTTGTATGTAGCGAGCGCGTCAGAAGATTTATGGGCATCTCCTAAGAATGAATACTTGTCGGCAGTTTATGCAAGTGAAGCATATAAATTATATGGTTTAAAAGGTCTTGAATCGAAAGAAATCCCTAAGGTAGAAGATCCAATTCTTAGTCGTGTATCTCACCATATTAGAAATGGAAAACATGATATTTTATTGTACGACTGGGAAAACTATATCAAATTTGCTTACCAATTTATAAAATAAGTAACTCGTTATTTTTTAATGGAAATAATTGCCGTTAGCGCTTTATAAATCTCCATAAAAAACAAATTGAAAGTTTACTCGATACTAGAAAAGATTGTGCTAATTTTAAGTATTATTAAAACCAATATTATATGAAAAGAAAAGAATTTATTAAAACCAGTTCAGCTACTTTAGCTGCGGTGGCTGGCTATACAATAATTCCTTCCTATGTGATGGGAAAAGCCCTTGGTCACGTAGCTCCCAGCGATAAAGTGAATGTGGCTTGCTGCGGAATTGGAAATAGAGGTAGTGATGTACTCAACTCTTTACATAAAACTGGTTTAGCTAATATTGTTGCTATTTGTGATATAGACATGGGTGCTCCTCAAACGGTCGCCAACATGCAGAAATTTTCAACTGCTAAGCGCTTCCAAGATTTCCGTGAAATGTTTGATAAAATGGGCAATCAATTTGATGCAGTTTCTGTCGGTATCCCCGATTTCTCTCATTTCCCTGTTGCCATGTTAGCGATGTCTCAAGGCAAACATGTGTATGTAGAAAAACCAATGGCGCATACTTTTCATGAAGTTTCTCTAATGATGAAGGCACAGAAAAAATACAAGGTGGCTACACAGATGGGTAACCAAGGGCACTCTGAAGAAAACTATTTTCAATTCAAAGCATGGACAGAAGCGGGTATCATAAAGGATGTTGAAAAAATTACTTGCTTCATGAACAATGGACGCCGTTGGCATGGAATGAAAGTTTCAGACTATCTTCCATCACAACCTATTCCTGCTACCTTAGATTGGGACAAATGGCTTTCAACGGCTCAGTTCAAAGAATATAACAAAGGATATATTAATGGAGATTGGAGATCATGGTTTGAATTTGGAAATGGTGCATTAGGAGATTGGGGCGCACATATTTTTGATACTGCTCACCAATTTTTAAAATTAGGATTACCGACCGAAGTGGATCCTATTTACATGGAGGGACATAGCACACTAATATTCCCGCAAGGCTCTACACTAGTATTTAAATTTCCAAAACGTGACCATATGCCTGCACTAGAACTTAGTTGGTATGATGGTTACAACAACCAACCAACCTTACCAAGTTTTTATGGAGAACCAATAAGAGCTAAAAATATTCCACCACCAACGGCTGGAAATATAAAAAGGTATCCAGGGAAAGTTATTTATGGTAAGGACCTTACTTTCAAAGGTGGGTCTCATGGATCCGCACTTGAAATTATACCAGTTGATAAAGCAAAGGACATAGCATCCTCTTTACCTGTAGTGCCTGAGAGTCCATCTAACCATTTTGCTAATTTTCTAAAAGCTTGTAAGGGCGAAGAAAAATGTCGTTCTTCTTTCGATATAGCTGGGCCATTAAGCCAGGTAATGGCATTGGGTGTGTTAGCACAAAGATTGAATACCAAACTTATTTTCAATAGTCGTACCAATAAAATAACCAATAGCACGGTGGGTAATGAATTACTATATGGCCCACCACCAAGAAAAGGATGGGAGCAATATTACAAAATGTAGTACTCGCTTAATTTATTTAAAAAGGACCGAATAAATAATCTAACAGATTCATTAATCGGTCCTTTTATCAATTTTAATATTTTTCAGCAATCTATCTTTTATAAATCCAATCCTATCTATTGCATTCGTTAGCAATAAAAATATCGCTTCAAATACCTAATTAAAAATTATATGAAATTATTTACGCTATCAATTAGTTTATTCATCAGTTGCCTAAGTTATGGACAGCAGGATAACCTTTCACTTTGGTATACAAAACCTGCTGAAAAGTGGACGGATGCACTTCCAGTTGGAAATGGACGCTTGGGAGGCATGGTCTTTGGCGGTATTCAAGAAGAAAGGATTCAACTAAATGAAGAAAGTGTTTGGGCAGGTGCCCCTATCAATAATAATAATCCAGGTGCAAAAGCTCATCTTAAAGAAATACAAACCGCTATTTTTAAAGGGGATTATAAAACAGCCAATGATTTATCAAAAAAATATTTGGTAGGTACTCCACCTAATGTAAGATCTTATCAAACACTAGGTGATTTAGGAATTAAATTTCATTGGAAATCAGCAGCAACCAATTACAAACGTTCCTTAAACATTCAAACAGGTATTGCCAAAACAACCTACACCGTAGATGACAATAAAATTGTTCAAGAAGTTTTTGTATCAGCTCCTCAAAATTTGATGGTCATTACCATTCAATCTGAAAAGCCTTTTGATGTCGATTTACTTTTATCTCGCGAGTTTAATGCAGACTATGAAACAGGCGGCAATAAGAAAAGAAAAACCGATGAAATTTCAAAAGGTGAGAATAATTACCAAGTGCAAAATGGATTAGCTTATTATACTGGACAAATCATTGATCTTCCTTCTGCTATGAAAGGTCCTGGAGGTAAGCATATGCGGTATACTGCAGCCATGAAAATTTTATCACAGTCTGGAGTTCAATCCCCTATTGTTTCAGACAGTTCTGCTGGTTTTAAAATCGTAGGGGCTAAAAATATTGTAATTGTTTTAACCGGAGCTACTGATTACAATCTGGAGAAATTGAATATGGATACTTCCATCAATCCTTTGACTATTTGTAAACAAATTTTTGCAAAAGCTAGTAGTTATTCGGCGACAACACTCAAACAAATTCATGTAAAAGATCATGAGTCATTTTTTAATAGAGTTTCTTTTTCATTGAAAGATGATAACAATAGTCAATATCCAACAGACGAAAGATTAGTGCATGTAAGAGAAGGTAAAAATGACAACGGTTTAGTGGCTTTATACTATCAATATGGTCGTTATTTATTAATGGGGTCATCTAGAAAGCCGGGTAAATTACCAGCCAACCTTCAAGGGATATGGAATGATTTATACGATGCTCCTTGGAGTGCAGATTTTCATACCAATATCAATTTACAAATGAACTATTGGCCAGCAGAGACTGGTAATTTATCAGAAACTTCTGAAGTCTTAGCAAAGTTCATGGAAAAAATAATGGTGCCTGGTGCCGTTACCGCTGCTGAAACCTATGGTGCTAAAGGATGGACACTCCATCATTTAACGGATCCATTTGGTAGGACTGGTGTGATGGATGGCGTGTGGGGTATCACTAATATGGATGGCCCATGGATGACGCTACCAGTTTTTGATCATTTTGAGTTTACAAATGACACTAATTATCTTCGAACTATTGCTTATCCAATGATGAAAGGTTCTGTAGAGTTTGTACTTGATTTTTTAGTACCCTCTCCAGAAGGTTATTTAGTTACGAACCCTTCTCATTCTCCTGAGAATTCCTTTTTTGTTCCTAATACCGACAGAAAACAGAAATCGCAGATGACTTATGCCCCTACAGTGGATATGCATATCATCAATGCATTGTTTAATAATTTCACTAGGGCTTCTTCTATTTTAAATGTAGATAAATCATTAGCTGATAAAGTAATAGCTGCTCAGAAAAAATTGCCGCCAATGAAAATTTCTGCTCTAGGTACTATACAAGAATGGATTGAAGATTTTGAAGAAACAGAATTAGGTCATCGCCATATATCGCATCTATTGGGTTTATATCCGCTTGATTTAATTTCTCCTAAAAATCCAGCAATTTTTGAGGCAGCAAAAAAAACGCTTGAACGTAGGTTATCCAATGGTGGTGGTCATACCGGCTGGAGCAAAGCTTGGATCGTTAGTTTATATGCAAGATTATTTGAGCCAGAAAAAGCTTTAGAAAATCTAAACGGATTATTTAAAAAAAGCACGTTAAATAATTTATTTGATACACATCCACCCTTTCAAATTGATGGCAATTTCGGCGCTGCTGCAGCTATTGCAGAAATGATTATGCAATCACAGAATAATGAAATCAATTTATTACCTGCATTACCTAAAGCATGGAGTGAAGGCTCAATGCATGGTTTAAGAGCTAGAGGAGCTTGTACAGTTAACATTGACTGGACGAATGGCGAATTGAAAAAGTCTACCATCCAATCAAGTAAAGGAGGAACCTATACTATTCGATATAAAGAGTTAACCAAAACGGTAAGCCTTAAGCCTAATCAAACCATTACGATTTACAATCGATTAAATTAAATTTTTTAGATTACACGTCATTCATGAAAAAATTCTTTTACCACTTAGCCATTTTTATTTTAGTAATCAATGGTTTTGCAAATGCACAAATCAAATCAGTAAACCCAAAAATAAAATTAAATATTAATTGGGCTAATTATTTGTCAAAACAAGATCTACTTTGGGATGAAATCCCAAAAGATTATTTTGCTGGTGCATTTGTAGGAAATGGATTACTAGGAACAATTTTATTTAAGGACGATATAGATACTACTGCGCTTAGATTTGAAATTGGTAGAACTGATGTGTATGATCATCGAACGGCTTCACCAAGTGCCTATGAAACCAGTCGCTTGCCAATTGGTCAATTATTACTTAGGCCAGTAGGGACTATTACGAATGTAAAACTCCGCAATGATATTTGGAATGCAGAAATTAGAGGAGAGTTAACCACCACAGAAGGAACAATTTCTTTTCGATGCTTTGTTCCATCTGCAGAAGAACTGATTGTAGTTAACATGAAATCAACAGGCAAAGAAAATAAAGCGAAATTTTCTTTTCGTCCGCAATTGGCCCAGAGTGCAAGATATATTGCTAAAAGAGCAATGGGCTTAGAATTGAATGTTGCCTATCAACAAAATCCATCATTTACAACTGAAGTGGTAGATAAGATTGAAGTAGTTACGCAACCACTTTTAATGGGAGATGATTATGCTACCGCTTGGTCCGAAACGAAACAATCAGATGGCTCAAGAACAGTATTGGTAACCGTTGTCAACCGTTGGGGAAAATATAGAAAGCCTGCTTCAGGATCAGCAATAGATGCTGTTGCAACGATTAAAGCGGGTCAAAAAAAATCAATTCAATTAATGGAGACTGCGCATCGTCAATGGTGGCACAATTACTATCCAGCTAGTTTTGTCTCTATACCAGATGCACATTTAGAAAGTTTTTATTGGATACAATTATATAAGCTAGCGAGTGCTACACACCCTAATAGGCCAGTAATTGATTTACTGGGGCCTTGGTTTAAACCAACAGCTTGGCCATTAGTTTGGATGAATTTAAACGTTCAACTTACTTATTACACATTTGGTATAACGAACCATTTAGATTTAGAGGATAATTTATATCAATTACTGGAAAGACATAAAGATCAGATAATTGCAAATGTCCCCAAAGAGTTTCAAGATGATTGTGGCGGCATCACTAACCCTGTTGGTTACGATGATCTGTATAATCCAATTTTTATAACCGCTGATCCAAAAAATGATAGAGGATTAAATATTATTGTACTTCCTTGGTTAACGCAAATGTATTATCTACACAATCGTAGAACTATGGATGATGCTAAATTGAGAGATCAAGTTTACCCTCTATTACGACGCGCTTATAACTTATACTATAGAATTCTACAACTGGGCGACGATGGATTATACCACATTCCATTTACCTATTCCGATGAATACGGTAATGCAAAAGAGACCAGTTTAAATATAGCACTAGCCCGATGGGGATTTAAAACGCTTATTGAAACAGCAGAGCGGTTGAAAATACAAGATCCACTTCTTCCAAAATGGAAATTGATGTTATCAAAAATGGCCGATTATAATATTGATGAAAATGGAATTATGGTGGGCAAAGATTTACCCTTTGCAAAACCGCATCGCCATTACAGTCACTTGTTTTCAATATTCCCTTTATATGATATGAATATTGACAATGAGCCCAATCGAATTCCTTTGATGAAAAAATCTATCCAACATTTTACAGACTTAGATGGAGATAATTGTATTTATAAATTTTCAGGGGCATCGTCTTTATGGGCTTCCATTGGTTATGGTGATAGTAGTTTAAATTGGTTAAATAGATCATTAGAAATTTTACCAAGATTTGGTGTTAAACCTGGGCCAGCAAGAATACCTACCGCTACCCAAAATACATTGTATAGTGAAAGAGAAAATCCAACTTTTGAATCACCCATTTCTTCTTCGAGAGCAATATTGGATATGTTAATTCAAAGTTGGGGAGGTGCTATAAGGGTATTTCCTGCAATGCCTTCTAAATGGAAAGATGCTAACTTTTTTAATCTAAGAACAGAAGGGGCTTTCCTTGTTAGTGCTGTACGTAAAAATGGCAATACAAAATTTATCCATATAAAAAGTCTAGCTGGAGCACCTTGCATTGTAAAAACCGATTTAAAAGGGAAGGTGAAATTGATTGGACCTTCTTCTGCTAACATGAAACAAAAGGATAGCCAAATTGAATTAACATTGAAAAAGGGAGAAGAAGCAGTGATTTATACTGGTGAACAAGCTCCTTCACTAGAAATAACCAGCTTGCCTGTAATGGCTGATAAAATAAACTCATGGGGAGTGAGGAAAAAAGGGCTTTAATGAATGATGCTAAGCATTTCTTACGCAGCTACTCATTGAATCCTAAACAATTAAAAACAAGTCAGTAAATTTGCATTAATAGAACTTTTTGATACGATGAACTGTTCTATTAATAATTTAAAATACCATATATTATAATTTATTTTTATGAGATTATCCCCTTTTCTTTTGTTCGTTTTCATTGGAATTCCAGCCGTAACCTTTTGTCAAAAAGATTTTCAAAAAAAATATCAAAGTCTTTTCATTTTGGCAGAGGATGGGGATGTAGTAGAATTACCAGAGGGTGTTTTTGAATTAACCAACACGCTATCCTTGGAAGGCAAAAAAAAGGTAACGATCCGTGGAAAAGGAATGAATAAAACGATTCTTAGTTTTAAAAACCAGACGGATGGTGCAGAAGGCATACGTGTCAGTGATGGAAGTGATATTGTACTCGAGGCATTTACTGTTCAAGATGCAAAAGGAGATGCTATTAAGACCATGCATGTAAAAGGAATTACTTTTCGTAATGTAAAAACAGAATGGACGGGAACACCAGGCCCTGAAAATGGAGGGTACGGCTTATACCCTGTTCAATGCCAAGGTGTGCTCATTGATCAATGTGAAGCCATTGGCGCATCAGATGCAGGAATTTATGTTGGGCAATCAAAAGATATTGTTGTAAAAAAATCTAAGGCTTATCATAATGTCGCAGGTATTGAAATTGAAAACTCTTTGAACGCGGAGGTGTTTGAAAATGAAGCCTCAGAAAATACTGGAGGCATATTGGTATTTGACTTACCTGATTTAGTTCAAAAAAAGGGTGGACAGGTAAAA
>Ga0222712_10001783_pt1 | contig 25849 bp, 30 predicted proteins | sample C33_657DmetaG_FD_165043 | JGI IMG/M metagenome (GOLD analysis project Ga0222712, IMG submission 165043) | Estuarine water microbial communities from San Francisco Bay, California, United States - C33_657D | ecosystem: Environmental > Aquatic > Marine > Unclassified | place: USA: California... | reverse complement strand
AAATAGCCCCCACCCCCCAGATAAATATCCTAGACCCCCAGGATGAAAGTGCCTACATAATAACAGAAGTTAATAACAAAGATATAAAAAAAGAAGAAAACCTATGTATAGATATTAATAATAGTACTATTAATAATATAGGAAATTTGGATACCATTGAAGATATTATATTTTGGTGTTCAATTAATGATGTATCTTTAGGTACCAATAACCCAAAATATATTATTGAAGATAAATGGTATCTTGATAAGTCATATGATGAAAAAGAATTATATTTGAAAAAATTAACTGTACAACTTCAACTTAACTAAAATGGCAAACAAAACATTAACCCCAACACAACAGATGAAGCTTAAGGAACTAAACCAAAAGCTTTACACAGGTATCGCTGGAAGCGACCGTGATGAACTAATTGATAACTTTGATAACTTTCTTCAACAGTATGAACAACATGTTAAATTCATGGAAGAATTAAACTTCTTCAAGAATAGCATCAAACAACGCTTCTACATGAAGCAAATGGAACTAAAGGTAGGAAGACAACCAAACAACCAAGTAAGTGCCTTAAAAGGCTTCTTAGAAAGCGGTAGGACTATTAACCAACTTCAAGCAATAGAATATTTTGGGTGTATGCGCTTAGCAGCGGTAATTCATATCCTAAGACATGAACACCAAATGAACATCGTAGATGTTAGCAAGAATAAATTTTCAGTATATAAACTGATAGAAGACTAAATTAAATACAATGTACGAAATTGTAAAACTATTTGAACAACTATCACTTGAAGACCAACATAAAATTGTTAGTACATTAACAAAGAAATTAGGACGTGGTGATAGGAAAGCTAATAAAACCCAAATTGAAGGTAAGGTAGGTGAAGACTTTATCGATAAAATAATGAATGATGAATTACTTATCGAAGTTAAAACAGAAGCTGGTAAATATCTTGATACAGGGAATATCTACATTGAAGACATGCAATATGATGCTCACACTGGTGAAGATGAAATTAGCGGCATCCTAACCACCGAAAGTGACATATGGTCAACAGTGTTCCTTGATGAAAACAAACAACCATGTGGGGTGATATTTTTATTAACTTCAAGGTTGAAGGAATTATATGATGAATATCATCGCAATACAAAATATCTGGCTGGCAAACATAAGTGTTCAAACGGATCCGCTTCCAGCGGAATTAAGGTACCAATAAACGACTATTTTAAATTAAATAAAAAGAAATGATAATTAAAGCAAACAACGGTGAAGAAGTGACCGTATTACAAAACGTATTAGGGTTAAGACATAATTCACTATGTAGAACCCAACATGGCATACTTGTGGTTGTGCATAACCAAACTAAACATATACAAATAGTCTTTGAACCAGACATTGATGATGGGACTATCCAGGGCTGTTGTTATGCCGTTGAAAGGGTTGGTGAAGCACTACCACTTACATTAACAATATCAAAATATATCCCACCAATAATGAACTTATGACAAACAACAACGAAACATTAATTAGGTTAATTGAAGAATACCACCAGAAGGTTAAAGAATACCAACGTATTGAAGAAGACTATAAGCGGTTGAAGACAATGCAAAATAGGGTTGAAACGGTTACAGTTATAAAAGAAATTCCAGCCGAGTATGCTGGCGGTGTTAGTATGGAACGCATCTGGCACCAGGTTGTTGCTGAAATTGGTTCCAGAATTGCTGAGGTACTCTTGGAAGGTAACGGACTGCATGTCGAACAGAATTATATTACAAGTTACTTTGGAAACACTTTGTTACTCAAAGCAGACTTCAAATTCATCAAAACAATTGGTCAAAATAATTTTTAAATAAATTTGGTGGGTAAAAAATAAGTTGTATATTTGCAATATAAATTCAATACTATGGAAACAAAAATTAACTACGACTTTAGCGAATGGTTTGCTAAAAGAAACTTGAAACAACTGGGATACCAAGCTGAAAAGATGCAAACTGTCATCACTTCACTTGCAACCCAAGAACTACCAACGGTGTTTGCTGCATGCCCAAGTGCTGGTAAAACTCTTATGTCTATCTGTATGATAGATACCATTCTAAAAGATAACCCAGACTTTAGGGTGTTGGTATTGGCCCACGGTACAAACGTATTGCGTTCACAATACTATGAAGAAATTGTGGGTGCCAACCCAGACTTTACGCATTGTGAAATTACACGCAAACGTGAAATGGATGAATGCGATGCACAGGTTGTTGTAACTATCCCACAGTCTATCAAAGGTGTTAAGAAATTACCAAAATTCGATATGGTGGTTGTTGATGAAGCACACCAATTCTACTTTGCTGATATGGTTCAGAATATCATTAGACAAGCTGGTGTTAAACATCAGTTGATGTTGACTGGTACACCTTCAATATTCATCTTAAACGAATTTCCGCTTATTACAATTACCGTAAATGAAATTCTTGACTATGACATGGTTGAAGACCTTACAGTTGTTGTAGCATCTTCTAATTACAAAATGAACCGCACGGACTTTAATGCGTCTGGTGAAGTTCGTGAAGACTACCAATTCCAGGAACAAGAAACCATTAACACGTTGAATGACTTTTTAGGTGTTCTTGTTAACAAATTAAAGTCGGTGTTAAAAGAATTTACATCAATTGAAGCTGGTGTATCGGCATTGACTGGGTGGCACCTACCATTGAAGGCTTTGGATAAGACGATGATAGTCGCACGTTCACAGGAACAAGCCAGACAAATTAGAAACTACTTCATGTCAAAGAATATAAACGTTGCGTTAAGTACGTCCGATACCGACAGCACATCATCAGAAATTCAACGCTTTAAAGATGATGAGGACTGTCGTGTTCTTATTGTAGTTGGTCGTGGTATTTTAGGGTTTAGCTTTACAAGAATGATAAACGTGGTTGATATGTCTGGTACACAGAACATCGACCGTATCTTTCAATTGATGTGTCGTGTTATTCGTAAGCACCCAGATGGTAGAAAGAAATTCTTCTTTAAAATTGCCCCTAAGGACCTTGAACACAATTATGAATACATTATGACAGCCACGATGTGTTTGTGTGATGAAAGCTACTATACGAAGTATAATGGTGAGAACTTTTTGGACCTTGAAATTCCTGTTGTAAGAACACCTAGATCACCACGTGAACCACGTGAACCAGGTGAACCAGGTGAACCACGTCAACGTAGAGAAACTGGTATACAACCAGTTGAGTTCTTGGGGTTGCCAGAAGGTATTCGTTTCTTCAAAGACCTATTGCACAAAGACAATGGTGAAGCGATGGTAAACCACAGCTTTGCTAAGATACGTGAGGTTAAATATTTGTTGGGTGAGTATCAAGTTTTACCTATGGGTTGGTGGACAAAAGAACGTTGTATTGAAGAAGCTGCAAAATATAATTCACCAAATGAATGGAAAATAAATTCTGGTGGTTCTGAAAATATTGCACGTAAAAATGGTTGGTTTGATGAATGTATTAGTCATATGACCAATTATACCCCAAAAGGTTATTGGACCAAAGAACGTTGTATTGAAGAAGCTAAAAAATATAAACGTGTTCGTGAATGGCAAAAAAGTTCTGGTGGGTCATTTAATGTTGCACGTAAAAATGGTTGGTTAGAAGAATGCACAGCACATATAGTGTATGTTAAACAAGGTCATTGGAATGATAAAAATAATTGTATTGAAGAAGCTAAAAAATATAATTCAAAAACTGAATGGCAACTTGGTTCAAGTTCATCATATCAATGGGCACGTAAAAATGGTTGGTTAGAAGAATGTACGGTACATATGGTTATAAAAAATAAACCTAGGGGTTACTGGATAAAGGAACGTTGTATTGAAGAAGCTAAAAAATATAAAAGTATAGGTGAATGGACTAAAGCATCATCTGGGTCATTAGATGCAGCGCAAAAAAACGGATGGTTTGAAGAATGTAAAAAATATTTAAACAAATAGTTGCACCGTAAAAAAATAACTACTACATTTGTAACATAAAAGAAAAACACTATGGAAGAACAAATTATCTTTACCAACATCACCAAAATTGTTAATTCAACAACCAACGGTGGAACAATGACACTATTCGTACTTGACAGCACAGACAAAACGCATGTAATAAACTTCGATATCCAAGTATTGGAACCACTATTAGATGCAATTAATACACATGTCGATATATTAACTGAATACCATGGCAACAATTAAGAAAAATTACAGCGTTGTACGCAAAGCATTAGGGTTGAAACAACGTGCAGTACCACCGACAAAGAAGCGTAAACCTACGAAAAAATACAAACGATGACATTACATCACTTACCTAAACAATTCCACCGCAAAGGTAATATCGCAGACGATAAGAAAAAAGGTATCAGAATGATGATACACTATAACCAAATTGAAGAATATCTTGAAACAGTTTTTATTTACCAGGTAGACTACGATGGTAATATCCACTATGTGGTCTTTGAAGCCAGATACATGGAAACAGCTAAAGGTGCCTTCTGCATGTATCCAGATGATAATGACTTTGGTAATGATAGGGCGTTCAATTGCCCAACACTTGAATTAGCCAAAGCAAAGTTCAGTGAATTAGTAAAAGCGTTATAATAAGAAAGGGCCGATCTGGCCCTTTCTTATTTTTTTTAAAAAAAGTTTCAAAAAAATTTGGTGGATAAGAAAAAAGCTGTATCTTTGTACTGTCCAATAAGCGGAAGGGTGGTTGTTCACAAGATAACTAAGGTCTAAAACCACCCCTGCCTTATACTTTGCTTATTTAGACCCATTCTAAATTACTAATAATGTTTGGTGGATAAGAAAAAAGTATTATCTTTGCTATATGGAAAATGCAATAACAGCTGACAACAACTACGCAGAAGCGAACGTAGTTATCTTGGACCATCTATTGGATGGTATCGGCATCGACTTTTTCGCTGAATTATCTTGGGACTTATTGTGGGAACAACGTACAATAAAATTGTATGGCAAAACCCATAACATCCCACGCCTACAAGCATACTATGGTGACGCTGGCAAAACATATACCTATAGCGGTATAGTATGCCAACCAAACCAATGGACACCATATCTTAGTATGTTAAATAATGTTGCCGCAGTTGCAATAGGTAAACCATTTTACAAATTTAACGCTGTACTATGTAACTACTACCAAGATGGTGACCACAGCATTGCATGGCACTCAGATGACGAACCAGAATTGACTGGGCCTATCGTATCATTCTCATTTGGTGGTACACGCAAATTCAAAATTAGAAACAAACACACCAAAGAAACTATCACTTACGAACTAAAAGATAGAAGTGTATTGGTAATGTCTGAGGAAATGCAAAAGGACTGGGAACACTGCATACCTAAACAAAAGAATGCGGAGCCAAGAATAAACCTAACATTCAGAACTATAAAATAACAGAAGGGGCCTAAAGCCCCTTTTTTTTGTAAAAAAGTTTAGAAATTTTGGGCAACGTACCTCTGAGTTACTTCGTGGTCTTACCCTCGCCCTTCGTTGTTTCCTTACGACCCAACAAAGATACGACTATTTTCTTATCCACCAAATTTTTTTGAAACTTTTTTTATGCTTCTATCGCAGCTTTAATTAGTATTTCAATTTCCTGTTCACTTAAGGTGAAGTTAACACCTACACCACGTGGAAGCAAACGTCTTACCATTCTGTTATTGTCATAGAATGTATCCAAACCAAGTTCTTTAACCTTTTCAGCTTTAGCCAAGTTACCACCCATCGCAAATACACGGTCATGCGGTATTCCAAGTTTGTCAGCAATTCTATACATACCAGATGCAGATGAACGTGCTGATATGATGTAAACGGTTGAACCAGACTTAATATCCTTTTCAGCCATTGCCTGGCCTATACGGGTGCTGATGGTACCATCAAAGTCATAACCAATTTTTTCACCAACCCTAAGCTTTTCATCCCACTTGGTATAGCAAATGGCTGTTGCCTGATCGGGGTCCATATTTTCTTTATCAACATGATATGCAACACAACGTGGAATAAATTCATCCTGGTGTTCACCAGAATGTGGTTCAACCAATTCCTGGTTTGCCATTGCTTCAGCAAGGCTTTGACCAAATGCACCTTCTATTGAAAACCCACGAACCTTACCAGTTTTTACATAGTCATTCCAGAATTCTTTACTTTGAACTTTAACACTTATCATCCATGTACCTTTTTGAAGCTGTTTAAAGCCCATTGCAGCACTTTTATCCATCGATGGGTCTTCCACTATCCAGCTTTCCAAAATAACCCCTTGTACGTCATTTTCTTTATTATGCTCCAGGTTGAAATGAATTTGACGGTTTTGGGTGAAATATCTTTGCACAATTTGTTGAATTACTTCTTCACTAAAACGGATGTAATATTCAGCACCTGTCTTTGGGTGAACACGATAGATAAGTTTATCTGGAACCAATGCTGGTCCTGTAACTATCATCTTATCATCTTCAGATAATAATAGTTTTGTTATTTCGTTGGCCATTGCCACAAATAATTCTTGCATCGCAGGGTCGTGTACAAATGCCACTTCATCAACCCCCAAATGTAAGGCTTCCTTAATGCTAATGTCGTATATTGGTCTTTGGTATTCCATATTATAAATATAGTTATAATTTTATTTAATTCTAGACTGTCTAGTTATTCTTGCGTTTCTTGCGCTTTCAGACGTAACATCTGCTTCTAAGATATAAGCCCTAACAGCCGATGTTCCAGCAACCGCTGCAATGTCATTTATATTGCTTACAGTAACTTGACCTGGGTTAGGTGTTACAATACCACCAGCAGCAAAACGTGGTTTGATAGGTGCACCACCAGTACTTTGGTTTATCGCTGATAAAACAGGGGCAAACTTTGATACAGCACTTGCGTTAATTACAGCTTCACCGTTTGATAACATCGCTGGGATAAGGTCATCAGTTGGCCCACCAGGACCATAAACCATACCACCACGTGCTAAACCTTGAACAGCAGCTCTTTGTGCTGTAGCTGTAGCTAACTGAACTGCACCAATACCAGCAATTAAACCAGCGATAACTGGATAAAGTGGTGCTGTAACTGGGTTACTTAAATATGTAGCCGCTTCAGCTAAAGCTAGACCAGTTTGTGCGATAATATTAGCAACTGTAATTGCAAATTGAACATCAGCTTGTTTCTTTTGAATATCTTTTAACTTAGCTTGTTTTTCTTCTTCAATTTTTGCACTTTCAACAGCACCCATTCTTTCAATTTCAGTACGTTGTTCAGCGGTTAATTCATCATTTGCTAATAACCTATCGGTTCTATCTTGTTGTGCATTAGCACGTTTTTCATATTCGCTTTCAATACGTGCTGTTTCAATTTCAAGCAAGGCTTGCGCCAGATCCGCCAACGCATTCGCTAATTCAACCGCCCTATCAAAAGCTTCTTCTTTAGCTTTTTGTTTTTTAGCTTCAGCATCTTCAGTTGTTTCAACAGATGTTTGTGCTTGTTGTGCTTCAATTTCAGCTATTCTGGCAGCCCTTTCTTTGTATCCCTTTGTTTCTTCTTCACCAGCTTTTTGTTTGCTTTTTAAAATAACCAATTCATTTGTTAAAGCATCAGCTGTTCTTTTCTTATCAAGTTTTTCAATTGCCTTAGCTCTTTGTTCTTGGTTTAAAGTATCATCGTTGTATATCTTTGCAAGGGCATCGAAATATGCTTTATCACTTTCAAGCTTCTTGATGTTTTGTGTAAATTCATCACCAGCAGCATCCTTTCTTTTCTTTTGGATGGCAGCAATTTGTTCTTCGGTGAAACCGTATTGTTTTAACTTTTCAGCCAAAGCTTTATTTTCAAGGTCAGTTTGTGCGTTAACCAATTCCAGTGTCAAACCATAAACTTCTTCATTATAAGCTTGTTGTTCCTTTAAGGTGTCATCCAATATTTCTTTTGTCTTTTCACCTTGAGTTACTTCCAAGTTTGTTACAGCTTGGGTTCTATTTGCGGTAAGTTTAACAACTTCATCATTGTAGTTTTGAACCTGTTTTTTCAATGCGTCCAATTGCGCTTTGCTTAAAGCTTTACCCTCAGCATCTTTACCACCAGCAATTTGTTTTTGAATTTCTTTTCCAGCATCGGTGGCAGCTTTAATTTGGTCATCATAACCTTTCTTTAAAGCGTTCATTTCCAATTGTTGGTCTATAGCCAATTCGTCAAGCAATGTCTTTGCTTCTTGCTTTCTTTTTTCCAATGCTAACTTGGTTGCATCTTCAGCAATTTTTGCTAATTCAGCATTATGTCTTTTTGTTTCGTCAATAATTTTTTTATTAAGGTCAGCAGTGGCTTTTGCAGCTTCTTGCCCTTTTTGTTTTTTCTTATCCTTAATTTGGTTATCGAAACCGTCAAGTTGGTTTTGAAGCGCTATATTAGTTTCTTCATTAGTCTTTAATGTTTTTTGGCGTTCAGCTTCAAGTTCAGCTGGGTCAATAAATAAGTCAGCAGCACCCTTAGCTAATGAAGCGTTTATATCACTAATTTTGGCGTTGATGTTAAAGTCAATTGCTTTACCAAGTCCTAACGCTTCACTGGCAATATTAACAGCTTCAATAACGGCATCAATTGGTAATGCTAATAACCTTAACATTAAGGTAGCACCTTCAATACCAGCCCTTACAATAAATTGTAATATCTTATTGTTTCTTTTAGCCTGTTCAATTTCAGCTTTAGCAATTTGGTCAGCTTTATTTTGTTCAAGTTTGGTGGCATCCAATACCTTTTGTGTTTGTTGCTTTTTTAAAGCTAGAATTTCTTCTTCGCTTTTACCTTGCGCTTTTAACGTTTCATCTTGGGAATTTAAGTTATCCAATTTACGTTGTTGTTCAGTGGTATTAGCTTTAGCTTTTTCAAGACTATCACGTTCAGCTGAAGATACACCAGAAACAGCTTTGGTTATATCATCCCAATAAGCTGCAACAACAGCCAAGGCAACACCAATACCAACAATGATGGCACCAATACCAGTTGCGGTCAAAGCAACAGAAAAACCTTTTGCACCAGTTGATGCAGCGGCAAAGCCAGCTTCAGCTTCAGCCCCAGCAACAGCACTAGCTGTACCAAAACCAAGCATTTTAGCTATGGCACCACCGATACCATTTGAAAGGTTGCCAAAGCTTGTTACTAAACCAGCAATATCTTTTTTGTTTTCACGGAATGCGGTGATACCAGATACAATTGCCAAAGCACTTTGAACCTTCAATAAAGCTTTTTCAACCTTTTCATTTTCTGAACCAAATAAACCAGCTGCACCCTGTGCAACAGCAAAGCCACCAGCAGCAGCGTTTAATGCGCCACCCATCTTTTGACCGATGGTTTTAGCTGCACTATCGACAGCAAGGTCCACATCGATCTGCGCTTTTCTTAACCTACCAGCTTCAGCTGTTAAAGTGGCAAATTCACTGGTGTTTGTTTTACCAGCATCAGCTAACGCATATAAACGGTCTTCAATTTCACCAAGCTTACCTGTAAGGGGTTGCGCTTCACCATATATGTCAGCAAAGCTTTTGGATAAGTCACCAGTTTCTTTACCTAAGCCATCCATGGCTTTATCAGTTTTCTTGGTTTGCTGTTCTAAGTCTTTAAGTTCTTTGGTGGTCTTTTCAACACCATCAACCTTTAATTTTAATTCAGCATCTGGAAGCGTACTAATTGCTTCTTCAACTTCAGCGACTTTTGCAATAACTTCGTCAAGCGTACCTTCGAATTGTTGTACAGGTGCGTTATTGACTTGAAATTCAATTTGTATTATCTTTTTTATATTATCAGCCATTGTGGTCTTTTAAATTAAATATAAATTTATTCCTTTTGGTTTATCCCCTAGATATAACCCATTTATCTTTCGCTGCATCATATTTTGCGATAACGCTATTATCTGCGTTTACAACGAATACTTCATTGGTGGTGGCGTTACCGTTTTCAATTTGTATGAAAGTCGTTGTGGTGTCATTTAAAGCATCAAAATGGATGGTATAACCATCGGTTATAATATCTTGTAAGGTGATGATAAATAACATATTTCTTGCAATAACATCAAAATACACCTGTGAATAAATTCCATCCAATGTAATACGGCCAGCATCTTTATCCATATAAGTTATGCTTTCACCAGTTGGTTTGTCAGCTGGGGCGTTTAATAATTCTTGTGTTAATAACACCTGGTTGGATATTGTATCATAAATATCATCACTACCAGTATAAACTGTTTCACCCATTTGGAAATAAGTTGGGGCTTCACTGTTACTATCCAAGATGATATTATTACCAGCCATCATAAACATACCCATTGTGTCTTGGTTATACACACCAGGACCACCATAAGGTGTTAAATTAACAACAGATGGGGTGTTACCGTTAAATGAACTAGTTCCTGTTGATGTTGTGTTACCACCAGTACCACCATTGATACCCAAATAACCACCAGCAATATAGTCAATTAATTTATTGGTGTCGGCACGCAATATTTTAATTAATTCAACCTTTGTTGTTTGGTTAACGTCAGATGATGTATCGTAGTCAACAATTTTATTTACACGCCAGTATTCATTGTGTGCATAGACAATATCATTGAACCTAAAGTTGGTAACATCTGTTGGTGTTAAATACATGTTACACGTCATCAACCTAGCCGTCTGGTCGGTTAATTCTATCATCTGGTTTTTATAAAACACATTGAATAAGTTGTATTTTAAATAAACATCATTAAGAACAATTTTCCAGCTATTGAACGTACCAGTACCAAATTTCTGTGTAATTTTAAGGGTCATCGTGGTCGATGTTGATGATATTATCAAACCTATGAAATACTTGGTTGGGTCAGTAGCTGAAGATACCTTAACATATTTTTCAACAGCTGGGTTAATAGTAAAGTTACCAGGGGTCACCAAGTTAACTACCTGGTTATTTCCGATAACCAAAGCCGATAAGTCTATTGACGTTGTTGATGTTGATGTAATGGTGTTACCGCTAATTGTATTCCAATAAGTGGTTGGTAAGTAATGCGTATCCGTATAAAAGTTTATATCAATAGTTGGGTTAACTGGTTTGTCATAGTGGCCAGCATAACCATAGTAATTCATTTCAATTGTGTATTCATCACCATCTGGTTCGTTACCAACAAAGTATAAAGAATAGTTTCTGGATATTTGCGGTGCCAATTGAATTGGACCACCATACATCAAAATACGTGGTTCTTTTTTCCATTCAGCGGGATCGCCATTGTAACCAGGTTTCTGACTTTCTGGGTCAATTATCTTGGTAATAACAATTGGTGAAAAAGTTGTACCTGTAACGTTGTTTAATGGGTCTGTACCACTTATCTTTTGCAAATAAGATGCAGCAAATGGTACTTCCAATTCTTCAGTTTCAGAAACGTATTCATTTGGTGATGTGAATTTAAATGAACCGAAATTTAACCCATTTGGTGTAAACTTTTTAAATTGTTCGGTGTTAAAGTCGGTGCTATCATCCGCATATTTGAACACATAATTCTTAGCCTGGTCATGTGACAATATGTTAATATCAATTGGTTTAGAATAGTCCAATTTCTTTTCCCAGTTCAATACACGCCCATCTTCATAGTAAACATCCCTAGGTTCGATATAAAGCGTCTTAGGGTCTTGTTTATCTGGCTCAAAATAAAGGTTAAACATCTTACTGATACCCAATACAAAGTCTTTTTGTTTTAAACCTTTTGGCATCAAGTCAGTATAACTGGTGATGGTCTTATTTAACCATGTACCACATCTTGAATAATTAACATAACATTGACCAAAGTATAACCTTGTTTCAGAAGTGTATGGTGTCGCATCAGTTGATGTTGGGTCATTCTGTGCTTCAGCTGAACCCAATAATATAACACGGCAAAGGTCACCCTTTTCAAGTTCAATTGTTTCGTTTATGTTTAATGTAAATTCTTGGTTGGTTTGAGCCACATCCCTTTTGAATGTAACAACCTTCTTTTCAACCCACTTACTTTTTTGTGGTACGGTGAATAGGTCAGGACTATTAGCCCACGAACCATTCTTTAACACTTCAACCTTAAGCCTGTATGTAATACCTTGTTGAAAGTTTGGTGCGATGTTGGAACCGTATTTAACAGGTAATGACAAACCTTTTAATTGGGTGTCAATTTTATATCTACCAGCAACCAAAGCTTTTAATACGAAACCATAGTCAGCACCAGAATAACCATGTGCTGGGTTTAATTTATTGGCCCATGTATGGTTTGCCTTTAAAAATTCAGTATAGGAATATTTATTGGTGTTTATTTTCCATTGACCAGTGGTTGGGTTATTAGGGACTGAACCACCAACTAAGAATGACTTATAATTATAACCAGTTTGTGCTGTACCAGTTGATGGTGTATCAACATCTTGTACAGGTTCAATTAATGTGTAATAAGTACCAGTTGTTCCAGTAAGAACGGCATCAAATTGTGGGGCAACAATTTCATCTTCTTCCATACCACCGATAACAATTAATTTATTGAATAGGTCAGCATTGGTGTCCAAGAATTTTGACTTGTATTTGAAACCACTTTGTTTGAATATTTTATCCCAGATGTGTTTAACAAATAAGGCTGGTCTAAGGTCATTAAAATGTATTCTAACATTTGCTTCACCAGCTTCAGTTTGGTTGCTTAAAGTAACGTTTGTAGCTGAATAAGGGTATGTTTGGTTATAGTCAATTAATGGGAATGTATATAAACCGTTTGTTGCACCAGTTACGGTGGCAATATTTTGCATTATAAGTCCTTCATCAATTGTAGCTGAATTGCTAACCTGTGTTGCAACACTTTGTATGTTACCAGTAACACTACTTAATGATGATATAATAGGTAATGGTGCTGATGTAACACCACTTTGTGGGAAAGCATCGAAAACAACAAAATATAAAGCCTCACCAGCATTTATTTGTGTTGTTGGCATTGATGCTGTTAATAATGTGATAGACGGTATTGTTGTTGTTGCTGGTCCAGTTATAATATTGAAATGTGACCACTGACCAGTTGATATGTTATATACAGCTTTTCTAAAAGCCCATTTAACCGCCCTAGGAACACTAAAACGTATTGTGGCTGTCAATGATACGTTAACAGCTGTAAATGGCACAAAAGCCTGTATATTGGGGTTTGAATTTGTACCACCACCCCATAATAATGTATCCTTTGATATGTTTTGTAATGAACCGAACACACCACCAGTAAATGATAAACCGTTATTGTTTGAATTATAAATTCTGTTGGCGGTAATTTGCATACCACCACCTGGTCCGTTAGACGAAGTGGTTACAAATTGTTTAAAGTCCGTACCATAATAGTCATCCAATGTAATTGTACCAGTTGTAATACCAGATGTTACGGTTGATCCCGTAACATCCCATATAAGGTTCGATATTTCAAGGTCACCCAATGACTGTACAAAATTCACAGCATCTTCATAAATAACCCCATGATAAGTAACATATTCATTATCGATGATGGTGATGCTATTCAATTTAAAATATCCACGCATAACACAAATACCATCGATATACACTTCAGATGTTTTCTTTGATATTGGGTTAAAGTAACCCTCAGAACTTATGTTAAAAAGGTGGCTAAAGGTTTTGTTATTTTCCTTTGTAGCTGGTATATCAACTTCTTTGGAATAGGATGACGCTTTGGCTGATATATCACTAATATCAGCCACGTTAAAGTTTAATAAGAACGCTTCGTTACCGTATAGGTCAAGCTGTCTATCTTCAATATAAAGTTCTGTCTTTTTTAACATTAGTTGGTTGTATTTTCTTCGAAGCGTATTGCTGGTGTTATTTCTATTACAAAGTTCTTCAACTTAGCTTCAATACTGTTATTCATATATTCAACTTCTGTTTGTTGTACGAACACTGGGTATTCTAAGTCAAATTCAGTTGTGGTTGGGTACTTCATAAACGGTTCTGGGTTCAATAGATAAACCTCATCCGATGTGAATAAGTCTTGCATCCATTTAGCTGTACCATCACCAACCCAGTCTGTAATAATTGTGTAGGTATCTTCTAATTTGATATTCAAAGACTGATAACCACGGTCAGATGACAATTCTTTGTAAGCTGTTGAACTAATTGTACCACGTGAACGTTTGAAGTTTTCACGTTCTATACTTGTTTTAGCTTTGCTTACTTTGGTGAATGTAAAATAGTCCCACCCACCTAGCTGTGTCTTCCACTTAAGTCTGAACTTTTCGCAGTTTTGACAGGTGTCGTTAATTTGGTATATCTTTTCACTTAGACCAATAACACCACCAATGGCATTTCTAAGTCTAACCTGGAACCATTTTGCTGGCACACCAGGTGAATTTAACCAGTAACCTGTTGTTGTGTCTTGACCAGTTGGATGATATTGTTTATATGGACCCACAGGTGTATCAAAACGTGACTGTTTGGTATCATTCAATGGGATAATGTTTTGGGTATAACCAGATGGCATCGTGTATGTGGTGTTGTTATCAGTGATAACTTGTACGTCATAAACAAATGGGGTACCTGTGTTAGCTGTTTCGTATAAAGTGGCTGATGTTAAATTAACACTTACACCGTTCATAAACCCTAATGGGAATGTTGTACTGTTAGGTGTTTGAATTTGTATTTCAATTGCCGTAATATCACCTGTCACAAACGAACTGTTTGTTACAAATGTAATTGCACCACCTTGCCATGAGTTGGGTGCACCAGAAGCAGCCTGTTGCATTGTAACACCCACACCTGTAACTGGTGTAAAGTTCGTACCTATAACAACTGGTCTAAGCGTCAACGCATTTGACTGTGATGATGTTGGTGAACCACCAGGATATGGACCTGTTAATATCTTTGCACCTATGTTAAATTTGTATGTTGTATTCGCTGATAAGTCTAAGTCTGTAAACTTAATTACCATGATGGATGTTGCCGTACCTGTAACACCGTTTAAAACCGTTCTTAATGATGGTGGGGTTGATGTTGCACCAACACCCAATGTTGTTAAAGCATTCTTGGTGATACCTGTATAAGCGTTCATAACGTTTGATGTGGTTCCAACACCAACTGCTGCGATGTTGCTGAACGTACCGTAATTACCGTGGATATATTCCAATTCATTTACACCCAAGTCGTTTCTTGACAACCAAGATAATGTAAGGGGTTCTTTTGCGTTTACCTTTAATTCACCAGCATCTATCAATTGGTGATAGTGTAATGGTTTCTTTAGGTTTAAAGCATTTATAAGATAAGGGTCGATACCTTCGTTACCAGCCGCATCAATACCATAATATTCACCCAAAGATGTTTTGGTACCAGATATAAACACACCATTGGCATCCAAATATCTTTCGGTACAGAATACCTTAAATTTTACTATACTATTTGCACATGCTGTTGCAAAGGTTTGTTGATGTGTTCCAAGGTCATATGATAATGCATCGATGATAAGTGGTGACACATCAAAGAATGAATAATAGTTATCTGGTCTTGGTGGAATTGCAACTGATGCATATGTCTTATAGGTACCATTACCTATTTGTACCACAACATCAAATACGAACCTAAAGGCACGTTCAATTGGGTCGATACCACCTGTTCCAGATGGACCTATTAATGTGGACTTAACCAAGAACGGAATTGTCTGTCTGGCAAAGTTAAATTCATTTGGGGTTTCTATTGTTTGAATAGCCATATTATATATTGTTTAATGTTTCGTTTAAATACTTATCAAGGTCTTTGTTTAAGGTGTCATCTATTATCTTATCATACATCGGCAAACCGTTGGTGTAAGCCCTTTCAAGAATTGGTCTTGGTTTAATACCCTGTCTTTTTATTTTGTTATTAATTGCAAATGCAATTGCTGTCACCTTTGCTTCATCTGTTGCGATACCCTTAGACTTTATCCATTCTTTTAACGCTTTTGTTGGGGCGTATTTACCTGGTTTTCTACCTTTATCAACATAGGTGATATATTCATTACCATTTAAGCTTATAGTCGCACCACCATCATTGTTTTCTTTAACATCGAATTGTATGGACTTAAGCAGATCGCCAGAGGCGATGGCTTTGGTTCTACGTAGTTCTTGAATTAAATTCTTTTTTAATTCATCCCCTAACGCCTTATACAATTCTGGTGATATTACAAATTCTTCCATTAGTTCCCGAATGGTAATACACAACTATTTTTATTTTGAACCTCAATTACAAAGTCAAATTGGAACCCAGTACAAAGGTCTGGTAAGTTATCGGTAAACGGTGTGAATATCACACTGTCTTCAATAAGGTCAAAAGTTGAACTAGAAGGTTGACTATCCAACAATATCTGGTTGATAATATCACGGCCGATATCAAACATGTTCGACTGTTTGGTAATTTGTTGCAAGGTTGCATCATCCATAATGTCGGCCACTATCATGGTCATGTTGTATCTTATTTTGTTTATGCTGAATGTACCAGGTTGACAAACAAACATCACCATTGGATAGTTGTTTTCACCCCAGTTAAGGTTTTCTATATAACCAGCTTCAGAATATACCACATTAATGTGGGATGCAGCGGTGGTCTTAAGGTAGGTTGTTAATTGACTGTAATTCATTATCTTTTATATTTTGACTGTTGTTCTTGTTCTTTTCTGATAGCTTCTATCATGTTATTTTTTGATGTTCTGTAGGTAAGGTAGGTAATGACTTGTCTGAACGGAAGAACAACCACTTCATTAAGTTTCGTAACATCATCTTGACATGCGTCCATAAGCCAAATATAGTAAGACCAACCCCCAGCAAAATTGCTCTCATGGCCAGACGAAGAGCCAGTCTGTTCAAATAAGACACTGTATTGCGACCTAACTGTTTTTGACCACGCAAAAAAAAAGCGACAATTGCGTTTGCTTTGGTGGCTGGTAAATTAGATATAATATCTTCCTTTTGTTCTTGGGTTGCATTAACCAACTTATCCTTAAACCTAAACTTTTTTATATTCTTTTTAAGATAAACATCCGTCACCAACGATAACAATTTAATTAAATTCTTTGATGATGGTTCAGATGAAATTGCGGTCGCATCTATGTATTCACCAAAGTTAAGTTTATCAAAATTCTTAACCTTTAAAACATATTGTTTATATTCAATTTCACTTTTAAATTCTTCTTCCTTAATTTTTGTTGTGGTAATAAATAACATAGCCTGTTTGAAGGCCATCGCATCAGTTATAGATAACTTTAAAAATGCGTTTTTATTCAAACCAGTCATATGGTGGAATATATTTGAATAGATGATGTTATCATCCGTTTCCGTATCACCTAATGTCGCTATATAGTCATTTAAACTGTATAATTGCAATACTGTCATTTCATCCCAAGATGTGGGGATGTTATATTCAATATCTTTGTATTTAATTTTTTCCATCTGTTTATAAATATAATAATTTTGTTATCGTTTCTTTATCCAAAACGAACTTTTATTTTTGGTTTAATGCTGAAGTTTGCTTCAACAAATATCTTATTGGCCAAAGCCAAACTGATGACAATATCATCATGCTTACCTGGCAACGCTGAATATTGGATGGCCCTGGTCTTTTCACTGTAATTAAAAGTGAAGTTCACCAGTTCATCGTATATTTCTGGTATGAATTGTTGGTGTAATAATTTAATTCTTTTATCTTCAATACTATTCTGTAGTTGGTTGATAAGATCTGGCTTCGACACAGCGGTTGTTTTAAAGCCTTCCACACCACGAACACGTGGCTGAAGGTGTTCATATACCGATACCCCAACGTTATTCAATTCTATGAGGGTTTTTGTGGGTTTGTATTTGTTTAAAAATTCTTCAAGTTCTGAATTTAATTTATTTATGCTACCTGTTTTGCTACGGTAAAATGCGACCAAATTACCGTTTGCATCAAATATGGATGCAACAGCATAGTCATGGAATAAACCAACGTCAATACCACAGAATAAATTACCACTTGGTGTTGGATACCCATGGTGAATACACACATCTTTTACATTACCGAACACCGAACTGTTTTCACTAAATTCACCCAAGTATTCTGCACGGAATATCCCATCTGGTAATTGCTTTCTAATGGCTTCAATTTCATCCAGGTTGAAGAAGGGGTTAGCGGTAAAGTCATATTTAAATGATATGGTTGTTTTATCATCCTGGTCCATCCCACGCATGTATAAGTCATAGAAGTAATTGATACCCCTTGGGGTTGAACATAGAACCGTTTTGCGGCCCCTGGCTAGTGTAGTTGGTTGCAATACCTGTTGGTATACATTTGGTGGATAATAAGCAGCCTCATCGCAAAATAAATATTCGAAGGTGTGACCACGAATTGCATCGTAGTTCTGGATGGATAGGAATTTTATGGATGACCCATTAACCAACTTTATTTCAAGTTCTGACTTGTTATCACTGGCCAAAAGTGGTGTATTTGCAAGTATTTCGCTGATGCTGTTGTAAATTAATTTGGTCTGTTTATACGTCAATGACACCACCCCTACGATAACCTTTTCATTGTTAATTGCTGAATGCAACACCAACTGGCTGATAAGTAATGACTTACCTATCTGTCTAGATGTGTTTAAGATATACGTTTTAAAGTCATCTTCAATATAAGAACGATATACTTCTTGTTGCCATGGGAACAGATCCGCCCCCTGTAATGTTATTAACATATTATTCTACTTCAGCTTCTGTTATATCAATTGTTTTAGCCTTCATAGGGTTCGGTAAGGTGAACTGTATGGTTACATCACCAACACTAGTTGTGCCATCAATTTTGCTTACAATATCAGCCATCTGTTTTAGGACCTTCAAAGCGTTTGCCCTATCGTTTTCCTGTATGCATTCCCCATACATCATTTCCAGTCGCATAAGTATGCTATTGGTATCAACAATTGTCTGGTGTTTTATATTTTCACGTATGATGTTAATTGTTTCAACCACCTTTGGTTTTAACATCAATTCTTTTGCCTGTCTTCTGGCTTCTGCTGCATTTTCTTGTAAACTATACACATCTCTTACAGCTGATATTGCATCTTCACCAGCAGCAACCTTCATCGCAAATTCGATGGTCTGTTCTGTTAACCTATAGCCATCATATTTTTCTTTGATATAAGCACCAAGGTCTTCTAGCTTTACGTAACTGCGTAACCTTGTTTCTTTACCATGTGCTTTATATTTAGGTTTTGTCATTATAGATATTTTTTAATTTCTTCATCCCAATTAATATTAATATCGTCATAGTTAATATCATCGCTATCATCGACCATTTCATTTGGTTTATCTTCTTCTTCATCATTAATTAGGTATTCATTAACGTCAAACTTTTTTACAAGATATTTAGTTAGTTGTCCAGCTTTGGCCATGCGTTTCATTTCATCCCATATTTGGTTTATTTCATGCATCGCTTCAATTTTACCTTCCAATGTAATTGGTGGTTTTGATAAGTCTAACCTTACACCCCTAACTGTTGTTTGACATTCCCTACAAGCCACACCTTTACCTATTAGCGATGCTATTAATGTTTCCCTTTCTGTACCACATGCAACGCATCTAACATGAAAGTTTCTATATAGGTGTTTACCATTCTTTGATAACACCCTATCAGCTTCAGCTATAACCAAAAACGTGTCATAGTTACATTCAAAGGTTAGGCCAACATAGTCTGTTGTACTTGCTCTATTTGAACGTTCATCTGTTGTGCCATCATTCTTTGTCTTTTTGTAAAGGTCTTCAGAAGTAATTTTGGTTAACTTGCTTTTTCTTTCTATCTTCTTAGCCATTATTCATCTTCACCATTTATAACCACCCTTTCATATTCATTAACATATGCTGTGATAAATACCCTTGCACGTCTATTACATGTTGGACACGCACCTGGTACACTATATTCACCCAATTCTGTTGATATTTGGTGAAGTCTTATCATTTGGTCATGTGTTAATTCATAAGCGCCTTCAATTTCTTGAAGATAGGCTTTCCCTAATTCATAATTTTCTTTTGTAAATGTAAATTTCTTAATACCCATTATAATTTGTTTTTAATTTTGTTTTTAATTGATGTGATACCATTGTAAATTGATGTTTTGGGTATCTTGGTTAATTCAGCTATTTTTCTATATGACAGGTTATCATAAAAATATAATTTAACCAATTGTTTATCGTACCAGTCAAGGTGTTCAATTTCCTTTTCGATAAATTCAATTTTAGCTTCTTTAAGACCATCAAATTCATCCTCTGGTAATTCCACTAGATAAACATCCTTATCACTTATCATATCGCTTGGTTTGCGGTATATGTAATGAAACCTAGATGTGGATGAATGATAATTTCTAATTAGTATCGCTGTAAAATAATAATGTAGTTGGTTTTTGTCAATAAGTTGTTGTATTTTTTCACCATCCTTATCTGTTAATAATACTTCTATACAATGGCTAAATAAGTCATCGGTGAGAGCATGACCCTTTGTTATATTTTTAGCGGCTTGATATAAAGTATTATAATTCTTCGTTATATATTCGTTAATATTCAAATTTACCTTTAATATAAATATAAGCCAAAACCGCAAAAGACAAATAATGGGTAAAAAAAAACCCCCAGCGTAATGCCAGGGGTCTTATTAATTCGATGATACGGAATTATACGTAAGCAGCAACTAATTTCAATTGCGCTACAGCAGCGGCAGATAAAGCAGCCATTGGTAAGCTTTCAGCACCAGTCAACGTAACTGTTGAACCGTTTCTGTCACCCAATGCAGTACCAGTGTTGTTGTCAACAGCAGTTACATCTAAACCTTTTTTCTGACCTACTAACCAGTAGATACCGTTATTGTCTTTAACAACAGCAACCAAGATACCTAAAGCCAACATGTGGATAAGGTTTCTTTTTTGTGTGTTCATTTTATTCATTACCAACGATACAGTTGGGGTGAATGACATTGTACCATTTTGAACGTTTACAGCAACCGCTTCAGCTAATGAAGAAGTTTCTTTAACTGTGTCAAAAATATACCAGTCAGCAGCAGTTGATCCAGTAACAATATTTGTAACTTCACCAGTTGTACTGTCGTATGTGAAACCAGTTGGGGTACCAGCTGGAACTACATCTTTGAAGTTAGCAAAAATTACTTGTTCAACACCACCTGTATTGTCTTTAGTACAACCAGTAAGGTTAAGACCTTCTGATAAGATACATGTAAGTGGAGTATATGACATAATTTTTAATTTTTAAATTTGTTTATATTTTATTATTAATTGCTATTAGCAAGCTTTCTTGAAAATTACTTTAGAAACACCTGTTCCAGCGTAGAACTGTGAACGTAAGTAGATGTTGTTTGTAATTTGGTCATGGTATACGTTCAAACCTTCAGCTTCAGAAGCCAAGTTTGTACCAATGTGCAAGTGTGCAGTATCAGCCAAGTACAAGAAAGAGTGACCAGCTAAACCTTCAGTTGGGATAACTTTAATTTTTGTTCCAGGGAATAAAATTTCCATGTTACCAGCCTCATAAGCACCAGGACCAAAATGGTATAGGTTCTTAGCAACTAATTCTTTTTGTAATGTACGGTATTTCGCATAGTTCAAGAAGATAGCAACGCTATCAGAACTTTCGAAAGTACTGTCAACAGCTACAGCTGTATCGATAGCTAAGTCAATAGCATCATAAACTGAAGAAGTTGAACCAGTGATAGTGTTTAATTTAGAAGCAGCAGTTGCTTGTGCAACGAAACCAGAAAAAACATCACCACCAGCTACTGAACCTAACCAGTATAAACCGTCCAATTTCTTAGAAATTTGGTCAGCTTTGTCTTGCAAGAATTGTTCAGTGTAAGGAATAGCATCGTAACCAGCTACTTCATACATCATAGCTTTACCTTCTAATGCACCAACACAGATAGCTTCCATAAATTCTACAGGTTTAACTGCAATTTCTACTTCAGAAAAAGTTGATGTTCCGTTATTTGTAAATGAACATGTACCACCAGCGGCCAATGTTACAGATGAACTTAAAAATGGTACAAGTCCAGTACCTTTCAACCCACTAACGATGTTAGCGTAGTTTGCTGTATTGCCACGTGTTACAGCTGACACGATAAGTGGGAAACCTTCAGCTTTTGCGTAAGCGGTTAACCCTGTTACTACTAATGACATAATTTAATTTGTTTTTTTAGTTTAGTTTTATTATTAATTTCTTTTTGGCAATTTCAAGCCAGCCAAGGCATTTTCTTCTTTCAAAGGCTTTCTAGTTTTAACTGGTTCAGCAGCAGGTTGTGCGCTTAACGTTTCAACTTTTTCGACCAAGTTTTTGTTAGTGTTGTTCAATGCTTCAACGGCACCCAACAATACTTCTTCTAGTTTTGCAATTCTTTCAACTAATGTGTTGTAGTCTTCTTCTGATAAAGTGAATGCAACTGGTTCGTCATCATTCAATTCTTCAGCTGCTGGTTCTACTGGTTCAACTGGTTCTACTGGTTCAACTACCTTAATTTCTAAGATAACACCAGCTTCATCAAAAACAAGAATTGAACCGTCTTCCATTTCAACTTCACCAGCCATAGCTGGGACCATTGAACCGTCTTCCATAACAACCATAACAGCAGCACCTACCACGAAGCCTTCAGCTTCTGTGTATAGTTTTGCACCGTCTTTGGTCATCATTTCTGCTGACAAAGTTTCTTCAACAACATTACTAGATAACGTCAAACCTAAAATTTCAGCTATTTTTTGTAATTTGTTCATAAATTTTTTTTTATTATAAGCTTATTATACTGGTAAATATACTATTAGGTATATATGTCCCATTTCTTAACCCTGACCCTTGTTACGTTTCAGATAGTTCTTACTTCCTTTGTGTTTGGATGCTTTGCATTTACTATGCACACCTTTACGTTTTGTCTTTGGTTTTGCAACCCAACGCTTTGCTTCTTTAATTGCTTTAGCCTTTGCCATCTTATTTTTTCTTTAATTTGGTCATTATATAATTTAGCATTTCACGTCCACTATAACCAGCGACAAAACCAACACCTGGTAATGTATCCTGGCCTAAACCAAATAGGTTAACTATAAGCGGTGCTGTGTAATTTGCTATGAATGCACCCATCACAACGCTGATCACTTGCTTCCACCATGGAAGGTTTGGTTTCATTCCAATGAACGCACCAATTAACCCACCAATAATTAGACTAACGTTTATTCCTAGATGGTTCAATGCTTCGTAAACTGTTTTCATCTTTCTCACTTTGTTTTATTTGTTGCAATTTAATAACCGCTTCTTGTAATTTTTTTGTATTTTTTTTGTATGCCATTTTAAATTGGGTATCTTTTCTTATGTTTAGGTTTGAATAAATTATTTAACCATATACGTCTTCTATTACACCCACAGTCTTCATAACCAAATAAGTGTGCTACAGCGTTTGCAATGCGTTTTCCTTGTCCTAGTGTCACCACCTTGATGAAAGCCTCTACAAAGTCACCTAAACCCATTCTTAGTTGTTTTTATCAACGATACCCCAAATGGTACCGATAAGTGTCATAAGTCCACCAACAACTTCTGTTGCCATGCCTTCATCAATTAAACCTTTAGTTACTAAGATACCACCAGCAAATGTTAGGGTGTGGCGGATAATAGATAGTATTTGTTCCTTTTTCATATTAAAATGTGAATTTGTTATAGTCATCCTTATCTGGGAAGAAATTATTGTTGGTGCTTTTACGCTTTTTAAAATAGATACCACTTTCGTAGCTACCAGCCTTTGTTGAAGGATATAAGTCATTAGCGGTATAGTCAGAATATTCTGGGAATAAACCTGTGTTGTTACACAAGTAAGTTGTTAAACGTTGGTTATGCCATTCGGCTTCATTACGTGCATCGTTTCTGATAAATTTCATCGTTTCCAAGTCAATACCTTCACTGTAACTATCTTGTGCACGGTTGATACCTTTGTTGGTGAATTTCAATGTAAGTGGTACAATACATTCGTAGAATGCCCAAGCTGTTAAACAAGGAACAACATAGTCTGTAAATAATATCGCATAGTTACCAGTCAAACCACTAACACTACCACCAGCATTATATAAGTCATTATCAATTTTATCATATAACGCCTTACCCAAAATGCTTTGTATTTTGATAGTTTGTGACTTACGAATTGAATTTGTAAGAATGTTGTTTTGTACGTTAGCACCTACGTTGGTGTATTCACGTAAAAATGTTTCGGATATAAATAGTACTTGTGACATTATTCTACTGTTTCGGTTGGGTTATTTTGTGTTTCAATTGGTTCAAGTCCAACCATGTCCCTTACTTCATTAGGTGTTGCCACTTGCAACAATGACTGTTCAGTTAAATTGAATGGCAATGGTTCAGCTTTGATAAAGTCCAATTGTGCGCTTGTGCCATTAATTGTTAATATCTTGTGATAAGACTTTAATACGTGTTTTTGTAATTTGTTGATAACTGTTGCATAGTATAGGTCATAGGCATCCACCAATTCAGAACGACCACCCAATTGACCAGGTGTCTTAATACCCAATAACATCGGTGATGTTACTTTGTTAGCTGTACACAATGCTTGTAATACAGCTTCATTCAACACCAAGAATTGCTTATCACTATCTGTAGTTGCAATTGGAATAAACGTTGGTGCTTGGTCCTGGCCGTTACCAAACAGTAAAACGAACTTGTGACCTTTTTTTCCAGTCATTTCAGACTTAAATTGTCTGAATAACTCATCTTGTTCTTCCTCTTCTGGAATACCTGTGTTAATTTGTATAATATAATTTGGTGATAATTGGTTTTGGATGTTGTTCAAGTGGTAAGCACCAATTTCAAAGTCAATTTCCACATATGGAATTGAAGCTGAATATTGTGGAATTGCGTAATATTTTGCAGCTGGGTTGTATTCCTTAACCACCATTATTTGTGATGGGTCTTTTCTTTCATCTGTGCTATATAGAGCAATTTTTTTAATTTCATTGTTCTTGGTATCAGACCAGTCATCACAGTAATAATAATAATTCATATTACCATCTTCATCTGGTTTGCTGCATCTTAATTTACCGTAGTCAATATGATAAAATTCAGCGATGGTTTGTCTATCTTTTGACCAGATAATATTCAATGCATATGCACCGTAGATAATAAGGTCCATAAATATTTTATAGCTTATATCTTCGATGTTTTCATTTGGGTTAGGCATGTTCATGAACTTGCTAACGATGGCTTGTTGGTCAGCTGGTAAATTTTCTGTAGCGACTTTTATACCGTCACCCATAGCCATGTCTTGTTTACCTGTTTGGATGCTTTTGTGGATGGATGACTTTTCCAACAAACTAAGCAAATAGTCTGGGAATAAATTATCAGCACCGTATTTGATAAAGTCATCACGTCTTGTAGTTACTTCAATTAATTGAGGTACGTATAACTTTTCTTCTGTAATTATATTAATTTTTCTATTGGTCATATTTGACATTTGTTATAAATATATTTTTATGCGTTTTGGTCACTTAGTATTTAATTGCCACCCAGTCTATGTATTCAAGGTCGGCTGGTATTGTGTGAACATAAATTTTAAAACCGTTTGCTGTTTTATTAATTGGGAATAAATATCCTGGATGTGATGAACCACTACCACCAGCTGGGTTAGGATAATTTACAGTTTGTAATGTAACCGTATACGCACTATCTGTAAATGGTACCGTAAACGTTATTTGCTTTTGGTATAAAGTATGATATGGTCCTTCACCAACCAATGTCCATCCTGTAAAGTCAGCTGAACCATTTTTT
>Ga0222712_10001782_pt1 | contig 25853 bp, 44 predicted proteins | sample C33_657DmetaG_FD_165043 | JGI IMG/M metagenome (GOLD analysis project Ga0222712, IMG submission 165043) | Estuarine water microbial communities from San Francisco Bay, California, United States - C33_657D | ecosystem: Environmental > Aquatic > Marine > Unclassified | place: USA: California... | reverse complement strand
GAAAAACTTACCTTCAAAGTAACTGCTTTACATACTCCAGGCGATTTAAATTATTGCATTACTAAATTAATTAATCATTATATTTCTGCACATGGTAAAAGTTATACCACTTTGAATGCAGCCATAGGTGTTTTAGAATGTGCAAAAATGGAACTCTATAGAAGAATAGCTGCTCCTTATGAAGATCAAAAGATCCAAGTAAACGGCGATGTTTACACCATTTAATGAATAAACAAAACATAAACATTCCACCTCTTGCTGTAAGAGAAAGAGTTTTGGACATGTATTATAATGATTTAAAATCTATGGATCATATAGACGCTTTAGTTAATTACAGAAATCGTATGCAAGTAGTTTACAAAAAGTATAATCCATGGATGGTTATTCGTTATTCTAAAAGAGAATACTTCTTTCCAAAAGAAGATTATTACTACGAGGATTAATTAATGGAAGTTGTTTCTCCACTTCAAGAAGTTAGAACAAAGCCATCTAAAAGACACAAAGACAAGTCTGTTAGATTTTGTCAAAAGAAAGATTGTACAACTAAACTTTCAGTATATAATCTTACTTCATATTGTTCTATTCATGAAAAACTTTTTTCTTCTCAAAAAGATTTTATCTGATATAATGTATCCTATGCATTGCTATCATTTTCGAATATGTATCGATACGTCTCCGCATTCTCTAAGCGGGCGTATCCCCTCACTCTTATAAAGTGTAGAAAGGGTAGTTGGTGGCACGCGGGTTCAAGTCCCGCCGCCCGCACAAGTAACCATGCAAAACATAGATCAAATTGTTGATGAAGAAATAGCAAATTATGAATCAGTAGTATCTAAAGTTAGTTCTCTTTATGAAAACTTTTCTGAGATTACTAATGTTCCTACTTCTATTCTTTTGTCTATTCACAAAACTATCATTTCTATTCAAAGTAATGATTTTACAACAGCTATTTCTAATCTCGAAAACGTTTCAACTTTAATATCTCAATTAAATCAAGTAATACAAAAATCAATAATTACATTAAAACAGGAGATCTAGTTGCGTCCCAGAAAAAAACCTATTGGACACAAAAGGTATGAGGACTTTAACGCCTTTGCCTCTTTTGAAACAAAATGGAGAGCAAAGTCAGCTTGTAAGAATGAAGATACTTCTATCTTCTTTGCCCCTTCTAAATCTAACGAAGCTCGTAAGGCTTTAGCTGTATGCGCTAAATGCCCAGTAAAAGTAGAATGCTTTTACAGTTCTATGATATATCAATATCATGGTATATGGGGTGGTTTTACCCAAGAAGCCAGATCTTCTATTCTTTCTAAACTTTTAAATAATGATTTAAGTAATTTTACTTTTGAGGAAGCTCAAAGATTATATGCTGATTTATCCGAAGTAAACTCATACAAAACGAAAGATAAATCTGTTACTGTACGTAAAAAATAGATTGGAATATTCTATGTATGAATCTAATGATTTAGACGATGACATTTTTGATGATACTAAGTCATTGTCTGATTCTTCTGCCAATGCTAATTCTTCTAATTCTTCAGAATCTTTTTCTAATTCTAATTCTGATAAAGAAGAATTTGATAATCTCTTTGACAGAATTTTAGGAATACAAAAAGATAAAGAAGGTGTTAGTATACTTTCTAACCTTGTTTTGACTTTTTATGATTCTGTAGCTCGGTGGATTGAAGATGGTTATGAGCAAGTCTTTTATAAATCAACCTATGCTTTTAATGATCACATTATAAACAACAAAGCTAAACCATTTCCTCTCTATGAAAAATATTACGCTTCTCAACATCAAGTTGCTAAGCGTAGAGTAGTTTCTATTTTTCTTAAAGAATTTCTTGATAATAGAGATCAAATAGAAAGTATCTCTAAAAAGCTTAAGCTTGATCTCACTGAAGAAGCAATTGCTATTTACTTTGGGTCTTTTTATAATATAAACCAGTACGCAATTCTTGATGCTTTTGTTCATTACAAGACAACTGCACAGTACCTTGGCCTTCCTTTCGACGATTCTGTCATGATTGATCTATCGAACGGATCTGTGTATGGACCTCAGCCCTATGAGCATTTTGCTCATAATGCTTTTGCTTTGGTTGTTGATGAAGATTTCAGCAAAGTTTTGGCAGACAATCTAAAGGAAGCAATCAATGAGTTCGTCAAAATTAAAGAAGAAGATTAAATCATTTATTATATCTGCTGGTTCAATCGGTGCTTTTGCAGCTATTAATTACACTCTTCTTCATACTCCTTTAGTTTTTTTAATGGCTTTTGTTTTGTTTATACATGAACTAGGTCATTATCTTGTTGCCAAGTACCATAAAGCTAAAGTTTCTTATCCTATATTTTTACCTCTTCCACTCTTTTCCGTGGGATTGACTAGGATAAGAGATCTTCCTTTGTCCAAAGTTCCTGTTGTTGCTCTTTCTGGAATGTTATTTTCTATCTCTTTTATAATATTTTTGTTAATAAATAATTACTTCCTTTTATTATTTCCCACTTCTATTTTATTTGCTATTTTATTTTCTGAATTATTCTATAACTTTATAGGTTTTGATGGAAAGAAATATCGATCTGCAAAACAAAAACTAAACGCATTTGCATAGTCTTTTATAATCAACTAAAACATCACAAATCAAATTAAATAGGACAATCATGCAAAAAGACAAACAATCTTCTTTTGAAACTATTCATAATAACATTTCTTCTTATTTAGAAGACTGTTATTTTGATGTTCAATCAGCCATTCCTGGCAAGCTTCCCATTAATGAATCTCAAATGATTCGTTTAGTAACCAAAATATCCGTAGGTTTAGTTACTGTTTGGTGGTCTTCCTTAGAACTAAAAACTTTAATTAAATCTTATAAAATATCAAAGGGTTTATAATGTCTTCTTATCCTGAGAAAATACCTAAGACTTCTGCCGTAGACAAATTTGTTTTTTCTTTGTCAGTGTCTTCTGGTGTTAAGTCTGATTTACAATCTCAATTAGATTCTCTTAATTCCAGAATAGAAAGAATCGTAAACGAAGTTCTTGTTGGCGATCTTCCTTTGGTGAAATTTGTACTTCAGACTTCTCATGATAAGAAAGAACTTAAAAAACTTGCTAAAGCAATTGATAGAGTTGCAGATCTAATTGAAACTCATGACAAAATAGAATCTAAGTTAACAATTATTCAAGCTGCAGAAAAAGATCCCGAATGGCTTGCATTGACATTTGGTGATTTTTCTAATGAAGTAGAAAATGATATATCTTCCTTAACAGAAGGCTAATTTTAAATGTCTAACAATATTAAATATTCTATTGAACAAGTTGAAGGAAATATAGTAGCTCGTTCTACTGTTAATTCTTTTAACTTGGATCACGTAACAGATAAAGATATTACTTCTTTTTACAAGCAGATATCTTCTCAAGCTTTAATAGACACTGGCTTATTACCTCTTAATGGAACTGGGATCTTAGCAATTAGAGCAGCTGGTAATCATATTCAGATTGCCTTTCAACATGCTCCTCAAATGTCCTACGTTAATTGGGGAGCCAATGAAGGTGACCGCAATGCGGTATCCTATTACGTAGCACAGCCATATAGAATTTGGATTGCTGATCTTATTGATGGCAATCTTTATGGCGCAAGAATGTTTTATTCTCCTTATCCAATTACTACACCTGATGCTCCTCTCTATCACATAAATCTGCCAAACACTAATTGTGAAGGTTATCGTGGAAATGGTGTCGGCTGGATTTGCTTGTACCATAATGAGGATTGGAGTTCTTATCCTTTTAATGTTAAAATTCAAAAATTAATTGAACGCTGTTCTGGCATTGAAACATACAACGATGCCAACATGTCAGAAACAGATGGTCCTCGTTTTTATGCCAAACACAATAAGCCAGACTACGTGATTAATCCTCTTCTTTGGCAAAAGAAATCTGAAGAAGGTGTTGATTGGACTTTAGATCCTGATCTTTGGATACCTGTTCTTGTTCAGGATTTAGATAATCAGTCCAAACATTATAAAGATGGGCAACCCCTTACTTTTGCTATGGCTCTTTTAGGTAGCTATAATTCCTATTATAATGATAGCTATGTTCCTAAGCTTGTTAATACTTTTGCTAGAGAAGATTTAGAAATTCCTACTAAGTCTGTTTTTAATATCTTTTCCACTAGCTACAATAGCTCTAGTTCTCATCAGCAGCACTATGATCAGTTTGCTAATTCAATTAAAATTAAACAAGATATAGCTAACACCGTTTTGTCGAAGCCTTCTCTCTTTACTTCTGAAGAAGCAGCTGTTCTTAAAGAAGATGATGACAATTCTTTCATGTGCGAATATTGTCAAGAATATTTCAGCTTTGACGAAAACGAATCTTATACCATAAACGATAGTGTTGTTTGCGAACCTTGTGTTCAAGAGTATTGTGTTTGGTGTGATAACACTGAACAATGGCTGCACCAAGAAGACGAAAACGCCCACTATGATGAGAAGAACGGATGTTGGATAGATCTTTCTCAATGTACAACAGGAGAATGTCCTTCTTGTACTGAATTTCTTTGGTCTACTGGAAACAATCTTCCTACCTATACTGTACATCTAGACGGTCAAGATCATTCTTTTTGCAGTAATTGTTTTGATGATTATCTTGATGAACACTTTCCAGATCTAGATACCAATACAACTCACTCCACAAATTGTCATGTTTGTGGTGCTTGGATTCCTAAAGATATTCCTGGATTTTATCAGTTTCCATCTGTTCAAGAACTAGAAATTAATCATTCTTTTGATTGGCATTCTTTGGGTTCTGATCTTAATTTAAGTCAGTTTATACTTCAAGATGAACCATTCAGGATAATTAAGAAGTATTTCTGCCCAACTCATGCATCCAATGTTGAATGGTGTCCTAGTGGTTCTTGGGTTAATTCTTCAAGTCTTACTACAATTTCTCCTTGGATTTCAGGTCCAGTTCCTTTGAAGAAAGATCCTTCTCAATTTATTGTTGCTAAGATTACAGCCTTGTCTTTAACTAAAACCAACAACAAATATCTTTATGATGCAGATTCCCAACCTCATCCTTTTTCTGGACCAATATCAATTGCGGGAATGTATAGTCTATCTTATATTCTTTTCTTAGCTACTCTTTCAAGAGGAATGATTCTTGAGAATTCCCCTTACATGAATCTTTACACTTTAAACGGTGATAACTTTTCATTTAATAAAATTAATGATGAAGAATTATTCTGAAATCATTTAACATATAAAACATAAAATATATTTATTGGAGAATTATGTCTATCGATAATGAACAATACACTTTAGAAGACTTAGATTATTTCTGGATGTCAAACGGAGCTCCTTGCTTTGTTGCTGACAGAGATGATATTTGTGAAGTAGTTGAATCTCTTGGTTTTCAAATTTATTATTTAATTGCTGATCTTTCTGTTGAGAAAACTGTTGACGGAAAAGATTCAGCTAACAAACCAATCAAGTATACTGTTGAAACCAAAACAGCTTCTGTTCTTAAAGTTGTTAATAACATTGTTGGTCGTTCTGTTTCTATTACAGATGATGAATTTGGCCACGAAGTTTTAGCTTCTATTAAAGAACAGGCTACTTACAACATGCCTAAGATTCCTAAGCTTTTGATTGATAAACTTGATGAATTCTTTAGGCTTATTCATGCTCAGCATGGTACTGAATCTATTGTCATTTTGACATTTGATCCAACTAAGGATGATTCTTCTGGATGGGGCGTTTTAGTTCCTGAGCAGGAAAATACATCTGTTCATTGTAAATATGACGCTGATTCCATAGCTTCTCTTAAGCCAGATGATGTGTTGATTGTTGGTTCTGTTCACAGTCATCCAGAAATGTCTGCCTATGCTTCTGGCACAGATCACGCAGACCAGGCTGACTTTGATGGCATTCACATTACTTTTGGTTGGCAAAAGTCTGTCAATGCCGGCGCAACCCAATACTATGCCGAGATGCAACATGCAGGTACTGCTTATAAGCTTGACATTGATGATGTTTTTGAGGATTATGTTTCTTTAAAAGATCCTGATCCTGACGTCGTTGAATGGAGTACTAAAGTAAAAAAAGCACTCCCCCCGTACAGCAATACGGGGGTTATGGGTCGGCCAACAACACAAACTCCTCCAGCGTCGGGGTATACTCCTCGTACAACGGCTGGTCAGCGTACTAACTCTAAAACAGTACCTCAGTTTATACCGTTTGATCTTCCAAGTTACGACGCTCAAGTAGCTGTTGAAGTTAATTTTGTAAACAATACAGCTCGTTGTTTTTCTTGTGAGTCTTTGTTGTTTATGTCTGACGTTAACCTTGGCTCCTGTCCTGGTTGCGAAATTCCAATTGTTTCTTCTGATGCATCGCTTCATGAAATAGAAATTGTAATTAGAGAATATCTTTATAGCAATGCTAAAGATGTCGACGTTGCATACTACTTATGGTGTAAGGAAGAAAGCGGAAAAGATTTCGTTATTCAAATAAAGCCAGATGGAATGGATTCTCGTCCTTCTCCAAATGGAACCAAAATTCCTGTTGAAGATATTACAGATGCAGACGAATGGAATGCTGGTGTTTCTTTATTGCAGGAAGAAGAAGCAATTTCAACACTATTCTTTTACAACGAAGACGTAACCCTTTGCTGTGGTGTTCCTTCTGTAAAAGCTTGGGTTGATTGTAAATGTTCTGCAACAGTGTATTGGGAAGATATAAGAACTTTTGAAGAAGCTGTTCATAACACTCCTTTATATGAACCAGATTCAATTTGTCAAAGCTGCGCTTTTTACAATTTACCAGAATGTTCTTTTTACAGAGACGCTGTGATTGCATACACTGTTGATAGGGAACTTCCATCAAAAACAATAGACGGTTGTGATAATTGGATTGATTTCACAAAAGTCGCTAACGATATAGATAGTGGGTTATATGACTATTACTAATGATCCTAAAAGAGTTGTCTTAGTTGGAGCAGGTGGCATTGGCACTTGGCTTGCAGAAGGAATAGCTCGTCTTCTTGAGTGGAAGTTTCCAGGTTCTGCTCTTATTATTGTCGACGGTGACAATTATGAGAAGAAAAACATGGAGCGTCAAAGCTTTACTAAAATTGGCAATAAAGCCTCCGTTAAAGCTTATGAGCTTACTCAAATGTTTCCAAATACAACATTCATTCCTTTAGCTAAATGGGTTGTTGATGATAGTTTTAAAGGAGTTTCTGATGAAGACTCTCCTAAAATTAAAGCTTCAGATCTTTTGACAGAAGGCGATATTGTCTTAGCTGTTGTTGACAACTTTGCTGCACGAAAGATTCTTTTTGATGCAGCTGCAAATATTGACAATATTGACGTTTTTACTGGTGGTAACGATGATGAACTTTTCGGTTCTATTTATCATTACCAACGACGAAATGGACATGATGTAACTGATCATCCTGTTCATACTCATCCAGAATATCAAAATCCTCCAGATAAAAATCCTGGAGAAATGTCTTGTCAAGAAAGATCAGAAATAAACGGCGGTACTCAGCTACTTGCTACTAACATGGCCGTTGCTTCTTTTATTCTTGGCAGAATTCACAAAACAATTGTGAACAACCAAAACCCCGAAGAGTCAGAAATCTACTTTGATCTAGGAATAGGTAAATCAGAACCTTATAATCGAATGACTCAGATGGAAACATCATCAGTTAGTTAAATATAAATCCTCACATAGGAGATACTACAATGAATAATCAATCAAGTGCTAGCCAGCCTCAGTCAGGTTCTGGTGTTGCTAATGTTCGATTTGGCGTTTATAGCCAGCCCACTCCGGTAGCTGGCAAAACTGTCAAAGAGGTTCGCGAGCAGTTCAGCAAGCTTTGGGGCATTCCAACCGATGCCATTGCTTACAAGGGCAAGGATAAGCTTGACGAGAACTACGTAATTCAGCCCAGTGACAACCTTGAGTTTCACCGCCGTGCAGGCGAGAAGGGCTGAATAGCCTAAAGATCGTGGGGGAGTACGTCGGTTAATTCCAGCGTACTCCCCCACACTTATATATATTTTTTAAAAGGCGATAGCTCATTCGTCTTGTTCTACACAGTTAGGTTTTATAATGTTACTTTCTCAAATAAAGTTAGGTTATCCTGCTATTTGGGTTAAATCTAAAGATATTGCTCGTTCTTTTAATAGTGTTGTATCTTTTTCTGATCGAACTTTTTATACTATAGATAACAAAAATGGTTATTCTAAATATGAAAATGGATCGTGGAAATCTATGCTAGTAGAACTTCCCGACCCAAACGATCCTACTTCTATTATAGAATCAATTACTTTTGATTTTACTGTTGCCTTTCAGCATCTTACTTCTTTGCTTGTCAAGAATTACCATACTGCTACTTTTATATTTCCTCTTTACACTAAGCCCGATCAGCTTGTAGAAACATATTCTGGTCTTATTTCTTCTCTTCATTCTCAGTATCGTGATTCTTTTTGGTCTGATTCTTTGACCGATATGCCACTGCAACTTGTGTTTATTTCTTCTTTTGATTGTCCTCAAGATTATGCACATTTGTTTTACAATGAAGAATTTGATCTTCCTAATCTAGAAGAACTTTCTACTATTGTTACTCATATTGATAACTCTTCTAATGGTCAATTTCTTGATCAAGACAAACTTCCTCAAATTGCAAAAGCTGCTTTAGGAATGTCTGAGTCGGAATTTATTAATGTATGTCTTACTTCTATTATTTCTAATGGAAAAATAGATCCAGATTATGTTTATCAAACCAAAATGTCAGACATTAAAAAGAATGGCATTCTTGAAATTATTCGTCCAAAAGTAACCTTTGATCATATCGGTGGTTTGGATAATATTAAAAATCTTATTATTAATAACGCTGTTCTTTGGAATAATCCTGATAAAGCTGAGCAATTTGGAATTTCTCCTATTCGCAGAATGCTAATGGTTGGCATTCCTGGCACTGGCAAATCTGCTATATGTGAAGCTACCGCAAACGCTCTCGGTCTTGATCTTGCTCGTACTGGCGTTAGTCAAGTAATGAATTCTTTCATTGGCCAATCAGAAGCTAACATGCGTGCTGTTTTTAAACAGATTAATATAATGGCTCCTTTGTGTGTTTGGATTGACGAATTTGGTCGTGATCTTTCTGGCGGTGCAAGTTCTAGTCATGTAGATGGTGGTACTACTGACCGTGTTCATGGCGAATTTCTTACAGGATTGCAAGAACTTCCAGAAAATGTTTTCTTAATGTGTGCTGCTAATCAGCTAGAACACCTAAAGCCAGAAATGCTACGAGCTGATCGCTTCGACAAAATTATGTTTGTTGGTCTTCCTTCATTCCAAGAAAGAATAGATATTCTTAAGATATATCTTTCTTCAATTAAGACTGATCATAATTTTAATTATGAGGAACTATCTCAAGCCACTCAGTATTTTACTGGTGCAGAAATTAAATCTCTAATTAAAGAAGTTAAATTTAATGTAGCTTCTGCAGAGCTTCGCACTATTGACACTAAAGACATCGTGTCTTACGCTCCCAAGATGAGAAATATTCTTTGGAATAAGTCTCGTCAAATGATTCAAGACCTGTATGTTACAGCTGTTGAGCAATGGGATTGGGCCTCGACTTCCCAGTTTGAAGATGCTAAAATGATAATGACTAATCAACCCATTTCAAAACCCAAAACAGAAACGAAAAAGTCAGCTTTAAGCTGGTAAACGAAAGAGATAAAATGACTGAAGAATTTTCATTCTACGATAATACCCAAGCAGAATCATCTGATTCTTCTAAGTCTTATGAAAAAGATCTTTACAAAAAGTGGTTTAGATCTAAGACCCAAAGTGGATTTCTTTCTATCCGCCCTTGGTTTCAAGGGTTAAAGCTAAGAGTTGATATTGGTAAGACTTCTTCAGAAGGAAAACTAATTAGTAGTACTAATGTTTTTCTTGATATAGTTGATTTTGGTGCCTATCTTAGAGCCATAGTCAATGGAACAGCAGCTACTGCTTATCCCGCTAGTGAGAGACTTGGTGTTCCAACTCCAGAAGGTTTTGTTTCTTATGGCGGTGCTAAGATAGACGGAAAGCCAATTAGTAGAATTTTTAAATCTCATCATTGGCAGAATTCTGATAATACATACGATTCAGATTCCTTTGTCTTTAAGTCTGGTCACTTTGGAGCAAGACTTTCTGACAGCGGTGCTTTTATTCCTGATATGAAGAATTCTTTGTCAGTTGATTCTATAAAAGTAACTAGACAAGATATACATTCTATATCATACATAGTTGATCTTGCTATTATTTCTCATGTTTCTAATAGAACAGATTGGTACGAAATTTAATGAGCTCTGAACTACCTGAACTAACAGAAGTAGAAAAGTTAACCAAATTAGTTAATGATCTTTTTGTTTCTATGGCTGCGACTTTTGATGCAAAGCTTCAAAAGATTGAGCAAATGATGGAATCATATGAGAAACAAGTTGCTACTTTAGTTGTTGGTTTTGGTGAGCAAGCAGTTTTTATAGAAGCTTTGCTTGGTCAAATTCAATTTTCTACTCAAGAAGCTCAGTCTACATTTCATGAGACATTGAATAACAGTAGAAAACAAATGCTTGAAATAATGAAAGATGGAGCTCGTGATCTCGTGGCAAATGAAAACGAAAGACTTGCCTCAACCATTGAAGACGTGGTTGAATCAAAGTCAACTGACACCTCCAATTAATTCTGTATCTGTACTTATTTTAGACAGAGATACTTATCCTATTGTTCACAATAACTTTAGTTTTTTATCTAGAATATATCCAATAGCAAAATCTGTTTATCCAGATATTTTATCTTTGCACGTCATATCTTCTTCTCTTTCTTTCTTTATAAAAGAAAATATAATTCAACTACATAATGTGGAGGTTGTTTCATGATTTTTAAAATTGAAACCCTTAAAGAATATAATGATATATTCATAGAGAGAATAATTTCTTCTGATCTTTTTCTTCCAATAGACGATATTACCCTTGACGCTTTGCATAATAACAGAATTGAAAGTCTTCGGGAAATAGTAGAAAATTCAGATAATCATGATTATTCTTATTATTCAGACTTGTACTTCTTACAGCATTCTCCTTTAACTCCTTCTTTCTTATTTTCTTCTCCTTTATCTGAATCATCAATACCTTATTTGTATCCCTATTCAAAAACTTCTTTTATTTCTTCTTTTTATCCTGATGTTTTTCCCAGTTTATTGAATCATGTTTTTACTTACATGAAAGAGACTGGAAGAATGATTCATATAGGACAAGGCGCTGGCAAAGCTTTAATATTATATCCAGTTTTGTTTTCTGATTCAGATTTTGAGTCTTTGCTTCCTACTTCTTATTCTGAAATTGTTTCTTCTACTGTCAATGTAGTTTCAATGATTACTCAGCAGCAAGCAGACATTTCCTATTTAATCAAAAAGAACGCAGAGCTTACTGCTAAGATTCAAGAACTAACTAATTTAAATAACGATATTCAACGCATGCGCGAACAAGAATATCTAACTACTTGGAGATAACTATACTATGCCTAAAACAAAAAACTTTGAAATTCTTTCTAATGGGGACATTGCTTATCAAGTAATGACCGATTCAAATGAATATGAGATTCAGCTTTTTGTTATTGATAAAAACATGGCTACTGGAAATATTCGTTGGGATACAATCGTAAACCCTAATGGCCATACTGAGCATATAGCTTATTATAATATTGAGAAATACCAAACCGTATCTCATATTAATAATACTTTTAATCAGATCTACAATCAGTTTTACAAAAAGTCTAAGTTTTCTTTTGTTCCTGATCAAGAACAAGCAAATGGCGATTGGTATAATTACAATTATGATGACAATTGTTATTACATCAGATTTGATTATGTTTTTTCAATAAAAGAAGATTTTTCATCTCTTCCAGTTTGTGATTATTTCACTTCTCCTTTTTCAAATATCAATTCTTCTCATTACCATTATGGCAATAAGTCCTCTACTTTTATCTGCTCTCACGAGACAGTAGTGGCAAGCAACAAGACGCCTTATGCCACTCAATGTTCAATGGTTCATTCTCAAAACAGTTTTCTTTCTTGTCCTTTGTATTCTTTTACTCCTGTTTATTATTCTGAAGTAACTTTTAAAAAGAACAATTCTGAGGAAACCCTTACTCTCGTTGCCGAAGTTTCTCTTATTTCTCTTGGCACTAAAGTTTCTGCTTCTATTAAAATAAAAGGTTCTTCTGAAAATATTCATACAATAGCTGCTGATACTTATCCTGGAATGTCTTACGATTCTATTTCCAATGAAATATCAGAATTGTTTGCACAAGTTATTTCTTCTTATCAAGACAACTACAAAATTATTAACACTGTAGTTAATCCTTCTAAAGAAACTGTTTCTGTGACTATCAATAACAAAAGCTATATTTCTTCTTTAGTATAGGAAACGCCAATGCCTGTTTTTAAGTTTTACAAACAAGATAATTCAATTTTAAATTTTATTGAATTTAGTACTCCTTTTAACTTTTATTCAATTGAGCATCAAAAGATGAACGTTCGATTTGGAACTACGTCTTTTGATGATATTAACAACAATTTTCAAATGAACGTAAAAACAGGACATGGTCCACTGCCCGTTGCAGTTCGTTATATCGACAACGCAAAGTGTTTAATTGAAAGACCTCCTTTTCAAATTACTCTTGATTACTCTCCTACAAGAAGTGGTGGAGTAAGAAGGTCCGTTAAGCCAGTTAAAATATGGATTCCATGGACTGTTACTGTATTGGATTATCATTATCCTACAAATTTTAATGACTATAAAATTTATTTTAATTATCAGCCTATAACCTCTTTGGATGACGACCTTCTTCTTCCTTATGTTTCTAATGTCTTCAATGACGGAAGAGTATGTCTTGGTCAATCTTCACAAAGAATTACTGCTCAAGTTTCTGCTAATCCTGACGTTATGTCCTGTTATTATTCGTTTTTTAATGAAGTATTTTCTGGCGGTTGGAATGCTGATATAAGTCCTTCCGTTTCTACACTTCTCCATACTGCTAATTCTCAAAAAAATAACTATATTATTTCTTCTATATATTACCCTCCTCAAATAACTGAAGAAATCCAACCAATAATACGTAAAAATAAAATTAAGTTTTACAAGAGTACTCACACTTCTTTTTCTACTGCAAATTTTTACTACAATCTTTCTCTTTTGTCTCTAGAAGAAACTCTAGAAGTAGTTAAAAATGCTATTGAACATCCTGGTTCTCAATATAAAATGAAACCTTCTTCTCTTTTACACTCACAAAGTCATTCTTCTTCTAATGTTCTTTATGTTCACGATCCTTCTGTATACTCTTCTTGTTATGCTTCCATTAACTTAGTTGTTACGGATTCAACTTATGCGCTTAGCATGAGTAAGCTCAATGAACTTTATACCCATAGCTATGCTATACGTAATAAACACAAAACTTCTTATTATTATAACTTTATTTCTTATTTAGAAAACAACATAGAGTCTATATTTGATGAAATTTATTCTTCTATCAAAGAAGGAAAAATTTCTATTAATGTTAAAAGAACTGTTGATATTCTTTCTAAAGAAGAAATAGATTCTATTTTTAGCAAGGAGGAGGAAACAGTATGAAAAATCATTTTACTAATTTGAAAATGACTACTGTTGATTTTTCTTCAGATCCATATTCTAACAAAATGTATATTGATGAAAACACACCACTTGAATCTCATCAAAACGTTTCTTTTGATTACTTTCATCAGCACTACGAATTTACGTCAGATTCTGATTTGTTAGACAGAATTAAAACAGAACTTTCTATTCCTCGTCCTCTTATTGATTCTGGAGAAAACTTAATTCCTCCTGGATTAAAATATATTTATAACAATCACGTTGTTTATGAACGACCTCCTACTTACAAACTTATCAACACTTATGGTGTAATGTTGGATCAGGTTCATCAAGATTCTAAAAGCCATTCTTACTATTTGCCCATTCCTTGGCAGCTTTATATTGTTGAGTTTGACAACAACTTAAGAACTTCTAATGTAAGAATGTATTTTATGAATACACCTCTTCTTTCTGAAGATCAGATTCTTTACCTCCCTCCTATACCAAACTTTTATGTTAACGGATCTCTTTGTAGGCCTTTCTTTGATAATATGGACGACATAGAGAAATATTCTCAAGATCTTTTTGGAATAATTAATTCTTCTTATGATTGGGTTTGGTCAAGTAATTTTAATCTTGATCTTACCGAAACAATATCTTCAATTTACTCTCAAAAGAATCCTTCTGAGATAAGTTCTTCTAGACTAAATGATCATAATTACACTCATTACAGACTACCTATGTCTTGTGTTCATGACACTTATTCTCGTTGGGAACAGTTTGATTTAAATCAAGTTACTAATTTTGTTTGGCCAAATCCAGCTTTCAATCAAACTTTTGATGCAGATGCTGGAAATTATGATACGTATGATTTAGCTCTTATGTATATTCAAGACAATGATCTTTATTCTACTTATGATACTTCAGAGTTTGAAGATGAATCAGAATTTGTAGATTATGTTATAAATTATGATGAAGGATTTAGAGATTCTATTCCTAATCCAAGATCAGTTAAAAAGACTTTTTTATCTATTCTTATGCAAACTTTTAAAGAATCTCATTTTACTAAGTTAAACAAGAATATTTTTGAGAAAAAACTTATTGATTACGCAAATGCTAACGTTTCTATGTATCTAGATACTTCTTTAGATTCTGAACCTTTTTAGTTTTTTCTTGACAATTCCCCTTTGCTACTATATACTTGTATAAACTTTAAAAAAGGTATTAAAGATGGCAAAGCAAAAAATGACTGAACCTGTTTTTACTAGGTCTGAAGTCGCTCAAATTTTAAATGTTTCCACCCTCACTATAGCCAATAGAGAAAAGAATAAAAAATATCCAGAACCCAAAAGAGATTTAAACAACTATAGAGTTTATAGTTTAAACGATGTTTTTAATCTTCAGTTAATAACATACAATCACATAAACCCTAAACCTGTTATATCTGTTTTGTTTGATAAAGGTTACAGAGATACTAAAATGCTTGGCGAAATGATTGACAATGTATTATCTCGTAGGAGCAACAATGTCTCAAGACCATAATTCAGAAGACTTTTCTTTAGTTGAAAAAATAGATGATAATGTTTCTACAGACTACATAACAGATTTAAAATCTGGTATTTTTAATTTGTTTGTTAGCATGTATCAACATCTTTCTTTAGAAATAGGACCAAGAGACGCTATAATGTATTCTACCGAATATCTTAAAGAGATCGTAGAAACATTTACACAAATTCTTGATAATCAAGAACAAAACAAAAACAATTAACTAACTATTGGAGAAAAAGACATGTTAGATGCAAAAAATGTAATTTCTATTTCTGGAGGCGTTGTCTCGGAACCAGAAATTATTAACGACAAAATTGCTAAGTTTAGGCTTGCAGTAGACTATGCTGGATCAGAAAAAGGAAGTCAGAATAACTCTGGTTACTTTGATATAGTTTATTACCTCAAAGAGGGTAACGACTTTGCATCAAAGAACGCACAGTTTATTCACAACCAAATTACTACTGGAAAGCTTAAGAAGGGTTCTCCAATACAGTTAATTGGTCGTCTTGTTCAAGAGCGTTGGCAGCAGGACAATCAGAACCGTTCTAAGGTTGTAATTGTTACTGAATCAATTTCTTATGCTGGCTCCAACTATTCTGGCAACAAGAGCTCGGATTCCTCAGACTCTTCTGAGACTTCTACTTCTTCAGTTCCAAATCAGTTTTAATAAATGGACTTGGAGTTCTCTCAAGAAGAGTTGGACAAGCTGATACATGAAGCTCTAAACTCAGAGCCTAATCCAACTCATCCTTCTTCGGGATTGCATATTGGGTTATTAGATTCTGATGTTTTAGAGCTCTTGTATTCTCACCTTTCTAATAAGATTCCAGATTCTGATATATCATCTATATATCAAGATCTTAGAAGAGACTTATTGTCCAGAAAGTATTCTTCTACAATAAAAGACCTTCATACAGTAGTTGTCAACTGTAGAAAATGTCAAATTTCTGGAACAACCCCAGAACTTCCTAAATGGAATGTTAAGGATCCAGATGTTGTATTTGTAGCAGATAATCCTTCTTTAGACCAAGAATCTGTTAACTTCTTGTTAACATCTCTTAAAGATGCCGGATTTCAATCATCTTCTGTCTGCTTAACTTACGTTAACAGATGTCCCGTTAAAAGAAAATATACTCCTCAAGAAGTATATAATTGTTCTCCATATCTTCACGCAGAACTTCAATTATTAAACCCAAAACTTATTGTTACTTTAGGTTCAGTACCTTTAATCTCTATGATAGGTACAGATATAAAACTTAAAGATTATAGAGGAAACATGTTTTGGTTAGGTTCCTGGCCAATACTTCCGACATATTCTCCTATATATGCTATTAAAAATGGTCAACAATATCAAGACCAGTTTGCTACCGATATAAAATCAGCACAAAACTTTACCTATAAGGAAAAGAAACAATCATGAACAACACTATAGATATTTGGAGTAATACATCTATTAACGATCTAACTCAAGATCAGCTAAATGGATTTAACGATATTGTTTTAAAAGACATTAAGAATGAATCTAATGACGATGATAAAGCAATTCTCGATAACAACCTTGAGCTTTGGCTTTTCCAACTAAGAGTTATTCGTCGTGATGTAGAATTCCAGCTTTCTTCCCAAAAGTCTAAAGATAAAATCAAAATTCTTGAACTTTCTCAGCTTAATGATGTTGAAGAATTAAATGATTATAAAATAAAACAAAATAAGTGGAGAATGGGTGCAGTGAGATTTCTTACTGCCATAGAAGCAAAAATGCTTTACGTAAAGCTTCTCTTATCTGAATCTTCTTACGATTAATAATTTTATGGATTTAGTAAATACTTTAGACGTGATTCAACATAAAGAATCTTCTTTTAATGAAGAGTCTTCTTTTCGATTCTTGTCTGATTTACAAATCTATAAAAATTGGTATATCTATACTTCAAAAGAACATCCGCTGTCTGCTATTAGAGATCTAGCGAACTTGTTTTGCTACTCTCATGGCATGGTTTCGCTAGATCCTAAAGCAGATATTACCGATGAAGATATACAGTATTTTTGGTCTTCAGTCCCTCTTGGCGTCTTTAGATATAAAATGTTATCAGACGGTTCTTGTTCTTCTGTTTCTTTTTTAGATAAAACACCTGGTTATATTGTAGAAGGCGTATACTGGCTTAATGGTTTTGTTTATGTTGTCAGAAATAAAGATTTTCTTTTAGAAGTTAATCTTTTTATAGATGACAAAACAAAAGTAAGATATAATTATCCTGATACTAAGACAGTATATTAAAATGCCTCTATAGTTAAAAGGATATAACGTGGGACTTCTAATCCCTTGTTCTAGGTTCGAGTCCTAGTGGAGGCGCTCAGTAGTTATGGAAAATCAATTATGAAAAAAAAATTTATTGCAGATATAAAGTTAGAAGTAAATGTTTTTGAAGCTTCCTCTTCAGAAGCAGCTGATCAAATGATAGATCAGTACATTTCTAAAATAGCTTCAGTTGATGATTCTGAAATATTATGGGACTCTGTTGATTATACGGTGACCGAAGTCGAAATTGCTTAATTATGCCCAGACATAATTTTGCAGACAGTTCTTTTATTAAACACATAGAATATGACGATTCTGTTCTCATTGTAACCTTTGGATCTAATTCTGTTTGGGCATACTATGATGTTCCACTTAAGATCTACAATGAACTAATATCTTCAGATTCTCATGGTTCTTATTTTAACAAAAATATAAGAAACACTTATTCTTCTGAAGTTCTTTTTAAGCTTTCTAAGAATTCTAAAATTATTTACTCTAAGGAAAATCAAATTGGGCAAGAAGAAGAAACCTAAGAAAAATAATAAAAAGACTAATTCTTATTCTTCAAAAAACACTTTTACTTGTAAAGCCAATGATGTTAACCAGATTGCCTATCAGGTATTTGGTTCTTTGTATAAATCTTCTTTTTAATTTTTCTATAAAACTTGCCTATTTTTTTTCTTTACGCTATACTTTATTCGGTTATTGTTTTGACTAGTAGCGGGTCAATCCAGTTCCGAGGAAAACTGATTAGAGCGATTTAAGTTGAGTTAACTTAAAATATTCATCCCCTCCGAATATAATAAGATTAATTCAAAACTTAAAGGGCTCTTTGACATAACGCTCGTTTTACAATAACTTAAGAAACCCTGGGCTTTAGGTGGTGTGAGCTCAGGGTTTCTTTCTTTTATTACGAAAGAATAATCAAAAATGATTTTTGCAAACAATTGGATTTCCAAAACTCAATCTAAACAATCTACTTCAACTGTTAATTCTAAACTTCCAAAAAGAACTTCTGATTCTTTTACTCTAGATGGATCTTATGATCCAAAAGGAAAAATTCCTTTTCCTAAAACTTCTACTTTTTCATTTGATGTCAACACTATTGATTTAGACGATAAGTTTGAAAAAATTATTGTTTATCCCAAAGATGCTCTTCACCCAGAAGATAATGAATTTGATGTTCTTTTTATTAATGAAGAAACAACTAATCCATTTAAAGATTTGTATGATTTTGCAAAAACTTCATTTACCGATAAACCAACTATTGTTGCAGTAACAAATACTCCTCTTTCAAATCTTTTAAAGTATAATTTAAACAATTCTTCTTATTCTTTAGAGGAATTGTGTGAATTAGTTGACATTCCTTCTGATGATGTTGTATCTTTAAAGATTAAAATATCTTCCATTCATCAACCTTCATTTATAAACAATCCTGTTGTTCAAATAAAGATTGAATTGATTAAACCATTAAAAATAAAAATTAAATCAGCAGAAACTTTCTTTTAATCTCATGGACCCAATGCTTCAAATAAAAGTTCAAAATGTTCTTAACGAGATAAATCATCATCTTGAAAATGAACATATGGACCAATCTGTTTCTAGAACTCTAATGTCACTTGCCGTTAATAGAATTTCTTTATTGATGACTCACATAGGTTTTATAGAATCAAAGTTAGAGTCCACTATTGAATCTAATCAAATTCTAGCAACTAATATGGAAAACCTTATTGCTGAAAATCAAAGACTTTCACAAATAGCAAAGTATTAAAAAGTTATGACTCCAGATCAAATGATGAACCTTTTAGTTGAGTTTTATCCATATATTAAAAACGAAGCTTACCAAGCTCTTACTCTTGGTCCTCCTGATGATGACCACTTTAACAATTGTCAGAATACTTGTCCTGATTGTCAATGGTATAATTGGGGGTTATCTTTTCAGGAAAGATTTAATCAAGGAGAATTTAATGAAATCATTAACAAATTCAATCAATAATTTAGCTGCAGCAATAAACAACTTAGCGGCGAGTTACAAAAACAAAAATTCTTACACTCCTATTTCTAAAACTACTACATCCAATCCTGCTTCCAATGTTCACATTACTTCTTTTAAGACTTATGGACAACAGCAGGAAAAACAAACAGTAATAATTACTACAGAAGAATATAAAGCTTTAACGGCAATATATAATGCCATGACAGATAAAGGCGCTTACCCTGATCATTATGATCATGTTCGTAGAGAAATAGCAATGAAATGGCCAATTTTGTCAAAAGCTTTAAATGAATTAGTCAAAGCTCGCTCTTACTATACTGATTCTGCTTCAAAATATAAATCAATTTGGAAGTATGATAAATGACCTTAAAGATATCAATTTCTTTTAATTCTAAAAAAAGATTAATTGAGACTTGGGGTCCAGAAGTAATCTTAAGATGTAGCTGCGGAGATATTCCTTCACATTCTATGTGGGGTCAATATGGACATGCAAAATGCCCAGTCTGTAAGCAAATCTGCGAAACAATACCTTACGATTGGGGGATAGTTAATGGTTGATCATTATGAAATGAGACAAGCTTACTTAAGGGCATTAGAAGTTCCTTATGTTGATTTTAAGTTGCATCAATGCAACATATGTGGCGCTGAAAACAATGAAAATGGAGATTACGTTTTCTTGCAAGTCAGCCAACAAACACTAAGAATGTGGAATTGTCAGAGTTGTTTAGATGAAGAAAAAGAAGAAGCCTTGGTTTAAAAGTTCTTGGTCTAATCAAGATAAGCAAAACTTTTCTGATAGAAATATTTTAAAAGCCAAAACAATACCAACTAGGAAAAAACCTCCTCCAAATAAATCAGAATGGAACTATGATGACAACTAGTGCAGAACACCTAAATAACTTTAAGTCTCAACAACAAGTTCTCTCTTCTTTTCTTGAAAGAGAATATGGATCTTATATTGGAAGAACAATCAAAGAAATAAGACCAATGACTCAACAAGAAGTTGACCATATGTATTGGGATTTAGGTTATTCTGATGTTCCTTTTGTTATTATATTTGATGATGGTCAAGCATGGATACCATCACGCGATCCAGAAGCCAACGGTCCAGGATTTTTGTTAAATGCAGATGTTCAAACTCTTTCGTTCAGATAAAATAAAAGTCACTCTTCGTCAAGAAAGTGACAATAAAAAAATTGCAAAAGTAAAGTTTTCTAAAGAAGAATCAGCAATGATCAGAGAGTTATCTGTAGCAACTGGTAGAACAATAGAAGAAATAATTAGTTACGCTCTTCAAGCTGCTGTTAGAGACATTAGGTAAAAACAATATGAAAAAGAAATGCTTTTGTCTTATGACACCAGTTGAAGCTTGGTGCGACAATGAAGAAGACGATGATTAGTTTTTAAAATTCCTATATAAGGTAATTTTAGAAAAAAATTTTTAGCCCCTTTTTGTTTTTAAGAAAAAATGGTCTCAGCAAAATGACATACACACAGATTTATAACAAAATATACTCAACAATTAAAAATGATTCTGTGCCTCACCATTTTGCTCACAGCATATCCATAAGAATTACTGAAGCTATTTCTGACTATAGAATGTCTTACCCTATAACTAATGATCAAGTTTCTTCTATCATAAATCAACTTTTAGACTACATGGAATGGTGACTGAATATGCTATACTTATACCCTTCGCGGGTATAAGTTAATGGTAGACTGGCATGCTTCCGACCTGCTCGTGGGAGTTCGATTCTCCCTACCCGCTCCAATATAAGATATAATTACTTTTTGTCTTTGAATATTACTATTTTGTCATGTAAGATAATTGATGCAAATCGAGAAAGATTACCATGAAAGAAAAACTTACCTGCACAAAATGCTCAAAGACTTGGACTCGGAATCGACTTAGGGGTCGTAAGCCACTTCTTTGTCCATCCTGTCTCAACCAGTCTCCTGCCCTTTTGGAGCCAATCGTTCAACCCTCTAAGAAGAGGATGATCAGAATGGCAACTCCTAAAGAAAAAAACTCTAAAGAAAAAGAACTTATTCAAGGGCCTTCCAAATGGCAGTGTTCTTCTTGTTTGGTTTCAGTTTCAATTGAAATCAGCATTTATGATCCACCTACTCATTCTTGTAAAAAAAGACTAAAAAAAGTCTATCCTTTAGAGAAAGTTACAAAGATCATAAAAAACCACACCACTTCTAACAGCTAATTTAATTTAATTTCAATAAGATATCTTACCTTATCGTTTTAAAATGTTAAAAAGATGTCTTTGAGAAAGGTTAAATAAGTGTTTAAAATTGTTGTAGCTATTGCCAAAGTTGTTTGGCCTTCCTTGCGATTTATAATAAAAACTCTTGCTCCTATCATATAATTAAACTTGTATACATGCATTTTATAGTGTACAATCTATTATAGGATTACACCGCAAAGGCTTTTATGACAACTATTGTAGCTATACAAGGAGACAACTATTCTCTCGTTTGTTCTGACTCTAGAATATCAGCAATGGACGAGGGCGGATTCGCTTCTCAGGTTATTACCCTAAAAGAAGGTAATGGTAAAGTAGCTATTAATGGTAAGTACCTTTTAGGTGCTGCTGGAGATATGCGAGCTATTAATATCTTGCACCATGTTTTCCAACCACCAGCTCTTCCTCCCAACACAAAGGGAAAAAAGTTAGACCAATTTATTACTTCTAAATTTGTTCCTGCATTAAGAGATTGTTTTGAAAAGCAAGGATATGCAGTTCCTACAGAAAAAGAAACATCTTCACACATGGCAGAACATGGATCTACAATCCTTGTATCCGTTAATGGTTCTATCTACGTTGTAGATGGGGATTATTCTTGGACATCTGACGCTTACGGCGTTTATGCCCTAGGTACTGGCTCAGCCTACGCTCTTGGAGCACTACATGTTCTAATGCCGAAAAGAAAACTTACTCCAACACAAGCCAAATCTTTGGCCCTTAAAGCTATCAATGCAGCTTCTAAGTACGATCCGTACACTGGATCTCCATTTCACTGTTATCTTCAAGAATCAGACTCAAACTAAAATGGCTACAACACTTTGTGTGGTTTTACTTATACTATCTTTAGCTTTTGTTATACTATCTTAAGCATTAGGTGTACGGGTTAATCTGAGGATTTCTATTGGCAAAAGTGGAATTATAAGAGAAGTTACCTCTTGCTGCTGCCCTAGCAGAAACCGACCTAGCAGCTCTTGGTTGTATCCCTTGCATTGGAACAACAGCCTGTCTAAGTCCTGGCTGCCTTGCTCCAAGTCTTTTGATTCCAGGGGAAAGCATTCTTTGAACATCTGGATTATCTTGATTAATCCTTACTGATAGTCCAGTCTGCTGGAGACCAGTACCTTTAAGTCCACCTCTTCTTATAAAGCCTTCAGCCATAATGTTATCTTCTTCTTTCATTTCTCCTGTTGGATGACAACAAGCCTATAGTACCTAACGCCCCTAGCGTGTACCCTGTTTTTTGTTTATTGCTCAAACCAGAAACAACTGATTTAGCTTGATCTAAGTTTTTGATTATTTCTTTTACTGTAGAAGACTTTTTTACAGCGTTAGTAACACCTGTTACTCTTGTCCCTGCAGTTGATGAACCCTTTGAGACATCGTTGGATATATCAACAGCTAGATCCACCGTCTGCTCAAGAACAGATTGTACTTTTGCAGTAAGACCAGGAAACATTCTTTTTGGCTTTCCTGGACCAGATGTTAAGTCGTCAACAACAGTACCTAAAGAAGCTAATTTATCTGGACCAGTTGGTCTTACCGTAGACAAATCCTCAAAGGCAACGCTAAGAACATCTCCAGCATCGTCAGCAACATCCATTAAATCGTCACCATAGGTGCCAGGTACATCTGGTATGTCTTCAAACGAAGCAATATAGCTGTCATCTACTTCGTTAATTACGCTGTCAAAGCTTTCACTGACATCATCGAATAGATCTCCTAGCTCTTCTGGAGTTCCTTGTCCTGAAAGGTTTGATTTTTTTGGAACGGCCTTACCGCTTGCTCCTTTGGTTGGCTCTGTCAATAGCCGCTTGCCTTCTTTCTTGTGGCGTCATTGGTATGTCAGGCATCGTTTACCTCATTACCTTAGATGCTGTCAACGCATCTTTTATTATTCTATCTAAAGTTCCCAAACTTAAACCACCAGACTGTCTTGAGCCTAGAAGTTTAGCAAAAGATCCAGGAGCTGTTCCAGCTTGTGTAGCAAGTTCGTCTGCAGCCCTATTGATCACAGCACTGAGGCCATTTGAACTAGTCTCACCGGCTACTCTTGCTCTAATCATAGAAAGAGGTTCACCCCACTGAGATAAATGCTTAGATTCATTTACAAGAGATATCGCTTGCAATTCGTCGGCAGATAAACCTATTGGGTTAGCTCTTAAGGTTTCTTGATAAGATAGCTTTGCGGCTTTTTCTGAAGCTAGATTTAATCTAGCAAGCGTGCCTTCCATGCTAGTGGTAAGCTGATCTTCTGGTAAGCCCTGATCTAGGGCGTCCTCCATTAAGTCCTCAAAAACTTCTCCTAATCCACTTAAGGGAAGAATTCTTTCCGTATAAGTTCTACTAAAAGCCAGTCCTCCTAAATACCCAGTTTTTATATCTGTAGGATTATTAGACAATAGTGAAACAAAATCGTTTCCTGGCACAGAAAAGGCTCCTTTATAACCGACCAAATCAGCTCTTGCTTCCTCTGCTCCTTGTTCAGCAAACATTTGTATAAGAGACCTTACTTTTTCCATTGGATGAGAAGAATCACTAATACGGCTGGCAATAGATTCTATTGGTGTTTTAGCACCAGACATTGAGCTAACAGTGTGTCCAATTTCATGGAAACCAACTCTTAATGGATTAAAAGGTCCTTTAAAACCACCAAGTTCCGCTGTTGAATCAAACATAACTGGATTAAATAAACTAATATTTGTTATTCTATCTAAAAGACGATCAGATACATCTATGGAATCGTCAGCAAGATACGCTCTTAATTTAGCTTTTGTCACCAGGCTATCTTTAGCTTGTATGGGTACGTTTCTGCCATAGAACGGATTGCTACCAGCAAAACCATATGGAAGAATTTTATCTGGATTAGCTACTATTGACATGGTTTGATCAATAGCTTGCTGCATCGGAACCGATTGACCAGTGGCAAACTGAATATTCTGATTAACAATCCCAGAAGATTGCATCATACGCCTTGTTCGGCTAATATTATCTAGTATTTCAGTTTGAGGCTTTAGATGATCGCCTACCAGCAATAAGCCGACTATCTGTTTCTGTAATTCTAGAAGTAGTTATCATTTAAGTCTCTTTTAAAATATAATTAAACTTTGTGGATTAGTAAAAAGCTTGTAATAAGTGCGCCAGTTCTTAATTAGGTTTACTATAAAAAGGATAAAGTTTATAAAGCTCATAGATTAATAGTAATCTAAAAACCCTTAAAACAGGAGGCGTTATGGCAGGTAAAAAACCAGCAAAAAGAAATGTTTCTAACAATCAAAAAGAAGCAAAAGTAGAACTTCCTGGAAAAGCTTTAAAATATATAGGTATGAAAGGCGTTAACTTTACCTGCCCTACTTGCAAAAGAAGTCTAGTTAAGGGTATTATATGGGAGCACGAAGGATCAACTTACTGTCAAAGAGGCTGTATACCTAAAAAAGAGTCTGTAGCTGCATAATGGAAACATTAATAATTATGTGGATTAGCATGGCTTGCACTTTTGCTATTGGGTATTTACATGGTTCGAGAGGAAATAAGAAATGAATTCATATTGGTTAGCTGAGTTTTTAAGAAGCTTAGAATCCACCATGCCGCAACCAGAAAAAGAGTATGTTGATGCAATGCTTTCTATTGTTGGAAGGCACGGCAAGCTTGCCAACAATGATGGCAAAGGCATTTGGGTTGGCTATGTCCCTGGGACAGAGAACGACAATCTACCAATTGGGGTTAAGTGTGGCAACTGCGCATTCTATAATGGTGATAGTGAGTGCAAAATAGTAGCTCAAACTGTAGAAGAAAATGGGTACTGCCGTCTTGCTGCAATACCAGACGGTGTAGTTAAAGGATATAAATAATTATGAGAAACTATTGGTTGTCTGAATATACATCTCCAGACGATGAAGAGATGCCAGAAGACGAAATGCCCGAAGAAGAACCAGAAGATGAAGAGGATCCAGACGATCCAGAAGAAAAATTAAATCCTCGTCAAAAAATGATGTATGAACACTACGAACATGTCGTTGAAGAGTTCGGTAAGTTTGATCAGACAGCAAAAGGAAACGGGGCGCACTATGCTCCAGCTGCTAAGAATCCTTT
>Ga0222712_10001780_pt1 | contig 25932 bp, 22 predicted proteins | sample C33_657DmetaG_FD_165043 | JGI IMG/M metagenome (GOLD analysis project Ga0222712, IMG submission 165043) | Estuarine water microbial communities from San Francisco Bay, California, United States - C33_657D | ecosystem: Environmental > Aquatic > Marine > Unclassified | place: USA: California... | reverse complement strand
TCCAACAACTTGGTACGTTACAGACAAATTCATTATTTGACAGATATAATAAGATATACACTACAACAGGTGGTCTAAATTTTAATTATAATACTGATACTACTTACCCAACACAAAGAATACAATTATATGCTGACTATGAAATGATGGATCAAGATTCAATCATTGCCTCTACGTTAGATATATTAGCTGATGAAACTTGTTTAAGAAATGACTTAGGAGAAGTATTACAAATACGTTCTTCTGATGAAACTATTCAAAAAATACTTTACAATCTATTTTATGATGTATTAAACATCGAATTTAATTTATGGTCATGGGCTCGTAACATGTGTAAGTATGGAGATTTCTATCTTAAATTAGAGATATCAGAACAATTCGGAGTTTACAATGTAATACCATTTTCTTCTTATTCAATTATTAGAATAGAAGGTCAAAATCCTCAAAAACCACAAGAGGTAAAATTTAAATACGATCCAACTTTCTCAACTTCAACATCACCATTAGGGTTCCAACAGATGTCTCAAATATCTATAAACAGAGATGATAAAATAGAGTTTGATAATTTTGAAATGGCCCACTTTAGATTATTATCTGATTTTAATTATTTACCTTATGGTAGATCTTATATAGAACCAGGTCGTAAAATCTTTAAACAATTAACTTTAATGGAAGATGCGATGTTAATACATCGTATTGTTAGAGCACCTGAAAAACGTACATTCTTTGTTAACGTTGGTAATATTCCACCTAATGAGGTTGAGAATTACATGCAACGTACTATTAACAAAATGAAGAAAACACCTTATATGGATCCTCAAACAGGTCAGTATAACTTGAAATATAATATGCAAAACATATTAGAGGATTTCTATATACCAGTAAGGGGTGGTGACGCAACAACTAGAATTGAAACTACTAAAGGTTTAGATTACGCAGCTATTGAGGATGTTCAATACTTAAGAGATAAATTATTTGCAGCTTTAAAAGTTCCAAAAGCTTATTTTGGATATGAAAAAGATTTAACAGGTAAAGCTACATTAGCCGCTGAAGATATTAGATTTGCTCGCACAGTAGAAAGAATACAAAAAATATTAATATCAGAGTTAACAAAAATTGCTTTAGTTCACTTATATGCTCAAGGATATGATGGAGAATCATTAACTAATTTTGAATTATCTTTAACTACACCTTCTATCATTTATGAACAAGAAAAAATAGCGTTGTTAAAAGAAAAAACACAATTAGCTACTGAATTAATTCAAAATAAAATTGTTCCATCTGATTGGATTTATGATAATATTTTCCAATTTAGTGAAGATCAATATGATGAATATAGAGAGTTAATGATTGAAGATGCTAAACGTAAATTTAGAATTGATCAAATTGAAACTGAAGGAAACGATCCTGCTAAAACAGGAGTAGCTTACGGTACACCACACTCATTAGCTTCACTTTATGGTCCAGGTAGATATGAGGGAACAAGTAATGTGCCTAAAGGATATGATGAGAAAAAAGATACTTATCCGGATCAAGTATTAGGTAGACCAAAAGAAAAAGCATCAAATTATAATACACAAGATAGCCCATTAGGTAGAGATAGATTAGGTACAAAAGAAATGGGTGGTGCAGGTGAAGAGCCTAAAGGATTCAAAACTGCTTATAAAGGAGGTTCTCCATTAGCTCTAGAAAATGCAAACACACAAATTACTTATCTTCAAATGCAAAATTCATTAAAAAGTATGTTTCCTTCACGTAAAGTAAAATTATATGAAGAAAGCGATTTATTAAATGAGGACAATCTTTTAAGGGAAGATATATAAGGATAATATTTATAATTAGTATTTAACTATTTACCATATAAATGGCACAAATCAAACATAACAAGTACAAAAACACTGGTATTTTATTTGAACTTCTTGTAAGAAAAATTACAGCTGATACTATGTCTAACCATGACTCTAAAGCTGTTAATTTAATTAAAAAATTCTTTGTTAATAGTGAATTAGCAAAAGAAAATAAAATATACCAAACTATATACAAATCTCATAATATTAATGAGACTAAAGCTGAGACTATTATTTCTTCTGTACTAGAAATTAACAAAACTTTAGATAAAAACCAATTAGCAAAAGAAAAATATAATCTAATTAAAGAAATTAAAAATAATTTTGATTTAGATGATTTTTTTAAAGCTAAAATTTCTAATTATAAATTACTTTCCTCTACTTACACTCTATTAGAAGCTAGTGCTTCTCCTGTTAAAAATTTAGAAACTATTATTAATTCTAAATTAAACATTATAGAAAATATTACTTTACCTATAGCCTCTACTGAATTATCTCCTATGATAACTGAATTTCAGGATTTAGATAAAGGTACTAGAGCTTTAGTTTATAAATTAATGCTAGAAAAATTTAATACTAAATTTGATAACTTATCAAGTGAACAGAAAAAAGTATTAAAAGAATATATTGTTAATATTACTGATACTACTAAATTAAAATCTTTTGTTGACACTAGTTTTACTTCACTTAAAGAATCTTTATTAAAAATTCTACCTAAAATTGAAGACGCTACAGCAAAAATTAAAGTTAATGAAGCTATAAATTTAATAACACCTGTCTTAGAATCTAAAAAATTAAAAGATGAGCATATAGTGTCATTACTTCAGTATCAAGAATTACATGATGAATTAAATAAGATTCATAATGGAAAAAAGTAAATTAAAAGAACTAGTTAAGCAAGTATTTACTGAATACTTAGATGAAATGTCTACATCAGGAGCTACTGGAGTTATTCTAGGTAAAAAATTTATTAAACCTCAAGAGTTAGATGAAGTTGTAGGATATCAAACTAAAAAGGCCTTTAGTAAACCTTCTAAAAAGGAGCAAAATACTCCTGCTGGGTTTGAAAAAATGCCTAAATCTGGAAAAGCATACACTGATATAGGATATACACAAGTAAAACTATCAGATAGATTAAATTCAAAAGATTTATGGGCTGGTGAACATTTAACTGAAGCTAGATATAGTACTTTTAAAAAAGAAGTAAAAACAAGAACACCTCAACAACAATTACATGAAGGGGTTAAAGCTATCCAACGTAGATTAGATGAAATTAATAGATTAGTTGAATTCACTACTAGAATGAAAGCTGAATTAAAAGAAAGTGATGAGGGGATTATGTATTTAGAACGTACTAAAAAATCACTTAATAGAATAAACGAAAAAATTCAAGAAATTAACGAAAAAATTAATAATTTAACCGAGTAAATGGCAGCAAAAGTTAAATCAGCTTCAACAGTTGTAAAAATTAACAAACCAAAAGTTTCTAGACCAGGTGTTCATGCTAAAAGTAAAACATCTAAATTAAAAAGTTCTAAAAATTATAAAAAATTATATAGAGGACAAGGAAAATAATATATCATGACAGTACAAAATTTATACACTCAATATCTAGATGGTAAAATTACCAAACAAAAATTTCTTTACGAAGTTCGTAGAGACCAAAATCTAGATATGATATCATCTAGCAACTCATTTGATGATGTTGTTAAGATATTAAAAAATAAATCTATAATCTCAGAAAAAGCTCATAAAGAAGCTAAAGAATCTGAAGGTAAACAAGAAGTAGATATTATAGCTAAAACTATTGATATGGTTAACCCATATGAGTATACTAGAGGTATGGAATTTGAATTAGGTATTATGGATGTACCTGCTACTAATGGAGATTTATCTGAAGATAATATACTTAAAGCACAGAAAAAAGTATTAGCTAACTTAACTAAAAATCCATCTTTTTACTTTGATAAAATCAATGGTAAAGAAGAAGTGGGTCATGAATGGATTGAAGCTACCAAAAAAGAAATTGAAAAAATTGGTAAAGGTAAAAAAAATGTAATGAGAGAGGGATACTCAGCAGTTTTGGATTTACCAAACGGATACTATTTTGCTATAGATGATGATTGGGAAGATGAATACCAAGGTAAAAATGGAATGTTTTTCACAATATCTGGAAATAATATATATGATAAAGATGGTGAATCCATTCAATCATCTCCTAGAGAATTTCTATCCCAATTTACACCTGAAGAAATCCTTAAAGTATCATCAGATAAGAAAAATGCAATAGGAGAAGGAATCCATGATCAAGACATCACTTCATCTTCACATACTAATGTAAAAGGAGAAATGGGTGATTATGATCCTGCTAAAAGAGCAGCTAGTTTAAATAAATTACAGAATTTTGGTCCTAAAGAGGGAGATGTGTCCGCTAGAGAAATAGCTCAAGCTTTAATACCTATCGCTACTAAAAGCGAAATAGCACAATATTTTCAATCATTATCTAAAGCTGGAGATAAATTTGAAACTGTAGATGATTATGTTGAGGATTTTAGAAATTATGTTGCTGATAAATCATTAGAAGAACATGGTCAATATGCTGATAGAGTAGCAGATGTTAATGCTGATTCATCTCCATTAAATGAAAAACAAGAAGCTATCTATAAAAAATATTCTGAGTCAACAGGTATCCCAATGGAAAATCTTATGGCGATGGTTAGAGAGGCTAAAGCTAAAATCAAAGAAGATACTTTTTTAGGTAAAGACGCAATTGATGATTTAAAAAAACATCCAAAATACACTACTTTATCTTCTGATGGTAAAAAGAATGCTGAGGATGATTTGAAAAAAGGAGGATCTGTAACAATAGGATAATATGAGCAAATCATTATTAATAGAATATTCAATTTTTACCCCTAAATCTACTCAATTAACTGAGGGGGTTAAAGGGGCTAGAAATTTAACTGTTCAAGGTGTAGTTCAAAGAGCTGACTCTGAAAATGCTAATCGTAGAGTTTATCCTAGACGTATTTTACAAAAAGAAGTTGAAAAATATATAGCTACTTCAATAGCAGAAAATAGAGCACTAGGTGAACTAGATCACCCTGAATCAACAGTAATTAACTTAAAAAACGTTTCTCATAATATTAAAAAATTATGGTGGGATGGTGATGATTTAATGGGTGAAATAGAAATTTTACCTACACCTTCAGGTAATATATTAAGAGAATTATTTGCTAATAATATTACAGTAGGAATCTCATCACGGGGTATGGGTTCAGTACAAGCATTAGGAGAAGGTACAGTAGAAGTACAAGATGACTTCGAATTATTATGTTGGGATTTTGTTTCAACTCCTTCAACACAAGGTGCATTCATGACTCCAACAGGATTAAATGAAAATTTTAACCCTAACTTAAATCCAAGTAAATATTCAAAAGTAAACTCAATAATATCAGACATTATCTGTACTCAATCAGGTGTATGTTGTATAAGATAATATTAAAAAAATAAACATGGAAAACTTTAACTTTAAAAAATATCTTTCTGAAAGTAAATTATTAAAAGAGGATGATAGTTATAATATGAAATATGGTACTAAAAATAACACTCTTAGAGAAATAGATGATATAATACAAAAAATATCAGAAAACTATACTGGAGATGATTTTAACCCTGAAGCTGCTAAGATGTTAGCCGCAGAAAATATTATTAAATATTTAACTAACACCTATATAGAATAAAAATATTCTTCTGATTTTACAAGTCTATTATAAAATTTAAGCGCTTCCTCAAAAGAAGCGCTTTTTTACTTCTCCTTATATATTTATGGACATCCCTGATAGATTATCCCAATATAATCTCCCTCATAAAAAAAATTCTTATATTACTTCTCAATAAGTAATCGAAAACAATCAAAAAAATTATTATGTCAAACAACACTAAAATCTTTAGTGAAGCAATCGCTGAAGCTAAAGCAATTAGAGAAACAGCTATGGCTAACGCCAAATTAGCTCTTGAAGAAGCTTTCGCTCCTCGTATTCAAGAAATGATGTCCGATAAATTAGAGGCAATGTCATACGAAGAAGATGAGAAAATGGAAGAAAGTTACGAATCAGAAGAAATGAAAAATGAAGAAATTTCTTTAGAAGAACTTTTAGCCGAACTTGAAGGCCTTGAAGAAGGTGAAAAAGAAATGGATGAAGCCAAAGACAAAATGGATGAATCTGAAAAAGAAATGGACGAAAACACAATCACTGAAGCAGAAGATGATGATGAAGTAGGTACTATCTCAGTTGATGAACTGAAAGATATTATCCGTGATATCATGGCTGACGTTATGGGTGGTGGTGAAGAAGAAGAAGGTGAAGAAGAAATGGAAGCAGGTGAAGAAGAAATGGAAGCTGGTGAAGATGATTTAGAACTTGAAGAAATCTTAGCTGAAATCGCTAACTTAGAAGAAGGCGATGAAAAAGAAATGGAAGAAGGTATTGGATCTGCTATTAAAGGTGGTTTAGAAAAATTCGACAAATGGATCGGAGACACTAGCCAAAAATTAGACAAAGCAGGTCAAAGCAGTAAACTTGTTCAAAAAATTGAAAAAGGAGTTGATAGCGCACAAAAAGCTAAAGAACGTGTTCTTGGTAAATCACCACTTGGTAGAGGCCATTCAATTTCAGAAACTGATGAAGTAGAAGAAGCTGTTGGTGGTCCTGGAACAATTAATCCAGAAACAAATACAGCTATTATTGCTATTAATAAACTTGCTGACCAAATTGCTAAAGCAACTGGTAAAACAGTTGATGCTGTTAAAGCTAAACTTATGAGTTTAATGAATGAAGAATTAGAAGAAACTACAGAATTGCAAGAAGCAATGAGTACTATCGCTACTTTACGTTCTGAATTAAATGAAGTTAATTTATTAAATGCTAAATTACTTTATGTTAACAAATTATTTAAAGCTAAAAACTTAAACGAAGCACAAAAAGTTAAAGTTATTAATGCTTTTGATAGAGCTGAAACAGTAAGAGAAGCTAAAAATGTATTTGATACATTAAACGAGTCTTTAAACACTGAAAAAGCTAAATCACAAATTAAAGAATCATTATCATTCGCTTCTAAAGCATCAGGTGTGTCTGATAGACAACCTATCATGGAAGGAAATGATTTTGTAAACAGAATGCAAAAACTTGCAGGAATTATCTAAAAAATTAAATTAAAAATTAAAATCAATTAAACAATGTCAAACTTAGTAAATCAATTACTTGAAACTGCAAACCCATACACGTCTTTACAAAAAGACTCAGTTAGATTAGCTGCAAAATGGGGTAAATCAGGTTTATTAGAAGGAATTTCTAGTGAAACCGATAAAACAAACATGGCGATCATTTTAGAGAACCAAGCAAAACAATTAGTAGTAGAAGCAAACCAAACTGGTGGAACTGCAACTTTTACTCCTGGTACAGGTGAGCAGTACGCTGCTGTAGCTTTACCATTAGTACGTAAAGTATTCGGTCAAATCGCTGCTAAAGAATTCGTTTCTGTACAGCCAATGAGCTTACCAGCTGGATTAGTATTCTTCTTAGATTTCCAATATGGTGATACAAAAAGACCTTTTACAGATGGTAATTCATTCTACGGTAACGCTTCTGCAAACTTTGGTAACGAAGCTGCAGGTGGTCTATACGGTGCTGGTAGATTCGGTTACTCAATCAACCAATTCTCAGCTTCAAACTCTACAATTACTTCAGGATCAGATTTAAACTTTACAACTACATTTGCTGATATAAACTATACTGCTGAATTATCAGCTTCTATGGTAGCTAATGAAATTATTAAAGTTATTATCCCAACTTCTTCTATCGCTGACTTTGATGTTAACGGAATTAGAGCTTTTGTAGCAGAATCAGGATCAGGAGCTACTGGATTTACAGCTGCTAACTTATTACCAGCTTTCACTAGCTTAAGTGGTCAAAACATTAACTTCTTCTATACAGGATCTGCTGCTAACTTCAAAACTAATGGTGATAGTACATTTGTTGTTTACTTCAACAAATTAACTAAAGATAACGCTAGAGGTGATTTCGAAGATGGAAATGCTTATGCTGTTCCAAATGCTGCTTCATCTACTGCTATTTCTATCCCAGAAGTAGATGTTAAAATGAGATCAGAAGCTATTGTCGCTAAAACAAGAAAATTAAAAGCACAATGGACACCTGAATTCTCTCAAGATCTTAACGCTTTCCATTCATTGGATGCTGAAGCAGAATTAACATCTATCTTATCAGAGTACATCTCATTAGAGGTTGACTTAGAAATTTTAGATATGTTGATCCAAAATGTACCAACTAACCAAGTTGAAGTATGGTCTGCAAAAGTAGGTGACTCTTTTGTAAACGGTGCTAGACAATCTAACACATCAGGTGTTTACTACACTCAAATGTCTTGGTTCCAAACTTTAGGAATTAAATTACAGAAAATCTCTAACTTAATTCACCAAAGAACTTTAAGAGGTGGTGCTAACTTTATAGTGGTATCTCCAACTGTAGCTACTATCTTGGAATCAATCCCAGGATTTGCTGCTGATACTGATGGTGATGTAACTAAAGCTTCATACGCTTTTGGTGTACAGAAAATTGGTGCTTTAAACTCTCGTTATAAAGTATACAAAAATCCTTACATGACAGAGAACACTATCTTGATGGGATTCAGAGGTAACCAATTCTTAGAATCAGGTGCTGTTTATGCTCCATATATTCCACTTATCATGACTCCATTAGTGATGGATCCAGATACTTTCACTCCTAGAAAAGGTATCATGACTCGTTACGCTAAGAAAATGGTAAGACCAGAATTCTATGGTAAAGTATTAGTAGCTGATACTAACATTATCTAAGAGTAACAATTCTTAATATTAAGAGACCTAGCGCAAGCTAGGTCTTTTTTTTATATTTATATCAAAATAACTTAAAAGTTTCAATATGGCTTCAAACCATCACACTGATGAAGTCTTCACCCCTAAGAGAAGACCTAAAAATCCAATTAAGTTCCAACTTCAACTTAATGACGAACAAAAACAAGCAAAAGCCCTTATTATTGATAATCCAGTAGTTGTTCTGAAAGGAATGGCAGGTTCAGGTAAAACACTTGTAGCAGTACAAGCGGCTTTAGATATGTTGTTTAATAAAGAAGTAGATAAAATTGTTATAACAAGACCAACAGTAGCTAAAGAAGAATTAGGTTTCTTACCAGGTGATTTAAAAGAAAAAATGGATCCATGGTTAGCTCCGATTTATCATAACTTATACATGTTATATGGTAAAGAAAAAGTAGATAAAGAGCTAGAACGTGGTAATATTGAAATTGTACCATTTGCGTTTATGAGAGGTAGAACATTTGTTGATTCATTTGTTATAGTAGACGAAGCACAAAATGTAACTCAAGATCAAATGGAAACAGTTTTAGGAAGACTAGGTAAAGGATCTAAAATGGTAATATGTGGAGATTTAGCTCAAATTGATTTAAAAGTAAAAAAAGAAACAGGATTCTCTTTCTTAACAAGAGTTGAAGAACAAGTACCTGGATTTAGAATCTTTGCTTTAAAACAAAATCATAGGCATGATATAGTATCTCCTATATTAAAAGTATACCAGGATTTCAGAGACTAGTAAATTTCACATATTTATATTAAAAATAAAACATGGCTAATTCACAAATATGGGCAGGGACCGCTACTTTTACATCAGGTTCTTCAACACCTTTTGGTTTTTATGATTCAGAACCTGAATTTAGATCTGATGCCGTTAAAGTAGCAAAATTCTGTGCGCAAAGATTAGGTTACCCTTCAATGGATATTGAAATGGGTGGTGATCAATTCTTTGCTTGCTTTGAATCAGCTGTAACTACTTACGGTAATGAACTTTATCTATATCAAATAAGAAATAACTTTTTATCTTTAGAAGCTAACTCAACAGGTTCTTCTTTAAATAATACTGTTATTAAACCTTCACTAGGTAATCTAATTAGATTAGCTCAAGATTATGGTAGTGAAGCAGGTGTAGGTGGTAAAACTACTTGGTATACCGGTTCTATTGATATGATTGCAGGAAATCAAGATTATGATTTAGATCTATGGGCATCTCGTTCAGCATCATTAGCACCTGGAGATTCTATTGAAATTAAAACTGTATTTTATGAAAACGCACCTGCAATTGTAAGATATTTTGACCCTTACGCTGGTACCGGATACGGTTCACAACAATTATTAGATGCTTTTGGTTTTGGTAATTCATCTCCTGCTATTAACTTTATGTTAATGCCTTTAAATTATGATATTGGAGTAATACAAGCTATTGAATTAAATGATCAAATAAGAAAATCAGCATTTTCATTTAATATTATAAATAATAAATTAAAAATATTCCCTGTCCCTACATCTGATAAAAGATTAAAAATAGAGTACATTAAAGTTTCTGAAAGAAACAGTGTAATACCAACAAGTGGTTCAGGAGCTGGAGGTAACTTAATTACAGATATTTCAAATGTTCCTTATGAAAATCCAACATATACCTATGTTAATGCTCCTGGTAGATATTGGATATTTGAATATACATTAGCTTTAGCAGCAGAAAGTTTAGCATTTATTAGAGGTAAATATGGTTCAGTTCCAATTCCAGGAGCTGAAGTATCTTTAAACCAAGCTGATTTATTAACTAAATCTAGAGATTTACAAACAGCCTTAATTGAAAAATTAAGATCAGATTTAGATGAAGCTTCACGTAGATCACAACTTCAAAGAAAAGCTGAAGAAAATGAGTATATGCAAAAAACATTAGGTCAAGTACCTTTAAACATTTTTATAGGATAATATGGCATATTTTGGTCGTTCACGAGATATTGATATGTTCTCTAACATTAATAAAGAATTATTAGGACAAGTTATAGAACAAAAAGTAGGATATTATCAAGTTGTACTTGATGAGACTCCAGCTAACATTTATGGTGAAAATCAAAATAAAACATTTAGAGGTCCTGTATTAATAAACTGTTTATTAGAAAGAGGAAACACTGAATCCTCTAATGATGATTTTGGAGTTGATACTTCAAGACCTTTAATAGTTAGATTTTTTAGACCTCATCTAATTACAGCTAATGTAGTACCTAATATAGGTGATATTATTTTATGGAATGAAGACTATTATGAAATTGATAATGTAAATGAAAATCAATTAGTAGTAGGTAAAGATCCTAATTACGCTTACAGTAATGATAACGGAGTACCTGACTCAGGAACAAGTTTATCAATAATAGTAACATGTCATTACACTCGTCCAGAACGTATTGGCTTAAGAGATGATAGATTATAATGGATTTTAAACCACGCCCAATAAATAAAAGAGAATTCTTAGCTACTCTTCCGGAACCCTATCAACTTCCTGAAAGAGAAATACAACCATACTCTAGTCCTAATGAAATTTATTCATCAGAAGTAAAACCTGGACAACCTGAATTTAATAGAGCTTTAGAAACATCATTAAAAAATGATGATACTAAAACTATTAATATTGGTTTAGAAGATCATGATAATACTATATTATATTATTTAGAAAACATTATAAAACCAACGGTTACTCAAAACGACAGACAAATTGCAGTACCTGTTATATATGGTTCTCCTGAGCGTTGGAAATCAGTTCAAGCTGATGGATTTTATCGTGATAAAAATGGTAAAATGATGACACCTTTAATTATGCTTAAACGTGAATCATTTGAAAAAAATAGAACTTTAGGAAATAAATTAGATGGTAATCTAGTTCATAATGTTCAATATTTTGAAAAAGGATACTCTAGTAAAAATAATTATGATAACTTCGCTGTTTTAAGAAACCAAAAACCTCAAAAAGAATACATACTAGGTATTATACCTGACTATATAACTATTAATTATAAACTATCAGTATTTACAGATTATACTGATCAAATGAATAAAATAATAGAGTCATTAGAATTTGCTTCTGATTCATATTGGGGTGATCCTGAAAGATTCTTATTTAGAGCTGCTATAACTTCTTTTCCAACTCCTGTATTACTAGAAAATGGATCTGATAGAGCTAATAAAAGTGAATTAAGTCTAGTAGTACAAGGATATATCATACCAGATACTATCAATGTAGCTAAAGCAGGTCCAAGTCCTAAATCTTATAATGTGACTAAAACATCTTTTACAGAAAAAATTATATAATACTTTAATTTATTTTACTGTTTTTAATATTTATTAGGGAAATAGTATATATTTTTCATAAAATTAAAATTTAATGAGTAACTTAATTAGTACAAGCAGCATAGCTAGTGGTAGTATTATATATCCTGAACATGTTTTAAGGTCTATCCAAGCTCTAAGAGGAGAAACAGATACACTTTTTATATTATCAGGTTCATTAGTAGTATCAGCTTCTGATGTAAGATATCCAAACCTTGTAGAAAACCCTACCCCAACAGCTTTTATAGCTTTTAATACTTCATCAGGTAATTTTTATTGGACTACAAATCAAAGTTCAACAAGTCCATCTGCTTATTTAGCTACTGGATCTGTTAGTGGTAATATTTTAACTTTTACAAAAGGTGATAATACAACCTTTGATTTAACAGTATCTGCTACAGGTTCCTCTGCTACTTCATTAATTACTGCTTCTATTAGTGATACTACATTAACTTTTACTAAAGGTGATAATAGTACTTTTAATGTAACTATAGCATCTTCATCATTTGCAACAAATGCTTCAAGTTCATTACAATCTGTAAATTCATCATTTACTGTAAGTTCATCTTATGCTACAGTAGCTTCAAGTTCATTATTTGCTACAAGCGCTTCACAAGCAGCAAGTTCATCTTTTGCTTCAAACTCAACAAGTGCTTCTTTTGCAACCACAGCTTCTTTTGCTTTAAATGCTGGAGGTTCAAGTGGAACATCTTTCTATCAGATTACTTTAAACATGTCTGGAGGAATTATAGATATAGGAGGAACTCCTATAGCTAGTGTATTAGGACCTAATGGTGAAAATAAAACTACTTTAGAAGGATTAGGATGGAGTTTTAGTACTCCTACATCTACAAGGTTAACTGTAGGTAGACCATCATCTAAACGAGTTCAACCTATAATTAATATAATGACTCATGGTAATAATTCAGGTAATGTTTACTCTAAAGCCCCAACAGGTCAAGCAACATCTGGATATACAGCTGTACAAACATTAGCTGCGGGAGCTTGGACTACTTTAGATATATATTCTATTAATAATACCAATACGGGATGTGCAGCTGCTGGATCAACTACAGTGACAGTTACATTTGGGTTAATTAGTTAATAAATAAAAATTAAAAAATGGCGTTAACTTCTCCCGATATAATAATTTTAGGGCGTATTAAATTTGGTACAACAACTGTTACTGAAACTTTTAGTTCTGGTAGTAGTGTTTTTGATGGTGTTAATTTAACTTATAATGCCGAATTTGAAATAATTCCACAACAATCATATTGGCCTAATAATTCTTCAAACCCCTATACTTATACTGCTTATGATATTTCTGTTGGATGGAAATTTAATACGCCTGCAGGAAGAATTTATGATGTTGTAGGAATAAATGTTTTTAATAATGAGAGTGCTTCTATTAGTATTAGAGATACTAATTTAAGAGAATATATAAATTCCTCTCAAGATCCCCCAAATACTGATCCTGATCAAGAAGTATATGGTATCTTTATACCATTAACTAATTCAATACCTGTTTTATCTAATTTAACTCAAAATGCTGGGCTTTTTCCTGACCAATCTTATTGGACAGATGATGTTTTAGCTCACTCTATAAGAGATTTAGCAATATCAGGTAGTGGAGGATCAGTTACTATTAATAATAATGTAAATGATTATTTAATAACAGCTACAGGTACAGCTAATACTTTAAATGGAGAATCTTCATTAAGATATGATGGTACAGGTTTAATAATAGGAGCAACAGGATCCGCTCAAGCATTATTACAAATTTCAGGAAGTAGTGATTTACTTTTAATAAAAAATGGAAGTGATAATGGTATAAAAGTTAATAATGAAGGTGTACTTCAATTCTTATCTCAATCTTCTTTACCAACAGCTATAGGAGGAGGAATAATTTATAGTGGAAGTGCTTTCTATATAGGAATAGATTAATTTAATATATTTATTAATAAACGTTTAAAATAACAATTTAAAATAAAACAACATGGCAACTTGGAAAAAACTCGTCGTATCGGGTAGTAATGTCTCACAATTATTTAACGATGCCGGGTATTTAACCGCAGGTACCATTACTCAAGCAAATGGATACGCGACAGCATCTGTTAATGGAACAGAATTAATAGCCGCATCATCAACTTCTAGTTTAACTTTTGCTTCTTCATCAGGACAAGGAGTAACATTAGCTGGAACTTCTCCTGGTGGTGTGAATACAATCACTGTAGGTTTATCAGCAGTACCAAACGCTAGTTTAGCAAATAGTTCAGTAACTGTAGGTTCAACTAATATTGCTTTAGGAGCTACAGCTACTACTTTAGCAGGTCTTACTTCAGTAACTGCTACTAACTTTACAGGTACAGCTTCTTATGCTACTTTAGCTACAACAGCTTTATCAGCTGGCTCAGCTACATCAGCGTCATTTGCTTCAACAGCTTCTTATGTAACTACATTAAACCAAAATGTAATTATTTCAGGCGCTTTAGATATATCTATTTCCCCATACTCATCAAATTTACAAATTGGTGGAAATGGATTTGGTCAAACTTACTTAAGCTCAAATGGTGCTTTAGTATTAAACCCAGGTAGTGGTGGTGTTGGAATGGCTGGAGTAAACCAATATATTACTGCTGGTTATTTTGTAGGTCAAACTGCTGGTACAGTTTTAACAGGTTCGTTATTAGGAACTTCATCATATGCTGACAATGCTGGAACAGCCTTAAATTCATTATCAGCTACTTCAGCTTCATATGCAACAATAGCATCAAGTTCATTATTTGCTACTAATGCTTCAAGTTCATTATTCGCTGTAAGTGCTTCTCACGCAGATTTATTAGATGGTTTAAGTTCAACAGCGTTTGTATTAAACTCTCAAACGTCTTCAATGGCGGTATCAAGTTCATTATCTGCTATAAGTTCATCTTATGCTTTAACTGCTTCTTTTGCTTTAAATGCTCCAACTGCTACAAATGCTTTAACAGCATCTAATATCACACCAGCAATAACAAATGAATTAGATAACAGAGTATTAACTGCAAATGGTGGTGGAACAATTAATGGTGAAGCTAATTTAACATTTGATGGTACTACTTTAAACTTAAATGGTAGTCAAATAATTTCAGGTGATTTAACAGTTAATGGTACTACAACTACTATTAACACTCAAAACTTAAATGTAGCTGATAAATTTATTTTACTATCTTCAGGTTCAACATCTGCAAATGATGGTGGTATTATTATCCAAAGTGCAGTAGGAGGAACAGGATTTGCTTTCTTATATGATCAAGGTCAAGCTAGATGGGCATATACAGGTTCATTATCTTCAACAGCTACAACAGCTGCTCCAGATGCTTTTGCTTCTATGGTAATAGACATAAACGTTGCAGAAAGTACAGATAAAGCTGTTTACCAGAAAAATGGTAACATTAAAATTGAAACTAATGGTGATATTTTTATCTATTCATAATAGAAAAAATTAAAAAAGTTATAATGGGATTAATAGACAAAATTTCAAATAAGGGGAATCAGCCAATTACGGCTGATTCTTCTAACTTGATTGAATTAAATAAAAGGGAAACAGAATTCCTTTTACAAACAATCAGAAATTCTCAATTTAAAGGTGAGGATGTAGAAGTATTATATAATTTAGTATTAAAAATACAAAAATTATACATTTATCATAATAGTATTAAATAAAAGTTTTAAATCATGAATGTATTCTCAATTGATAATCTCCAACTAGAAGAGATTAAATTAATGCGTCAATCACTTAACGTAATTCAAATTACAGGAGCATCAGCTCAATTTGTAGCTAATTTACAAAATAAATTAGATTATGAAATTAACCAAATTGAAACAATGTTGGTTGAAGATAATAAAAAATCTAAATCAAAGTAACCCAACTCATATTTATACCTATATTATAGATCCTATATAAGGAAGTGGGCAGGCAATCCTGTAACCAATCATAATAAATTTTAATATGCCAAGTTGGAAAAAAGTCATAGTTAGCGGCTCAAACGCTGCTTTAAATTCTCTTAATGTTACAAACGGAGTTACAGGTTCTTTATTTGGAACTGCTTCATACTCTACAAGTGCTTCTCAAGCTTTAACAGCTTCTTACTCAAATTACGCATTAACGTCATCTAATTCTCAGAATGCTCAAGATCTTTTAATTTATGTTAAAAATACATCTGGGGCTCAAATCAACAAAGGAACTGTAGTAAGAATATCAGGGGCAACTGGAGATAATGCTTTAATATCAACAGCTTCATATGAAAGTGATGGAGTATCAGCTAATACTTTAGGTATTACTAATCAAAATATTCCTAACGACAGTTTTGGATATGTTATAACAGAAGGAACTTTCATAGGTTTTGATACTTCAACACCAGGATGGATAGCAGGACAATTACTTTATTTAGGAGCTAATGGAACTATAACAGGTTCAGCACCTCAAGCACCATTACATGCTGTAAGATTAGGGCAAGTATTAAGAGTACAATCTGTTAATGGTTCTATGTATGTCCGTATTGATAATGGATATGAATTAGGAGAATTACATGATGTAGTAGATAATACAACAACTTCATCATATGGAGATTTATTAGTAAAAAGTGGAAGTGTTTGGATTAATTCTAGACAATTAACAGGATCTTATGGTTTAACAGGATCTTTACAAGCAACTTCATTTACAGGTTCATTCTCAGGTTCACATTTTGGACCGTTAACAGGAACGGCGTCGTATGCTACTCAAGCATTAAGTGCTTCTTTTTCTTCGACATCTTCATTCTTAAACAGTACAACAAATGCTTTCATTCAAAATGGAAACAGCTTTGGTACAACAGCAATACTAGGTACAAACGACAGTCAACCACTTGTTTTTGAAACCAATACTTCTGAAAGAATGCGAATCACTGCAACAGGTGATGTGGGTATTGGAACTACAAGCCCTTCAGCTAGATTACATGTAGACGGAAACATGTATTTGCAAAATAGTGCTACAGGTATTGATACTATAACCTTCAGTAATGGACCGCAAATTGAAGCAAATGGCCCTTTAGGGTATTTTAAGGCAGGAGAAGTATATAGTAATACAACATCTCAAAATGTAGGTGTTAAAACATCAACTCCAACCTCTGCTTCTTTAACAGTAAACGGAAATGTTTGGGCAACTTCGTATACAGGGTCTTTATTTGGAACTGCTTCATATGCAACTTCTGCTTCACAAGCAATAAGTTCATCATTTGCAGTAAACGCTTCAAGTTCATTATTTGCCACAAGTGCTTCTCAAGCAATAAGTTCATCATTTGCTATAAATGCTTCAAGTTCATTATTTGCCGTTTCCTCATCTAGAGCTATAAGTGCATCTTTCGCAACTGTAGCTTCAAGTTCATTATTTGCAACTTCTGCTTCTCAAGCAGTAAGTGCTTCATTTGCTGTAAATGCTTCAAGTTCATTAAGAGCAGTAAGTTCATCTTTTGCTACTTTAGCTGCAAGTGCTACTACAGCTACTACAGCTAATTCAACAGTAGCAGCTGCTACCTTTAATAATGGTGGTGCAGGAGACGTTTCAGGAACAACATTTAATGGAGGAACTGCTAGAACAATTTCATATAACACAGTAGGTGCACCTTCAACAAGTGGTACAAATGCTACAGGTACTTGGGGAATTAGTATAACAGGTAACGCTGCTACAGCTACATCAGCTTCATATGCTACAGTAGCTTCAAGTTCATTATTTGCAACAAGTGCTTCTCAAGCCGCTAGCGCTTCATTTGTTAACACTTTAAATCAAAATATAATAGTAACCGGATCTGCTGCTATAGGAGCTACATCAGGAGCAAGTGAGAATACTTTAACTTTAGGAGCTAGAGATAATGGAAGTGAAGGAGGTCAATTAGGATTTAATTCTCCAGGAGGTGTATACACTTCTGCTTCAATGCTTGATAATTATCAAAATAGATTTAGAATATTAAGAGGTACAAATGCTGGATCGGACGCTGAAATAGCTTGGTGGAGTATGCATACTAAACAAATGGCATTACCTGCTTATACAGGTTCAGGAGCATTTCCTGGTACTACAACAGGAATATTAGGAGTAGATTCTAGTGGTAATATAATTACAACAACCGCAGGAGGAACAGGAACTGTAACCCAAGTAAATACATCAGGAACAGTTAATGGTCTTACATTAACAGGTGGTCCAATTATTTCTACAGGTACAATTACTTTAGGAGGTACTTTATCAAATATTCTTACTAGTTCATTAGCACAATCTGGTTCAACTATAGGTAGTACATTTGTAGGATTAGGTTCTACAGTAACTACTTTAGCTGGATTATCATCTGTGACTTCTACTAACTTCACAGGTACAGCTTCATACGCAACTTCTGCTTCTCAAGCCATAAGTTCATCATTCGCAGTAAATGCTTCAAGTTCATTAAGGGCCCTTACAGCTAATTCAGCTACTAGTGCAACTTCTGCTACATCAGCTTCATATGCTACAATAGCTTCAAGTTCACTATTCGCTACAACAGCTGGAACAGCAACTTCAGCTACAAGTGCAGATACAGTAAAAACTAGTCTAGTAACTACTAACGCTACTTATTATTTAACATATGTACCCGATAACAATATGTCTCCAACTGCTGAGTCATTAGGTACAGTAGGAACTTTAACATTTAATCCAAATACTGGTGTTTTAGCAGCTAATAACTTTACAGGAACATCATCTTATGCTACTTCTGCTTCACAAGCTATAAGTTCATCTTACGCTACTATAGCTCAATCTGTATTAGGATCAATAACAAATGCTAGTACAGCATCTAATATAACACCTGCAATAACAAATGCAGCTGATAATAGAGTATTAACTGCCAATGGTGGTGGTACTATAAATGGAGAACAAAATTTAACATTTGATGGTACTACTTTAATAGTAGTAGGAAAACTAGAAAATGGGGATTCAGGATGTGTAGCTTCTGGAAATGAATCACACGCTGAAGGTAGAGGAACTTTATCTAAAGGAGATCATTCACACGCTGAAGGATATGGAACTACTTCTGATGGTATTTACTCACACGCTGAAGGATATGAAACTTATGCGGGAATTAATGCTCATTCTGAAGGATATATTACATCAGCATCAGGAGTTGCTTCTCATACTGAAGGTTCAGGATCAAGAGCAACAGGAGTAGCTTCACACGCTGAAGGATATATAACATTAGCAGCTGGTTTTGGTTCACATGCTGAAGGAGATGATACTAAAGCTATTGGAAATTATTCACACGCCGAAGGTAGACGTACTTCAGCTTCAAATTATTGGGATCACGCTGAAGGAGAGGGTACAATAGCGTCAGGAATTGCTTCTCATGCTGAAGGATATGGATCTTTATCAACAGCTACATATTCTCACGCTGAAGGATATCAATCTTTCACAGCGGGGCAAGCATCTCACGCTGAAGGATTACAAACATCAGCTAGTAATTCATACGCCCATAGTGAAGGGTGGAGAACAAGAGCTCTAGGTTTGGCTGCTCACTCTGAAGGGCAATATACTACAGCTTCAGGAGATTCTACACATGCTGAAGGAGATACTACACTAGCAATAGGACAAGCATCTCATGCTGAAGGTAGTAATACAATTTCTGTAGGAATAGCGTCTCATGCTGCTGGATATTATACATCAGCTTCAGGAAATTATCAAAGTGTAATAGGTCAATATAATATTCCTATAGCAACTGACTCAACCTTTATTATAGGTAATGGTACAGGAGTAGGAGCAAGATCAAATTTATTATATGCTTCAGGTTCACAAGTTCAAATAACAGGATCTTTAGTAGTAACAGGAGGTATAACAGGTTCATTCTCAGGTACAACAACAAGTGCCTCATATGCTAATATAGCTTCAAGTTCATTATTTGCTACAACTGCGGGAACAGCAACAAGTGCCTCATTCACACTAAGCGCTTCATATGCAGATAATGCTTCATCATCATTAACAATAAAAACAAATGGTGGAGGTTCAGGTACTTTTTACCCGTTAATGCAAGCAGGAGCTTCCTCAGGATATCTAACACCTGTTTTTAATTCTAGTTTTAATTATAGTGGTACAACTAACACTTTAACAGCAGGTACATTTGCAGGAGCATTAAGTGGTAATGCATCTACAGCAACATCAGCTTCATATGCAACAGTTGCTTCAAGTTCATTATTTGCTACAACTGCAGGTACAGCGACAACTGCTACAAATGCTACTAATGTTGCTGTAACAGATACAATGTCTGGTACAGGTCCTTATTATTTAATGTTTGCTGATGGTACTACTGGTAACCGAGCAGTAAGAGTTGATAGTTCAACATTAACTTTTGATGCTACTGCTAATACATTAACAGTTGCTAACTTAACAGGTACAGCTTCATATGCAACTTCTGCTTCTCAAGCAGTAAGTTCATCAAGAACAATAAGTTCATCTTTTGCCATTTCTTCTTCATTTTCTGTAAGTTCATCATTCGCCGCTAGAGCTTCAAGTTCACTATTTGCTAGTCATGCCTCAAGTTCAGGATTAGCTACAAATGCTTTGCAAGCTACCTCAGCTAATAGTGCAACTACTGCTACATCTGCTTCTATGGCAGTTGCTGTAGGAATAAATGATAACCCATCCTCAGGTGGAGGTCCTTTTTATGTTCCATTTGTTGCTTCTGCTACTGGAAATGCAACTATACAAGTAGATAGTAGTACATTTATATATGCTCCTTCTACAAATACCTTAACTGTTGCTAATTTAACAGGAACAGCTTCTTATGCTACTTCTGCTTCTCAAGCAATATCAAGTTCATTTTCTGAAGCTGCAAGAACAGTAGGAATTACAACACAAGACACTACCCCAGTAACATATAATATTACATTTACAGGAGGATCATCAGGTAATAGTAATTTAAATGTAGATGCAACAACCTTAACATATAATCCAAGTACTAGTACTTTTACAACACCTATTGTAAACTCTACAACAGCAATTCAAGGAGGAAATGGTTCAGGCACAACACCCGCATTTTCATTCTCAGGAGATACTAACACAGGAATGTATAATGCCGCCGCTGATCACATAGGATTCTCTGTTGGAGGTGTTCCACTAGTAATAATGAGTGCTTCAGGACTCCATATGAATGCTTCAGGTACCAAAACTTTAGAAATTGGTGCTGGATCTGCTGGAGATACTAATCTAGTATTTACACCAAACAGTACAGGAGGTACAGGAGGGAATATAAATGTAAATCACAATTCTTTACCATTAATATTTAAACTAAATTCAGTAGAACGCGCTCGTATAACTAACGGTGGGGCTATGGGATTAGGTGTAACCCCTACTAACACAGCTGGTAGATTTGAAGCTTCAAATGATGTAGTTGCTTTTTCATCTTCTGATAAGAATTGGAAAAAGAATATTAAAAATATTGATTCTCCATTAGAAAAATTATCTCAAATTAATGGAGTTGAATTTGATTGGATAGAAGACGAACCAATCCATGGTAATAAAGGACATGACATAGGAATTATAGCTCAAGAAATTGAACAAATTCTACCAGAAATAGTTCAAACTAGAGAAAGTGGAATGAAAGCTGTTCAATATGATAAAATTATACCTTTACTAATTGAAGCTATAAAAGATCAACAAAAACAAATTGAAGAGTTAAAATCAAAAATAAAATAATATGGCGATACCTGCTAGTGGTCCTATATCAATGAGTATGTTTAATGTTGAATTAGGAAGAGTTTCTAACACTTCTAATTCTTCATTAGCAGGAGGTACAACACCTGCTGTTGGTTCATTATTTTATTTGGCTAATCAAAGTGGTAGTTTAAATCAAACTGCTCCTCATTCTATGAGTGAATGGTATGGTTATGCTACAACAACTACTACAACTACAACAACCACAACTACAACCACAACTACAACTACAACTACAACTAGTGGATGTATTTATACCCCATTTTTAGGATATGATTCTAGTAATGATTATGACGCATGTGCATTCAATATTGTAGTTAATAGATACTCAGATACTGGAGATATAAGTACAGCTACTGTATTATATGGTAACTCTTCTTGTGCTACATCCGCTATAGCAGGATGGTATTCTGATGGAACTGTAGCTAGATTCTGGGATGGAAGTTCATTTACAGGTTTCCCAACATCTTGTTAATTTTTAAAATTATTTTTAATATTTATACACAAATAACCAATTAAACTTATAATACTATGCCAAGTGCCAATGTAACAAATTTAGTAGAAATAGCTACAAATCTTATAAAAAAGAAACTAGCATTAAAAGAATCTGCTCCTTCAATATTTGAAACTTTACAAAATATTGATGATCAATTTAGAGCTGCGTGTAACGCAGTAGCGGCTTCAGGTGAAGAAGGAGAATTAACAGCTGATCAATTATACTTAATTAATAGTTCAGCTACTGGAGTCCCTAGAAATAGATTAATAGAATTAGAAAAAACTTATGTAGCTGATGCCGCGGATGTTGTAGGTGAATTAAGAGATATTAAATCTGTAAATTTCCATACATTAGACCAATTACAATTTGATGATAAAGAATTATATAATCTTTTAATTGCAAAAGGAATTTATACCCCACAAAAATAATAAAATTTTTAATTGGTTATGAAATATATGTTAAAAATATGATAGATTATATATGGAAATTTCCCTCTTTTGATTGTATAATCAATAAAGATGGATTACAAACAATAATAACAACTGTATATTGGATATTAACAGGTACTGATGAGGATAATATATCAGCAACTATATATGGTTCACAACCTGTAGGACAACCAAACCCAGAGACATTTACACCGTTTCCAGAAATATCAAAAGAACAAGTAATAGGATGGATGGAAAGTAGTATGAATGTAGATGCTTTAAAAGAAAATTTAGCAATTCAAATTGATTTGATTAAAAATCCTATAACAGAAGTATTACCAGCCCCTTGGGATACCCAATAATAAGAAGTATTTAATTTAAAAAATAGTTATGAAATATGTTTGTGTTCAACCTGCTAGTTTATACTACGCATGGCAAATAGAAGTTATGCTTTATAGCTTTATAAAAAATAAAGTACAACCACAAGATATACACATAATTTTAGCTGTTCAAGGTAATTATAAAGATGATTACTTTGAACAACTTCAATTTCGTTACCCAAAAGTTAACTTTAAATTCTATCAAGATGATAGACCTACCGCGTTTTATATTTCAAGTATAAGACCTTATTTATTATCAAAATATTTTAAAGAAAATCCTGAATTAGAAAAAGAAACTATTTTCTATCATGATTGTGATATAGCTTTAACTAAACCTTTAGAGATAGATCATTTATTACAAGATGACATTTGGTATCTTTCGGATACTATATCTTATATAGGATATGAATACATTAAATCTAAAGGAGATGATGTATTACAAAAAATGCTTCAAATAATGGACATAAAAGAAGAAATAATAAAAGAAAATCAACTTAATTCAGGTGGCGCTCAATATTTAATGAAAAATATTACTTCAGACTTTTGGTATAGAGTTTATACAGATTGTGAACAATTATTTCCTCAAATTACTTATTTAAATTATTTAAAAAAACAACAGGATCCTTCATATCATGAATTACAAATATGGTGTGCAGATATGTGGGCTGTATTATGGGGTATTTGGAGATTAGGAATAGAAACTAAAATAGATTCAAAATTAAATTTTACTTGGGCTAATTCTCCTATAGCAGAATGGAAAGTAAATTCTTTATTTCATAATGCTGGAGTAACAGATAATCAAAAACAATTTTTTAAAGGAGACTATATACATAAGTTACCTTATAATGAAGAATTAACTTTAAGTCCTCATTATGCTTCAGTTCATTATTATGAATTAATAAAAGAAGTAGGTAAAAACATTAATTGTTAGAGTATTTTATCATATTTATTATAGAAATAATCAAACAACCAAAATCATAATAAGTATGAGTACAATCAGTACCTCAAGTATAGCTCCTAGTAGTGTAATTAGAGCAGAACATATCTTAAGAGTAATTAATGCCTTAAGTAATGTAGCTAATAATGATATTTTAATAACAGGTTCTTTAACAGTAACTGGTTCAACAGCTTTATCAGGATCACTTAAAGTAACAGGAGGTATTACAGGTTCAGTATTTGGTACTGCTTCAAATGCTGTATCATCATCATATACTTTAAATGCTACAAATGCTTCTACTGCTTCATATGCTGTAACTGCATCTTACGCTGTATCTGCTTCATACGAAATAAATTATGAAACTTCAAGTTCTTATGCTAATGAAGCTACAAGCGCATCTTATGCTTTATCTTCATCTTATGCTTTAAATACTACAAGTGCTTCATACACTTTATCATCATCATATGCTTTAAATGCTACAAACGCTACAAGTGCTACAAGTGCATCTTACGCTTTAAATGCGACAAACGCAACATCAGCTACAAGTGCTTCATACGCCCTAAATTCAACAAATGCTGCTAGTGCTACAAGTGCTTCATATGCCTTAAATTCAACAAATGCTGCCGCAGCTACAAGTGCTTCATATTCAGCAGTTGCTCAAACTTTATTAGGATCAGTAACAAGTGCATCTTATGCTTTAACAGCATCTTTTGCTTTAAATAGTGTTGGTGGAGCAACAATTAATACTGGATCATTATTATTAACAGCTTCCGCCACTAATAATATAATTACTTTTACAAAAGGTGACGCTAGTACTTTTAATATCACTGTAAATACAGGATCAGCTTCTTCTATTAATACAGGATCATTTGCTACAACTGGATCTAATACATTTATTGGTAGTCAAACCATTAGTGGATCAGCTTTAATTTCAGGTTCAATAATAATATCAAGTTCAAACACTGTATTTGGATCTGATAATAATTCTCAATTAACTGATAGTTACACAGTTTTCCAAACTCCAGATTTAACACAACTTTATTATAGTAATGCTGGTATAACTAAAATATCAGGATCAAACTCTTTAAGTATTGAATATCCAAATTTATCAGGAGTAGCTAAAACTATAACATTTCCAAACAGTACAGGAACTATAGCTTTAACTAATAACACAGTTACTCCGACAACATTTAATTCATTTACTTCATCATATAATGATAAAACAGGATCATTCGCTACAACAGGATCTAATACTTTTACAGGTAACCAAACAATTAGTGGATCAGTTACAATTTCAGGTTCATTAAATAATGGAATAGGAAATACCGCGTCAGGATTAAATTCACATGCTGAAGGACAAAGTTCTACATCTACAGGACTTTATTCACATGCTGAAGGAGCAGGTACACAAGCTATAGGAGAAGCTTCACATGCTGAAGGAGATAGCTCAGTAGCAAATGGTGCATGGTCACATGCAGAAGGAGCTTCAACATCACAAGGAATATTATCACATGCTGAAGGAAATAGTACAATATCATCAGGATCTGCTTCACACGCTGAAGGGTATTTAACTATATCATCAGGATCTCATTCACACGCTGAAGGACAACAAACAATATCTATTGGAGAGGCTTCACATGCTGAAGGATTTAATACAATAGCATCAGGATTCTATTCACACACTGAAGGATCAGGTTCTCAAGCTATTGGAATTAGTTCACATGCTGAAGGTTGGGGAACAGTTGCTTTAGGAAACTACCAGCATGTACAAGGAATTTATAATATATCTTCTTCAAACCAAGGAGCTTTTATAATAGGAAATGGTACCTCAAATGCTAATAGAAACA
>Ga0222712_10001779_pt1 | contig 25932 bp, 38 predicted proteins | sample C33_657DmetaG_FD_165043 | JGI IMG/M metagenome (GOLD analysis project Ga0222712, IMG submission 165043) | Estuarine water microbial communities from San Francisco Bay, California, United States - C33_657D | ecosystem: Environmental > Aquatic > Marine > Unclassified | place: USA: California... | reverse complement strand
GAGTTGCGTATGAGAGGGTCTCTTCATCCACTGTAGCACGAACGAACTCTAGCACATTCATAAATTCATCTACTGTATCACAGGTCACTTGCTTTTCTGAACCTTCACTGGAATACAGGTACACTGTACGCTTGATAGGGTCCACCACGCAGCGTGAGAGGTGCTCTTCTTGCATTGGGTCGTCCGTTGATTACTTAGGTACTATAGGACCTTTTGGGTCAGGTGTCAAGGGTTATGCGAGGGTAATGTTTGCAGATCTCAGCACACCATCCGTTCCCCTCACTTTAATTCTTAAGTTTGTATTACTAGTAAGTTCAAAAGTAAGTTGGGAGTTTGATGGTGATGAAGTTGTTCCAAGACCAATGGTAATACCAGCAGACACAACAGATAATGTTGATATTCCACTTACAACTAAAGAACCAAAAGACCCTTGACCAGAAATGTTAAAATTTCCAGAGTTTGGATCTTGCGTAGATTGTGTTTCTTCCTCTGGAAACAATACAAATTCATCTGCCATTTTATTACTCCTTTACATCATAGTGATATCCAGCAATAGATCTTTGAGAATTATCTCCTGGATAATCTTCAATAGTTCCCGAATATTCTGGAATTAGTTTTTCAGTATCTTTTCTCTCTGCCATAATATAATAAAAACAATCAATGGGAATACCTCCTTTGGATTGAAGATAAACTTTAGAGTCATCCCATCTTTTTACAATTACATCTTGATGAGATCCAACTGGGGTTAAATTAATGGTAATCGTGTTGATATCTACAAGTCCTTTCCAGTATTCTGGAAGATGAATTTCGCTTCTATTTTTAATTCTTCCACGAATATAAACTGATGCTTCTGGACCTTCCACACAGGTATGAGTAAGTCTCCATCCATCTTTCGTTGGGTGAGGAATATCAAAGTTCTTCTTTGCGGATAATACGTGAGATCCACAATTAGATTTAACTTCTCCTTTTGCAGTGATGTTACCTCTTGCAAGAATATCAGAACTTGTGTAGAAATTTCCTTTGACTGCAGAATTTCCAATCGTATACAAAGATAACTGATTTGGAGAAGATCCACAAACAGTTCCCGTAACACTTGGAGTTGGTGAGTCATCATTATTTAAAGGAGCAACCATTAAAGTTGCGGTAATTCCTTTATGAGAACTATCGTTCCCAACTACAGCAGGACCTTGAAGATACGTTGCTCCGTGAATTGCTGCTGGACCTCTACCAAGATTTTCTGGTTTTGATGAATCTTTTGTTACGTGAAGTTGACCGTGAATCAACTCAAAATCACTTGAACTTGACATAGATTATAATGGAAATTGTTTTGCTAATTGGGCTAAGTTTTCTAAAATCGGTAGTGATGGTGGCTTTAATGCACTCATCGAAGTCATCTTCTGAATGCTGCCGCCAAAGATTTTCATAATATTTACTGCTGCTTGTTGCATTTCACCATCAGTATATAGACTAATAGATTCATTAGCATTTGCAGTAAACTTTTTTGTCTCAACATTTACACTTTCATTTGAAATGATATTAATAACACCTTTAGTAGCATCAGGACCACGAGCAATCAAATCAATGTTTTCTGCTTCTAATCGCAATCTACCCTTTGTTTGAATTAGAATATCACTACGGTCTGCATTAAACCACATTCCAATTTGGTCTTTTGGAATATCATCTCCGCACTTGACTTGATATCTACCACGACATCTAGATGTCATCCATCTTTTTCTTGGTTCAGTTTGGTCGATAGTAATATACTCAAGAGACTCTTGCCCCTGAAGCATTATTGAAGATTTTACTTGGTCGCCGTGAATGTGTCCAAAAGATATTTGACCATCTTTTGTTCCTGTTCTTTTTGTTTCGTAGTTTTTAGATTTACTCATCGTGGTATTATATCAAACGTTGTTTTGGGAAGAATTTTTCCTACACAATCAACCACCGAAATTAATTGAGTTCCAGCAGGAATAATTGTAGGATCAGGAATTTCTGCAATAGGTATAACTCTAAGAACAGGAATTAATTTAGCATTATAACCTCTAGGTGAATTTATGACAATCTCTGGAAGATCTACAAATCCAATACCTGGACTGATAACTTTTACCTGTGCAATCTCTCCTCTATCATTTATAACAGGTTCAAGAACTGCTCCATTGTTAGGGACAACCTCAAGAGTGTCTCCAGGTTCATAACCAAATCCGGGATTATCTACAAATACCTCTTCGATTTCTGTTACTACTGGATAGGTTGGTGATTGTGGATCTGGTTGTGGTTGTGGTGGGATAAATTTATCTTGTGGAGGAAGGTCTGGTGGTTGTCGTCCACTAGGAACAACATAATAACTACCATCCCCTCTCTCAACATATCCTTCTCCAACGTCTTTCCAGATTCTACCATTGCCACCTAAAGCACCATTGGGTGCTGGAAGATATCCATCTCCAGGAGCAGTGATGACAATATTTTTAATTTCCAATCCACCTTTCTGAGGATCACTGCCACTATAAGGTCGAGATTGTACTTTTAAAGTTCCACCCGCTCCATACCCACACTCATCTACAAGGTTTGCAAATGGTGGCGTAAGATAATTAAATCCAGGATTTACAATATCAAATCCGATAACTGATTTTGAGTTTGGGCTGATGACTGCATTTGCCATCGCTCCCATTCCCATTCCACCAAAGAATTGAACTCTTGGAGGACCACAAAGTTGAGGATTTGTTGGGCACGCTGGAGCATCTGGTAACGCATCCAGAATTGTAAGTTCATTTACTTCCTTAATATAGAGTTCTCTCTGATATCCATTTCCATCTTGATAATAAAAGATTTGATCAGTTTTAATTCCAGCAATACAATTTGCCTCGCTACGAGTCACATCATTAATTCGTGTTCCATCTTTATCATAAAAAGATAGACGAATTTGATCGACTGGATTTCCTCTAAATGATTTTCTATTTTTATTTTGCCTGTCTACACAGGAATCTCTAAATTGATCTGCCATATTAGTATAGGGTTAAATCATCTTTTCCAGGTGGAATTTTCGCTTTAGAATCTGCCAATGCTTGATCAATACCAGTATTGTCTGCAGCAGAAACTCTAACATCTTGAGCAGCAGGAGCACTTCCTTGAGAAACTCCAGCAGCATATTCTCCAGACTTAGTACCTCCTTCGTCGGAAGGAGATGAACTTTGAGTTGCTGAATTAGGACCAACAGGATCTCCACCTTGAGGATTATTTTGACCTGCTCCAGAGAGAGTTATTTCACCAACTGAAGGACACGCCTTATCATCATCACACTTAAAGAAGTTAAGAATACCAGTAATAAAGTCTAAAGCGTTAAACAAACTGGTAGCAAGATTTTCAATAACAGATAAAGCACCAGATAAAAAACCATTAATTATACCAACAACAGTTGAAATTGCTGCTTCAATAGGACCAAGAATTTGATTTAAAAGATTATTAATGAAGTTTTCTGCTAGACACATAGGACCATTAATAAACTTATCAAGCATCTGTAATAAAAGATTGCCCACCGTTTTAGCAAGTCCACGAATAATCTTAGCAAAAGCACAAGAAAGACCATTCACACCTTTTCCAAGTTTATCTAGAAAAGATGGCATCTCCCCAGGAAATAAAAATGGCAATACTTTTTTAACTTGATTTTGAATTGTATTCATAACCCACCCACGAACACGACCCATTATGTTCTTCACATAACCAGCGATGTCCGTAGCAGAGAAGTTTATAACTTTTTTAATAGACTTCCAAGGTTCAACATTCTCATTTGTAAGTGCATCGAATGCAGAGTTAACATTTGAGAATCTTTTAATTCTTTCAAGATCGTTTTGAAGATTTTTAATGACACGTTGGATTCCCTTCATGTCGCTATTATCAGACTTACAAGGACTTTGAATATCTAAAACTTTTTCAAAATCTAATTTTTGTTCCCACGCTGCTTTTGTAATTTCACTGAAATCAACAGTTCTTGCTTTATCAACTGCTGCCTGAACGACTGCTTTAGATGGTTCTGACCCTGCTGTGATTACTGACATTGTACTATCTCCTTACAAAGTTCCGGTTTCTCCAATTTTTCTTTCCTGTTCTAGAAGTTTTAAAGTTTCTGGATCTGTTACTTTATCACCAACTTTAAGGTCTGCTTTTTCTCTTGCTGCTGTTCTTGCTCTTAGTTCATCTATTGTTAATGGAGTTGATTGTGCAATTCGATATTGAGTACTTGCACCTGCAGGTCTTTCAATTGGTTTGATTGCTTGAAGAAAATCAGGAACAAATGCTCCGGTTTGTGGATTACTTCCTTTATATGTATCATTAAAAAGTTGAAGTCCTCCAGTCTGATCTTTTGGTTGAGACTTTTGAACTGAATTATTTGAGTTAATTAAAATACCATCAATGTAAGGTTCTTGTCCTGCCATCCCATCAAGAAAAATTCCAGTCACTATTGTTCCTGCAGAAATTGTGGGCGTATCAATAAATCCACCAAGACCAGAACCTGCAGTCACTGGCATAATTACATTTGCCATCGGCAATTGTTCATCTGGAAGTTCCTGCGTGTTTCCAGAATGCAATCCAAAATATCTTATGCGGTATCGATAACCCCATCCCTTTTGATCTTTAGGATCAAAATGTGCTGCTTCAATATTATCCTGCCAAGAAACGCTAGAAACTACTCTACCAAACCATCTTGGTAGAGCAGATACTGTTGAAAGATCAAAGTTTCCTGAGTATGCGTTCATCAATCCTCATAAACTCTACATTCAAGAGCATCAGGATGAGTATCGCAGTAAAGTTCTAATGGAGTTGGATCGTGCTCCTCATCTGGATGATTTGCTTGATATGCCTCTAGAGCATCAAGCTCATCTTCTAGATGGCGGCGACGCTGACTACCCGTGTTAGGATTATCTAACTCATCACGATCATCATTAATGTGTTGTTGAAGTGACTTTTCCATTTTAGGATGACTTTCTTCCAATTGATTCTCTTACCAAATTTAGTCTTGTGTAACAACTATTTTTAGTTACACGATGACATACATCTGTTATCATATATATACCACTTTTCTTCTTACTATAAGATTTTGTTGTATTTGATGTAACCTCAGGGAAATCACAATGAAGCAAATCTCCAGCTCTTAAACTCATATCACCAGCGATTGCGATTGAAAGTTTAATATTAAAAAGATTATTATATCTGACGTATGACTGTCTTAGAATTTCATCATTACTGTAATTAATGTAAGTTGATTTTGGAAGTTGAGATAGTAAGTCTTTTCCAGGAACAAGAAATCCTGGATCATCCCACTTATAAGATATTCTTGTAATCTGTTCTTGTGCTTTTAAGTCTGAAGCAACTAAAGGAAATTCTTTTCCTCCAAGATTATCTACCAACTCCTGACTTTTATAGTCAAATCCATTCTCTCTATATCCACTCTCATACGCATTGACTGCCTTTAATTTTGTATTAAATAAATCTCCAGTGACAAGAGATTTTTTTAAGTCAAATGAACTATCAAAATAATAATCAAGAATTTTTCCATCATAACCCTCTGGTGGAGATGACTCAATGACGTTATTAAATATTAGTTTTCTTTTTGGGTCTTGTTTGAACAACTTATCAATCGATTTAAATTTAAATCCATCATAAGTTTCATAAAAGAAAAATCCAGCAAGGTTTCCCTTTGCATCTTTTACATCTGGAATAGATCTTGGTCCCAACCAAGTAGTTTTGTAAAAAGGTTTTTCTACATTTCCAATAAAGCTTAATTGGTTAAGCGTAGTGTCAATGTCAATTTCTTTTTCTGTTTTTAAAACTTCTTTTAAAATTTTTTCTACGGAATCTGACACCTTACCATCAAACCTTTGTTTGATACGATATTGCTCCAATTCATTATCAATAGATTCTTTTGAAAACAAATCAACAGTGAATGTTAGTTTATTTGTGCTTTCATCAACGTTTCTTGTTTCTTTTATTCTTAAATGTTTTGTCCCCGTTAAATCTAATGTAAATTGATTACCATCAGTAACCTTTAAATTTACTTTCTCCCCAACAGTCAAATTCAAATCATTCTCTTCAACAATAGCAGACCCTTCTCCGGAGTTTCTGTATCCAGTATCAGCAAAAGTTGCAGTTGCTCTTATTGTATTATCTAAAATACTTTCATAATAATTCAACTCAATACAACTACTAGAAACATCAAGTGGTTTATTTTCATTGTAATTTGAATAAAACTCAAATAGTTTTATCTGGGCTTCACCTGCCTGCGCCTGGCGGTTTGCTGCGGACATCTTATCCTCTGCTTAGACTTTGCATATTACTATTATTTACACCACCAGAAACAGTAAATGTAGTTGATTTATTACCGCTAGTTGGAACAGGAACTGTTTTGGTAATCGTATAAATTATTGGTTGAATTGCAATCGTTCCTTCATATGAATAAGTAGGATATGTTTTAAGAGAAGATGTATCCTTTACATTAGATTGTTTAGGAATATAATTTTCACTTTCAGGAGACAACTCCGCATCACTTAAAAATGGTATGTTAGTATCCTTTGATGGTAATGAAAATACTTTACTTGGATTAAGAGGTTCACTAAAAAAACCACCCATCGGTAAAATACTTTCCATATCAAAAGGTTTTAGTCCTGCTATCTTGTCAACTTGTTCTTGTGTTATTGATGCACTTTTACCAAGCTCAAGAATCTGATATTCAACTACACCAGTTCCACTATTTGGACCTGTTTTTAATCCAATTGCTTCGGCAGCTGCTTCAGTAAAGTCCCACTCTCTATTACCATAAAATGGTCCTCTATCTTTAACAAGTAGTGTTACAGTTTTTCCTCTATATGTAAATTTAACTTTGGTTCCAAATGGTAGGGTTTTATGTGCCACCCACATACTATTTCTTTGTAACTTTGTTCCATCTGCGGTTCTATTCCCATAAAAACCAGGACCGTACCAAGATGCCTCTGCTGTTTTTGTATTTGGTGATGAAGGTGACTGTGGTGGTTTTGTCGGAGTTGTAGTAGGTTTTTGTTTTGGTATTTGTTGTGTCTTTTCAAACTTTCCACCACCAACATATGCAAAATGGACTTCATCTTCCTCATATTGCATCCATTTCCATCCGTAATCTAGTCCATTTTTTTTCAACCATTGCCATCCAGGAGTTCCAACTTCAATGTCTACCGCAGTTCCATCACCGTGACTAGATTTCCCTGCTGGTGCAATAACTGCATATTTTCCACTTTTTACCATAAAGTCTTGGTGTTCATAACTTCTATATGCACTATTAATTACAAAGGATACTTTTTCTTTTGCAGCAGCCTGTTTTGCTTTTATAAATGCTGGACCAGCATCACTCTTTCTTAGATATGCATTATTACCATACCAATCTTTATAATCCGCAGGAATTGCTAAAGGTCCAACCTTCATTAACTCTTCTGGTTTGTATCTTCCATTTTTGCCAGTTGGACCTTCTGGGAATCTTTCTTGTTGTGATGGTGGAGTATATCTACCGCCGCCTCCAGTTTTCGCATATTCTTCTGCAGTATATTTTTCTTCTTTTTTTAAGGATAACTGTTTTTTAACCTCTAATAAAGCAGTATTAATTTTTTTCTGTATCCCATCAAACAACATTTTTTTAAGAGATTCATTCAATTCATCTGTTTTAGATATTCCTCCTGTCCTTCCTATTTGCATTCCATTTCTTGCACCATAAACTTCTTGAGACATTTCCTTTGCTGAAGAAATTATTGGCGAAAACAACGAAACTAATGCATTCACAGAGGATTTAATAGTATTCGGAGCTAGATTTTGTCCAAGTGCAATATCAACTGCCCCACCCATCAATGCACCAAGTCCATAAGGAATATCCTTCAAGACATCAGAAACTCCAGTAAGTGCTCTAAAACCATTTGGTTCTTTTTTTCTAGATTCCCATTCTTTTAAATAATCCTGATATTTTGGTTTCTCATTATCTTTGGGCTTTGGTACTAAGGGATAACCAGCTAATTCCCAATCAGCTTCGCTAAGTTTTGTTGATGGGTCTGGGTATAATTGTTTAATTTTATTTTTCCCACCAACATCTTTACCTGGTTGTGATTTTTGTTCAGGTAAAAATACTTTTTTTGTTGATCTAATTGTAAGTGTTCTTCCACGCTCACCAACAACTTGGCCACCTGTTGCATAGCGTTTGATTACTTTACCACCACCTCTTTGTTTTTGTGTGGGTATTGCTGGTTTTTTATTTGTAAAGAGAACATCATATAGTAGTCCCCCAAGTTCTGCACCTGCCCATCCACCTAAAAAACTACCAATGAGTGGACCACCAAAAGGTAATAGTGGAGGGAACGCACCAATTGCCATTCCAACGCCACCCAATAAAGTAGATCCAACTCCTCTAAATGCTGCTTTACCTGGAGAGTCTCCAAGTGCCCAAGACAAACCAAATTCAATCAACCCACCGACAAGAGGAACTCTGGAAAGAGGTCCTTTTATCGTTCTCAATATTTGTTTAGTTGCCTGTTTGCCGATGATATTTCTAGATGCCCTTATAGCAGCAGCTTGTGCGGGTCTTGTTATCGTTCTTTCTAATGGACCTCTAGGACCTCTTGGTACTGGAGGTTTTGGCGCTGGTGGTTTTGGTGGTTTATAATTTCTTGCATTCTGTGCAAAGGTATTAATAGCACCAGTAAGTGCCATTCCGCCAATCAAAACATAATTAATATATTCGTTTAACTTCCCTGATATTTTATCAAATTCTGCTTGAGCATTTTCTCCCCCAACAGTCTTTACAAGACCACGAAGTTTGTCATAAGTTTCATATGCACGGTCTATAAAGTTAACTGTTGATTCTAAAATAAACTTAAATATATTTTCAACAACACCATAAATTGGCATAATAACTTTTACTATTCCTTCTAACTTTGGAAGTTCTTTCTGGAATGTGTTAAACAACCAACCAAGAGCAGTGAAGAATAAGAATCTCTTTATTCTATCAAGAAAACCCATTCCAGGAAGAGACACACCAGGAAGTTTAAACTTCTTTGTTTCTTTTGGTGTTTCTAGTTTGGTTTCTCTCTTTTCTGCTTCTTCTTGATCACGTATTTGTCTTTTTGTTCTTTCAGTTTGTTGGTCTTCTGTAAGAACTGATTTTAATAAACTATCAACATCAATTAAAGACTTCTGAATGATGCTTACATTTTGCTCATTTCTTTTTTGGGATAGTAACGCTAACTTATTAGCATCAATGGACTTTCTTTTGATAGTAAGAGATGATGATGCTCCACCCGCATTAAATTTAACTAATGCGCCTCCTTTTGCAGATGGTAATAACTTTTGAGTGTTAATTGCCATTACCCTACAATCCCGTAAATACTAGCGTTCATAGATCTTACCTCATCACCACTTGGAGATGTTGCAGAAAAAGATGCAACTCTAGACCCTATAGGTATGGGCCCTGTTTTTCCTCCTCCAGATGACATTTCAATTGGGGGTAAGGTTATTACACCACTTTGTCTTCCAGAGAGTGGTGTAATCTTTGGTTTATTTACGTTCCTCTTTCCAAGTTTTGCCGGATTCGAATTACTATCCGTTAGTGCTACAAGTTTATCAACCAAAGAAATTCCAAGACGGGATACTGTATCGACTGGAAGAACATACTCTCCTGGTCGCAAATCAACTCTTTGTCTGTCTGCAGTTGCTCCTTTAACATTCATTCCAGTATTTTCTCTAATCAAACCTCCTCCATAATATTTCTTTAAAGCAAATCCGCCTCCAGATGCAGATCTATACTTTGCACCCCATACTTCTTTTGGAGTTATTGAACCAGATATTTTTCCACCACCTTGTCTTCTAACTAATCCACCACCTTGTAAAGACAATGGTTTATCTATTCCAGGTCTAAAATGATACGTTCCTGGAGCATATCTAAGTTTTGGACTTTTTGGATTTGATTTATATTCTTCTTGCGGAGTTTCTCTAAATTGACGTAATTGATTCCATCGCTTTAAATCAAATCCAGGCATTTTATAATTTTCGATTGGAGTTCCTGGAATAGATCCTGGGCTTTCAAATCCAAAAGTTTCTTTCTTTGCTGGAAAAAGTCCGTTAAACCATCCACCAATATTAGTATTAATCTGCCCTGCTTTGTCAGTTAATCTTTGTTGAGCTCCTTGAATATATTGCAATAGTGAATTTTTTACTGTTTGATTTCCGTGAGAAAATTCATTTCCTCTCGGATTCATTCTTGGGTTTTCTGCTCTTACTTTGGTGCTTCCGCCACCTTGCATTCCAACAATTCCACCTGACCTAAAAGCAAATCTACCAACGCGAGGTTGGTTAGCACCAGAACCACCGTAATATTTGTTAAGAGAAAGGAAAGTATCTGCACCAAGTGCATCAACAGTTGGTTTGTTTATAACAACCTCTCCAGGCATTGCTGCAATCAATTGAGTGTCTGGACCAAAACCAGATACTCTTTGTCCCGTATTTTGATCAATGCCACCATACCCGTGCATCACAGGACCACCACGAGCAGCACCTTGAAGCATTCCATATGGAGTTGTTGGACCCATACTACCAACACTAGGAGTAGTGTCAGTCATAGTATCAGTTCCCTGAACACCTAAACCTTGTCCAGTTTGTGCTTTTGCTTTATTTTCTGCTTGAACCGATGCTGCCTTTCTCTGACCAGTAATCTCATTAGCGGCTACTGCTAAACCAACTGCCGCAGCAGGTACTGCAACCCAAGGATTCAGTAAGACTCTACTAAGACCTTTAACTGCACCAGCAATTCTTGGTATTGCACTAATAAGTTTTCCAGTCAAACCACCAACAATTCTTAAAATTCCCCTTACAAATTTTCCGAATGGGGTAAAGAATAATACAAAAGCCCCAACTAAAGAAGGCCACCAATCTTTTATAAAACGCTTTAGACTTTCAACCTTTTTTTTATTTTTTGGATCTCTAAACCAATCAATAAGTTGAGTGAATGCTCTACCTAATAAGGTAAAGAAAATAAATCTCATTATTCGGTCCATAATATTTTGGAAAGGAGAAACAAATTTCTTTACCGCATCAGATACTGCGGACATTCCTTTCTTTACATTTTCAAGACCTTCTTCTCTTTTCTGTCTCCTCTTCTCTTCATAATTTTTTCTTTCATCTTCACTTGCATCTTTTCTAAAATCTAAAAAGGAAGATAAGATTTTTTTAATTGATTCTAAAGGACCCTGAAGTGGTGTTAAATTTACAGGTTGAACTTCTGGTGCCTGAACTCCACCCGCAGGTGCAAGTAAAGGAGTTGATATTGGTTGAACTGAGGGTTTTAAAAATTTAGTAGTCGCTACACTGCCCGCAGTTATCTTTTTTGGTTTTGGTTTTAATCTTCCTTTTTTTCCTCTTACTCTTTTTCTTTCATCTGCAAGTAGTGCCAATTCTTCCAGCGGCAATCTGCGAGAACCAGAAACTAACGCTTCTTTCAGAAGCGTCATATAAGTATCATAATCTAAGTCAAAAACATCGGTAAGACCCAGTAGCCTTAAAATTCTTTCATCAATTTTTTCGGATACTGGGTTCATTTAGTGCCTTTGTTGTTGTGCTTTTTGTTCTTCTTCTTCCAGATGATTTTTCAATAACCCAACATAAACATCCCTTTCCCAAGGAATCATATTTTCAATCTCTGTTAATGAATATTTATGATACTGCATCAACGAAAAATTGAGTTTGAAGTAATTCTCCAAATCCATATGAGACATTCCTATGCGAAAAAACTTGAGAGTCCCTCCAACGTTACTTCACTTTGAACACCAGTTACAGGATTTTTAACCTTAATGTTATGAGCTAGTTTAGGCATTGTCTCAAAGAACTTTTCAATTTCTTTAAATTGAATTGAATTCATTTGATCCAAGAACTCAATCAATTCTTTTTTAGTCACATCAGCAGCTGCCCAAACTTCATCTTCAGTGAAAATTTTATCCACACAAGAAGCAATCAATTCAAATGATTGTTCCATTGTATTATCCGAAGAGAAATCAAAATTACTCTTGATAAATTGCTCTAATGATGGATACTTCATTTCCATCATAATATTATCATCAAGTTTAATTTGTTTATTATGTTCCTCGTTTTTCTGAACCTTAATGTCATCAACATTAATTTTTACTGGAACTGTAGTTTCTTCATCATCCGGACAAATAATACTAACTTCAATTTCTTCCCCAACTGATTTGCCGCGAATGTTGAGGAACAAATATTCAATATCAAAGGTAGGAAGTGTTTCTACCTTAATTCCTTTTGTTTCAATGCAACTTTTGATAACAGTTTTAATTGCAGTAGTAATTTGTTTTGTATCTTCGGATTCTAAAGCAAGAACTAGTAGTTTTTCTTCCTTTACAAGGAAAGGGCGATACTTGATTGTTTGTCCAGTTGAAGGCAACTCAAGTTCATAAGTTGGCGTAGCTATTTTAGGTAAAGGCATAATGTCCTATAGAAGTTTCAGTGTGATTATTTAGAATGTTTGTTTAACCTAAAAGAATGGTCCAGTTCTAGTAAGTGTAAAAGGATTTTGATTTAAATTAGACCCAGTTTGACCAAACTGTCCAGTAGTATCTACACCAAACTGTGTATCTTGAGGAATTCCTGGCGCCGGTGTAGGGGGCGCAGGTTCTGATTCTAATTTATTTGCCAAACCTCTTAAAATATATCGATTATATGTAAATGATACTGTGCATTTTAGCAGAGAAGAAGTTTCATAAGAAACTGGCATAGATGTAATACTTATTGGGTATGCTTTTACAAAAACATATTCCAAATAATTTCCTCCAAATTTTAAATCTCTTTCAAATTTTTGAATGAATATTTCATTTCTATATCCAGGACCACCAGTTTGTTCCTTAGGTCCATCTGGAAATCTTACTCTATAAGAATAATTAGCATCTGGAGCGTAAGAAGTTTCTCCCATAGCATATCTAATCCACGCTTCAAAAAGTTTAATCGCATTATATCCACCATTTACAGTTCCGTGATCGACATAGAAAGTAAAATCTGCACGGTCATCGTATTGCCTGCGGTATCCTATTCTTTCAGTGATTCCAGTATAGTCATCATTGATTTCATTTGTCAATATTGAGGATCCTGGAAGAGAGGCTTCAGAACAAAGTAAAGTAATTACATTACCACTTTGCCCATCAAAATAATATTGTCTTATCTCAGGAACATCAGGTGGATTAAAAATACACTGAAAATGGCTAGTTAATGCTGGTTTTAATAATCTTGATATTATTGTATCATTTGCAACTACCTGTGGAGTTGGACCACGAGAAGACTGTTCGGGGGTTGGTGTTCCATTTCCCGGACTAGATCCAGTTCCAGATGTTGTAGTTGTTGATGGTTTAGGAACTCCTGGAGCAGGAAATGGTGCAGTTTCTGTACCTGGAGTTGGGGGTCCATAATATCCAGGTTTTTCATTTCCAGGTGAAGGTTTATATGGAATTACCTCTAATGGAATTGCCATCTATAAATACTTTTACTGATATATTATGTATACTGGAAATGGCAGAAAGTCTTAAGAGTATCTACAAACCATCCTATCCAGAAAAGTATAAAGGCGATGCTAATAATATAATTTGTAGGAGTAGTTGGGAACGTAAGTTCTGTTACTATTGCGACCATAATCCTAGTATTATTTCTTGGGCATCAGAGGAATTTTGTATTGGATATGTATCTCCCGTTGATGGTAGAGTTCATCGTTATTTTCCAGATTACTTAATCAAAGTTCAAGAGTCTTCAGGTAAAATCAAGACTTATGTAATTGAAGTGAAACCAAAGAAACAAACTATTCCACCAAAACAAAAATCAAGAGTGACTAAATCATATCTTCACGAATGCAGAACTTATGCAGTCAACCAAGCAAAATGGAAAGCAGCACAAGAATGGTGTGCAGATAGAATGTTAGAATTTAAGGTTATCACAGAAGAGGAATTGTTCAACTGATGGCACAAGGTTTCGGTCAGTACGTAGAAAAAACTACAACAACTCCAAGAGTTAAAGAACTTCTTAAAAAAATTGATAAAGAAGAAATTACAGATCCAGAAGATCTGATGATAGTAATCATCGAAGCATTAAAAGAAGAAGTGTTATATCCAGAACCAGGTAAATTTTATACCTTTATATACAATCCAAAGACACCAAACATCGAATACGATCAACATCCTTTGATTGCCTGCACATCATTAGAGAAATGGGGATTTAAAGGTCTTAATTTTCATTGGAGAAAACCAAGACAATATACGTGGGAAGAAGTTGCTGGAAAATTACACATAGTAAAATACAATGAGCTTGATGAACTGTTATCTATACCTTATGCAAAATTCCGTCTAAATAAATAAAAAACTCCTTATCAATGTCTCATACTCTACAAAAAATTGAGATAACTAATCCTCTTGTAAATGGGGAGGAGTTCTGATGGCAGATAATATTCAAAGTTTAACGTTTCCAGTTAATACCACAACTCCTGGAGTTATCAAAACTTATAAAGCAGAAGTTAACAAACAAAATGGTGCAATGGTTGTATATGATACGACCAATTTGTTGCAAAAGGATGCAGTTCTAAGAAGTGATCCTGCTACCGTAGATGGAAAGAGATTATATAAAACTGACTTTGTTGGCACCCCATCAACTCTAGATAAACAATTTTTGCTGAATAATGTTTCTCCTGCTGCAAATAATCAAAGAGCAGCATATATAAACAAAAATTTTACACCAGAGCAAAAGAATACTTTATTTTCTGGAATGCCAGGAGTAACAAACACTGCGACAACATCATCAAGTCCAGATCAACAAGGAGGAAATGGAACAGACCAACAAAGAAATACTCCAGGAGGAAGCATAGGATTTCCTATACCGAAGGTTGATGATAAAAATGAAAAGGTATTTCCAAATATTTCTATATTAACATACCCAATCAAAATGGCAGATACTCAACAAGATAGAATTAAATTTAGTGCTGTAGAGTATTTGGCTCCTGGAGTTGGTCAACTTGGTGTTACAGGTTTGAAAGGTCCAAATAGAAAAAATCCAAGAAAACAAGTAGGTCCAACAGTTTTTCTACCAATTCAATCTGGAATCAATGATTCAAACTCGGTTGATTGGCAAGGTGGAAACTTAAATGAAATTGATAGAAGAGTTGCAAATCTTGCTCTTAATTCAATGGAGGGAGGTGTTAAAGATCTTACTTCAAAATTTTCTGAAGCAGTTACTCAAGTTATGCGTGATATTGGAGTAAATGAAGGAGCAATAAGAGTTGCTCTAGCGGGAGAGGCAGCAGGCGTTCAAAATTTACTTGGAAGATTTGGTGCTGTTCTAAACCCAAACCTAGAACTTCTCTTTACTGGACCTCAACTGAGACCTTTTAGTTTTAATTTTAGACTTTCTGCCAGAGAAGAAGAAGAAGCAAAGACTATTAAAAATATTATCAAATTTTTTAAATTGAATATGGCAACAAAGAAAACTCCGGATGGAATATTTTTAAGATCTCCCAACACATTTTTTATCGAATATCAATATGGAAAGGATAAGACAAAACCACATCCTGGAATAAATTTAATTAAAGAGTGTGCTTTAGTAGATTGTTCTGTTGATTACACCCCAAATGGAACTTATATGACATATGAAGATGGAACGATGGTTACCTATACTATGTCATTATCTTTCCAAGAACTAGAACCAATTTATGATGAAGATTATAATGGTCACGCAATAGGTTACTAAAAATGGCAAAACCATATTTCAGACAAGTTCCCAATTTTGATTATGTCTCTAGAAATCCAGGAGACAAATATATCTCTGAATACATTCCTGTTAAGAATCTATTCAAGCGTGGAAAATTGCGTGAAGATATTTTTGGTAATTTGCAATTCTTTGAAAAGTATTCAATTGTAGGAGATGAGCGACCAGATAATGTTGCTGCTAAATTTTATGGAGATTCAACATTAGATTGGATTGTTCTTCTTTCAAATAACATTCTGAATATTCAATCAGAATGGCCAATGACTCAAAGAACATTTGACCAAGTGATGTTACAACGTTATAGTTCTTATGATAATTTTTACAATGGAATTCATCACTATGAAACAAATGAAATAAAAAATTCACTAGGAATTATAGTCATAGAAAGTGGTTTAAGAATGTCTCCCACTTGGAACAGCAATGGAAGTTTTGTTAAAAGTGGAGAATCTTACTATTATGAATATTGGGATGCAGGTCTTGAATCTACTGTAGAAGTTCCATCAACTTCCTTATTAAGAGAAGTCACTAATTATGAGTATGAAAATGGAATAGAAGAAGCAAAAAGAAATATTTTTATTCTCAAACCAGATTACTTAAATGTAGTCTTTAATGACCTAGATGATATTATGCCATATAAAAAAGGTGGCAATCAGTATGTGAATGCCACCTTAAAGAAAGGAGATAATATTAGACTCTACGAGTAATCAATCTTCAGCAAGACGCTGGAAGTAACTCAGAGCATCGTCTTCATCATCATCCTGTGGTGCAATCTTAGGAAGAGAAGGAGACTTACTGCGATTATAGGACTCTTCTAGTTCTTCCATTACTTTAGTTTCACGACTTGCAGGAGCACTGTAAGATTCGTATTCATCCTCTTGTTCTGCTACAGCACGAGACTGAGTAGGAGTGTTAGTTCCACCAACACCAAGAACATAATTCATACGCTTCTCAAGTTCCTCATAAGACTTGAACTGATCTGGAGCAGTGATTGCAGAGAGAGAATACTCTTTCTTCCAGATTGCTTCAAGTGCATCGTCGTCATCCAGTAGAGGAGCAACACGATCAAACTCAGACTTATCGTAGTTCCAATAACCATCCTTCTTCACGATTTTAATCTTGAAGTTTGCACCTTGCCAGAAGTCAAAAGGATTGATTGGATCTTCATCATCAAACTCAGGTTGCATAGCATTCAGAATCTTATCAAAGATCTTCTTACCATACTTGAAGAGAAACACTTTACCTTCGTTGGAAGGATTAGCGGGATCCTTTACAACGTAGATGTTAGAGTAGTAAGACAGTTTACGCTTTTGCTTACGCACAGTGTCCTTATCCTTTTCGCTACCACTGTTCCACAGTCCACGATTATACTCACTCACTGGATCTTTTTGACCAACGGTAGTCAGACTGTTTTCAATGTACCAACCACCAGGACCTTGAAAAGCATGTGTGTACATCTTTACCCAAGGAACATCTTCACCTTCAGGAGCGGGTAGGAAGCGAACAACTGCAGAACCTACACCAGTCTTATCCATCTCTGGTTTCCAGAGACGTTCATCAGCACCACCAGTTGTGGTATTCATCTTCTCCACTTGCTTCACCAGTTTCTCAGTCAGTGAACCAAGAGAAGATTGCTTTTTCAGATTTGCAAAACTAGACATTTGTACCTCGTATTTGTTGGGATTTGGCCTTTGTGTACTTCGTTATTCTACAAGTCGGAACCTGCCTTGTCAATCTGGTTCCTCATTATCTCAAGCATCTTTGTCATATTACCAAAGATGACATTCATATCAACATTAGAAGGAAGACCCATCATTGCAGCAGATTCTACAATACGTTGTTTCATTTCCTTTGCTTCAGGGTCTTCAGAAAGACTCAAACGTGTATAAAGAATCTGTTGCTTGTTCAGAAGTTTTTCAAGAAGATCAACGTGTTGAATCTTATCTTCTTTTGTCATTGATGGAAACTTAAAAACGCTTCCATAAATTTCTTCCTGAAGTTCAGAAATTTCAGACATTTCTGCGCGAACGACTTCGGAATCAAAGAAACTCATTTTTCTCCTAGAATAACATCTTTCAAAATTTTACGATAACGAAATACATCAATATTTAGAAATGGATTATATTTTTTAATCCTACGACTGACGGTTTGCCACACCGGGTCTTGAAGTTTTTTATCAAAGTTTTTACCATACATAAAAACTTTATCGTAAATCACTAAAGTTTCAAGACTAATCTTTCCACTCAGAAATTTTTTTAGAAGAACTGGATGTCCTTTAGAACAGTCAAAAACTTCTTCAAACTTATTCTCTTCAAATAAAGTTTGTGTTTCTTCTTTAAAGATATAGGACAAAGACTGAATTTTTTTCTGCCATTCTTGATATCTTTGTTCCCCTTCTTTAATCATTTCACCAATCCAAAGTGTTTCTGGATCTGGGCAAGATACAAAATTTGCGACAAAGAATTCTTCTACTTCTTTATCTGATTTTTGTCTTGAAACTTTTTCAAACCACATTCTATCTTTACGTTTATAGAATGATTGAATACTTGCTCTAGTCTTTTTACAATACTTATGATAGTCGTAACTATCTTTTGTAAAATGATTCTTTAGAGCAAGATAACATTTATAAGCATCTACTGGCATCATCAAAAAACTAATTTAGCACGGGATGTTTTCTTAAGAAAATTAAGTTCCATTGCCTCATACTTAATCTTTTCTTTCAGTGGTTTTGAAATAAGTTTAGGAACGGACTCTAAATCAATATTATTTTGTTCGCAGAAATGAACAATAGCATCAATATAATTCATCTCAGCATTAACTTGTACAAGATTTTCGATTTCTTGTGCGAATTTAGAGGGACAGAAAAATTTACTTTCTAATGCTTTCTCTAATTCATTCTCCATCTGACCTAGTATTGTGATGTACAAATTCTTTAATGTAGCGAACTAATAACTTAATATAATCGCCTTTGTTCCTTTTGTCAAATACTTTTACCTCTCCAGTAGGTGTTACCATTAAAGTGATAAGTTTTTTGACGACTTTTCCAGTTAGTTCGTAATAAGCAGCGGCGTAAAAAGTTTCCTGAACAAAGTAATTTTCAATCCACTCTTCAGGTTTGATTTTTTCTGATGTTTTAAAATCTATTACTGCAAGTTCTCCATCATATTCTGCAATACAATCAACTCTTCCAGCAAGTCCTAAGTATTCAGAATAAAGAGTCCTTTCAATAGCATGAATATTATTTATCTTATTCAGATAAGGTTTCGCATAAGAAAACATAATTTTTGTCAGTGGTTGGTAATCATTCCAATCCAATTCTTTGTTTTCCAAATAGTCTTGACAGACTTGGTGAAAGTCAGTTCCTCTTGCTGTTGCCTTTTTAGTGATTCTATTTGCCTCTTCCAGTCCTACTCTTTTTCTCCATTTAATAAAGATATCCCGATTGTAAAAAGAGGTAACTGAAGTAATCGAAGGCACCCATTGACCATCTGGAAGATTGTACAAACGGATGCCATTCGTTTCTTTCTTTTCTAATTCAAGATCACCTAAGTAATTATGATGAATAAAACTCATACACCAACTTCCATTTTAGCAAGAATATACTCCTTCACAAATCCAGAGCGAACAATATCATCAACTTCAAATTCAATGATATCAATAGATGGCATAACACGTAGAATTTTCATAAAATCTACAATACCATTCTTTTCATTAGTCTTAATAAGATCACTTTGAGTGGCATCGCCACAGAAACAAATCTTACTATTTTCTCCAACGCGAGTAATGATAGAATCAAGTTCGTGGAAGTTCAGGTTTTGGAATTCGTCCACAATAATGATAGCATTATCCAAAGTAGTTCCGCGAATAAAAGAAGTACTCCAAAAACTAATTGTTCCCTGAGTCTTGAGGTTTCCATAAAGCATTTCAAATGACGCATCATCTGGCATTTGGAACATATACTTTACCATATTCTTATAGGGAATTTGATATAGTGAGGACTTATCCTCATGATCGCCAGGAAGAAAACCAATTTCACGAGTAGCAACAAGAGACCTAACGATATAAATTTTTTCGAAAGGAGACCTTTCATCTAGCACATCCTGCAAAGCATTATAGAGTGTAATGAAAGTTTTACCTGTCCCTGCACATCCATAAGCTACAATGTTTTGGTTTTTATCGTAAGACTCATACAACTTTTTTTGATTATCAGTAAGAGGTTCAATATCCCTCATTAAATCAGCGCCAATTGGTTTTTTGCGCTTCATTTGCTTTGCAGTCATACCAACACCAATCGGTTGGTCTTCAGTTCTTTTTCTTCTTGCCATATAAAATTAGATTGGTTTTACTTTTGAACCAGGAACTTTTGAAGCTTTATGTAAAACATCATTCCATCCCGGATGAGATTTCATAAGTCGGTCATAAATCTCACCAACCTCCCCTGATGCAGGACAAGTAGATGGGTCAGACCAATCCCTATCCCATTCTGGGTTGTCTTTTTTCCACTGGTCCCATTCATGAATACTCATTGAGACTTCTTTTTGTTCACCAGTTTCTTTATTAATCACAGGATACGTTGCCAAGTTTATGCCTCCATTGTATGTAAGGATATTTATTCAATAGTAATAGATGGTGCATCAGAACACTCAGAACATCCTTCGCGAGTCCATCCAAGTGCTTCAGATACTGCAGGGAACTGGCAAGTAAAAATGCAACGAACAAGTTCTGCAATCTCCATATGTTCCTTCTGCGTACCGTGTGCAGAGCGGAGATCAATATAATGAATCCACGACCTTACAGAACCGGTCATATAGAGTCTTGTGGGCGTTGCTAGGGGCAACACAAACCTTGCACACTCCTTTGCCACTCCTTTCTCTAGAAGGCGGTTGTAGAGGCGCAGAGACTGCTCAAAATGAACGCGAATGTCTTCAGTCAGAGTTAGTTTCAAATAATCAGGAATATCATCAATACTATTCTGACGATTCTTAGTATCCTGCCTACGAAGTTCTGGAAGAGGAATAGTCTTATTTAAAAGGTTAGTATCTGCATACCGTTGTGAAAATTCTTGATATGTAAACGAACGGTGCCGGAGAATTTGAGCTGCAATACCTCTTGTAGTGTTAATCTCTACAGTCATCGATGCTTGCTCAAAGATGCTCCAGTGTTGATGCTGAATACAATACTTTAGAAGACCAGAAAACTTTTCATTGTCCTGATTGGCAGGATTACTCACACGGGCACAATATGCCATATGCTGTTCTGCATCGGGAGTAACACTGACTAGTTTAACTTCTGGTTTCATAAACTCAAACTCAGTCGGGATATCCATCATCGTCATAAAAAATTTCGTCGTAATCTGAAAGGTGTGGGGCAATTTCTTCGTAGTTCATTTTGTATGAATCTACATCAGAATAAACTTCTGACTTGAGACATTCTACTAAAGACTCAAGGTTTTTGACAATCAACTTAAGTTTTTCTCTATCCATTTTTATAAACCCTGACAAAGGTAATTATACATAAAAAAAGAGGGAGAGTCAAGTCTCCCTCTGAATCATTTTGCTGCTACCAGCGTAGCGAGAGATGCCTTACGACGCCTCTCTTCTTTTTGCTTCTGCTCTTTAATGAGTTGAAGTACGTTGAGTTTCTTCATTTGTGCCCCTCCTTTACAAACTTAACACCACGATAGGTTTCGTTGTATTGTTGGGGTTGCTGCATCATTTGTTGTTGATACTCCAGGCGCTTCTGAGTATCATACTCAACACCGCGATAAACTACTTTAGACATTAGGGTTCTCCTTAGTTTTTTAGGTTAAAGAGCGTTCCTTCAGTCGGCGTTTGCGTCGGTTTCCCGATGAACGTTCCGTTCCGCGTCGGCTTACTTCCGTCCTATTCAATTTTAGCACCTTGTTACAACATCCTTTCGGAGTTCTAATAGCAATCGGTCTTCTACTCTTTGAATAACTACATCGTCGTTTTTAACGATGTCCATTAGTTCCCACGCAGCGTCACAACTGATACTCACAGGATGTGATTTAAATTGTGGCGTGGCAAAAGAAAGAAGTGGAACCCATGCTAAAAGCAAGAATGCTTTAGTCATAGGATGAACGGTAGAGGATTATTATACCTCTAGTTACACTATCTATACAAGAACTTTTGTAACTTTTGTTACCGTTCAATATAACTTAACGTATGGTTCTGGGCATATAACTGCTCAATGATAATATCACATCCAATCTTTGGATTACAGTCGCCACAGGTATAAACATCCACTGCTGCCTTACCTTCCTCAGGCCAAGTATGAATACTAATATGACTTTCAGATAACAAACAAATTACAGTAACTCCCTGTGGTTCAAATTTCTTTGAGATAGTTTGAACCACAGTTGCGCCACTTGCAACTGCTGCATTTTCTAATAAGTCTATAAGACAACGCTCGTCGTCCAAAAGGACAAACGAGCATCCATACAAGTTAAGTAAATAATGCTTCCCCATTTTACAGTGGATTATCCTCCGCTTCCTTTACCAATGAACTCACAATATCTTCTGTGCCATCCATTGTTTTAATAGCGTACAGAGATGACTTTTGATATTTTTTAATTTTCTTATATTGTCTGATAACGTTGTCGATATTATCTAAATCAATAGTAATTTTTGCATCCTTACCAAGTCTGCCTTGATTAGGATCACCACCAAATCCTGCACTCATTTTCTTTTCTTTTTCTCAGGTTGTTTATATCCCCAAAGTTTGGGATTAACTCTACCATATCCAAAATCAATCTTTTGAACAGCACCTGGACCATACTTATCATAGTACATATCAAAAAGATTAACTCTTTTTGGACAGCGAGTTAAATCAAGATGTTCTTCACCATCTAAAATATACCAAATTAAATATGCATCATTAGGAAGTGAAGAGTCTTTTGCTTTTTCAAGTGTTGTTTTTTCTAAAATAATTTCACAACCATATTCATGTGGCAGAACTTTATTGACTTTAATTTTATTTTCTGCCATTTTTTTCTTCGCTCCTACTGTTGCCGTCATGAACGACCACCCCAAGTAATGTCGGGATATGCCTCTTTGACATTTTCAAAAGATATTTTGTATTTATCTGCAAGTTTCTTATCTTTTGTAAGAATTAATACTTCTGCTTCTCTTGGATGAAGACCTTCCAAAAGATTAATAAACATCATCTCTCTACGAATTGTTGTGAGAGTATTATTACCACCCTTTACATAGTGATAAAGGTTTTGCCATTCTCTCCTCAGAGATGTTCTACCTCTACCATCTAAATCTTGGCCTGTTGCGGATTCTCCACCATATGCTTCTTTTCTTAGATTTTCAGAAAGAGTTCCAGAATATACAGATTGCTCATCAGCATTTCCGTAAGGAACCTCACCTGCTGGGAGAAGAGAAATTACACTCTCATCAAAGTTCCAAATAAAAACTGCTTTTAGAGAATCGTGTTCGTATGTTTTAAGAACTTCTACTTTCTTTGCATTGCTTCTTTGCTTTGATGCAAGTTCTAGAATTTCAAATACAAAAGGATTAGTTGGAAGAGTTTCAATCGCTTTTTCAGTCGTTGTCTTCTTCGTCTTCGTCGTAGTCATAATCGTAATCGTTTTCAAATCGTACAGATACTATTTCGTCAGGAATAACCTGCCCATTTTCATCAAAGAACTCTGGATGCAAATATGGAGGTCTTGATTCCAGAAGATGCCTATAAGTTAACCATCCTATTATACCTCCTACCATAAAAAAGAGCAAGGTGAACATTGTGACAAATGTTACTACGTATGCTGTTTCCATTTGTTTTCTCCAGAGAGTTTATTTTTTCCTAACATCAAAGTGAAATTCTATAAAGAAATGAAACTCTCTACGGAAGAGAGAGATCATCTTACCAAACTTCACTTGAAAAGTCTTTGGTGTTGGTAATCTCTTCCTCCTATTCCGTAGTAATAACTCAACACCCCGATTAATTTGGGGTTCTGATTTATTTAGTTTTCTTCTTCCGCCTTCCTGGTCGTTTATCATAACTATATCTCCAGGCATCCTCAAGAATACCATAAAGGTAATTTCTTATTTTTCTTGCTTGTGGCTTAGGAATATGTCCATAACCTTCGCGAAGTTGTTTATGAATTTCATCCGATCCACCTTCAAGATATTCATCCAAATCCATTACAAGATTGCTAATTTCATTGGCCGTATTACTTTCAATAAACTCTTCAACCTCTACTTTTTTTGTTCCACGAACTTTTAGATAATCATAAAACTTCAAAACAAATTGACCATTAAAGGCATAATCAATTGCCTTTTCAACATCACCATAAACTTCGTGAATTGTGTTTTCCATTAAACTAGATTTTGCTCCTTAAGGTATTGGACAGTATCAGAACATCCACCAATGTGTTGATCGTTTACAATAACTTGTGGAAAGGTTGAACCTTCTCCAAATTCTGCATAGAATTCGTCGCGAGTGAAATCATTATTCAGTTTGTAGATGACGTGCTGTAACTTTGCTAACTGTAGCACTTGTTCCACTTTTGTGCAATATGGGCAACCGTCTTTTGAATAAACCGTAAATTTCATAGGTGTTATAAAACTGAAAGTTATTTAGTGTTAACTGGAATTCCTTGTCCTTCGGGTAACCATACTTGTTGCTGAAGTTCTATTGGAGGTAGTTCTTCTTTTGCTGCTGGTAAACCTTGTTGACCAGGAAGTTGTTTATCTGTTGTCGATGTTATAGTGATGACCTGATCCAGAATGAACTTCTGCTTATGATAACTTCTTTTATCTTTATCAAATCCAACTAACATCAATGCATCATTCTCTTCCCCACAGTGAGCGATTACTCTACCTGTGGTTTTGTCTGTCACCACCCAATAATCATACATTCTTTTTTTGTGCTTTTGATTTATTATAAGTCTTTACTGGCGGTCTGTAAAGTCCAGGCCAAGTATCTCTAATGATTTCTGCAAGTTTATGTGGTGTAGTAGAAGTAATCATAGGTCTTGCATAATAGACAATATAAACATTAAGATTCCAAAGAGTTGAAAAAGAATTAAAATGAGGAGCATAAAAAAAGGAGTTCAGAGAACTCCTCTTATTTATTTTTTAGAGTGCGTTACCTCGTGGCAACACTTCTTCAGGGAACACAAAGTTCTCGTGAGGTTGATCAACTGGTGCCATCCAAGCACGAAGTCCTTCATTCAATAGAATATTCTTTGTATAGAACGTTTCAAATTCGGGATCCTCTGCTGCACGAATCTCTTGAGAAACAAAATCGTAAGCACGAAGGTTAAGGGCAAGACCAATAATACCGATACTGGAGGTCCAGAGACCCATAACAGGCACAAACAACATAAAGAAATGAAGCCAACGCTTGTTACTGAAAGCAATACCAAAAATCTGAGACCAGAATCGATTAGCAGTGACCATCGAGTAGGTCTCTTCTTCTTGAGTTGGTTCAAATGCTTTGAATGTATTTGATTGTTCGCCATCTTCGTACAACGTATTTTCTACTGTTGCTCCGTGAATGGCACAAAGCAATGCTCCTCCTAGTATACCAGCAACTCCCATCATATGGAAGGGGTTAAGCGTCCAGTTGTGGAAACCCTGAAGGAACAGAAGGAACCTGAAGATTGCAGCGACACCAAATGAAGGTGCGAAGAACCAACTGGATTGTCCCAGAGGATACATCAGGAACACGCTGACGAACACAGCGATAGGACCAGAGAAAGCGATTGCGTTATAAGGACGGATACCTACCAGACGAGCAATCTCAAACTGGCGAAGCATAAATCCGATCAGGCTGAAAGCCCCGTGGAGCGCCACAAAAGTCCAGAGTCCCCCAAGTTGGAACCACCTGACGATATCCCCTTGAGCCTCAGGACCCCAAAGTAGAAGAAGAGAATGACCCATAGAATCTGCAGGCGTTGACACAGCTGCCGTAAGGAAATTAGCCCCCTCAAGGTAACTAGACGCCAACCCGTGGGTGTACCAGCTTGTAACAAACGTTGTGCCAGTAAGCCAGCCACCAAGGGCAAGATAAGCAGTGGGAAAAAGTAATAGTCCAGACCAACCCACAAATACAAAGCGATCTCGTTTAAGCCAGTCATCCAGGACATCAAACCACCCCCTTTGT
>Ga0222712_10001778_pt1 | contig 25938 bp, 27 predicted proteins | sample C33_657DmetaG_FD_165043 | JGI IMG/M metagenome (GOLD analysis project Ga0222712, IMG submission 165043) | Estuarine water microbial communities from San Francisco Bay, California, United States - C33_657D | ecosystem: Environmental > Aquatic > Marine > Unclassified | place: USA: California... | reverse complement strand
GGTGCAACGTTAGTTACATCTTTATCGCCGATGAGAATACGACCAGCATCGATCTCTTCAAGACCAGCCAACATACGAAGTGATGTTGACTTTCCACAACCTGAAGGTCCAACAAGAACAAGGAACTCGCCATCGTTAACAACGAGGTTGAGCTTGTTTACTGCTGGGACGGTTGTGCCTGGATAGATACGTGATGCGGCTTCGAATGTTACTGATGCCATGATAAGCAACTCCTTCTCCGGGCAGGTACGTGCCCGACGGTCCGAGGATGAAGGTGTACACCGGTTGGTGAACGGATGAAGGCTACGACAGGAGGGCGCGAAATGGAAGGGAACTCGGTAGACTTCTCACATCATGGAGAGCCACTCGATTAGCTCACTTTTAGGCGATCTTGGCATTGTTGCCCTGCTTATCGCCCTCGGCGGCCTCTTCGTTGCTGCCGAAATCGCCCTCATCTCCCTACGCGAGAGCCAGATCAAGCAGATGGCCTCCAAGGGAAAGCGTGGGGCCAAGGTCGCCCATTTAGCATCGAATCCGAACCGACTATTAGGCGCTGTTCAGATTGGCGTTACCTTCAGTGGATTTTTATCAGCAGCCCTTGGTGCAGAGCGTCTGGGTGAATACGTGATTCCATGGCTTGAGGATCTAGGTCTTTCTACTGGTGCTGCTCGAGCACTTTCACTTGTCGGACTGACTCTTGTTATCGCTTATTTCTCTCTCGTCTTCGGCGAACTTGTTCCGAAACGTCTAGCGCTCTCTCGAACAGAACCCATTGCACTGACTTTCGCGACACTCATTGATGTGACCGCCAAGTTATTTAGACCCATTATCTGGCTACTTTCACATTCAACAAACTTTGTTGTACGAATCTTTGGTATTGATCCCAATGAACAACGTAGCGCGATGTCGGAAGAAGAGTTACTGGACCTAGTAGCAGGCCATGCAGCACTCACAGATGAAGAGCGAGACATTGTTGAAGAAGTCTTCAATGCATCTGAACGCCAAATTCACGAAGTAATGGTGCCGCGCACAGAAGTTGATTTCTTTGATGCCTCACTTACAGTAGGCAAAGCGATCAATCTTGCAATTGATAAAGCACATTCGCGATACCCAGTAGTCCGTGGCTCGACCGATGAAGTAATCGGATTTATCCATGTGCGCGATCTTCTGGACACAACACTCGTAAGCACAGGTGGCAAAATTCAAGAACTAGTTCGCAACGTCATGTTCTTGCCTGGCACCAAAGGAGTACTTCCAGCGTTGACAGAGATGCGTAATCAGCGTCAGCATCTTGCAATTGTTCTTGATGAATACGGTGGAACCGACGGTATTGTTACTTTGGAAGATCTTGTTGAGTGCCTCATTGGTGATATTCGTGATGAATATGATGGCGACGAGGAAGAGATCACCCTTGAAACACGCACAGGAGATTTTGAGGTCGACGGTCTAGTCTCGATCGAGGATCTCCTTGATGACTCAGGGATTGAAATTCCTGAAGGGCCATACGAGACTGCAAGTGGCTTTGTGATGCACTTTTTAGGGCGGATACCGGTTGTAGGCGATGTGGTGAAGGTCAATGGAATTCGTATCGCAGTGCTCACAATGGAAGGTAAGCGCGCAGGGCGGCTATTGATCTCGCGGAACTGAAATTTCGTGCGAGAATTGCACACATGAGTAAGAAAAGAGTTCTCTCGGGTATCCAACCCACCAGCGACTCTTTCCATCTCGGAAATTACCTGGGTGCTGTTAAGCAGTGGGTAGAGCTGCAAGATTCACACGATACTTTTTACTGCATCGTCGATCTTCACGCACTCACCGTTGAAACAGATCCAGCTCTTCTGCGCCAGCGCACACTCGCTTCGGCAGCTCAACTCTTAGCACTTGGAATTTCGCCAGAGAAATCAACGCTCTTTGTTCAATCTCAAGTTCCTCAACATAATCAACTTGGTTGGATCATGGAGTGTATGGCCGGTTTTGGTGAAGCAAGCCGCATGACACAATTTAAAGATAAGTCAGCAAAGGCCGGATCCGATTCGGCGCGAGTAGGTCTATTTACCTATCCAATGTTGCAGGCTGCAGATATTTTGCTCTACCAAGCGGATTTGGTTCCGGTCGGTGAAGATCAACGTCAACATATTGAACTCACTCGTGATTTAGCTGGACGTTTTAATGCACGCTACGGTGAAACTTTCCAGCTTCCGGAAGCCTATATTTTGAAGGCCGGTGCAAAGATAAACGATATTCAAGACCCTACGTCAAAGATGAGTAAGTCAGCCGGCTCTGCTGCAGGAGTTATCGAAATCATGGATACGCCAGAAGCCAATTTAAAGAAGATCAAGTCTGCGATCACAGATGCTGGTCGAGAAGTGAAATTTGATCAGGCTGAAAAGCCAGGGATTAGCAATCTGCTTACAATCCATAGCTCGTTAAGTGGCATCAGTATTGCCGATCTTGAGAAAGAGTTTGATGGCAAGGGTTACGGTGATTTCAAATCCAGTGTTGCCGAAGTAGTAGTTGAATACTTACGACCAATTCGCCAGCGAGCACTTGATCTCCTCTCGGATGAGAAACACTTGATCGATATTTTGCACTCCGGCAGTTCCAAGGCGCGTGAAGTGGCTGGAGCAACCCTAGATGCAACATATAAAGGGTTAGGCGTGGTCAGCTAATGAAGAGAATTGCCGCACTCTCTCTCATTTCAGCTCTGAGCGTTTCTGCTTTAGTTGCACCAGTTGCACAGGCATCCACTCCAGTCATTTGTCTGGCATATGACACCGGAGGCCCAGGAGATAGCTCGTTTAATGATGCTGCTCAAGCTGGGCTAAAAGTTGCTGCTAAAAACTTGCAATTTACACTTGAAACAACTGTGACATCAGGGGATGCAAAAGATCGCATCGATCGCCTCACAGCACTAGTCAAAAAAGATTGCACCATAGTCATCGCAGTGGGCACAGGATATGCAGCTACTTTGAAAGAGTTATCACAGCAATATCCTGAGACACAATTTGCAATCCTCAACGATGCAACCGTTGACGCTCTTAACGTGACATCAATTGTCTTTGCCGACATTCAAGGCGCTTATTTGGCGGGATTTGCTGCCGCACTTGCAAGCAAGACCGGCAAAGTAGCGATGGTGGGTTATGCCTCTCAAAAAGAACTTTTTGAGAAAGGCTTTACTCCAGGAGCAAAGGCGGCCAATAAATCTATTGCCACCACGATCAAATACATCTCGTCATCAGCTAGTACTGCGACAACTCAACTTCTGCGTGCTGGCCATGATGTTATCTATTTAACGACTACTGGTTCGGCAACTGAAGTTTTTGGCGCAATCGTTGCTGCAAATAGCGCAAATAGAAAGAAGAACCCATCCGGAATCATCACCGTTGAACCTGATCAGTTCCTTTCGGTGGATGCTGCAACTAAGAGATTTGTAATTGCAACCGTTGTGAAACGAGTCGACCTTGCACTCATCGACTTGCTCACAAAAACGCTTGACGGTAGTTCTCTTTATGACGAAGTGGATGCTGAGCTAGGAGTCTATGGACATCGTTATGGAATCTCAGATAAAAGCATTGAAATTACACTTCGCCTACCAGCACTCATTGCAAAGACAGCAAAAGTTAATTCAGCAAGTATTGCTGCCTCTAAATTAAATTAAGCGCCTAAGAAAGCTTTAAGCGGGGCTCGTAAGGAATTGAGTTCAACTTCAGCTGATCGCTGATTCGGAGAAATCACCTCGATGTAGCACTTTAGTTTTGCTTCCGTTCCCGATGGGCGAATAATGATGCGCACCCCACCTGATAGCCAGAGACGAAGGCCATCAGTAGGTGGCAGACCATCAGTTGGAGCAGCCAAATCATCTATGCTTTCAACCGCACGACCCGCGATTTCACGTGGGGGATTACTACGCAAGCCCGCCAACAACTTTGTAATAGCACCCATATCGGCAACTCTTATCGAGATCTGTTCGGTTGCATGGAATCCATGGCGTTGCCAGACCTCATCAAGTAAATCATTGAGATCTTTACCGACGACAGCTAGATCTGTTGCAATCTGGGCTAGGAAAATTGCGGCAGAGATTCCATCTTTATCGTTGACCGTCTCCGAGTCGACGGCATACCCAATCGCTTCTTCATAACCAAAGGCGAGATCTTCTATCTTTGCCAGCCATTTGAATCCAGTGAGAACTTCCTGGAAATCGATCCCATAGTAAGCGCTGATTTTTCGAAGAATAGAGGAGGAGACAATCGAATTTCCAAAAGTTCCTTGTGGTGATGTCCGCGCAATCCACTCACCAAAGATGACTCCAAGTTCATCACCGCGGAGCATTCGCCAATCTCCGGAGCGATCCTTAATTGCTGCGGCACAACGGTCTGCATCCGGATCATTTGCGATTACAAGATCGGCGTTATGTGCGCGAGCGGTGGCAAGCGCTAAATCAATTGCACCAGGTTCTTCCGGGTTGGGAAATGCAACGGTAGGAAAATCTGGATCGGGATCGGCTTGTTCTGAGACCAGAATGAGATCTGGAAATCCGGCCTTCATGAAGACTTGTGCAAGAGTCTGCGTCCCTACGCCATGCATCGCCGTATAAACAATTTTGAGAGTGCCGGGCTTACTACCAAGTGCTGATGTGCGTTGCACATACTCATTAATGAGAGTCTCATCGAGAACTGTCCACGAGTTGCCACGAGGTTGTGACTTTAGAGATGTAATCGAATCTATTTCAGTTGCAATAAAACCATCGGTCGGATTAATAATTTGTGAAGATGCATATGCGATGCCATCAGCATCTGGTCCGATATAGACCTTGTATCCATTGTCCTCTGGAGGGTTATGGCTGGCAGTAACCATGACTCCAACATCTGCTTTCAGTGCAGTAGTGGCATATGCGAGTACAGGAGTTGGTAGTGCTCGCGGAAGTAGAAATACCTCCATACCTGCACCACTAAATATCTCTGCACTTTCAATTGCGTAATCAGCCGAACCATGTCTGGCATCGCGACCAATAACAACGCGAGTCATTCCGCGAGCCCTCATGTAAGCGGCGATTCCGGCAGCGGTTCGTCCCACAACGGCGCGATTCATACAGGAAGGGCCAGGACCGTTTGGGCCACGTAGACCTGCCGTTCCAAACTGGAGAAAACCGCTGAAAAAAGTCCGCAGAGTTGTTTCATCTCCACTGTCTAGAAGTTTTTGTAAACGCGAAGCTGTTACAGGATCGGGATCATCTTCAATCCAAGCCTTTACCTCTGCAACTAACGCCTGATCCATATCTGTGATCTTATCTACGCTAGACGATCTGTGGAATAGTTTTTGCTAGCAGTTCACCCATAGAACTCGCTGCAGCTTTTCCAGCCGCGATCACTTCTTCGTGATTGAGTTTTTCTCCAGTGACACCAGCTGCTGCATTGGTCACAAGGGAAATGCCAAGAACTTCTGCGCCGAGGGCATGTGCTGCAATCGCTTCAGGAACGGTAGACATACCAACGAGATCTGCTCCGAGTGTGCGCATCATATGGATTTCTGCTGGTGTTTCATAAGTAGGACCACGCCAATGAACATAGACGCCTTCTTGCAGCGATGAATCAGCTGACTTCATAATCGCTCTAATGCGCTTGCTATAGAGATCGGTGAGATCTACAAATGTGGCACCAACAAGAGGTGACTGGGCTGTAAGTGAGATGTGATCACGTATCAAAACTGGTTGCCCTACGCGATAAGCGGTATTGATTCCACCACAGGCATTGGTCAAGATAATTGCTTTACAACCGGCTTTCACGGCGGTGCGTACCCCGTGGACAACTGGCTCCATACCTTTACCTTCATAGAGATGAGTACGTCCCAAGAAAACAAGAGCACGAATTGTGCGATCGCCATCTTTAATTTCATAAGATCGAACTTTTCCAGAGTGACCTTCTACAGCTGGGGCAAAAAAACCAGTAATTTCTTCGGCATTGCACTCATAACTTGGTGTGCCAAGAGCATCAACTGCGCCAACCCAACCAGATCCCATGACAAGTGCAACATCATGTGCTGCAACGCCGGTACGGGAAGCGATCTCCGATGCTGCAATGGCAGCAGCCTGAAGTGGGTTTGAATAAAGGATGTCAGTTGATGTCATGCATCAATAATGTCACAGAGAACAGTGGCGCTGGCAACTGTTTCACCGATTACGACCTTGAGGTTGGTCACGATGCCGCTCTTATGGGCGTTCAGTGGTTGCTCCATCTTCATCGCTTCGAGAACAATAATGAGATCTCCCACCTCAACCTGTGCGCCTTCCTGTACAGCAATCTTGACGACAGTTCCCTGCATTGGGCTGGCCAGCCCTGTACCTGTTGCGCCACCAATTGATGACTGTTTTGCTCGGTGGCGCTTAACTACGGGCGCAGGTGCATGAAGCTTTATCTCAAATCGTTTTCCATTTACCTCTGCAACAAGCAGTTCATTAGCAGCCTTAGTTTGGGTATCAGCATCCTCGAATTCAAATGCCGGGATTTCATTAACGAATTCATTCTCGATATAGCTTGTGTAGACCGAAAAGTCCTTCGTATATGCAGGATCTTCCACAATCGCGCGATGGAATGGCAGCGCAGTTGCAAGGCCTCCCACTTCAAACTCTGCAAGGGCTCTGCGAGCTCGTTCAATTGCTTGCACGCGTGTTGCTCCAGTAACAATTAACTTTGCTAGGAGTGAGTCGAAGTTTCCTCCGATGACATCACCCTGAGAAAAACCGGCATCGACTCGAACTCCCGGTCCAGTGGGAATTTTCCATGAAGTGATTCGGCCAGGAGCAGGAAGAAATGACCTGCCGGGATCTTCACCATTAATTCGAAATTCAAGGCTATGGCCACGAATAACTGGATCATCAAAGCCGAGTGCTTCACCCATCGCGATTCTAAATTGCTCGCGCACAAGGTCGATTCCTGTCACTTCTTCAGAGACGGGGTGTTCGACCTGTAAGCGCGTGTTCACTTCGAGGAAGGAGATAGTCCCATCGACACCTACGAGGAATTCACATGTACCTGCACCTACGTAGCCAGCTTCCTTCATGATTGCCTTACTGGAACGATATAACTCTTCATTCTGGGCATCTGTAAGAAATGGGGCTGGGGCTTCTTCGACTAATTTCTGATGGCGTCGTTGCAGTGAACAATCACGTGTACTAATCACAACAGCATGTCCGTGTGAATCTACAAGCACCTGTGTCTCAACATGTCGAGGCTTATCCAAATAACGTTCTACAAAACACTCACCGCGTCCAAATCCTGCAATGGCTTCACGTACTGCAGAAGCAAAGAGCTCCGGAATCTCTTCAAGGGTTCGAGCAACCTTAAGTCCACGCCCACCACCACCGAAGGCAGCCTTAATCGCAACGGGAAGCCCATATTCCTTTGCGAAGGCGGTAACTTCTTCATGGCCTGCGACTGGATCCTTAGTTCCTGCTACAAGAGGAGCACCAGCTTTGGCTGCAATACGTCGGGCTGAGACTTTGTCACCTAGTGCGCTGATAGCCGACGGAGGAGGACCAATCCAGATTAGTCCTGCATCAATAACTGTTTGCGCGAAATTCGCGTTTTCGGAGAGGAAACCATACCCAGGATGAATCGCATCTGCACCGGACTCTTTAGCCAGAGCAATAATTTTGGGAATATTTAAGTATGTATCTTTGGCAACTACTCCATTGAGCGAATATGCAAAGTCAGCTGAGCGCACATGTAGAGCATCACGATCTTCTTCAGAATAAATCGCAACGCTCTCGAGCCCGTGATCTTTGCAAGCACGGATGACTCGAATCGCGATTTCGCCACGATTTGCAATCAGAACGCGTTTCATGACATCTCCTTCACTTGTGGCCATGAATATCCGAGCTGCTTCATCGCGCTACGAAGAAATGGCATGGAGATTCCAACAACGTTGGTGTAATCGCCCTCGATTACTGGGATGAAGGGCGAGCCATGACCATCGAGTGTAAAGCCACCCGCGACGTGAAGAGGTTCACCGGATGCGATGTAATCCTCAATTTCTTCCGCACTCATTTCAGAGAAAGTCACCCTTGTTGTGACTCGATCAGCTATTTCAACGCCTTTTTCGGTGTCGATAATGCAGTGTCCAGTATGTAGAAGACCGCTGCGTCCGCTTATCGCTTGCGCTCTTTGGCGAGCAACTTCTGGAGTGCCTGGTTTGCCAAATGAAACTCCATTAACATCAAAAGTTGAATCACAACCGATAATAATTGCTGGATAGTTAATCATCTCTCTCACGGTATGAGCTTTAGAGATAGCGAGTGCGATCACCATATCCTCCGGCGACATTGCGTTAAAGAATTCGGTCTCTTCATCGACATTACTCACGATGATTTCAGGGGAGAGGCCGGCATCGACAAGCAATCGTTTTCGCGAAGTTGATTGTGAGGCGAGAACTATTTTCGGCACTAGTCAAACCTTCTTGCGCCATAGGTGATTTGATGAGGTAAAGGTTGGCGAAGCTGGGGGAGGCCAAAAATGCTTCTCTTGATAACTGGTTTGAGATCAACAACTTTACGTGATTCGAGAGCTGCCTCGAGCGCTAATAACTCTTCAGGAGTCGGGTTTCCTGATGTAATTGTAAATTTCATTAGAGCGGAATATTTCCATGCTTACGCGCGGGGAGAACGTCACGTTTAGTCTTTAAGGTACGAAAGGCCTTTGTGATGTATGCACGTGAATCTTCTGGCTCAATAACAGAATCGATCGTTCCACGCTCAGCTGCTGCATAGGGATTCGATAGCTTCTCTGTGTAATCGTTGACGAGTTCTTTACGAAGTGACTCTGGGTCCGATGCTTCAGCAATATCTTTTCGATAGAGAATGTTGACAGCACCCTGTGCCCCCATAACGGCAATCTCTGCCGATGGCCATGCAAAGTTGATATCACTTCCTAAATACTTTGAACCCATAACAATAAATGCTCCGCCATATGCCTTGCGGGTAATCAAAGTGACCAGTGGGACTGATGCTTCAGCATATGCGTAGAGCAACTTAGCTCCACGGCGAATGATTCCGTTCCATTCCTGCTCTGTACCAGGCATAAATCCAGGTACATCGACCAAAGTGAGAATTGGAATGTTAAAAGCATCGCAGAAACGTAAGAATCTCGCGGCTTTTTCACTTGAATTGATATCAAGCGTGCCTGCTAATTGTGAAGGTTGATTTGCAATGATTCCAACAGATTGTCCCTCGATTCTTGCGAAGCCAACAACGATATTTGGCGCATAGAGGGCGTGGACTTCTAAGAATTCACCTTCATCGACTAAAGATTCAATAAGAACCTTCATATCATATGGCTGGTTAGGTGAATCCGGAATTAATGTGTTGAGTGAAAGATCTTTTGCACTTTTTGCAAGCGTCTCTGTTGCAGGCAATACCGGAGAACCATCCATATTATTTGACGGTAGGTAAGATAAGAGAGCCTTCACATAATCAATTGCATCAGCTTCAGAATCTGCCAAGTAATGGGAGTTTCCAGATTTGGTGTTATGCGTAAATGCGCCGCCAAGCTCTTCCATATCAACATCTTCGCCGGTCACGGTCTTAATCACATCTGGTCCAGTGATGAACATATTTGACGTCTCTTTAACCATCACAGTGAAGTCTGTAAGGGCAGGGGAGTAGGCAGATCCACCGGCACAAGGCCCCAGGATCAAAGAGATTTGAGGGATTACGCCAGATGAACGCGTATTTAAACGGAAAATTTTTCCGTACCCATTAAGTGAGGCAACACCTTCTTGAATGCGTGCCCCACCTGAGTCATTGATTCCGATAAGTGGAATCCCGCTCTTAAGAGCAAATTCTGCGATCTTAACTATTTTCTCCGCGTGGACTTCACCGAGGCTTCCGCCAAAGACTGTGAAGTCTTGAGAGTAGAGAGCGATCGGACGGCCATCGACCGTTGCTGTTCCGATGACGACACCATCACCATACGGGCGAGATTTTTCCATTCCAAACTGGTTTGAACGATGACGTGCAAACTCATCAATTTCAGTAAAGGAATCTGGATCGACGAGCATTTCAATACGCTCACGGGCAGTGTGCTTGCCCTTGGCATGCTGCTTTTCAACGGCACGGGCCGAGCCGGCATGGATAGCTTCATCGATTTTTTCGCGGAGATCTTCAATTTTTCCCGCAGTAGTGTGCAGATCTGGGCTCATGTGTATACGGTACTAGGCATGGGTATAGATGCGCCAAGAGCGCCACTAGATCAGAGCCGAATCACCGCTGCCTTGTCGCGGTACTGGCGAGTAAGCGTGGTTGATCTCACGGCATCGACCCAAGATGATCTTGCAAATAAAATTACGGCAGGAGATGGCAAGAGTGGTGATGTCATCGTCGCAAATTACCAAAGCGCAGGACGTGGACGTTTGGATAGATCATTTCTTGCACCACCATCAACTGCACTTCTCTTTTCAATCTACCTGAACCCAGAACGTTCTCACGATGATTGGGGTTTCATTCCGTTGCTGGCTGGCTTTTCTATCGCTGATACATTAAGAAAAATAAGCGCTAACGTATCGATCAAGTGGCCAAATGATCTCCTGATTAATGAGAAGAAGGTGGGAGGAATTATCTCCACTGCAGTAGGGCAAGGTGTAATCATCGGGATTGGAATTAATGTTTCAACAACTACCTCCGAACTTCCTGTTGCGAATGCAACATCCCTAGCTCTGGCAGGTGTTAACAAACTCGATAGAAACTTCTTACTTCCACTCCTTCTCAACGCCTTCGAGAAGGATTTCACAGAGTGGGATCAAGGCAAAAGTTTTCTTGAGAAGTACTCCCTGCTATCTGGAACGCAAGGCAGAGAAGTCGTAATTGCCGGACCATCTGAAAGAACGATCCAATCTCGTGCACTCTCCTTCGATGAGCAGGGTCGACTCCACCTAGAAGACGGGCAGATCGTTACAGTCGGTGACGTGGTTCATCTACGATGAGCCAGTGAGAAATCCCTTCCCAGTCGTTGGAATTATCGGTGCCGGCCAATTGGCACGTATGACGGTAGCCCCGGCTATTGCGCTTGGAGTGTCGCTCAAACTCTTTGCACAAGATAAGAGCGATAGCGCTGCACAGATTTGCGATCATAAAGTCGGAGATTTTCGTGACCTCAATGAAGTTTTGAATTTTGCACGAGAGTGCGATGTCATAACCTTTGAGCACGAACTTGTTCCGCTCTCCGTCATTAAAGGTTTAGAAGCAGAAGGAATACGCGTCTATCCACCATCTTCAGCCTTTATTTATTCGCAGAACAAAGCCGAGATGCGTAAAGCACTGAGTGATCTACCTTCGCCTAAGTGGCAGGTGATCACCGATGAGGGAGAAGTTTCCGCATTCCCAGTAATTGCAAAGGCAATATCTGGTGGTTATGACGGGCGAGGTGTGTGGAAGATTGATAGCCGCGACTTACTCAAAGAAGTACTCGCGATCAATCCTCAACTTCTCATAGAAGAGCTTGTGGACTTTGACTTAGAAATCGCCGTCATGGTTGCACGTTCACCACATGGCCAAGCGAGCACCTGGGCACCTACCCAGACAATTCAAGAGAATGGAATTTGTACTCGTACTGTTACACCAGCGACCACGATTTCTTCGGAGGTATCCGAAAAAGCATCTGCACTAGCTTTAACGATTGCTGAACGAGTAGGTCTTGTCGGTATTATGGCAGTTGAGATGTTCGTTAAAGGCGATCACCTCTTCATTAATGAATTGGCTATGCGGCCACACAATTCCGGGCATTGGACGATTGAAGGATCAGTGACGAGTCAATTCGAACAACACCTGCGGGCGATATTGGATCTTCCCTTGGGTGATCCATCCATGAGCGCATCCTTTGCAGTAATGGGAAACATTCTGGGTGGCGATAAGAGTGACATGTATCGCCCATATCTCCACCTCATGGCCCGCAATCCAGAGCTCAAGGTTCACCAATATATGAAAGAAGTGCGCCCCGGTCGAAAGATTGGACATGTCAATGCAGTCGGCGAGGATCTTCTACACTTAGAGGAGTTAATTGTGCATGCCCGTGACTACATGAGTGGAGAGATCGATGAGTGATGTTGCAATCATCATGGGTTCAGATTCTGATTGGCCGGTAATGAGTGAGGCTGCCACAGTTTTAGATTCACTTGGAATTACATACTCCGCAGATGTTATTAGCGCCCATCGCATGCCAACCGAGATGGTTGCATTTGCTCAAGGCGCTGTAGCTGCAGGATTTAAGGTAATAATTGCCGGCGCAGGCGGAGCTGCGCACTTACCTGGAATGGTGGCTTCCCTTACGTCACTTCCTGTTATCGGCGTGCCTGTTCCACTGAAGAACTTAGATGGAATGGATTCGTTGCTTTCTATCGTTCAGATGCCACCAGGAATTCCAGTTGCAACAGTTGGAATCGGAAATGCAAAAAATGCTGCGCTACTTGCTGCCAGAATTTTAGGTATTGCAGATGCTTCGATTGCTGCAAAGGTGGAGCAAGGATTACAAGAGATCAATGCAGAGGCAAAGGCTAAAGGCGCTAACCTCACTACAAAGAAGAAGACCGGGTTCTAGATTTCTTTAATCTGAACGGCCAAGTGCATGCACACGCCAACCGGCTTTACGCCACTTGTCGCGATCGAGGGCGTTTCTTCCATCAATGAGAAATTTAGACTTAACAAGTTGTCCGATGACAGATGGATCTAGCTCGCGGTATTCCTTCCACTCAGTGAGGTGCAAGATGGCATCAGCATCCTTGACTGCGTCGGCAACACGTTCTGCATAATCTAGATTTGGAAAGCGCTTACGTGCGGGTTCGATTCCCTTTGGATCATGCACTACGACTGCAGCGCCAGCTGCTTGAAGTTGTGCTGCAATATCAAGAGCTGGGGAATCTCGTACATCATCGCTATCGGGCTTAAATGTCGCACCGAGTACAGCAATTTTATATTGGGTGAGGTCTTCAGATAGATCTGCACGTACTACATCAATCACACGTTGGCGCGCTCTTAAGTTAATTGCGTCGATTTCCCTTAAGAATTCAAGTGCTTGATCAGCGCCAAGTTCTTGAGCACGCGCCATAAATGCTCGGATGTCTTTAGGAAGACACCCTCCACCAAAACCAATGCCAGCCTGTAGGAAACGACTTCCGATGCGTGGGTCATATCCAATGGCTGTAGCAAGTACAGTCACATCGCCCCCCGCAGCCTCGCACACCTCTGCCATCGCATTGATAAATGAAATTTTTGTGGCAAGAAACGAGTTGGCGGCAACCTTCACAAGTTCTGCTGTTGGAAGATCAGCTCTGATCCAAGGTGTGCCAAGTGCAATCACTGGCTGATAGACCTCTTTAAGAATCTCTTCAGCACGATCATTAGCAACACCAACGACTAATCGATTGGGAGTCAAAGTATCTTCAACAGCAAAACCTTCACGTAGGAATTCTGGATTCCACGCAAGGTCGGCGTGTGGAGCATCCTTCGCTAATTGCTCACGCAACATTTGCGCGGTTCCCACGGGCACAGTTGACTTTCCAACAACGAGAGATCCATCTTTAAGGTGCGGTGCAATCGCTGCCACTGAAGATTTCACATATGTCAGGTCAGCGGCTAATCCATCTTTACTCTGAGGAGTTCCCACGCAGATAAAGTGAACATCAGCATCGGCTACGGCAGAAAAATCGGTCGTAAATGAGAGGCGGCCTGTTTTCATCTCTGATGCAAGGAGTGTGTCGAGTCCTGGTTCATAAAATGGAAGTTGACCACTCTGCAGCAAATCTACTTTGGCTTGGTCGGTATCAATTCCGACAACCTCAAAGCCAAGAGAGGACATACATGCTGCGTGGGTAGCCCCAAGATAGCCACAACCAATTACTGAGAGCTTGAGCGTCATGAGTGTGAGTCTAAGGCAAGAACTATTTAATCTCCCCGCATGGATTTTCATCCGCGGTGCGAGTCTTAAATTTATCGACGATTACTGGGGTCGGAGATGCTGAAGCACTTGCTGCAGGAGTTGGAGTGACTTCATCAACGAGAGGAAGATCATCTCTGACGCGAGTCCATAAATCCGCGCTCAGCACTTCATCCCAAATCACGACTGATAGCCCGTCATATCGACCATTTGGATTAGAGAGTGGAACAGTGAGGGTGCGCACATTTCCAGATGATAAGTTCTTCATCTGTTTTGCAAGTGTTAACAAATCATTCGGTGCGAGTCCTGCATCTAATTTAACGCTAGCTAGAGAAGCATTGATGAAATTCTTTAACTTAAATGGATTCAAGAGCGTTCCGCTACTTGTTGCCTTTCGCATCACCGCACTCATAAATTGTTGTTGCCTGGCCATTCGTCCAATATCACCGCGGCCATCAAAGTCACGTGTTCGCACATACTTGAGCGCCTCAATACCGTCGAGCGTGTGAACTCCTGCACTTAAGACTAAGTGGCTCTTTGGATCGTCAATATCTACCTTTGTGCAAACCTCAATGCCACCGAGTGCATCAACGATTCCTGCAAATCCGGCGAAACTTACCTCTACGTAATGATCAATCTTGATCGAAGTTGCAAGTTCGATAGTCTCAATAAGAAGGGGTGCGCCACCGTACGAGAAAGCAGAATTCAATTTTCCAAGGCGTGGAGAGACAATAGTTTTCTTATCGCTGCTGCTGATGTGTTCTGGAATTGTTACCAAGCTATCCCGCGGAAGAGAGATGATGTAGGCGCGATCTCGTGACTTACTTAAGTGGATGATCAGCATGGTGTCGGAGCGGCCGCCAGCAGCCGTTGCGGTTGAGCCCACGCGGAGTTCACGCATCTGCTTTTTAGTCAGACCCTCTCGAGTATCAGATCCAACAACAAGATAGTTCTCCGCTTTCGAAGTCTTCTCTGGTCGGTCATCAAGTGAATTAAAGACATCGATTCGGGCAATTGAGCTGCTTACCTGACCAAGCCCGAAGGAAGAGACTGAAGAAACGAGCACGATCGCAACGGAGAGTGAGGTAATTATCCGTATAGCTCGTGTTGATTTCACGGCGTAAGACTACTTGGACGATAGCGTAGAGGTGTTATGACATCGCCGAACTCCTCGTTACCTGCCTCACCAGGCATTAGTGTCATTTTGCCTGTGCTTAATGAGCAGGCACATTTAGCAGATTCAATACGAGCCATTCTTTCTCAGAGTTACCTGGGAAAGTTTGAGGTCATTTTGGCACTTGGCCCTTCCCGAGATTCCACCAATGAGATTGCGCGTTCACTTGCTGCAGAAGATTCGCGAGTGATTCTTGTTGAAAATCCTTCAGGACGAACTGCGGCTGGACTTAACATCGCCCTTAACGCATCAACTCAAGATGTTGTAGTACGCGTTGATGCTCACGCAGAGATCCCAACCAACTATCTCGAGTTAGTAATAGAAATTCTTAAAGAATCTGGCGCAGTCAATGTCGGTGGAGTCATGGGCGCGCAAGGCATTACATTTTTTGAAACTGCAGTTGCCGCCGCGATGTGTAGCCCATTTGGTGTTGGCGGATCAAGGTTTCATACCGGTGGCAAAGCTGGCTTTGTAGATACTGTCTATCTAGGAGCATTTATCCGACAAGCAGTAGTTGATGCAGGTGGATTTGATGAGCGATTTATTCGTGCCCAAGATTGGGAACTCAACTACAGACTTCGACAAAACGGTGGGAAAATTTACTTTGATCCCAGACTTCATGTGACATATCGCCCACGATCAAACTATCGCGCTTTGGCAAAACAGTATTTCGAATATGGAAGATGGCGTCGCGTAATTGCTCGTAAATACCCAGAAACAATTAACTACAGATATTTAGCGCCACCACTTGCGCTCATCGGTAGCGTGCTCTCACTTATTGTCGGCAGCATCTTTGATCCATCTCTCTATCTCCCGGTTGCTACCTACATCACATTTATTGCACTCACCCCACTCTTTATCTCAAAGAATCTGGCTCACTATCCAGCACTCGTCTTTATACTTCCAACAATGCACTTTTCGTGGGGACTTGGCTTCCTTACCTCGCCAAGAAAGCTACTTCCAGACTCTCTAAGGTAACCTTCACTCATATGAGTACTCCTGTGACTGTATATGAGCCATTTCGCGCTGGGTTGCCCCCAATGCGTCAATACCTGCGCTCGCTCTGGTCTCGCCGTCACTTTATTGCTGAGTTCTCACGCTCTGAATTACGTGAGCAAAACTACGGATCAGTCTTTGGTCAACTCTGGCTAGTTCTCAATCCACTGCTGCTCTCCGGTGTCTATTTTCTTTTGATCTACATCATCGGTGGAGCCAGTGATGCCAATAGATATGTACATCTGACATCTAGCCTCTTTTTCTTCTACCTAATTGCAAATAGTTTGACTGGGGGAGTCAAGTCGATTACTTCCGGACAGCGCTTGATCATGAATACCGCGTTCCCGCGCATCATGCTTCCTATTTCTGCCTCTGTTATTGCCATCTTTAAATTTATTCCCACGCTGATTGTCTTCTTCGCTATCCGCTCACTTGTCGGTGCGCCATTTTCTTGGCAGATGCTCTGGGCTCTACCAATCTTTCTTCTTGGTGTTTTCATGGGGCTGGGAATGGCAATCGCAATCTCATGTACCAATGTTTACTTCAGAGATATAGCAAGTTTGCTTCCCTATATCACTCGCAGTTTGATCTATCTTTCTCCGATACTTTATGAAGCGTCAGCACTATCTGAGGAGATGCGCACTCTCGAGATTGCAAACCCCATTTTCTATCTCCTGGATGCATGGTCTCAGGTAATGGTTTATGCAGAAGCTCCAAGCTCATCTTCAATCCTGATCAGCTTGGCTTGGGCAACAACTATTTTTGTCGTCGGAACTTACTTCTTCTTAACTAGGGAGCGTGATTTCGCTGTCCGTCTCTAGCTCGCATCCGCACCACAGCATTGCAGTCTCTGTGCAATCTGTTGGACTGACATACACAACTTCTGTTGATAAAAAGCCAACGCTTAAAGCACGAGTAAAACGTTTCGGCAGAGGTGGAAAGTTCTCTCGCACCGTCAATGCACTCAATGATGTAAGTATCGATGTGCATTACGGAACTGTGCTAGGAATAATCGGCTCAAACGGAGCTGGTAAATCCTCATTGATGCGCGTTATTTCCGGAATCATTCCACCATCACAAGGCCGCGTTGAAGTCTATGGTTCTGTCAGCACTTTACTTGCTCTGGGTGTTGGATTTAATGCATCCCTTACAGGTCGTGAGAATGTTTATCTTGGTGGCCTTGCTGCTGGAATGACGCGAGCAGAGATAGATAATCAATTCGAGGAAATTGCAGAATTTTCAGAACTGGGAGAGGCCATTGATTCACCGATGCGCACCTATTCCTCGGGAATGTATGCGCGCCTTGCATTTTCAGTAGCCGCAACAGTGAAGCCAGATATTTTGATTATCGATGAAGCTCTGAGTACAGGTGATGCACGCTTTAAAGAGAAGAGCCTGAACCGAATTAAAGAACTGAGGACCGAAGATCGTGCGCTTATTTTGGTGAGCCATGCCCTGGCTACGATTGAAGATATTTGCAATGAAGTCATCTGGCTAGATAAGGGAAAGATGATGGCTCGTGGAAATCCTGCAGAAGTAATCGCTGCATATCGCGAGTATATGCATGTACGAAAGAGCGCATCTTCTGATGAGGATGTCTAAGAATTTTCTTGCCCTTTTAATCGCTGCACTGATTTCAAGTGCGGCTCCAGCGCAAGCGATTGAAATTCCTCCGACATTTGAATTTACCGGTAGTGGTTACGGACATGGTGTTGGGATGAGCCAGATTGGAGCACGTTCACGCGCCTTAAATGGTGAAAGTGCGACTGCGATTCTCAATTACTACTATAAAGATGTGCTTGTCGCACCATTTGTTGATACTCATACAATCCGAGTCAACATTGCTCATCGTGTAAAGACGATTTCCTTCACAACTCATACCCCCGGGGCTCGCATCGATGCATTTGAAGGAGATATCGGAAATTCAACGCAATCTCTGCCTATTACTTCCTTTGCCACCAAAAAGAAGGCAACCTTTACAATCTCAACTCTGCCGAAAGGGAAGGCGCTCACCTTGCGATGGATGGGGGAAAATCCCATCATCACGATGACTCAGGGATCGGTCTCCACAAAGTACAAGTATGGATACATCACTATTAAAGCTGTAAAAGGTGCAATGGAAGTGACAAATACCATTGCTCTTCGTGATGAGTATCTTTGGGGAATTAGTGAAGTGCCATCTAGCTGGCCCGCTGCAATGTTGGAAGCGCAAGCTATTGCCTCGCGCAGTTATGCCCTCTCTAAGTTAAGTGTTATTCGACCAAGCTGTGATTGTCAGGTGTACTCGCACATCACAGATCAAAATTTTGTCGGATTTTCGAAGGAGAGTGAACCGAGGTTTGGTCATCTTTGGAAGGACGCTGTTTCTCGGACCATCATCGACACTTCGACAAGCCTTGTTGTACTCAGCAATGGAAAGCCTGCGCAAACCTATTTCTTCTCATCATCAGGGGGTGCAACGCAGACAACTCGCGATGCATGGGGAGAAGCAACCGCTTTCACCCAATCTGTGCCAGATAGCGCAAGCGTAGATGTCAAACTTAATCCCCGATTTGCTTCGTGGAAGGCATCTTCAACTCAGGAACTTGTTGCAAAAGCATTTCTCTTACCAAATGTAGTTTCACTTGAGATTCTCTCGCGCAATGAAGCCGGTGCAGTGACTTATATTGCAGCAACTTCATCAGATGGAGTTACTAAGAAACTACGTGGAGATACCTTTAGAAGTAGGGCGAAGTTGCCTTCGCCGTGGTTCTCGTTAGTTAGCGTGAAGAACTGAGTTAAGTCCGCCCCACGAACCTTCGCGGACGACAACTTCTAGGCAACCATCGAGTGAGTTCCTTCTAAATAGAAGGTTTGAAGCGCCACTGAGAGTTCCAGCTTTAACAATTTCTCCATCTGGAAGACGAACCTTGGCAGCTGCGGTGATGTATGTACCTGCTTCGATGACACAGTTATCTCCGAGAGAGATTCCAAGCCCAGAGTTAGCTCCGAGTAAACACTTCTTCCCGATGGAAATAACTTCCTTTCCACCACCACTTAAAGTTCCCATGATCGATGCGCCGCCGCCAACATCGCTGCCATCACCAACTACAACACCTGAAGAAATTCGACCTTCAACCATTGATGTTCCGAGCGTTCCTGCATTGAAATTCACAAAACCTTCATGCATTACTGTGGTTCCTGAAGCGAGGTGAGCACCTAGACGAACCCGATCTGCATCAGCAATACGTACACCAGATGGAATCACGTAATCAACCATCCGTGGGAACTTATCTACGCTAAAAATAGTTACATGGCCATCACGTATCCGCAACTGCGCACGGACTTCTTCAAAGCCTTCAACTGCGCATGGACCTGCAGAAGTCCAGACAACATTAGAGAGCAAACCAAATATTCCATCGAGGGAGAGGCCGTGAGGTTTGACGAATCTATGTGAGAGAAGATGAAGTCGCAGATATGCATCCACTGCATCTTGTGGCGGCTGGGTAATATCTATTTCGCGCGAAACAACTTCACGCCTCACGTTTCGTAGATCATCTGTGCTGACTGCATCAAGGAGAGATTGCGCAGGCTTTGCTGCGAGCGCACCTAAACCCGGAGATGGAAACCAAACATCGAGAACTGTGGAGCCCGAAATTGTGGCAATACCGTGGCCGTGGGCGAGCGTTGATTGAGACGACATAGGCACACAATATCGCTTATCCTTAAGTTCATGGCTAGCAATCCAAAGAACACACTCGCAATACGCGTGCAGTGTGATGCACCGATAGAAAAAGTCTGGGCAAGGATCGCCGATTGGGAGAGTCAGGGTGAATGGATGGTTGCGACCCGAGTGTGGGTCACATCTGAAATTTCTGAAGGAGTCGGAACTTCTATCGCGGCATTTACTGGCCCTGCCCATCGCATCTATCCGTCTTTTTCATTTTTCGGACTTCTCGACACAATGACTGTAACTGCATGGGAACCACCGTATCGATGCGATGTGATCCACACAGGAAAAGTTTTAAAGGGCACCGGAACATTCCAACTGGAATCGACTGGCCCGAAGTCAACCACTTTTTATTGGAGCGAAACTATCGACATTCACCGCGTGCTCTTTATTTTGGGTGCGCCGTTTATTTGGCTTGGAGTTCGTATCTCTCTCGCGCGTTTTGCTCGCCAATTCAAGAATTGATCGCCGATGTATGGCTAGAAGACATCCAGGTGATATCCAGAGCAGGTAACCTCGTCCTATGGCAGCGCCGAAAACCTTGGCCGAAGTGCTCGAAGCACTTCCGGAGGAGGAGCGCATCATCTTGACCTTGTCCTATCTTCGAGGCATGAGTCCCGGCCAGATTGCAACCCTGCTTCATGTGCCTGAAAAGTCAGTAGAGGCGGTTATTACCTCAGGTAAGGCGCGTTTGACTGCGCAGTTAGGCTTGTAGGCCTCTTTGGATTTCATGTATCGGCCCATAGTGCGAGATACTTACTCCCTTACTTTCTAAGCACTTCGCGGAAAGCCCACGCTTTAAAAGGAGTCTCATCATGGCAGCTATGAAACCTCGCACTGGTGACGGACCAATGGAAGTAACAAAAGAGGCACGATCCCTTGTCATGCGTATTCCTCTTGAGGGTGGAGGCCGCCTTGTTGTTGAACTTAACCCTACAGAGGCAAATAACCTCAGCGCTGCTCTTGAAGCAGCTGTTGCTCTCATCAAGAAGTAATATTTTACGCGGATAGAGCCACAGGTTCCAATGGTTATTAGCGCGCTTAATCCTGATTTAGATTCTGTCAGCACTGCAGATGTCATCGTAATTAGTTACATCATGCTTACCACTCAAGATAATGGCGATACCGAGATAATTTTTAACGCCCAGCCAGCCCTAGTCAAGAAGATCGAAAAACTCTTTGCCATTGAATTGCGCGATGAGCTCTCCTTCTTCACCCCAAGTGGAAAAGCTGGTGAGCTTAACGAAATTCCAGTGAGCGCTGTAGATAGTCCTGTAGAAAAAATCATTCTCTTGGGCGTTGGCGATCAATCCCTTGCCTCATTCCGAATAGCTGGCGCGGCTCTTGGTCGTAAAGTGCGCGGAGCAGGGAAAAATTTTGCGACTATCGCTCCAACAAAGCGAGATGAAATTATCGCCTTTGCTACCTCGGCAACTTTAGGTGAGTACACCTGGAATCAGAAAACTACCCCTAAGACATCGGCGTCAGAGATCGAAATTGTTACAGCAGATGCCGAACCTGTTGAGTATGCAGGTGTTATCTCCGCTGCGGTCTGTCGCGCTCGCGATCTCATTCATACACCTGCCAATATAAAGACCCCATTGTGGATGGCTAACCAGGCGCGAGCGATTGCATCCGAATACGGTCTCCAGATCAATGTTCTTAGTGGTTCGGCCTTGAAGGAATTCGGTGGACTGCGGGCAGTAGGAAATTCTTCTCCAAATCCCGGTCCACGATTTATTCACCTGACCTACATACCTAAAGGTGGCAAGAAAAACGCACGAGTTCCACATGTTGTTCTTGTTGGAAAGGGAATCACCTTCGACACTGGTGGAATCTCACTTAAACGTCCATATGACACCATGATGGCGATGAAGAGCGATATGGCAGGAGCCGCTGCCGCTCTTGCAACAATCAGCACGCTTCCTCAAATAGGCGCACAAGTAAAGGTGAGCGTCTTGATGATGTGTGCTGAGAATGCACTCTCTGGTACATCTCAGCGTCCCAGTGATGTGATTAAACATTACGGTGGAAAGACTGTTGAAGTGATTAATACCGATGCCGAAGGACGTTTGGTTCTTGCTGATGGTTTAGCTTTTGCAGATATCAATCTTGATCCAGATTATGTAGTCGATATTGCAACTCTCACTGGGGCTGCAACACTTGGACTTGGACGCCAATACGCTGCGATGTATACAAGAAATTCTCAGCTCGCTCGAACAATTTCTGAAATTGGCGAACGCACGGGAGACCGTGTTTGGCATATGCCGCTTATTGATGATTACACAGATGGATTAGAGAGCGATATTGCTGATCTCAACCACACAGCAGATAAAGGTCACTACGGCGCTGGTTCAGTGACAGCTGCGCTCTTTCTTGAACAATTTGTAGGCGATCGCCAATGGGTGCACCTTGATATCGCAGGTACCGCCCGTAGCGAGAGCGATTCTGGAGAAAACCCTAAAGGCGGAACCGGATTCGGCGTGCGTTTACTCGTGGAGTGGCTAACATCCCTCTCATGATCAACCAGATTGACCCACACTCCTACGCTGAGAGCTTTATTAGCGAGAGCGTTGATAAAACGCAAGCTAGATCTCGTGGAAGTGAAGTAGGCGCAATCGACGTCACGCCTGGCGTTGGTTCTTATCTCAGACATCTTGCACACATTCTCGATGCTCAATCAGTAGTAGAAATTGGAACTGGCTCTGGTGTTGGAGCGCTTTGGGTCCTTGAAGGAATGTTGCCAAGTGGAACTCTGACGTCAATTGATGGCGAACAAGAACATTCTGCAATCGCAAAAATTGCACTTCAAGATGCGCAGATTGCGCAATCACGTTTTCGGCTGATTACAAATCCTGCGATAGAAGTAATGACCAAGCTTGCCGATCGTGCCTACGATTTAGTGATATTTAGAGACAACGCAGAGGATTTACACGATGCGATAGTTGAAGCTCACCGAATTCTGCGAAGCGGTGGCGTCTTTGTCATCGATAACTTCTTCGGTGGCGCAAAGGTCAATGATCCAGCGATGCGCGATCCAAAGACCATTGCTCTCCGTGATGCTGGGAAATTGCTCAAAGGCGAGACTGAAAAGTGGGTGACTTCACTGATTCCTCTAGGTGATGGCTTGTTACTTGCCACGAAGTTGTAGAAAGATAGAGACATGAGCGAACCTATGGGAACTGGTCCTTGGTGGGTGCCATCTTCATCGCACGGTAAGGCAAAGTTTGTAACTCGTTCAAATGCCTTATTGATGGCAGGTATTGCTGGTTTGGTTGGAGCTGTCTTTGGTGCAAGTTCCTCAGGCTCGCTCTTCGGACACGAGATCAAATTATCTTCAGTAAGTTCCTCCATTGAACGACCACCGGGATCTGTTGCAGATATTGCCCAGCGCGTACTTCCATCTGTTGTTTCAATATCGGCAGAGAGTTCAGCAGGGGGCGGCACGGGTACGGGGTTTGTTATCGACAGTGCGGGTTATATTCTGACAAATAACCATGTGATTGCCGATGCTGCCGACGGTAGAGGCACGATTGAAGTTCAACTTAACGACGGAACTACTCTGGATGCAACAATTGTTGGACGAGACTCCTCTTATGATCTTGCAGTATTAAAAGTAAATCAGACAGGACTTACCGCTCTAACCTTTGGAGATAGTGATCAGGTTGCAGTTGGAGATTCTGTCATCGCAATCGGTTCACCCCTCGGGCTATCCGGAACGGTTACATTAGGAATCGTCAGCGCCAAAGATCGCGCTGTGACGGCAGGAGAATCTGCCGGAGATAGTTCATTTATCAATGCGATTCAGACCGATGCAGCAATCAATCCAGGAAATTCTGGAGGACCACTTGTTAACTCAGCTGGTGCCGTAATCGGCGTTAACTCCGCAATTGCCACCTTAGGTTCTTCTTCTCTCTCTTCACAATCAGGATCGATTGGACTCGGATTTGCGATTCCCATTAACCAGGCGCGCAAGACTGCAGAGCAGCTTATTAAGAATGGAAAAGCTACTTATCCAGTTGTAGGAGTTTCAGTTGACATGCAATATGCAGGCGATGGAGCAAGAATTGCCGATACTTCAAATGCAATTCTTCCAGGTGGCCCTGCCGCAAAGGCAGGACTTCGCGCAGGAGATTTGATCGTTAAATTCGATGGTCGATCTATTACAACTCCCGAAGAACTCATTGTTGCGATTCGATCTAAGAATGTGGGAGATAAGGTCGAAATTGAGTACATTCGATCTGGTAAGACTCTGACAACATCCCTCACGCTGACAGCAGGTAAGTAATGTTTGATTTCGGTTTTGGAGAGGTAATCGGGTTAGTTGTTCTTGCTCTCATCCTCGTTGGACCTGAACGTATGCCACGTGTGGCAGGAGATCTTGCAAAAATGATCAGGAAGGTGCGTTCGTTGACTAATTCAGCAACCGCTGAAATTCGCGAGAACCTAGGACCCGGATTTGAAGACCTCAAGCCAGCAGATCTCAATCCGAAGACTTTTATCAAACGACAAGTTGCTTCCGTTCTTGAAGATGAAGATGAGAAAGATAACGAAAGAAAAAACAGCGAGTCTGCTTTCAAACCGCAAATCGATCCAGATCTCCTATGACAATTATTGAGAGTATCAACGCAGCTCTTGCAACTGTGCAAGACCCAGAGCTGCACCACGCCCTTCCAGACCTTGGAATGGTTGAAAGTGTCAGTGAGTCATCTGGCATTGTGGATCTTACAATCTTGCTCACAATTTCAGGCTGCCCAATGAAAGATCGCCTAACAAATGACATTACTGCTGCAGTCGGAGCTGTCGATGGCGTTAAAGAAGTTCGCATTAATTTTGAAGTCATGACAGAAGAAGGACGGAACAAGGTAAAGCTTTTAGTCAGAGGCGGACGTGAGAAATTTATCCCCTTTGCTCAGCCCGATTCTTTGACTCGAGTCATTGGAGTTGCATCAGGAAAAGGTGGCGTGGGTAAGTCATCGGTTACAGCCAACCTTGCTGTTGCTGCTGCAATGAAAGGTTTACGCGTTGGAATTCTCGATGCTGACGTGTATGGCCATTCGATTCCGCGCTTAATGGGACTCCTTGGTGTCAGACCAACGGCTATTGATCAGATGTTTATTCCACCTGAAAGTTACGGTGTGAAGACCGTTTCGATGGAGATGTTTAAGCCAGAACGAACAGATGCTGTTGCTTTTCGTGGACCTCTTCTTCATAAGGTTCTCGAGCAACTTCTTTCAGATGCGTACTGGGGCGATTTAGATCTCTTACTTCTTGATCTTCCGCCGGGAACTGGTGACTTGGCTATTTCACTCGGCCAGCTCATTCCAACTTCGGAGATTTTGGTTGTCACAACACCACAAGTTGCTGCTGCAGAAGTGGCAGAGCGTGCAGGACGTATTGCTCACCAAATGCACCAAAGAGTTATCGGTGTTATTGAAAATATGTCAGCATTTATCTGTCCATCATGTGGAGAATCAACGGCGCTCTTTGGTGAAGGTGGAGGCGAAGAAACTTCCGCTCGACTTTCAACTCTTGTCGGAGCGGACGTGCCACTTCTTGGAAAGATTCCTTTTGCTCCAGAGTTGCGAACAGGTGGAGATTCAGGTGCTCCGATTGTTCAAGCGTTGCCTGATAGCCCAACCGCACAGGCGATTATGGCCATTGCTAACAAATTGGTGATTAGAGATAAATCACTACTTGGTGTCAGGCTCGGAATTTCTTCGTAACTCTTCGACAATCTCCTGCGCGAAATCTTCCAACTGATCTTTGAGGAAGTCGCGCGTTGCAACATCTCCTAGTGCAATTCGCAGACTCGCAAGTTCTCGCGTGAGATATTCAGTATCGGCCATGTTGCGATCATTACGGGCGCGGTCTTCGGCTAGCGCAATTCGATCACGATCCGTCTGTCGATTCTGAGCCAGAAGAATCAGGGGGGCCGCATACGATGCTTGGAGAGAAAGTATCAGCGTGAGAAAGATAAATGGGAATTCATCGAAGCGTATTTTAGCTGGAGCTAGCGTGTTCCATAGAACCCATGAGAGTACAAAGACGCTCATATAGACCAAGAAGCGAGCAGTTCCTAGAAAGCGTGCAAACTTTTCAGAGAGACGACCGAAAGCCTCAGCATCAATATTTGGACGAAG
>Ga0222712_10001777_pt1 | contig 25945 bp, 30 predicted proteins | sample C33_657DmetaG_FD_165043 | JGI IMG/M metagenome (GOLD analysis project Ga0222712, IMG submission 165043) | Estuarine water microbial communities from San Francisco Bay, California, United States - C33_657D | ecosystem: Environmental > Aquatic > Marine > Unclassified | place: USA: California... | reverse complement strand
TCTTTTTAAACATAGATTACGCTTTTTCAACCAAGAATAAAGGTTGATCAAATTCTACAGGACTTGCATTATCAACTAAGATTTTAACGATCTTTCCAGAGATCTCTGAATCGATTTCGTTAAACAATTTCATCGCTTCGATCACACAAACCGTTTTTCCTGGAGCGATTTCCGTTCCTACTTCTACGAAGTTATCTTTATCTGGACCTGGAGCACGGTAGAATGTACCGATCATAGGGGACTTAACTGTATATAAGTTATCTGCTACGGGTGCCGGTGCTGCTGGAGCCGCTGGCGCTGCTGCTGCCGGAGCTGCCGCTACTGGAGCCGCTGCTGGTGCTGCAGAAACCACACTTACTACCGGTGCTGCTTCTCCGTGTTTCTTAACAGAAACTTTTAAACCTTCTGTTTCGATGCTAACCTCCGCTAATGGAGATTTCGCGATATAATCGAGTAATCGTTGAATTTCTTTAGTATCCATTCTTTTTGTTAATTAAACGCTACAAAGGTAGCTAATTATTTTACACGCTCAGCGTATGAATAGGTTCTTGTATCTACTTTAATTACTTCATCTTGTTCGATGAAAATAGGTACGGTGATCGTAGCTCCTGTTTCCACCGTCGCTGGCTTTTTAGGAGAGTTAGCCGTATCGCCACGAACACCTGGTTCTGTGTAGGTTACCTTTAATTCTACGAAAGGAGGCAATTCACAAGATAAAGCAGCATCGTTTTCGGTGTTGATCAAAATCTCTACTTCTTGTCCTTCTTTCATCAAATCTGCCATCACACATAAATTCTCATTTAATAGAATTTGCTCGAACGACTCTTGGTCCATAAAGTTAAAACCAAACTCATCTTTGAAGATGAACTGGAATTTTCTGCGTTCTACACGTACTGGATAGATCGCTACGCCAGAGTTGAACGTGTTATCGATTACTTTCCCAGAGGTCAAAGAACGTAATTTAGTCCGAACGAAAGCCGGGCCTTTTCCTGGTTTTACGTGAAGAAATTCAATGATCGAGTATAAATCGTCATTGTATTTAATCACCATCCCATTTTTAATGTCTGCTGTAGTTGCCATTTCTAATTATTTAGGGTCGTATGCCCATTTAACGTAAGCTGATCCCCAAGTAAAACCTCCACCGAAGGCTGCTAAGATCAGATTATCTCCTTTTTTTAGTTTGTTTTCATAATCCCAAAGACAAAGCGGAATCGTCGCCGCCGTCGTATTTCCATATTTCTGGATGTTCAACATCACTTTGTCATCGCTCACACCCATACGGTTTGCTGTCGCATCGATGATACGCTTGTTCGCTTGGTGTGGAACTAAGTATTTAATATCGTCACCCGTTAAGTGATTGCGTTCCATGATTTCTGCCGAAACATCTGCCATACGCGTCACCGCAAATTTAAATACTGATTGACCTTCTTGGCGAATATAATGCCACTTTGCCTCTACGGATTCTACCGTAGGAGGGTAGGCGCTACCGCCTCCTTTTTGCATTAAGGACTCACATCCTTCTCCATCTGATTTCAAGATAAAGTCTTGAACACCTAATCCTTCAAAGTTAGGTTCTAACATCACTGCTGCCGCTCCATCCCCAAAAAGAATGCACGTCGTACGATCCGTATAATCTACAATCGAAGACATTTTGTCCGCACCCACTACCACGATTTTCTTGTAACGACCTGATTCGATGAAGGCAGTACCTGCACCTAAGGCGTTCAAGAAACCAGAACATGCCGCTGCTAAGTCAAAGGAAGCCGTTTCACGGATACCTACTGCCTTGCAGATCAAGTTCGAAGCGGAAGGGAAAAAGTAATCAGGAGTTACCGTCGCACAGATCAGCATGTCTACTTCTTCTGGCTTGGTATTCGTTTTCTTCAAGAGATCCTCCACCGCTTTCGCCCCCATAAAAGACGTTCCCAGGCCTTCGCCTTTCAAAATACGTCTTTCTTTGATGCCGGTGCGAGAAGTGATCCACTCGTCGTTTGTATCAATGATTTTTTCTAATTCTTGATTCGTCAGCACATAATCCGGTACATATCCTGCGACTCCGGTGATGGCTGCACTTATTTTTTGGCTCATATTAATTATTGGTTCTCGATGGCGGCCTTAATCTTTCCGCAAACATCTGATTCTACAACGGATCTGCATAATTTGATCATGTTTTTGATTGCCAAAGGACTAGACGCCCCGTGTGCAATAATCACATTTCCATTTATACCGATGATCGGGCTACCGCCGTATTTTTCGTAATTCGTATTCTCGACAAAGTCATTCGTGATGCCTTGGTCCTTCATGATTTTGTAAAGGGATTCCCCCATTTTCAAAATAATGTTTCCCGTAAATCCATCCGTCACGATCACGTCTGCTTTATTTTTAAAGAAGTCTTTTCCCTCTAAATTTCCAATGAAATTAATTTTCTTATTCTCTTTTAAAAGGGCGTGAGTCGCTAGTGAAAGGATGTTTCCTTTTTGCTCTTCCTCGCCTATGTTCATTAAACCCACACGTGGCGCTTTCTTGCCAGTCGTAGCTTCAAAATAAACAGATCCTAAGACTGCAAATTGATCTAGCATCTCCGGCTTGCAATCCGCATTCGCGCCAATATCCAGCATTAAAGCATAAGTGCCGTCCTCTTGTGGAACGAAACCTGCAATTGCTGGGCGAGAAATTCCTTCGATGGTTTTGACAGAAAATAAGGAACCGACCATCATAGCGCCGGTATTTCCTGCTGAAGCAAAGACGTCTGCTTTACCTTCTTTTAAAAGATGAAACCCAACTCCGATGCTGGAATTGGGTTTTTGAGATAGTGCCTTGGTCGGATGTTCACCCATTTCAATTACTTGATCCGCAGGAATGATGGCAATTTGCTTGCCTGCATACCCGTGTTTCGCTAATAATTGCTCGATGGTGTCCTGTGGACCTACGGCTAATATAGTGTCGTCGTTTGAAAGACTAGATAACGCTAAAAGTATTCCTTCAATTACAGCTTCTGGGGCATAATCCCCGCCCATCACATCAACGGCTATTTTCATTTAATTATGTTTAATTACTAAAGCTTTTGGCAAAAATAGCATTAAATTTAGTCAAAAAATAGCATTTTAACGGGATTTTTTCAGTTTTGCTGAAAAAATAGAGTAAAGCTGCAGTCTACCAGGGAATTACTTAACCGTGAATCCTTCTACGATCATTTTTCCTTTGTAGAACAAGTTACCTTCATGTACGTGAGCACGGTGATAAAGGTGAGTTTCGCCTGTTTGTGGATCAACTCCTAAATGTCTTGGAGTTCCGAAATCATGCGCTCTTCTTGTATCACGACGAGTAGTAGAGATTTTTCTTTTAGGATGTGCCATTGTATTGTTATTTATTAATTATTGTCTGTTAATTTTTTTAATGCTGCCCATCTCGGATCCATCTCTGGCTCCTGATCGGCTTTATTTTCGTCTTCTGGGTCTGTTGTATAAATCAACTCGCCATCTACATGCTCTTCTAAAGGTTTCACAAACCTAGGGTGCAACTTCTTCATGGGCACCTGCAAGGCAATGAAATCAAATAAATCTTGCGATAAATCTAATTTAGGCGACTTCCTGTCAAACAGGAATAAATTGTCTCCCATATCTTCATTGTGATCCGAATATTTGTAAATAATCTTCTCGTCAATGTGGATGGGGAATTCAAACTCCTCATTTGATCGATCGCAAATTAATTTCAAATGGCCGTCTATGATTAGTCTTACCTGAATCATGGTAGCCGATTTATCTAACGTCGCTTTTGCGTTAAATTCGCCCTTCTGGACCCATTCCTGCTCGAAAGCAGCGAAAAATTCGTCGTTCCCGGTGAAGGAATACGGGTATACTTTATCTTCTAAAGAAAGTATCTGTATCTGGTATGCTTCTAGGACGCTCATTTTCACTCTTGGGTAAAAAAGAATGCGAAATTACGAAAATATTCGAAAACAGCAATAGTAGCGCTGAACAAATTCGTAATTTCGAGGCATGAAGCATTGGAGTCCGGCTGTAAAAGCATTTTTGGGGATCTTTATTTTTTACGAAGTAGTAGGCTGGATTTTTATCAGCGCCTACCAGCGTCTCGAACAGCTTCAGTTCATCAATGGGAATAACTCCCCACTAGCAGACCTGGCCTTTCAAGCGCTGACGGCCACAGCTGAAGTAGTTCTGCCTCTTTTACTCTTACTCTATCTAATCCGGTTTCAGAAAGCCTACGCCTTGCCTTATGTGTATTCGTATGCCTTGTCTACTGGTTTGATTCAGGGATTAAAGCATTTGGTGTTTACTGACTCTCTGCGACCATTAGCTTTTTTTGCCAGTTCCGGTGTAAAATGGCACATCATTCCAGGACTTTTAATTAGCGAATTTAATTCGATGCCATCAGGACATACCGGGGCGGCCTTTTTTATGTTCTTTTGGGTGGCGGTGCTGTTGCGTCGCTGGTTCTGGGGGCTTTTCGCCGGTTTGCTAGCCGTGGGTGTAGCCTATTCCAGAGTCTATTTATTTCAACATTTTCCGGTGGATACCCTCGTGGGGGCGGCTATCGGAGCAGGTTCTTCTGCCTTATTTTATTCGATCCACTATGCTAAAAGCAGTTCAAAGTAAACCTTACCTTTTCTGGGCGCTCGTAGGAGCGGCGGTCTATATTCCTTTTTTGGGGTCGACGCATTTATTCGATTGGGATGAGGTAAATTTTGCGGAATCGGCGAGGGAGATGATCGTGACAGGGGATTTTTTAAGTGTCCAAATCAACTTTCAACCCTTCTGGGAAAAGCCACCTTTGTTCCTTTGGTTGCAGGCGTTGAGTTTTATGGCATTTGATTCGTTCTCAGGTCAATCAGACATTTCGATGGAATTTGCCGCGCGTTTTCCCAATGCGATCATTGGGATTGCCACGCTTTGGTCGCTGTATGCGATAGGGAAGAAGACTTGGGGTGTGAATTTTGGGAACCTATGGGCCTTTTCTTATTTGGTCGCTATTACTCCACACGTGTATGCGAGTTCCGGGATTATCGATCCGCTTTTCAATTTATTGATATTTTTAGGTGTCTATTTCTTTTCGGAGTTCTTTCAGGATTCGACTCGTTTCAGAAATGTTGTTTTTGCTGGGATTTCGATTGGTTTAGCCTTGTTGACCAAAGGTCCCGCGGCTTTGCTTCTTTGGGCTTTAACCCTTTTGTTCGTGGGAATTTTATACCGTTCACGTGTGAACGGCCGTCTGTTTACTGGCGCCATGATAGCGGGTTTGATTTCCGTGTTTTTCTTTGTGGCTTGGTATGGTTTGATTGCCTATAAATTCGGTTGGCAGATCATTGAAGACTTTTTTGCCTATCAAGTACGTTTGATGACGACGGGGGATGCCGGACATGGACAACCCTTTTATTACCACTTTGTGGTCCTGTTGATCGGATGTTTTCCGGTGTCGATTTGGGCGGGAGCACGTTTGTTTCGCTGGAAGCGGGAGGAATTGGATTTTTCGAACTGGATGAAAGTTTTGTTTTGGGTGGTTTTGATTCTGTTCAGTATCGTGAAGACGAAAATTGTACATTATTCGTCCATGTGCTGGATACCGTTGACCTATTTCTCGGCGGTGGTTTTGCAAGAATGGCAGGCAGGAGGATTTCGCTTTAATTGGAAATACAACACGGCGATAGGCTTTGTGGGATTATTATTAGCGACGGTGTTATCGGCGGTTCCATTGATAGGCCAAAACGCGGACCTCATCGCTCCCTACCTACAAGACGTATTCGTGCAAGGTAATTTGCAAGCGCCGGTATATTGGGCGGGTTGGGAGTTTTTGATTGGTGCAGCGTTTGCTGCTGTCGTGATTTATTACCTGTTTACAAAGAAGTTACATACCTTAATGGCAGCGTCATTGGTGACGATTATGGCCTACATGGCCGTTGTCGTGCCTAAAATTGAAGGATATACGCAGGCGACAGTGATTGATTTTTATATCGCCAAATTGGGACAAAAAGTCTATATCGAGCCCGTCGGATTCAAGTCTTACGCGCACCTTTTGTATTTTCAAAAGCCCGCAGGAAGTCCCGCGGGCGATGAATTATTGGCGGCGAAAAAGCTGGATAGACCGGCTTATTTCATCCTGAAAGCAGATGCAGAAGATAAGTTTAAATACCATCCGAACTTGATCTTCCTAAAAGAAGAGAATGGATTTCTCTTCTACAAGCATCGCTAATTAAACTCCTGGGAAGAAGAATGCGCCTTCGATGGCTGCATTCTCGTCAGAATCTGATCCGTGAATGGCGTTAGCCTCCAGAGATTTGGCAAATTGCTTACGAATAGTTCCTTCTGCAGCTTCAGCCGGATTCGTGGAACCGATGAAGGTACGAAAATCAGCTACTGCGTTTTCTTTCTCCAAAATCATCGGAATAATCTCGCTCTTCGACATATAGTCGCAAAGGCTTTGATAAAAAGGACGCTCGCTATGAACAGCATAAAATTGACCCGCTTGCTCTGGGCTCATTTTTAATTTCGTGATGGCTACAATTTTGTAACCAGCTTTTTCGATTTGTTGAATGATGGGACCTGTGTGACCGTCTGCGACCGCATCCGGCTTAATCATGGTAAAAGTTCTATTTGTTGACATTGGCATAATTTTGAACAAATTTATCTCTAACTTTGCGTTTGCCCAAATTTATTTCCGGCACACCCATTTTATGACCTCCATTTCTGAGTTAAAAGCCCAACTTATTCCAGGCACAAAAGCTGTGATCACCGCCCATTACAATCCGGATTCGGATGCGATTGGTTCGACGCTTGCTTTCCAGGGATATTTGGCAAAAAAAGGGATTCACGCAACGGTGGCGGTACCCTCTTCGGTATCAGCTAACTTGAAATGGATGCCCGGTGCTGCCGATATTTTAGCCTACGACGACTTACTCCACAAGGTGCAAATCGATGCGCTGGTGGAGGAAGCTGATTTTATTTTTTGCTTAGATTTTTCGGGTATTCAAAGGCTGCACAACATGGCGCCTTTAGTACGCAAGTCGCGGGCTAAGAAAGTGGTGATTGATCATCATTTGGATCCAGAAGACTTTGGTGATTATTATTACCACCGAACGATTGCGGCGTCTACCTGTGAATTAATCTATGATTTGATTCTGGAGTGGGGTGATGAAAATCTGCTAGATCCTGCGATTGGATCGTGCCTGTATTCGGGCATTATGACGGATACCGGCTCTTTTCGCCATCCGAACACCACAGCTCACGTGCACACTGTTGTCGCTGCTTTGATTGAATTAGGGGTGAATACGAATGAGGTACATCGCAAGGTATTCGACTCGTCTAGTATCGATCGTTTGAAGTTTATTGGTCATGTTTTAGGCCAAAGAATGGACTACCTACCGGAGTTTCACCTCGCATTCATGTGGATTACGGCGGAGGATTTAACAAAATTTAATTCTCAAGCAGGTGACACAGAGGGCATCGTAAATTATGGTTTGCAAATTACCGGTTGTGTGTGGTCTATCTTGATGATTGAGCGTCCAGACGGCGTAAAGCTCTCTTTTAGATCTATCGAACCTTTTGCGGTGAATGAATTTGCTTCGAAATACTTTGAAGGCGGCGGTCATAAAAATGCCTCCGGCGGACGTTTTTCAGGGGGAAGTTTAGAAGAGGCGAAGAAAAAACTAATGGAAGTGTTACCTTTGTATCTTTCTGAAATAAATCGAGTTAAAAATTTATAAAATCAAAATCATGCGTAAACAACTAGCAGTAATTTTAGTAGCGGCAATGGCACTAGCTTCGTGTAACAATGTCGAAGTAGTAGACGGAGTTAAAATCCAAAAGCACGAACATGATGATAGCGCCGCTAAATTAAAAGAGGGTGATATCATTACGTTTGATTTAGTGATCAAAAACGATGCCGATTCTACTATCAAAGATTCCCGTAAAGAAGGAAAGCCATTACAAGATTTAGTTCCTCCAGCTGCACCAGCAGGAGCATTCAAAGGTTCTTTTGAGAACGGTTTACGTTTATTATCCGTAGGAGATAGCGCAACCATCTTCGTACCTGTAGATAGCTTATTCAAAGATGCTAACCAGCCAGTTCCTCCATTCTTGAAGCGTGGTACAGATGTTCGTTTCATCGTTAAAATCAAGAAATCTCAATCTCGTGCAGAATTCGAAAAAGAGATGACGAAATTATCTGCTGAGCAAACAGGCAAAGACGCTAAATTAATTGAGGCGTATGTAGCTAACTCAGGCAAGCAATTCACTAAGACTTCAACAGGACTTTATGCCTCCATTACAAATCCAGGCGCGGGCGAAGGTCCTCAAATGGGTGAGTCATGGGTAGTTAACTACATCGGTACGTTCTTGGATGGAAAAGAATTTGACAAAGGTGCAGGTGTTGCGATGCCTCCAGTAGGTCAATTAGTTCCAGGCTTCAACGAAGCATTAATGTTATTGAAAAAAGGAGGTAAAGGTACTTTTGTGATCCCATCAGCGTTAGGCTATGGTGCGCAAGGTGCAGCTCCGCGTATCCCTGCAAATGCTATTTTAGTATTTGAATTAGAAGTATTGTCTAAGAAATAATTGAATGAAAGTTTTCGGATTCCTATTTATTGCCTTTTTTACGTTTTCATGTCTTTCTGATATTGCATTGGAAGATGATGTGAAGGCGAAAGAAAATAAAACACAAATTCTAGCCTATTTTGCTGGTCAAAATCAAAGTCCATCGGCATTACCTGATGGAGGCTACTATTTTGTGACTAAATCGAATCCATCAGGGGAATTAGCGTCTAAGGGCGATTCGCTGTATGTACATTATGAGTTCTCTAACCTGATGACAGGGAAGGTACTTGATAGTACTAATCGGGCGACTAATTCTCCTTATTTTTTAAAGTACGGTGGCGGAAATCCTGTATTTGTCAGTTTGTTTACGGCCTTGCGTGAAGGTGAGCAAGCGACTTTGGTCATCCCGGGTACAGCCCAGGCATTTCCAGATTTGCCAGCTTACACGCCCATGAAGGTGAAAATCAAGTCTTATGTGGTTCGTACACAAGATGATTTGATTCGAGAATTCATCACGCGTAATGGCTACACTATAACGGAAACGCAGACAGATGGACTTCGTTATATTCGTTTGAAAGCCGGAACGGGTGATATCCCTGCTCAAGGCAAGGTGGTTAAAATTAAATATACAGGACGCTTCTTAAGTTCTAAAGCCTTCGATGGCAATATGGCTCGTACGGATAGTTTGAGCGTAACCATCGGTGGAACGCAAACCGTTCCTGGTTTCCAAATGGGTATTGAGAAAATGCGTTTAGGAGAGAAAGCCGTTATTGTTTTCCCTTCAGCACTGGGTTATGGGGTAAATGGTAATAGTAGTATCCCAGGTTATACCCCATTAAGTTTCGAAATTTACGTTGCTAAAATTGAATAAGTATGTTTAAGTATGTTGTTTTATTTTTCGCTTTGGCGATCGGTATAACGAGTTGTTCTGTGGAGAATCCCGTAGAGCAAGAGGTTGCAAAGAATAATACAGATATTCAAAACTATTTAAAACAGCGTAACCTAACCTACCAAAGTACGTCAGATGGAATGTATTATTCCATCGTTTCTGCTGGTGCTACCGCAGTTCCAGCGCCGGCTGATTTAGTAACGCTTCACTACAAATTATCCCTATTAGATGGGACTTTTGTGGATTCTACGTCTAAAGTAGCGAACCAGTCTAAATCCATTATTTACGGTGTATCTCAAAGTTTATTTACACGACCTGTTTCCCTGATGAAAGTGGGAGATAAAGGTACTTTTTTACTACCTTCTTCTTTAGCTTTTGGCGCAAATACGTTTGGAAACGTTCCGGCTTATGCCGTGATCAAAGCAGAGGTAGAAGTGGTTTCCATTAAGAACCAAGCGGATCAAATTGCATCTATGCAAACCACTTATGGATTTACAACACCAGAGAAAACAACCTCAGGTTTAGTTTTTCAAAAAACGGCAGAAAATCCAACAGGTACAGCGGTTGTGTTAGGTCAAATAGTCAAGGTAAATTATGTGGGACGTTTAGGCTATGGGTATATCCAAACGGATGCCTCAAACAAAGTGATTTACGATTCTAAATTTGGTTCAGGAACGCTAACTTTTACCGCCGGGGCTGGCCAATTAATCGCAGGATTTGAGGAAACTGTTCTGAAAATGAAAGTGGGAGAAAAGGCGAAAGCCATTTTACCTTACGGCATTGCCTATGGTACTGCAGGGAATTCAACTATACCAGGTTATTCTCCTTTGTATTTTGAGATTGAAGTAGTTTCTGCTCAGTAATGCTCCCTATTCTTTATCTAGCGACCCAAAACAAGCACAAAGTAGAAGAACTCAGTGCCTTGTTGCAAGATCATTTTAACGTCCTTGATTTAAGCACTTTAGCTCTTACAGAAGAGATTCCTGAAACGGGATCTACCTTAACTGAGAACTCCTTACAAAAAGCCCGTTATATCGCAGAGAAATTCCATGTCTCTTGTTTAGCAGATGATTCAGGACTCGAAGTGGAAGTTCTAAATGGAGCTCCAGGTGTTTATTCTGCCCGTTATGCAGGAGAACCTAAAGATGACCAAGAGAATCTTCAATTGCTACTACGTAATTTAGCTGGGATTACAAATCGCCACGCGCGCTTTGTCACTGTTTTGACTTATTATTCAGATGGTTCTTACCATTCTTTCGAAGGGGAGATAAAAGGGACAATCGTGGAGGCGCCAAGGGGTACGCAAGGCTTTGGTTATGATCCTGTTTTTCAGCCTAAAGGAGAGCAAAGGACTTTCGCTGAAATGACTTTAGAGGAGAAGAATAAAATCGCCCATAGGGCGCGTGCTTTGGAGAAATTCAAAAACTTCTTAGACGAAACACAGAAATGTGCCGACGTATAGTGGATTATTCATTTCCCTTGTTATTTTTGTAGCGTTTGCAATTAAAAACCCCTCCATGAAATTAAAATTCAGCGTTTTGCTGGCTTTTTTCTTACACTTTACGGTTTTTCAGTCTAGTGGTCAATTTGTGATCAAAGGGCGAGTGACTGATGCTAAGAATGGAGATCCAATTCCCTTTGCATCAGTAGGGCTTGTCGGCGTAAGTCAAGGTGCTACGACGAACTTTCAAGGGGAGTTTACGTTAAATTCAAAATATTCAGCGGATAGTCTTTTTGCCTCCTTTGTAGGCTATAAAAAACGTTTGAAGAAAATAACGCGTGGTTCCAAATTACAGGAAGTCGACTTTCAGTTAGAACCTACCGGCCGCGAAATGGCAGAGGTCATTGTGTATTCAGGCGAAAATCCGGCTTTCAAAATCTTACGTGGTGTAATTCGCAACCGAGAGAAGAACGATCGTTCTAAGCTTTCTGCCTACGAGTATGACTCTTATGCAAAGATGGAGCTCGATGTGGATAATATCTCAGAGAAGTTCAAGGAAAAAAAGGTGATGAAAGATATCGCTCAGGCAATCAAGAAGTTTGAGAAGATCGCCGGAGAGGATGGGAAACTTGTTATACCTACCTATATCTCGGAGTCCGTGGGTAAGTTTTACTATTTAGAAAGCCCACAACGTAAGAAGGAAACCATCACAAAAACGAACATTAAAGGAGTAGGAGTGAAGGATGGGTCCTTGATTTCGCAGTTAGTGGGCGGTAATTTGGTGGCGAATTATAATTTCTACCAAAACTATGTCGGCTTTTTTGGCAAGGATTTTGCGAGCCCGATCGGTGATAATTGGAAGGGGAATTATAGTTATTTCTTAGGGGATACGGTCAATGTGGATGGACATGTTTGCTATCAAATGGATTTTGATCCCAAGAATCCAATGGACTTAGTATTTAGGGGCCAAATGTGGATTGATACCACCTCTTTTGCCTTAGTACAAATCGATGCGGCTGTTGATAAAGGGGCTAATTTGAACTTTATCGATAAGATTAAAATCTCTCAGGAATTAGAACAAACCAGTTCTGGCGCTTGGCTCCCAGCTAGAACCCGATTTCTGATTGATTTAGAAGAAATTACGAAAGGTAGCGCGGGGATGTTATTGAAGATGTACATCTCGAATAAAGATTTTGTGGTGAATAAACCGCACGAAGTAGGCTTCTATGATTTAACAACGGAAGTGGCAGAGGATGCGATGCAGCCTAATCCCGAGTTTTGGAAATATGCTCGACACGAACCTTTAAGTACCCAAGATATCATGGCTTCAGCCTTGATTGATTCGGTTCAGAATCTGCCTATTGTTCGAACATATGTAGAAATTGCAGAAATTATTTTGAGTGGATATAAAAAGTTCAATGACATAGAAGTAGGTCCTTATGTATCCAGTTTTGCAGTCAATAAAATTGAAGGGGCTAGATTTCGTTTGGGTTTTAGAACGAATGCAAACTTTGATAAACATTGGATTTTGCGTGGAAATGTGGGTTTTGGGACGAAAGATTTAGTGCCTAAGTATGCTGCAGAAGTGAATTACCTCTTCTCTAAAAAGAAATGGACCGTGGCAGGTTTACGGCATTCGTATGATATTGAACGCGTAGGTTTAACGCCTGAACTCATCGGAGATAATAAATTGTTTTATGCTTTCACTCGCTGGGGAGCCTTTTCAGGAGCCTTCTTTAGACGCGAATCCGAAGCATTTTTCTCGTCAGAAATACAAAAAGGATTAACGGTCACGACCTCTTTGAATACGCGTTCATTTGATCCATTATTCCGTTTTCAATTCCGACTAAATCCAGAGTTAGGACGTGCGTCTGCGGTTCAGGATTATTACCAAGAAACATTCGCTACGGTAGAGTTGCGTTTTGCCAAAAACGAGACCTTCATCATGAATGGTAACGAGCGAATTACGTTAGCTACGAAACGTATTCCTGTGATCACGCTTAAATACCAACATGGATTTAAGGGCTTTTTAGGCGGTGATTTTACCTACGACCGCGTTACGTTGAAGGCGTACCAAACCTTCCGCTTAGGAACTGTAGGCCGTTCAGATTACACCTTTACAGCAGGTTATACGCCTTCAAATTTACCGGCGCCGTTGTTGTTTCCTCACTTAGGAAATGAGACGTTCTTCTTTGTTCGTTCAGCCTATTCTACGATGAATTACTTTGAATTCGTGAGTGACCAATATGCTTCGATTCAATACAATCACAATTTTGATGGTTTGTTATTTAACCGCATCCCATTGATTAAGAAATTAAAGTGGCGTTTCATTGCTTCGGGTAATATTTTGATGGGTAGTCAGCGATCTGCAAATCGAGAAATAATGAAAGATGTGAATAGTCCGTTACGGTCTAAATTTTTAGATCAATACTCCTTCGATTCCTTAGATCCGAACAAGCCATTTGCCGAAGTCGGTTATGGTATTGACAATATTTTCAAGATTTTACGCGTGCAAGCCTTCCATCGATTGACCTATTTAGATCATGGTAATCCACAGCGATTTAGGTTGATGGCCTCTGTTAATTTCTCATTTTAGAACATTACAAAGACGAAAGTTTAAACATTTCAAGAATGTTTTTGATGTATTTGATTTCATAAACTCGTCGCCCTATATTTACAAGGTTACAACCAATCAATTATGCTTTTCATACTCGTGGGCCTATCTTTACTAAGCTACCTGTTGGGATCTATCCCGACAGCGATTTGGTATGGCGATCGTTACCATGGTATCGATATTCGCCAGCATGGAAGCGGTAACGCTGGGGCTACCAACACGTTTCGCGTATTAGGAAAAAAAGCGGGCTCCATTGTTTTATTTGTGGATGCTTTAAAGGGCTTTGCAGCAGCGAGTTTAGCGACTGTCTTGTATACGTTTGGATTGGTGGATTGGGAATCGTGCGTTAGCTTGAAGATACTATTTGGTTTCTTGGCCATTATTGGTCATTTATTACCTGTTTTCTGTGATTTTAAAGGAGGAAAAGGAGTGGCAACTACATTAGGGATGGTCATCGCTCTTCATCCTCAGGCCGCATTAGTTAGTAGTTTAGTCTTTCTACTCGTTTTTGCGATTTCACATTATGTTTCTTTAGGTTCGATGGTAACCTCTTTAGTCTTTCCTTTATTGCTTCAATTTGGGGTGTTTGGGAAAGAATTACCCATTTTGATTTATTTCGGATTTATCATTTCCTTTTTAGTGATTTTTACGCACCGTAAAAATATCGGTCGAATCATTTCAGGAACCGAAAATCGGATGTATCTTATTCCTCGAAAAGGACGTTTATAGCCTTTCTATCTTCATTTATTATGCAATCAACACACGAATTTATTGCCGCTCACAAGGATCGGTTTTTAGCGGAGCTTTTGGACTTATTACGTATTCCTTCGATTTCGGCGGATCCAGCTTATGCAGGTGATGTTCGCAAGGCGGCGGAATGGGTTGCTAACAATTTGCGCGCAGCTGGAGCAGACCACGTTCGATTAGAAGAAACACCAGGCTACCCAATTGTGTACGGAGAGAAAATGGTGGATCCGTCTGCGCCTACTGTTCTAGTCTATGGTCATTATGATGTGCAGCCAGCAGATCCGTTAGACCTTTGGGATAATCCTCCTTTTGAACCGGTCATTAAAGAGGAGGTCATTTACGCACGCGGTGCTTGTGATGATAAAGGGCAGGTTTTTATGCATTTAAAAGCATTTGAAGCGATGCTAGCCTCCGGTAATTTGACTTGTAATGTGAAATTCATGATCGAGGGAGAGGAAGAAGTGGGCTCTGATAATTTAGGCAATTTTGTTGCGGCGAATAAAGAGCTGCTGAAAGCGGATGTCATTTTGATCTCTGATACCGCTATTATTGCGAATGATATTCCGTCTATCGACGTGGGATTACGTGGATTGAGTTATATGGAAGTGGAAGTGCAGGGCCCTAACCGCGACTTGCACTCCGGTGTGTATGGCGGTGCAGTGGCGAATCCGATTAATATTTTATGCCAAATGATTTCCTCGATGCACGATGAATTCAATCATATCACTATCCCTGGATTCTATGATGGAGTAATGGAAGTGAGTGCAGCGGATAGAGCAGCGATGGCACAGACACCTTTTGATTTAGAAGCTTACCAAAAAGATTTAGGCATCGACACCGTATATGGGGAGAAAGGATTCACGACAATTGAACGTGCATCCATTCGCCCAACGCTAGATGTCAACGGAATTTGGGGAGGATATACAGGAGAGGGAGCAAAGACGGTATTGCCTTCAAAGGCGTATGCTAAAATCTCGATGCGCCTGGTGCCTAATCAATCTTCGGCTGAAATTACGCGTCTATTTACGGAACACTTTAAAGCGATTGCGCCTAAAGGAGTGAAGGTAAAAGTGACTGCCCACCACGGTGGAGAGGGTTATTTGATGCCTACTGACAGCATTGCTTTCCAAGCAGCCTCAGAGGCAATGACGACCACTTTTGGGAAAGAACCCGTGCCTACAAGAGGTGGCGGTAGTATTCCAATTGTAGCCTTGTTCGAGAAAGAATTAGGGATTAAGTCGATTTTGATGGGTTTTGGCCTAGATTCTGATGCGATTCATTCTCCTAATGAGCATTATGGTCTATTTAATTTTTACAAAGGGATAGAAACGATTCCTCATTTCTTTAAAAACTTCGCGTCATTATCGAAATAATATGTCTGAAAATTTAAGTGCTTTAGCAACAGAATCTAGCTCTACGTATGATAACCTAGAGCAACAGACGGTAGATACCATCTTGCGTCAAATTAATGCAGAGGATAAAACGGTTCCTGTGGCCGTCGAAAAAGTTATTCCAGCGATCGAAGTTTTAGTGCACGAAATCGTGAAGCGAATGAAGCAAGGTGGTCGCCTATTTTATATTGGTGCCGGAACTTCAGGTCGATTAGGTGTTGTCGATGCCTCTGAATGCCCACCTACTTATGGCGTACCACACGACTGGGTTATCGGATTAATCGCAGGTGGCGATTCAGCTATTCGCAAGGCAGTAGAGAATGCGGAAGATGATGAGAAACAGGCTTGGCTGGATATGGAAGCTTACGATATCGACGAACTAGATACGGTGGTAGGTATCGCCGCTTCGGGTAGAACGCCTTACGTAATCGGTGGTTTGCGCGATGCAAATGCACGCGGAATTCTAACAGGTTGCATTGTTTGCAACGCTGGGAGTGCAGTGGCTGCTGAAGCCCAATACCCTATCGAAGTGGTAGTGGGTCCTGAATACGTCACTGGAAGTACTCGAATGAAATCAGGGACAGCCCAAAAACTTGTTTTGAACATGTTATCGACCGCCGTTATGATCCAATTAGGTCGCGTGAGAGGGAACAAAATGGTGGATATGCAGTTAAGTAATCACAAGTTAGTCCTACGTGCCATTCGCATGGTTCGCGAGGCAACTGGGGTAAGCGATGAGGTGGCAGCGGAACTATTAGAAAAACATGGCAGCGTACGAAATGCAGTAGATGCAATTCAAGCAAAATAAATTGGGATAATAACGCTTTAATCCCTTAATTTGTAACATAATTAATCAAATACCTCGTATGAAAAACATATCTAAACTTATTTTAACGTTCGTGTTCGGAACGATGGCTTTTGGCTTTCAAGCAAAAGCAGAAGATTTTCCAGCAGATATCAAGCCTTTGATGACTAAATATACTTGCTTTGCTTGTCACAAACCTGATACGCGTTTAGTGGGTCCGGCTTACAAAGATGTAGCTAAGAAGAAATATTCAGTGGATAAAATTGTTGCTTTAATCGCAAAGCCACAGCCATCTAACTGGCCAGGTTACCCTCCAATGGCGCCTATGACTAACGTGCCTAAAGAAGATGCAGTGAAATTAGCGAAGTATATCAACTCGTTGAAATAATTGATCTAACAGCATAAAAAAAGCCCTCAATCTAATTGAGGGCTTTTTTGTTTTATAAAGCTTTAAGCATCCAGATGTCACATCCATCGTGACCACTATTTCCCAAAGGATGATCTAATGGTTGGAATCCCACTTTTTCATAGATGGAAACCGCTTTTTTTAATTCAGGCATCGATTCTAAGTAGACATGCGTATAGCCGTTTTCTTTTGCCCAGCTCATGGATTTCTCCATCAATTGTTTCCCTAAACCGGTTTCTCTTGCTTCTTTCGCCACATAGAGTTTAACTAGTTCGCAGGTTCCTTGGGGTAAATTTTCCGTGGGAAAGATTCCACAACCGCCTACAACTTTTTCGTCTATAGTGGCTACATAATAATACGAGCCGGGAGTGTGGAACAATTCAAATAGGGCATCCGTCGTGGGATCAAAATAAACGGTTCCCGGTTTATTCGCCCCAAATTCCGCCAATGCTGTACGAATTACCTTCGCCAGTGCTTCATTGTCTCTGGATTCAATGGGCCGAATTTCCATATAGGTTATTTTGCGGCTTTCTTCGCAGCTGGCTTTTTCTCTGCTTTTTCAGCTGTTGCCTTTTCAGCCTTAGGAACCTTCTCTGCTTTTGCAGCGGCTGGGAATAATTCAGACGCGTTAGCTACTAAAATTAAGTACCAGCTCAAGATTTTTTTGATGTCTGATGCGAATACGCGGTCTGTATCGTAGTTAGGAACTACAGTGGCTAAGGTGCTAAATAATTCAGCGTCACTTGCTTTTTTTGCTTCGATAGGTAAAACGCCATTGAATTTAGCGTGAATTTGTAAGAACAAATCAGCTAATGGTAAAGTGCTATCTTGGTGATCATCTAAATACAACGAGATGTCTTTTAACACGGAAATACGTGTTTGGCCACCTACGACTGATTTTTGTTTTGCAGCGTCCAAAGTCTCTACAATCACACCTGTGCGCGTAGGTTTTAACACTTTGTACAATCCACTTTTTCCCGAGATATGGGCAACTTCATTCAATAAATCCATGTTTTTTCGCTTGTTATGGGGGCAAAATTAGTACTATTTCCCTATTCTGTAAGGGGATGTTTGAATTAATTCATCGATAGACTTCAAAATGTCTTCGCGACCTACGTGTTTTTCAGCCGAGGTGATGAACAAAGGAGGTAATTCATCCCACATTTCTAGAAGGAAGTTTTTATATACCTCAACACTTTCATTTACCTGCTTTTGGGATAACTTATCCGCTTTTGTAAATACAATATAAAAGGGAATTTCATCCTCTACCATCCGGCTCATGAATTCAATATCCACCGCCTGCGGCTTCAAACGGATGTCCACTAACACAAACAAACAGGTCAAATTCTCTCGGTGGATTAAATAATCAAAGATCATTTTCTCGAATTCCTTGCGTTTTTCCTTGCTGACTTTGGCAAAACCATAACCTGGTAAATCCACTAAATACCACTTCTCGTCAATAATGAAGTGATTAATTAATTGCGTTTTTCCAGGTGTCTGTGAAGTTTTCGCTAAGCCTTTATGAAAGGTCAACGAATTAATCAGAGACGATTTTCCCACATTCGAACGCCCAATAAAGGCAAATTCAGGAAATCTTGCTGGAGGGCAATTCTTAAAGTCGGTGTTACTGGTAACGAATTTAGCGTTAATCTGAGCCATAGGGCGGGTGTTAATGAAGGACAAAGGTAAGGAAATAAGTCGACTAGTGAATTTTTCCCTATCTTTGCAGCTCGAAATAGCTTATGGAAAAACTACAAAACGATCTACTTCTTCGTGCTGCGCAGGGTTTACCTGTGGAGCGAATCCCGGTTTGGGTGATGCGTCAGGCGGGGAGAATTTTACCTGAATATAGAGCAGTGCGCGCGAAAGCGGGTTCATTTATTGGTCTAGCCACCCATCCAGAAATGGCTGCGGAGGTGACAATTCAGCCGGTGACACGTTTTGGAGTGGATGCGGCGATTATCTTTTCGGATATTTTAGTGGTGCCGGAGGCGATGGGTTTGCCCTATGTGATGGAGGAGCAGAAGGGTCCAGTTTTTCCGGAGGTGATTCGGTCGAAAGCGGATTTGGCGAAGATTCGGGACGCAAATCCGGAACAGGATTTGAAGTATGTATTAGATGCGATTAAGATCGTGAAGAAGGAGTTGGCTGGCAAGGTACCTTTGATTGGTTTTGCCGGTGCGCCGTTCACGATTTTCTGTTATATGGTGGAGGGAAAAGGGTCTAAGACTTTTTCTCAGGCCAAAAAGATGTTATATGCTGAGCCAGAACTAGCGCACGCTTTGTTGCAAAAGATTACGGATTCGACGATTTCATATTTAAAAGCGCAGGTGGCGGCTGGGGCTAATTTAGTCCAAATCTTTGATTCATGGGCGGGGATTTTGTCGCCAGCGCAATATTCAGTCTTTTCGACACCTTATCTAAAGCAAATTTGTGAGGCGGTGACGGAGGTTCCGGTGACGCTTTTTGCCAAAGGGGCATTCTTCGCTCGAGAGGAGATGGCGGCACTAAATTGTGCGACGATTGGTTTGGACTGGAATATGGACATTGCTGAATCACGTCGATTAGTGGGTCCTAACAAAACATTGCAAGGGAATTTAGATCCATGTGCTTTGTATGGTGACTTCAAGACGGTGGAAGCGGAAACCAAGAAGATGATTGATCAATTTGGGACGCAGCGTTACATTGCGAACTTGGGTCATGGGGTTTATCCCGACATTGATCCAGATAAGGTTCAGTGTTTTGTGGATACGATTCAGAATTATCAAGCATAAAAAAAAGCCTCGCGATGATCGAGGCTTTTTTTATGAAAATTTGAAAATCTTATTTCGCCGAATAGTTCGGCGCTTCTTTCGAGATGCTCACATCGTGTGGGTGACTTTCTTTCACACCGGCTGAAGTGATTTTCACGAACTTCGCTTGTTGCATGGCTTCGATAGAAGAAGCTCCACAATATCCCATTCCGGCTTTTAATCCGCCTACCATTTGGTATAGAATTTCTGTCACTGAACCTTTGAAAGGTACGCGACCTACGATTCCTTCTGGAACTAATTTCTTGATATCGTCTTCTGCGTCTTGGAAATAGCGGTCTTTCGATCCATCTTCCATAGCCTCTAAAGAGCCCATTCCACGGTAGGATTTGAATTTACGTCCTTCCAAAATGATCATCTCACCTGGTGCTTCGTCCGTTCCTGCTAAAAGAGAACCGATCATGACGGTGCTAGCGCCTCCTGCGATGGCTTTGGCCACATCCCCTGAATAACGGATACCTCCGTCAGCAATGACTGGGACATCGTATTTTTGTAAAGCTTTGGCAGCTTCATACACCGCCGTCAATTGTGGCATACCCACACCCGCGATGATACGCGTCGTGCAAATACTTCCTGGGCCTACACCCACCTTCACGGCATCCGCTCCGGCTTCCGCTAACGCAACGGCCGCTTCACCTGTCGCAATGTTACCTACGATAACATCCAACGTAGGGAATGCTTTCTTCACTGATTTCAAGGCATCGATTACCCCTTTCGAGTGACCGTGCGCGGTATCAATACTGATAACGTCGACGCCCACTTGCACTAAAGCTTGCACGCGGTCTAATAAATCGGGCGTTACACCTACCGCTGCACCTACGCGAAGACGGCCTAGGGGATCTTTCGATGCCAACGGGTGTGACTTACGCTTCAAAATATCTTTATAGGTAATCAAACCAATCAATTTGCCATTTTTGTCAATGATTGGTAGTTTTTCGATTTTGTATTCTTGCAAAATGCTTTCGGCCTCTTCCATGCTGATTCCTTCTTTGGCCGTAATCAAATTGTCCTTCGTCATGATCTCTCTCACGGGACGAGCAGTTTGTTTTTGGAAGCGTAAATCACGGTTCGTCAAAATCCCTACTAATTTTCCGTCGTTATCGATCACTGGAATGCCGCCAATCTTGAATTCCTTCATGATGCGTTGTGCATCGCCTAAAGTTGAGTTGTCTTTCAAGGTCACTGGATCGATGATCATCCCTGATTCAGAACGCTTTACCTTGCGAACTTGTGCCGCTTGCTGTGCAATCGTCATGTTCTTGTGGATGATTCCAATGCCGCCTTCTTGTGCTAAAGCGATCGCTAAATCGGCTTCCGTAACGGTGTCCATCGCAGCGGAAACAATGGGAATATTCAACCAAATGTTGCGCGTAAGGCGAGAGGAAGTACTTACTTCACGGGGTAAAACCTCGGAATAAGCAGGAAGCAAAAGTACGTCGTCGTACGTTAAGGCTTCGAAAAGAAATTTAGTGGAATCAAGCATAGCAAATAATTTGTACCGGGTGTTGAATGAGTGCCCTTATTTGCAGGACAAAATTACACGAAATTTCTGAAATAATTCAATCCTTTTCTGAAATTTTCTCCCAGATTTAGATTTTTAGCTGTAAATTGCGGCTTGAATTTTTAAGCCTTCGTAATGAACTATCAACCTCAGGATTTCCTTCCGATTTTTGTTCAGCTAGCAGCTGCTTTGGCATTTATCGTCGCTACGATGTTAGCCACCCACGCATTAGGTCCTAAAAGACATTCTAAAAAGAAAGATGATGCTTTCGAGTGTGGGATTGAATCCATCGGTGATGCGCGTACGCCTATCTCTGTGAAGTATTTTTTAGTCGCCATTCTTTTTGTGCTATTTGATATAGAAATCGTCTTTATGTATCCTTGGGCGGTTAATTTCAAACAATTGTCTTGGAGCGGTTTCTATGAAATGTTAGTATTTATGGGCTTGCTTTTAGTGGGCTTCTTATATGTATTGAAAAAAGGAATTTTAAAGTGGGAAAAATAAACATATTGGTCTTGCCAAAGTTTATGTATTCAACAGATAATTAATATATGAGTAATTCAACAGTTCAAGTGGCTGAAGCGCCTCCAGGAGTAGAGGGAGCGGGTTTTTTCGCTACCTCCTTAGATAGTTTAGTGGGTTTAGCTCGTGCTAATTCACTTTGGCCATTACCATTCGCTACCTCTTGTTGTGGTATTGAGTTTATGTCTACGATGGCATCCCATTATGATATCGGTCGTTTTGGTGCAGAACGTTTAAGTTTCTCTGCACGTCAAGCGGACGTTTTGATGGTGATGGGAACGATCTCTAAAAAGATGGCGCCGGTGGTAAAACAGGTATATCTCCAAATGGCTGAGCCACGTTGGGTATTATCAGTAGGGGCTTGTGCTTGTTCTGGAGGTATTTTTGATACGTATTCTGTTCTGCAAGGAATTGACCGTATCATCCCAGTAGATGTATATGTGCCAGGTTGCCCACCGCGTCCAGAGCAAATTTTGGACGGCTTTATGCAGATTCAAGAATTAGCGAAAAAGGAGACAACGCGTAGACGTAACGAACCAGAATACAAAGCTTTATTAGCTTCTTACGGAATCGAATAATGATGAACGAAAAGATAATCGAGGCGCTTCAAGCGCAGTTTGGCGAGGAGGGTGTTTACGGAATAGGAGAGTCACACGGTATTTTGCAGGTGACTACCGCGGTAGAAAATATCGTTCCGATGATTCACTTCTTGTATGCTCACCCGGTATTTAAGTTTCAGTTTTTGACGGATTTAGCGGGAATTCATTTTCCAGACGCGAAAGGGCAAGAATTGGGGGTGATTTACCACTTACATTCTTTGGAAAACAATGTGCGTCTATGGATAAAGGCTTATGCCCCTATCGAAGCGCCTACTTTCCCTACGATCACTGGCCTTTTTGCTACGGCAAACTGGATGGAGCGCGAGGCGTTTGACTTTTATGGTATCATCTTCGAAGGTCACCCTAATTTGACCCGTATCCTGAATATGGACGAGATGGATTACCACCCGATGCGTAAAGAATATCCGTTAGAGGATGCGACGCGTCACGATAAGATTGATGAATTGTTTGGACGATAATAAATAGACATGTCTGAAATAGCTTTAGTAAACAGCCCTAATGTAGGATTAGATAAAACACAAAAAGGGGGACCTTATGTGAATGAATTATCTACGTTAAACTTAGGTCCTACGCACCCAGCGACACACGGTATCTTCCAAAACATCTTAACGATGGACGGAGAAACCATCGTAGACGCGGAGCAAACGGTGGGTTATATCCACCGGGCCTTTGAGAAAATCGCAGAACGTCGTCCTTTCTATCAAATCACGACTTTAACAGACCGCATGAACTACTGTTCAGCTCCTATTAACAATATGGGCTGGCACATGACAGTAGAGAAATTGTTAGGCATCGAAGTTCCCAAGCGTGCGCAGTATATGCGTGTGATCATGATGGAACTGGCACGATTAACGGATCACATTGTTTGTAATTCTATCCTAGCGGTAGATACCGGCGCCTTAACGGGTTTCTTGTATGTATACCAATGGAGAGAGTTTATCTACGAGATTTATGAGGAGATGTGCGGTGCACGTTTGACGACGAATATGGGTCGTTTTGGCGGTATGGAGCGTGATTTTACGCCCGTAGCGATCGAGAAAATCCAAAAATTATTAAAAGAACTTCCAGCTGCTTTGAAGGAGTTCGAAGGTTTAGTGATGCGTAACCGTATCTTCATGGACCGTACCCAAAACGTGGGTGGTATTTCTGCCGAACGCGCTTTGAACTACGGATTTACAGGTCCTAACTTACGTGCTGCGGGTGTTGATTACGATGTACGTGCCATGAACCCGTATTCTTCGTATGAAGATTTCGAATTCGATGTGCCCGTAGGAACAAAAGGTGATACCTACGACCGTTTCTTAGTGCGGGAAGAGGAGATGTGGCAAAGTTTGCGCATCATCCAACAAGCGATGGATAACCTTCCAGAAGGAGCTTACCACGCAGATGCTCCTCACTATTATTTACCGAAGAAACAAGACGTCTACCATAACATGGAGGCTTTGATCTACCACTTCAAAATTGTGATGGGAGAAATCGACGCACCGGTAGGTGAGGTTTACCATTCAGTAGAAGGCGGAAACGGGGAATTAGGTTTCCACTTGGTTTCTGATGGAGGTCGTACGCCATACCGTTTGAAATTCCGTCGTCCCGGATTTATATATTACCAGGCTTTCCCAGAGATGATCAAGGGAACCACCCTTTCAGATGCGATCGTAACGATGTCATCGATGAACGTAATTGCAGGAGAGTTAGATACATAAGACATGAGCAAGTTTGTTTTCCCAGCAGAAACGCTGGAATTAGTGAAAAAAATTATCGCCCGCTATCCGGATGGAAAGCAGAAGTCGGCCTTGTTGCCTATTCTTCACTTAGCGCAAGCGGAGTGGAAGTGGTGCTCGCCGGAAGTAATGGATTATGTAGCGTCCCTACTTTCCATTTCTCCGATTGAGGTGTACGAGGTAGCTTCTTTCTACACAATGTTCCACTTGGAGCCGGTAGGAGAGCACGTGATCGAGTATTGCCGTACGGGCCCTTGTTGCTTAATGGGTGGCGTGGAAGTATACGATCACTTGAAGAAACGTTTGAAAATTAATACCGGCGAAACGACGAAAGATGGCAAGTTTACCATCAAAGAAGTAGAGTGTTTAGCCGCTTGCGGATGGGGTCCTGTATTCCAAATCCGTGAAAAATACTACATGCACCTAACGAACGAAAAGGTGGATGAAATTATTGATGAATTGAGCAAATAAGGCCTAGGATGAAGATATTAACCGAACATATAGACGTACCTAACATCGACACCATAGACGTGTTCATGAAGCATGGCGGGTATTCAGCGGTCAAAAAAGCGATTAAAAAAATGACTCCTGACGAAGTCACTGAAGAGGTGAAAAAGTCAGGTCTTCGTGGCCGTGGAGGCGCAGGTTTCCCAGTGGGCATGAAGTGGTCATTCTTAGCTAAACCAGAGGGTGTACCTCGTTATTTAGTGTGTAATGCAGACGAATCAGAGCCTGGTACGTTCAAGGATCACTATTTGATGTGGAAATCACCGCATACCTTAATAGAAGGAATGATCGTTTCTTCATTTGCCCTAGGCGCAAATACCTCGTACATCTATGTGCGTGGTGAATTGATGTATGTGATCAATATCTTAGAGAAAGCTATTCAAGAAGCCTACGATAAAGGATTATTAGGAAAGAATATTTTAGGTTCAGGTTACGATCTAGATCTATTTGTTCAGCCTGGTGGTGGTGCTTATATCTGTGGTGAAGAAACCGCTTTACTAGAATCATTAGAAGGTAAAAGAGGTAATCCTCGTAACAAGCCACCTTTCCCTGCGGTGAAAGGTTTATGGCAATGTCCTACAGTGGTAAATAACGTTGAATCTATCGCAGCTACTTCGTGGATCGTGAATAACGGTGGCGATGCTTATGCGGCTATAGGTGTAGGACGTAGTACAGGTACAAAATTAATCTCCGCGTCTGGTCACATCAAAAAACCAGGCGTTTACGAGATCCCATTAGGGATTACGGTCGAAGACTTCATCTATTCCGATGAATGGTGCGGCGGAATTCGCGATGGTCATAAATTAAAAGCAGTCGTAGCCGGTGGTTCGTCTGTGCCGATCTTGCCAGCCGAGTTAATCTTAACGACAGCGGCAGGGGAGAAACGTTTGATGACCTATGAGTCTTTATCGGATGGTGGTTTTGCAACCGGTACGATGTTAGGTTCAGGTGGTTTTGTGGTGATGGATGAGACAGCTTGTATCGTTCACAATACCTTGACGTTTGCGAAATTCTACCACCATGAGTCATGTGGACAGTGTTCCCCATGCCGTGAAGGAACGGGTTGGATGGACAAGGTTTTAAACCGCATCGAGCACGGTCAAGGCCGCAAAGAAGACATCGATTTATTAGTCGATGTAGTGAAGAAAATTGAAGGAAATACGATTTGTCCATTAGGGGATGCGGCGTCTTGGCCAGTGGCTGCGGCGATTCGCCATTTTCGCGATGAGTTTGAGTGGCATATTGAACACCCAGAATTAGCGACAAAACCAGGCGCAGTATTTATGCGTGAGGGGGCTAGTTGGACAAAATAATTTGGCAGAAATTAACGAATATGAAAGTTACGATAGATAATATCACCCTTGAGGTAGAACCAGGAACCACCATCATGCAGGCAGCTCGCATGATCGGGCCTGAGGTTGCTCC
>Ga0222712_10001775_pt1 | contig 25961 bp, 48 predicted proteins | sample C33_657DmetaG_FD_165043 | JGI IMG/M metagenome (GOLD analysis project Ga0222712, IMG submission 165043) | Estuarine water microbial communities from San Francisco Bay, California, United States - C33_657D | ecosystem: Environmental > Aquatic > Marine > Unclassified | place: USA: California... | reverse complement strand
CTTACGCAAACGATTTTGATAAAGAAAGATTAGAAGAATATGCTATAGAGTTTGCTTTACTTAATGACTTTCAGATACCAAAAGGAGAAGGAGTTTCAGGCTTAGTTAAGAAATCTGTATGGGATGAAATTGGAGGCAATGATCCTTTGTTTGCTCCTACTAGCTGGGATGATGTAGATTTATTTTTAAGAATGAAGCAAGCAGGAGTAGAGTTTGTAATGCCTTCTAAATCTGTAGTATGGCATTTCGGAGCAAGAGGAAGCCATCGATTAGAAGAGAATGGAGGTCAATCTTCAGAGAGACAAAAAAGAGCAGAAGCAGAAAACGTAAGAAAATTTTATAGTAAGTGGAATGGTCTTCCGATCTTTGATACTTACGGAATGGTAAATGGAATTAAATAATGAATAAAATAACATTTTGCATCCCTAGTAAGAATAATTTAAGGTACTTAAGGACCTGTATACCTTCTATTAGGGAGAATGCATCTAGACCAGATCACGATATAATTGTATTTGTAGATTCAGACAACGACGGTACAGTTGAATGGTTGCGTGAAAATAAAGATAAGTATAAAATAACGTACTTTGTAAATCCTAAACTAGGTAAAGAACTCTACGGTATAGGAAAAGCATACGATTACTGTATAGATAAGAGCACAACAGCTGCTTTTATGATATTTCATGCTGATATGATATTAGGTAAAGATGCAGACTACCTTGCATGGAACCAGTTACAGAAAAATACAGTAGTTTGTTCTACTCGAATCGAACCACCTTTACATCCAAACGCAGGAGAAAAAATCCTAATGGATTTTGGAATATGGCCAGAAGAGTTTAAAGAAAAGGCTTTTAATAAGTTTGTAGCTAGAGAGAATAAATCAAGTATAGTAACAGAGGGTATTTTTGCTCCATGGATGATGTATAAAGATGACTTTTTATCGTTAGGTGGACACGATCCTATCTTAAAATCTGCTAGAGAAGATTCAGATATCTTTAACAGAATGTTACTAGCCGGCTTTAACTTTGTTCAACCCTGGGCTAGCCTCGTATATCATTTTACAGGTAGAGGAGGACAATTTCAACATGGAAGTGTAGGAGAAAAGAAAGACGAAGAATGGCAAAGGCTTATGAATAGCTCTACTAGAGAGTTTATTCGCAAATGGGGGTCTAACGTTAAACACACGTCGCTAATGAAACCAATTGTTCCTCCTAAGTACAACATAGCCTATGCAATTAAAGGCTGTAATTTACAGTTATTAGATACTCTAGAGCCATGGTGCGATAGAATCTATATTGATGATGAGATGGGGGTCTTATTTGCATCATACTATGAATATGAGCATAAGAGAACTAGTTACGACTTACATAAGAGAGTGCACACCTTAGGGTATAGCAATCCATTCGACTACGATGATATTGTAGTAGAGATAGACAGAAAAACCTTTACTAATCAAGACTTTCAAGCCTTACAAATACTTCCAGAGATACTTCAAGAGCAAGGACATAACGGCAAGTTTAGATTAGGGAATCTTACAGTAACAGTATTACGTTTAAATGAGACTCAAAATTCTCTAATACAAGTATCTTAAGCTATTTATTTACATAATTGAAAACATTTCAAATACTATGAACTATATTGATGAAATTAAAAAGGTAATAAGTGAAGCGGCAAAAGTAAACTTTGCCGGGCATTCTTTTATCCTGAAGGTAGATGTAAACGAAGATCCTCAGAAAAAGGGTATCAAAGTACAATTTTTACCTACTCAGTTTGGAGCAATCACTCCAACAGAACAGAACGATATTGCTATTGAATTAGAAGAAAGACTTGAGAAAGGGCTAGCAGAGTTTGGTATGAGAGTAGAAAGAGATCGTAACTTAAAAGATAAGACCATTGTCGGCTTCTTTATTTATATTGAATACATAGATAAGATTGTTCGTCAAGCTCTATCAGGGCAAAATCCAAATGCCCCAGCAGCCGAAGAAGCCCCGGAAGATAAGCTAACAGCTTAGTATTGTGTTTAATCAGGTTACTTTAAATTGATTAGATATGAAAGAAAATACTGCTTTAAGATCAATTCTAAAGAACTATTTAAAATTTAGATTTAAACTTAAGCTCAAAGAGCAAGATAGAAATCTTATGAATAAGAAGCTGTTTGTAGAAACCCTGACTCTATTAAGAGAAATAGAAGATAGAAGAGATTTTATGGAAGAAGAGATAGGTCTCGATCCTACAGTGTATGAAGAAAAGTTTATTCAAGTCATTGAGAATCTTTTTAAGATGATATTTAATAAACAACAACTAACATTAATAAACTTGTACCTATTTGATTTAGTTCATGATCAAGATTGGGACGGAATGGTTCGATTAGATATGAAAATAGGAACCGGAGAAATACAACACCAGGTGTTTAATTTTAAAACTCCTGCAGAAGTCTGGGATGTTATAGAGTTACTTAAATAAAAAGAATGATTTTAATAGATATAAAAAAATATAAATCCCTAGATCAAGCTTTAAAAGCTTATAAACAAAAACATAACAAAATCGGGATAGTAAAGGAGCTTAGGGATCGTAAAGAATTTGTAAAACCTTCAGTTAAAAAAAGAGCTCAAAAACTAAAAGCACAGTACGTGCAGGAAAAATTCGGTAATATTTTTTAAGGAAATTCTTTTTATAAAGTAGTGGCTTTAGAACTTTATTATTCATATCTTTATGAACATTAATTTAAAACGGTTATAATATGCAATTAGAGATGATAATTTGCACCAAGTGCAACTCACCGATGCCTAAATTGAGGAAAGAAAAATACGGATATAACTTCTGTGTTAATTGCTCAACAGAAAAACCCTTACTAGCTAGAACTGTTACTTATGGAACTGGAGATGATATCTGGACTGATACAGAAATCATAACACAAGAACAGGCTCAAAGAATAATAGAATTAGAAGCTAATGCTTTGGGTAGAAAAGTAGTAGGAGAAATCGAAATAATAGATTTTGATACAGAAGAGAGCCCAGTCTCATCCTCGGTAACGCCAATCGTAAAACGTTTAGTAGATGATGAAGAGTTAGATGATCAATCCGCTTTTGTTTATGATGCAGATTACGATACAGAAGAAGAAGAGGAAGAAGAAGATCTTCTAGATACTTAATTATGGCTAGACCTTCTAAAATATTAGCTAAAGAAGATATACTTCGTGCAATGAAGATGACTCGATCAAATCGAGCAGCAGCTAGGTACCTGCATGTATCATACAACCATTATAAAAAGTATGCTAAGTTATATAAAGAAGAAGCTTCTGGGTTAACTTTACTTGAAATACACCTTAATCAATCAGGTAAAGGTATTCCTAAATTTTTAGTCAATAATGGAAAAGAACCTCCTTTGATGGACTTGATAGAAGGAAGAGTCCCTGTAGAGCATTTTGATGCAAAGAAAATAAAACAAAGAATCATATTTGAAGCTTTAATTGAAGAGAAATGTAATAAATGCGATTTTAGTGAAAGAAGAGTTATTGACAATAAGATACCTCTAATACTAAACCATAAAGATGGTAACCAGAGAAATTATCATTTAGATAATTTAGAATTTTTGTGTTATAATTGTTCATTTCTATATGCAGCATCTCCTATAACTGATGCTCAAGTAGACGGAATGGAAGATTATATACCTTCTAAAGAAGAGTTTAGTTGGGAACTGGATGAGTATCATCTAGAGCATTTAAAATCGTTAGGTCTATACAAAGAAGAAGAGGAGAAGCCAATAGGTCATGAGTATATTACTCGCCAGTAATATTTATCTATATGGAAGACAATACGAAAAAAGGAAAACCTAAGTTAAAAGGTAAAAGACCTAAGCCACTAGAAAGAAAAGTAGCGGATGATTTAGTTAAGATACATGAGCGTAATGAAAAATTACGAGAGAAAAGCATTAAGACGGACTTTTTTAAGTTATTCTAGTTGCTATTCAGCAGAAATATTCGTACATTTAATTAATAAAGAAAACTATTATGATATACAAATTCAATGAGAATTCTTTAAATTTTGAAAAAGTAAGTAAATTTAAATTATTAGCAAAGCCGTTAATTTTAACAGCATTAATTACTACTGTATTTGGTTATACTGCAAAACAAGAAGTCAGCATTCCAGAAGAGCAAAAACTAATTGTACTCAAAGAAGTAAATAAGTTCTCTGAAGAAAGATTAGTTGATGAAATCGCAGGATTAAATTTTAGATTTCCTCATATAGTATTAGCACAGGCAAAATTAGAATCAAACAATTTTCGTTCTTATTTATTCAAAGAGAATAATAATATGTTTGGTATGAAATTAGCAAGCTCTAGACTAACATCAGCTATAGGATCAGAACACGGATATGCTTCCTATGAAAGCTGGACGGAGTCTTTAATAGATTATGCTTTATACTATTCAAGCTACTTGAGAAATGTTAAATCAGAAAAAGAATACTATCAGTTTTTATCTAAATTCTATGCAGAAGATGTTGCGTATGTGACAAAAATACAGAACTTAATTAAAAATGAACAACTTAAATCTAAATTCAATTAAACAAAACAAAAGGTTATGATCGAACTTATTCAAAAAATAGAAAAGTTTTTCAAAAGAAAGCGTATCTACAACGACAAAGAAGCTAAACTTTTAGAAGTAGTACGAAAAATGGCAACTAGTACGGAGGTAGACTTAATTTGTAATCCAATGAGTAGCGTCTACTATTTGTCTAACGAGAAGCTACACTACTACATAAAGGTTACAGACATGGAAGTTACAATTACTAATACAAAATTTAGCTACAATCATGTATATAGCAGTGAATTTGGGAATGAGATTTTAACTATTGTAAGAGACGCTATTCATCAACAGATGCAAGAATTTGATAGAAAAGTATTTATTAACGAGGTAGGCCTATTAACTAACATAGAAAAATCCATTCGATAAAATGCTAGAAATAAATGTAAAAGATTATAAAGAACTAGATGAAGTTTTTAGCCCAGGTAATGAAGTTCTTATTGAACAGATGTATAAAGCAGTTACAAAGGCTTATGATGAAGATAGACAATCAGCTGAGATCTTTAAAATAACCGTCGGACAAGCTGATTATAGTTACGAGGTAAGCGTCCCTAGGGAAGAATGGAATAATGTTTTAAAAACAGTCCTTGACTTTTTCCATAAGCAGGAAAGGACTGACGAGTGTATTGATGTATGGCAATTACAAGAAAAAATACAATCGGGAAAAGTTTCTAAGAATAAAGTTGCAAATAAGAAATAATAATCGTACATTATATATATATAAACAATTAAACAGTTATAAGATGAACTACACACAAAAGATCTCAAAGATCGCAAGCAAACGCCGTAACGGTGACGTTCCACGTATTAGTGACGTATTAGAGAACAACTACAGTACTTCACACATTACTAATGTATTAAATGGAGTTCGTTTCAACGATCGTATCGTTAACGCAGCTTATCGCTTGTTGTATCGTAGAGAAAGCAACGCTACAAAGATCAGCAAGTTAACAACTCAGTTAACAGCTGCTAAGTAAGCAATGTAGAATGTAGAAAGAGGCCTCCTTTTAGGGGGTCTTTTTTTGTTCTTTCCGGAAAAAAAAATAAAAAAAAGATTGTGAGTTAGTTGCTTTTCTGCGTTCTTTTTCGTAATTTAAGGTATGTTAGAGAGATAGATACTTTAACGGTTACTTAAAATAAATGTTATGTCTAGAAATGATTTAAAATTCGAAATGCTTCTGACGCAGTTAGAAGAAGCCTCCATTAGATTGGAGCAGTATAAGGCCAAAGGTTGGTCTTCTATGGTAGAGAGCACTAAAGCTCTAATGGCTAAGTTAGAAGCCAAGATTGACGCCTTAGAGGCGTAATTTCAAAAGTATTTAAAATTTAAAAAATAAAGGTTATGATGAATAAATTAAGTAGTAAAAAAGTAGCAGAGATCGCTGCAGAGTTTGGTGAGTTTGAAATCGGTCAAGTAATGGGTGGAAACAATCCTGTTTACCTTCGCTTTGGATACTGGAGTCGAATTGACGCAGGTAAGCTTCAGGAAATGTTAGGTTACGGTTTTGATGTTGTTGAAGACGATATCGACGATGATGATTGTGGTACTTTATATTCTTATAAATTATAATAAGGTTATGTCAGAGAAAAGAGGTCATACAGTAAAAATTGAGTACCCATTCAATACAGCAGGAGTATTAGAAGTCTACTACCCAGATTTAAACAACTGGTATAGAACTACAGCTTCAGAATTCAGATCATTCGACGGAAAGAGACGTATTACCGAGCCGGAATATGTGTCTAGAGAAAACAGAGATATCCCGATGATTACTTACGAGTATTTTGGACCGGTTTATCATCAAGGAACTAACACAATAGTTGAGAGCAAAGGACTCAATATGATTGTAGGAGGTACTAAATGGACAGAAATGTTCAAACCTCTTTCCGGAAAAAAAGAGAAAAAAAAGATTGTGAGTTAGTGGCTTTTCTGCATCTAAGTCCGTATCTTAAGGTATAATAATTAATTAATCACTTAAAACAAATAGGTTATGTTACAAACATTCAACAAGTCACTCGACACATTTATGACAAAAGAAGACATCAACAAAGTATGTCCGTTAGCATTCGCTTCAACTCCTACTAACCCTAAAGTTAGCGGAAAGTATTTACACGTTAATACTGAGACTATTGTAGACGATTTGGCTAAGCTAAACTGGTTCCCAGTTACAGCTGCTCAAAGAAAAGCTCGTAAAAGTAAATCTAATACGATCTTCTCCAAGCATATGATCTCTTTTCAGAACCCTGATATTATGATCAAGGGTGCAGATGGAGACGATGCTTTTCCTCGTATTATCATGACTAACTCTCATGATGGTTTTAATTCATTCCAGTTTGCAGTTGGTATCTTTCGACTAGTATGCTCTAATGGATTGGTTGTTGCAGATGAACAATTTGCTGACTTCCGTATCCGTCACTCAGGTTATACTTTTGAAGAACTACGCGGTGTAGTAACTAAAGCAGTTAACGACTTACCTAACAAGGTAGAGGTTCTTAACAAGATGAAACAACGCATCTTAACAGATGAAGAGAAAATGGATTTAGCTCTCAAAGCTATGACTATCCGTTCAGGTAAGCTTCCAGAAGGATCTGTAGTTGGATACGATGACGAAACTCTTCGTGATATGTTAACTCCAAAGCGTAAAGCTGATGAAGGAAATGATCTTTGGAAAGTGTTTAACGTAATTCAAGAGAAGGTTACTCAAGGAGGCTTTAGTGCTGCTCTTCGTGGAGCTAAAGTTCGTAAGGTTCGTAAGATTAAATCTTTCGAAAAAGACTTGTCAGTTAATAAAGAGCTGTTTAAGTTAGCAACTGCAATGCTTAACTAGTTAGTAAATATAAGGGAGCCGGACTCACCTCCGGCTCTTTTTTTAATTTTTAGTGATGAAGATAATTAGAACGATATGGGGTACTACGCATACAGAAGAAATTAAAAGAGCTACTAGGATTAGTAGAGAGTTTGGACTACTTCCAGAAGATCAATTAGTATATTGCTGGGACGATAGTAACCTAGAATTTATTCAAGAGTTAGGCTATCAAACAGAATATATGGGGGATAATACTATAGGCTGGGAGGGTTGGTTTATTAACAAACTGACTGCTTTCTGCCTTTCCTCCTTATCAGGACCTTTTCTTTACTTAGACTGGGACTGCATTCAGCAAAAGCCTCTCGATGATATCTTCTGGAATAGTTTAGAAAAAGGAGAGGCTATACAGATGCCTCTATATTATTTTCCACAAAAAGCTATTCAAAAATTTCAAACTATAAGTCCGCTTAATGTAAAAGATACTCCGGAAGAAGAAGCTTTAGATAAGACTCACTACTTTAATTTAATGATGTACCAAGTACTAAGGTATGGTAAATGGAAATATGAAGGCGGACTGGCAATACCTAATGCCGGATTTGTATATAGTAGAGAATCTTCTTTCGCTCACAATCTATTAAATATACATAAAGAGAAGACAATAACAACAAACATCGAAGAGCTTTGTGCTCTGCTGTATTTTAACAGGTATATACACAGTCTAGACGAATATATAGACAAAGTTGAACCTAATGTATGTATAGGTAAGAGCGACAGGGATATGTGGGATTCTCAACACATACTTAACGCCTATATTAATATAAAAGCTAACAAAAATATTTACTTTATTCATGAATAATTTTAAAATTATATACGTTAATTGGACTAAACCGTTCTTTAATAAGAATAAATTTACAGGTATAAAAAGCTACTTAAAAGACGGAAGCCCACCCCCATTGGAATACAAGCTAGAAGACTATGAAAAGCTTATGCAGATCTATAGCTTTACATCGGCTAAAAGATATACAGGTGCACCTATAAAGATGTATACAGATACAGCTGGTTACGAGTACTACCGCAAAGAGAATATGTTACAATACTTTGATGAAGTAGATGTAGACTTCCTTAATTCAGTTAATGCAGACAGTAGTATAGACCCAGCTAAGTTCTGGACTAGTGGAAAGATTCTAAGCATCTGTAATGAGAAACCTCCTTTTCTATTTTTAGATACAGACTTCTTTCTTTTAAATAAAATACCAGATTGGGTATTTAAAAAGGATGTTACTCATGCTCATTGGGAGTTGCTTAGAGCTTGGCTTTATGTAGCTGAAGGGAGAGTTAAAGATGAATTCAAATTAGATATTCCAGAATTCTCAGAAACAATGTTGATACCTAATACTTGTTTCCTATTTATGAATGATAATGAGCTAGTAAAGTCTCTTCAAAAAAGATACAGGGAGTTACATTTACATATCGTTACTAAAGACTATAAATACGTTCCTGACGAACTGTGGCTAATGACCGATCAGAACATTTTAGGTTACCTATTACGTGCCAGGAATGCTAACGTAGGACACGCTATAAATAAGATATACATACAATTTGCCGATAGCCTAGGAAGTACAGCAGTTGGTAATACCCCTACATGGACGCATTTCGATAATATTGAAAAGCAACTACCAGAGGTTGAATATTATCATGTATGGTTTGAAAAAGCAGCAATACATAAAGATCAGATATATAAGGAAAATCGTATGAAAGATTGGCGATTAAGAATAAATCAAAATTTACAAATACTAAACAAATGATATATTGGTTTACAGGCCAGCCTGGAGCTGGAAAGACTACGCTAGCCACCTCATTGAAGGTGCACGTACATCAATCAGCTATAACAGTTGACGGAGACGATATTAGAGAGATTTTTGAGAACAAAGACTATTCAGAAGCTGGAAGGAGAAAGAATATAGAACTAGCTCAGAATATATCTTACTTCCTAAACGAAAAAGGATACTGTGTATTTGTGTCTGTAGTATCTCCTTATCGAGACCAACGAGAAGCTTTTAAAGCTAGATTAGGAAAAGATTTAATTGAGTTGTATGTTCATACGTCTGAAGACAGAGGGCGTAATCATTTTCATGTAGAAAATTACGAACCGCCTTTAGAAAATTATCTAGATGTCGATACTACAGATAAAGATCCTTTCTATACTTATAGAGAATTAGTAGATAAGTTGGAGCTTTAAAGTAAAGTTCGTACATTGTAATATGAGTACAAATTATTTAGCAACTGCCGCATTTCAGTCTTCATCTAATGAAGTAAAGTATTCTATGTTTATTGGCAGATGGCAACCATGGCATAAAGGGCACAGATGGTTGATTGATCAACAATTAAATCAAGGAAAGAAAGTTTTACTGTGTGTAAGAGATGTCAAAGAAGATGAAAAGAATCCTTGGTCTGCATACCAAATTATGATGATGCTTACAGAAGAATTAATGGATCTCATTGAGGAAGGAAGAGTAAGACTTATGATCATTCCTGATATAGAATCTATTAATATAGGAAGAGGAGTTGGATATGATGTTATTGAACATGTACCTCCAGAGGAGATTAGAGATATCTCAGCAACAGGCATAAGAAATAAAATGAAAGAAGAAGGTAAACTATGACAACAGAAGAACAAATAGAAGAAATTCTTTTAGAAGCTCATTCATATGGATTATGGAGAGAAGTATTAGATGCTGCTAAAAAACTTATAGAAGAAGATCCTAATAGAGATAAAGTATCTGCCTATGAAGAGGCATTTAACGACTGGGTAAAGTAAATATGTTATAATGCCGTTAGTAAAAAGACATATAGCAAAAAGTATTAGTTATCGCTTTATTGGAACTATAACTACTATTATATTAACCTTATTTGCCGGACTTCCTATAAAATGGGCAGGTGTAGTAGGTTTAGCAGAATTAATAATAAAACCAATAATTTATTTTCTACATGAAAGAGTTTGGTATCAGTATATTAAATACGGATTGAAAAAACAAAAATAGTATGGAAAAGATATATTTCGACGAAACTACATACATATGGAAAACTAAATTAGGTAGAGTTTCAGATAGAGCTATCTTATTGGAAGAAGCTGAAAAAGTAATAAAATCTGTGCCGAAAAATACTACAGATGGATTTGGATATATTAAAATACGGAATCATGATTTGAATTTTACAGGTAGTATTAATATACAAAATTACTTAGATAGTATAATTCAAAAAGGTATAGACGAATGTAAAAAACTATGGGAGGAAACTAACACTAAGTATAATAAAGTCAATACTGACGCATGGGTTAATGTGGTACGTTCGGTAGATCCTATACAACTTCAATTTAAGCATGATGTAATTACAGGAGTAGATAAGTTTCATACACATACCGATATTAATAGAAATCATGATGATTTTTATCCTCATTACACCTACGTTTATTATATACAGATGCCGGATGTAATGAACGGTGAAGATGGAGTTTTATATTTTAGAGGTAAAAATAAAAAAGAATACTGGGTAAAACCAGAAGAAGATGACTTAATTATAATGGAAGCGGATATGCCACACGCACCAAATAACGCACCAAATTCTACTATTGACAGAATCGTTATAGCAGGTAATGTTGGATTTGATTATATCAAAAAAGAAAAAAGCTTACTATGATAGGAAATTATTATGTATTTGATAATATAATACCAGCAGAAGAACAAAAAATTTTAAACGATTATGTTAAAAGTAGTGATATAGAATGGGTATCAGTAGAAAACATTACCGGTCAATATGGAGGGAAATCCGAAACACATAAATTTCCAGCAAAAGTTTCACAAAATACAAATTGTAAAAATGGTGAAATTATTCGTATAATTGATAATATGCAAATAGCTGTTACAGAAAATTTGAATTTAGAATTTATTAAAAATTATAGATGGAAAATTAACTGGACTTCACCTATTGAAGATTATAATCCAATGGATTTGTTACATTGTGATGATAATAAAAACCATATTGCTATGGTTTATTATATTAATAATTCTACCGGTGGTACTTGCATTTTTAATAATATTAATGGAAATAATGCAGAGATGCTTAAAAAAGATTTTAACGGAGTAGATTACAACTCATATACTTTATTAACAGAAGTATTACCTAAGGCGGGTAGATGTGTTGTATTTGACGGTAACCTAGCACATTACGGTACTTACCCTACTGATGGAGATAGGTTTATTATAAATTTTAATTTTGCAGCAAAATTTAAGCATTTTCAAAAATCGTTGATCTAATGTTAGTAGATAATAAATTTATATTTATAAGCTTACCAAGATGTGGTTCAACCTCGTTTTATGTTTCTTGTAAATTATATAACTTAGAAATAGAACACTTGTATCCGATATATGAAAATCTAAATGCTACAGTAGAAATCAAAGACGTAGATGAAAATCAAATAATGGACTTTATAACACATGGACATGAAGCTTTAGTTACACTTAGAAAAAAGTTCGGGAAGAACTACCCGGTAATTGCAGTTAAGAGAGATAGGTACGAAACCTTCTATTCATTATTTAAACATATTATTTGGGATTTAAGAAGAGCCTACGCTATCAAACCAGCTTTATTTTTAAAAAATTGTAGTTTAGATGAATTATTTTTTTTCAAAAAAGAAGACCTATCTACTTATGAAAATAGAATAGATGTAATAAATGAGTTTTTATTAAAGAATAGTTTTATTAAAAAATATAGCATACCAACAGGATTTAAGCAATTATATTCCGATGAATATATAGTTAACGTATTTAACTTGCTCTTAACACCGTCTTCTTATTGGCATAATCATGATAGAGATATTATTTGGTTTGATATTGATAAACTAGATCTTATGGAAAATTGGGTCTCAAACAAAATTGGAAAAGAGTTTAAACTAAAACATCTTAACTCTACTCAAAACATAGAGTGCTCTATACAATTAGATCAGAATTTCAAAGACAGATACGATACTATTTATAATCATTACGATATACCTAAAACAAGTTTTACGTTAATTTAAGATGATTAAGATAATTGAAAACTATTTAACATCAACTCAATGTCAATCTATTATTAGTTTATGGGATGCCGGTAATGTTAATAGTGTAGACGATAATATCTATCGCTTTTCCGGAGTAGACTTACTTCCGCATTTAAACAAAGTTATAGAAATTATTACTGAATTTCAGAGTTGCGACTTCAAAAAACTTAGAATACAATTAGTAGACGATAGTACCGTACAAGTCGAAACTAAACACTATCATTCAAATAACTACTCTTTTATTATTTTTCTAAATGATAATTATACCGGGGGTAAATTAATTTTTGATAATGAATCTATAACACCTAAAGTAGGAACTATGGTATATTTTACTAAAGAAGAAGCACATAAAGTAGAAAACTGTGTTGGTGCACGATTTACATTAGTTGGGTTTCTTCATAATAAGTTATTTGAAACTAATAAAACGTTAATTTAAAAATGACTATACCTCCTCCTATTAACTATAAGGAAATATTTAAAGCTTGGTTAATTGCTTTTAATCCAACACCTGCTCAACAAGAACTAGCTAAATTAAGACTAGAAGTTTGTACAGGATGTGAATTTAGGAAAGAAACTATAAGAGGACTAAAATGGTCAGCTTACTGTGGTGAGTGTGGGTGTCCGATGGGCAGAAAAGTATTTTCTCCATACTATAATGCTTGTCCATTAAAAAAGTGGGGGGAAATTGATTCTGATTATATTGAACCACCGGAAAACAAAAAAAATAATACATTAATATAAGATACCTCACTTAAAGATTAAGTTTGGATATTTATACATAAAGGAAACGTATATATGAAAGCAACGATAATTGGTAGTGATTTACTACAAAAAGATGACTCGGTAAAAGTTATAGAGATAAATACAAATACCTGTATTTCTAATAGGGGAGCAGATTTATTAGATTATACAGCATTATTTAGTATGCTAATCGCTAACAGCATTACAGAGTTTCATTTTATATGGACAGAAGGAAGTGCTTACTTGCCTTTGAATGAAGAGAATAATTTTCGTAATATACTCCGAGCTAAGTGTTTGGAAAACGATATTATTTTTCACGAGCATACAGTAGCATCAAGATCAGTTACAGTACCCTTCATAGAAGATGCACCCTTTAAATTTATTCTAAGACAATCATTTGATGCTACCGCATTAGTAGATGATACGTACTGTGCTAATAAGTTTGAGTTTTTTAACTTGATGAGTGGGTCTGCTTATATACCGAAGACATATTTTCAATCTGATTTGTTAAGTTTAAATACTTTAGACGAAGTAGATTACTCTTCAGTAAAGCCAAACCTATTAGTTAAAGCAAACAGCCCTGATTATGATACTAATATCTATCCAGCTGTATATAATATTTCTGACGCAAATCAATTGAATACAATTACTGATTCTCTTGAGGGTGGTTACTTAGCCCAAGAATTTATATATTCTGAAGATAATATTGTAGAAGGAAGATATTCAACAATAAGAAGTATTGATATTATATACGGCCCTAATTTAGATATAATTAATATGGGAGGGTATACTCATTCTACTAGGTTACCACTTTCATTTAGCGAAGACGAATTTCTTTTAGAAACTAGAAAGTTCAATAGTAAAACTAGACAAAAATATATTACAAAAGATATTGCAAAAAAACTAAATTATACGGACTACCATACTGATGATGATTCAGTTATTTTAAAATTTGATGGTACTTTAGCAGATATTGATACTATTAAGTTAGGTGATTATATCCGTTCTATTAATATTATCGATACTAACGAAAACGAAGCAGCAGCTTTTACTAGTGAAATACATACATTTGGATGGAATAGCGACCTACAGCAAGCAAATAGCACTTTAACACAAGTTCAGTCTGAGCTAATCGGGATGGTATCGTCGTCAGTAGAAACAGTAATGATAAAAATAACATTATCAGATGGCCGTTCATGGACAGAGGCTCCGCAGTCTACTTTATTTATTGTAGAAAAAGACTCTACCGAAACTAGATGGGAACAAATAAACAACTGCTATATCGGAGATAAAATAGTTATTACAGATTCTAATACAACTGAATTAACTGCAATAGAAATTACTAACCTAGAAATAGTCTATGAAACTAGAATAATTTATTCACTTGATTTTGCCCCTTCTGACTTATTCTTAGTTGATATTGGAGATGGAGATTTTAGTGTGATGCATAATAGTTGTTGGTGTAGTTATTATTACTGTGGTAACTGGTGTTATCAAAACTGGTGTCCAACATGTAGTCAAGAATCCTTTAAATAAAAAATTAAATTATGGCTAAAGTAGAAAAAAAGAGAGTAAATAGACAGGAACAGGTAGTCAAAGTTGTAACTGGCCCATTATCTACAGATTTAAAAACAAAGGTAGCAGCAGCATTTTCAGCTGTTGTTTCTGCAATTAAAGTTAAACACTTAGAAGGTTAATACCTACTAAGTCTTTTACTTTACTAATAGTTATATAAGATGGTAGACTTGAAAGATTATATATGCAGTGTACCGTTTAATTCACTTGAAATACACAATAAGGTTTGTTTTGTATGCTGCCCTTCTTGGCTACCAAATAAAGTTGAACTTAACCAAATACCTCTAAAAGATATTTACAACAGTGAACCATTAGTTGATATTAGGAATTCAATATTAGATGGTTCTTTTAAGTATTGTGATAGAGAAATGTGCCCACATTTAAGCAGGTTATTAAATTACGGAACAACATCAGGTCCAATCAGTTCAAAGTCCGATTCAAAAATTAAGTCTGCAATAGTAGCTAACAACTCACCTAGTTACTTAGTTATGAATTTCGATAGAACTTGCAACTATAAATGCCCTTCTTGTAGAGTAGATTTAATTGTAGAAAATAGTGAAGGTATAAAACGTGTTGAGAAAACAATTGAAGAGATTGATGAATATTTTTCTCGATATGTAAAAACATTATACATTACAGGTTCCGGAGATCCTTTCGTTTCAGTTGGGTTTAGAAACTATCTAAGAAAATTCAACCCAAAAAAATACCCAAAGTTAACATCTATTCACTTGCACACTAACGCATCAATGTGGAATAAAGAGATGTGGGATAGTATGCCGAACATACATAAGTATGTACGTACCTGTGAAATATCGATAGATGCAGGTACAAAAGATACTTATGAGAATAAAACTAGATTAGGAGGCGATTGGGAAAATCTATTGAATAATTTAAAGTTTATATCTACAATACCAACATTGAGTAAAATAAAGACTTCATTTGTAGTACAAGATTCTAATTATACCGAAATGGAAACATTTTATAATTTGATGTATTCTATTTTTGGTAAAAAAGTAAATGTATTTTTTGGTAAAATAACTAATTGGGGAACATTTTCTGAAGGTGAATTTAAACTCAAACAAGTATGGGATGAAGAACACCCAGAACATTATTTATTTAAAAAAGAATTTAATAAAGTATGGAAAAATCAAAACTTATTTCACAATTTGTATGAGTTTATAGATAATACAAATAAAACGTTAATATAATGATATTAGAAGAAAGAGTTATATTTACTAAAGAGGAATGTGAGTCTATAACTTTATATAATAGTACATATATTACGAATTGGAGGATGAAAGATAGAAAATATGATTCTCAACCAATCGAATATACATTAGAAACTAAATGGGTGTTTGATAAATTAAAAACGTTTTTTGAATTAGAAACAGGTTTAAAAATAAAAAAATTAAAAACAGAAATACATTTTCATAAATTTAAAGAAGGTGATTGGTTTGGAAAACATAATGACGTCCGAGACAATAGAATATATGCTGTCGGTGTCTTATTAAATGACAATTTTGTAGGTGGTAATTTTAAACTTTATAATCCAAATGAACAGACCCTAAGTCAAGTCGCCGGGAATACATATTTATTTGATGTAAGGATAGAACATGAGATAACACCTATTTTAGATGGAGAACGTTTTTCATTGCTTTGGTTTTTACAAAGAGAAAATATAAAATTACAAACAAGTAAGTTAATATGAAAACACCAAAATACTGGAATCCAGAAAGTTTTGAAGTTTCGTCTTTCAAATTTCATCTAGCAAATAGAGTTAATGCATCTTTTAATACATCAGGTTCAGATACTTCAGGTAAATGTATCTACACTTATAACTCACTAGGGTTTAGAGGAGATGAACCAACACAAGAAGGATTAAGGGTAATGTCTATAGGTGATTCTAATACAGAAGGAGTTGGATTAAACGATGATGAAACATGGTCACATCAATTATGTAAACTGATACCAAATGCTGTTGATTTAAATTTTGGATTTGGCGGTAGAAGTAACGATTATATGAGTAGATGTCTTCTAACTTATTATGATTTAATTAAACCTGATTTAGTTTTAATAATGTATACATCACCTCAACGAAGAGAGATATATACAAAGGACGGTGGAGTAGAGCCGTATATGCCGACAAGTTCATGGGGGTATTTAAAAGAAACACTACCTGGTGTAAGGATACAATCTATATCACTTGAATTACAAAATCATAATGAAGATTTGATAAACTGGTATAAAAATCATTTATTAATAAAGTATTTTTTAGAATCAAAGAAATGCAATTGGTTATGGAGTGGGTCGTTTAATATACCTATCTCATATGAAGAATCTAACAGATTTGATGGAAAGGACAATAAAAAATGGCTTGATATTGCAGCAGATGGTGGTCACCCAGGTCCTTTACATAATAAAAAATATGCAACAGATTTGCATAATTTTATTGATACAAACTTTCCAGATTATTTTAGTTTAAAAAGATCATAATGCGTATACTAGTTTATGCACTTCCAAGAACCGGCTCAACAGTCTTGGCAGATTACATAGCTAAGTCTTTAAACTTTAAATTTATTTTTGAACCTTTCCATATTGATAGTCAGTATTTCGAGGAGAGTTATACAGATTATGATATTTGGGAAAGAAAAGATGTAGTTATAAAAACAATATGGGGGCAAGGAGGTTATTGGTATCCGGAATTAAAAAATAGATTTGACAAAGTAATAATACTTTGGAGAGAAAATGTTTTAGAACAAGCTGAAAGTTTTGTATTTGCAGCTTCAGGCGGTAATATGTTAGATTGGCATGCACCCTATGTATTTGCTTCTAAACAAATCCCACAAGAAGACATAAACTACCAAGTATCTTTATTACAAGATAGATACAAAGAGGTAGAACTTATAGATGATTTCAAAACAACTTACGAAAAGATATTCTCAACAGAAGAAGATTTAGATAGATTAGATACACATGTAGGTATAGTAGGAAAGACATTCCGTCCTATGTTACATAAGAGTAATAAGTATAGAAGGAATAAATTAGAAGCGTATAAATTTCTAATTTAGTTGTTTCTTATCATATTTTTTCATATCTTAAGTATATGAATAATCAAGGAAAAAGACCCGATCAAATTAAATACTCAGAAGACGCTGCATTCTGGGCCCTCATAGGATTAGTAATCGTACTCCTGTACACAATAGTAAAGTAAGATGGAAATAAAATTTGCAGAAAGCTTCTTCGATAGCCTCAAAGTACTTGCAAGGCATAATACTTGGTGGTATAAGACGTATAAATTCTTACGATGGGATATAAAAAATTTCATCAAGAACGTATGGACATTCCGTAAAGAATTATGGGAACATCGCTGGTGGGATTATAGATTCACTTTGAATATATTTGAAAGATCTTTAACGATATTAGAAGAAGGTATGAGCACGCAGGGTAATGAAGTACCAGAGAGTAGAGACCCTAAACTAAAGTCAATGCGTAGAGTATTAGAGCTTCTTAAAAATAACAGAGAGGATAACTACATCGATAGAGCAGAAGAGGAATTAGGACAATTACAAAACCTAGAAGGCTTTCTTGAAGGAATAGATGATACAGAAGAGCAAGCTGCTCATAACAGAAAAGTTTTTGTTAGAGCTAGAGAGATAGAAAATAAAGAATGGAAAGAGCTTTGGAACATCTTAGAAGGAACTAAGAACTCTAGAGTAAGTGGTAAAAAATATGACGGATCAGATATTAGAGGCTGGTGGGATTAAAAAATGAAACAGTTAATAATTATAATTGCCTTTACTTTACTAGGTATAGTAGGGCAAGCACAACCTATTAAATCAACGAGAGGTATTGAAGATGTTTTTACTCTGGATACAATCTTAAATAATTTTATACTAGATTGGATTGGTAAGCCTTATAAGTTAGGAGGTAAGACTGAAAAAGGAATTGATTGCTCACAATTTACAAAACGCGCTTATAAGGACGTTTATAACAAAGAGTTAGAAAATGTTGCTTACAAGCAATGGATACAGACAGAGAGAGTTAAATATGATAGCGTGCAGGTTGGAGATTTAGTATTTTTTAGAAGTAAAGCCTCCCCAAGTGGCTGGCATTGCGGTCTATATATTGGAAATACAATGTTCTTTCATGCAGCAAATAGGTATGAAGGAGTAAAGGTAAGTAGTTTAGAAGAGCCTAGGTATAAGAAAGCAATTAGAGGATTTGGACGTTTAAAACAATAATAATTATGGCAATCGTAATCGTAAGTATGGTATTAGCAGTCGCTTTAATCTCCTGGAGATGGGTAGTAGGAATCGACAACATGCACAAGAATCATCCAGACTATAAAGGAGATGATCTATTCGGACCCTTTGATGAAGATGATAAGGATCATGTTCTATAGGGAAATAAACCTGTAGGATCTTACCTTATTTTTTCTTATCTTTATAAAAAGAAAGTATATGATAGCAATAGCAATCGGCGTCTTGGTTTCGCTTATTTGGATAGCAGTAGAATTTTATACTGCACCTACTCTAGACCAAAGCGGTAAAGTCATCAAAGAAGGTAATAAATTAAAAGACATTCTAAAACGTAAAAAATGAGAAACACAGTAGTATTAATTATTGGGGTTATTATTTTATGCTTCTGGGCGATATCAACTAGAAATAAATCTATAGAGTACAAAAATCAGGTTGAAATACTAACACAAACTAAAGATAGTCTAGCATCTGAAAACTTTATTTTACAAACTCAGTTAGGAAGATACGATTTAACATTAGACTATTTACAGGAAGTTAATCCAAAAGCTGCTCTACAATTTGTAAACTATATGAATCATGAAACAGAGTAAGATTAAACCCATCCATAAATTTAACGGTGGAAGAGGAGCAACTCTCTGCCATGAATGTAATAGGATTATAACGGAAGGAATGACTGAAGATTTATACTGTGAAGAGCATGGCGGTAGTCCTTCCTATAAGTACAAGCTTATTCGTTCTAGAGACAATTTTACAGTAACTGGTAAAAAAGTACTCTGGTTAGAATGGAATGAAAATGGAACTTATAAACAGCATCACGATAACCCAGTAGTAGGAGCTAGTTTAGTAGTAGATCCTCATTACGGAACATATACATGGTTAACTTCTGTAATGAAGTCTTTTACAGAAGGAGAAGGAGTTGTATATTTTGAAACTAAAAATAGCGAGTACCAACTTATTATACTTTAAAATGACAACACAATTAGAATTTGATTTTGGTCCTGAATTTACTAGTAGACCACTTAATGAGCTTAACCCAGGTCACGCTCTGGAGTTAATGGATAGGCTTCATGTAATGATGGATACATTATCTGTTCATGCAGCCCAGCATCCATTAGCAGAGAACTATGAAGAAGTCCGTAACTTAATACTAGTAGCTATAGATAAGTTATGGGATGCTTATCAGCTTGTCGGCAATATAGAGTACACATCTGGCTTTCTAGCCGGTTCTCCTATAAATTATTCCTTCCCTGTTACTAATTTAAACAAATAATATAAAATGAAAAAGTTATTAGCAATTTTAAGTTTTTTTTTCGTAAGCAATGTTGTAGCTCAAACTCTAAGTTTAAAACAAAGGATAGAAGAGATAGTAGTAGGACATGATAGATATAAGATTGCAGTTAAGTATTCCCCTTCCGGACATCGCATCTATATACCTATGAGGAAAGTATTCAGAGGGAAAATATTACGCGAATGGGTATACAGTGACTTTGTTTTTACTACCCAATATAGAGCTTTACAGGTAATTAAGGAATGGAAAAGAGAAGAGGAGATGGATAGGAATCTTAAAAGAGAGGAATACATTCGCATTAAATAGTTTGGATCAAGATTGAAAAAGCATATATTTATAGATATAAAACGTCTATTATGTTTTTCCGTAAAGATCCTAACGTTCAAGCTTTTCTAGAATTTGTTAAACAAGAGTGTAAAAAGCATAAAGTAAAGTTAGTTCTAAGGAAAGTAAAGTATTTGAAATTAGACAAGACAATTAAGTGCGGAGGGTATTTTGATTCAGAAAATAGAGAACTTGTAGTAGCGACAAAGAATGAAGATACCTGGCTTCCCTTATTAGTTCATGAGTTTGCTCATCTTACTCAATGGGTAGATGATTGTGAACCATGGGCTAAAGGAGCAACTGGATTAAATTACGTAGAAGAATGGTTATCAGGTAAGAAGATAAGAAACATAAAGAAGTACTTAGGATTGAGCAGAGACCTTGAATTAGACAATGAGAAACGTTCAGTAAAGCTAATAAAGAAGTGGAACCTGCCAATAGACATAGAAGATTATATTAAGAGAGCAAATGCATATGTACAGTTTTACAACTACATGTATTACTCCAGAAAATGGTGTAAACCGGGAAACTCTCCTTATAGAAACGAAGCTATCTACGAAGCAATGCCTAGTAGTTTTAGAATGAACTATAAAACTATGGCAGATAAGTATGTAAGAATTTACAAAGAACAAAATATATAAACAAAAAACAAAAAATGTTATGACAAAAAGTTATTATGTAGCATCAACCAGAATCTCTCCTAAGATCGCAGACTTAGTAGAATATGGACATCATATTGTAATAGAAGATATTACATATGAAAGATTAAAATCAGCAGCAAGAGGTCGTTCGATCAAAAGACGTCTCCAAAATCCATCAACAGAAGAACAAATTGTAATCTTTAACTAATATGAACAAAATCTTTGAAATAGTAGAAGCTTGGTCAACAGCTATGAATCCTTCACCTATTCGAAAAAGATTAGCAGAAATTAGATACGGAATATGTGCAAATTGTGAATTTAAAGGTAAAAACGCTGTAGGATTTGAAGTATGTAGTGCATGCGGATGTCCTCTTCAAGGAAAAATCTTTACTTCAGCAACACCTGCACAAAACAACTGTCCAAAAGGAAAATGGCCAGCTTAAAAATTTAAATATGGAACAATACTTATTAGTATATTACCTTTGTTTAGGAATGGTTTGGGGAGCCTGGTTAGAATGGTTCACAACAGCAAGACAGATAGGACCGCCTTGGGATATGACAGATAGAATCAGAAATGTCCTCATATGGCCTCTTATAGTAGCAGTCTTTCTCTATTACTTTTTCAATAATGAGGAAGATTAGTTCCAGAAAAAAAGAGTTGTGTAACAACTTTATTATTCGTATCTTAAGGTATAATTAAAAAGATAAGGTTATGATCAAACAAACTTACGTTAATCGCTATCGCGATCAGATTGTCTTCGAACAAAACGAAGATACTATTATTATGTCTGGGTATAATCCAGAATATTGCCGTTACGGTTTTCCAAACATCTATACAGAAGCTTATCAAGCTTATTGCGATGTAGTCTTTGAACAACCAGACGGAGTTCCAATGTCTTTAGAGAAGTTTAAAGAAGTAGTCCATGAATGGAGAGATGGTGAGAATTGGATCATGAAATTATTCGGTCCATTAATAACATCAGATTTAGAAACAATCGATATGTTCGATCCTTCAGGAGGTCCTTATATGAGTGTAGGAACTAATATGAGTCTCTTTGGAGGTGGCTTAGAAGGAGTGGTAACTCATATTAAGATAGTAGAAGATAAATTATTACTAACAGTTAAAAAATAAAGGTTATGAATAACGAGAAAAAGACAGCTGCATTTATGAAAGTCTACAAAGCTATCAAATCAGTTAATAACTTATTACAGTTTGAAGCTTGTGAGAAGATGATAGAAATCTATACTAGGTTCGAAATCGGACTAGGTACAGATCCTAATATTGCACTAGAAAAACAGGCGATTTTAAGAGAATTTTACAATATAAAGCAATCTGAATTCGCTGCATAACTCATTGATTCTCAATAAAAGTAAAAAATACTTTGTGAATTAGTTGGAATTCTGATCAAATGTCCGTATCTTAAGGTATATTAGATAAACATATAAAAACAAAGGTTATGAAAAACATCATCAATGCAATCGGAATTAACACAGTAGATTTTATTAATGGACGTAAAGGTGAATTTAGAGCAGTAGTAAAATGCAGGGCTGGATTCTTTACAGTAGTAGAGTCAGCAGGCCGTTATACTACTGGTGCTCAAGTCTTGAACAGCTTCCAGAAAGGAGCTCTACAGACAGTAGAATTTAAAGCAGAAGGAACTGATACCTGGCTTACGGTATTTGCTTTGAAAGGTAAGAAGGTAGTTCTAATCGATAGCGATATCTTAGCTGAATTAGAAGTAGGAACTATTAACTGTTACTTCCTAAAAACTAACCTATACAGCCAGGCACAGTATGCAGCTGTTAAAGCAACGTCTTGGGCAAGTAAGGCCTTTGTAATGAATGAACCTAAAGAAATTATTTTAGCTTAATTAACCACTCAATATTTATAGATATGAAACAAAGAATTTTATACGCAATCGGATCTGTACTTGCTTTTATTTGGGCAGGTTTACTGATAACAGGTAATACTGGTTTAGAAATCCAACCTCTTAATGAAGCTTTTAGTTTTGCTATAAGCGGTATGTTAGGTTTTATGTTTTTATTTGGTGCTGTATCCAATGATAAGAAATAGTATGAAACCATTAATATACCTACTATTAGGAGCAATACTAGTCTTTTTTTTTGAATTGCTATTGATTAAGTGGGCAGTTTCTCTATTCTACCCTATATCCTGGATGCAAGCATTAGGAGTTTGTATTCTAGTGTCTATCTTAGGAGCAGCTTTCCGGAGTAGAGGCAAATCTTAATAATTTGATAATATAGATTTAACCTATTTAGAGAAGCGATTACATAATTATTAGGGAACTAGCTTAATAATTTATGAAATCGTTTCTTTTTTTATTGTTACTTTTGCCGAATATATTATTTTCGCAAGTAACTATTAAAGGTGTTACCAAATCCAAATCGGAAACACTTTACTTTTCACACATTTCTTTCAAAAACCAAAATGGTGATGTATTCACAACCATATCAGATACGGATGGAAAATATTCCATTGTCTTAAAAGAAGGAAAATATCAAATTAAATCTTCATTTGTTGGATATACTGAATATACAAACGAAATGGTATTTGATAAGGATACTGAATTTGATATTTTATTTCCTGAAGATGCAAAACAATTATCCGAAGTTGTTGTAAGAAGTGTTTCTCAAAAGGTAACCGAAGCGGCAGTTGTAAGAACGATACGAAACAGTAATGTAGTATCGGATGGACTATCAATTGATTTTATTAAAAAAACACCCGATAGAAATGTAGGTGATGCACTTAAAAGAGTAAGTGGTGTAACAATACAAAACGATAAGTTTGTATTAGTGAGAGGATTAGCAGATAGATACAATTCGGCATTACTAAACAAAACCATACTACCATCAACCGAACCTGATAGGAGAGCATTTTCATTTGATATAATACCAACATCTCTAATAGATAACATTATAGTTTCTAAATCAGCATCAGCGAATCAGCCAGGTGATTGGAGTGGAGGGTTGGTTCAAATAACAACAAAGGAAGTTTCTGATAACTTTTTTAATATCTCATTGGGAAGTGGTTGGGGTTCGGTTTCAACTTCAAAGGATTTTAAGTTAGTTCAAGCTACCGATTTCCCTTCCACATTCCCATCAACTTACCTATATCGAATTAGCGGCAATGGTGATAAGAGAGCATACACTAAATTATTTGGTAATCCAACAACCGAAGAATTACAATCGTTGCCAAACTTAAACGGAGGATTATCATTCGGATACACAAAAGGTAAATGGAATTCATTATTCAGTTCTACAATACGAAATTCATTTACAATTAATAACATTGATAGAAAAGATTATCAATCATCAACTGAATTGGCGTATGATTACAAAGATGTTTTATTTACAAAAAGATTTTCCACAAATGGTTTATTCAATCTCACTTATTTGGGTGAAAATAGATATAGTTGGAAAACATTAGTGAACTATCAAAAGGATGATACATACTTAACCCGTAATGGTGATAACTTTGATAATGTTCAGAATGTTTTATCTACCGCATCGAATCATATTAACAATGTTGTAATTAGTTCTCAATTTGATGGTAAGATTGAAACATTAGATTTCAACATAGGTTACACATACACTTTCAGAGAGCAACCTGATTATCGAATTAATCCAATTACAAAATCATTAGGAGTAAACGAACCATACCAAACTGCATGGAGAGATACCTATCGTTTTTGGAGTGTAATGGATGAGAACTCTTTTAATAGTAACATCAACAAACAATTTGGAGATATTAAAGTGGGAGGTGGATACTTAAAAAGAATCAGAGGTTTTAACGCTAGAATATTCCGTAACCTATCAACTGATATGTTAGATGAGATTACAAATAATACAGACAAATACACAGCCGATTTTGATTTGGGTTCTCTTTACACAATGTATGATACTGAATTCGGTAGGTGGAAATTAAACACCGGATTAAGAGGTGAGTATAATTTATTTGATGTATCAACCGCAGATTTTAGTGGACAGAAAGTAAATGTGGATAGAGAGTATTTGGATATACTACCATCCCTAAACCTTTCATACAATGAAGAAAAAACAAAGTATAGATTTTCATTAAGCAAAACATTAGCAAGACCAGAGTTTAGAGAAGTAGCTAATTTTGCTTATTATGATTTTGTTAGAAATGCACAAATATTAGGAAACTCAAAGTTAGAAAAATCTGACATATATAATGTAGACCTTAAATACGAATGGTATCTAAAAGTGGGTGAAAACATTTCACTTTCTCTATTTGGTAAGAACTTCATTAAACCAATTGAACAAATTGTAGCGGATGGTTCAGTTCCATCTAATCTTCTTTTAACTTACACAAATCCTAATTCAGCTATCCTATATGGTGTTGAATTGGAAGTAAGAAAAAAGATAAACGATTGGTTTGATTTTTACACAAATGCTTCGGTAATGAATTCAGAAGTAGAAGTGAATGGTGTGAAAAGGCAATTGCAGGGACAATCAAACTATGTGTTAAATAGTGGAGTAAACATTCATAAAAAGAAAAATACTATCAACATAACTTACAATAGAGTTGGAGATAGAATATCAGCAGTAGGATTTCAGGGTTACCCAAACATCTTTGAAAATAGTAGAGATGTATTGGATATAACTCTTTTACA
>Ga0222712_10001774_pt1 | contig 25969 bp, 13 predicted proteins | sample C33_657DmetaG_FD_165043 | JGI IMG/M metagenome (GOLD analysis project Ga0222712, IMG submission 165043) | Estuarine water microbial communities from San Francisco Bay, California, United States - C33_657D | ecosystem: Environmental > Aquatic > Marine > Unclassified | place: USA: California... | reverse complement strand
CCCTGCGCGGCGATCACGCCGGGGATGCCGGCGCTGTGGCAACGGATCGCGTCGAGCTGGCCCTCGACGAGCACGAACGGCTCCTCGCCCTTGCGGTTGGAGCGGGCGCGGTCGAGGTTGAAGACCGTGCGCGACTTCTTGAACAGCTCGGTCTCGGGCGAGTTGACGTACTTGGCCTCGCGGGACGGGTCGTCCGGCGGGGTGATGTCGAGCTGGCGGGCGGTGAAGGCGATGACGCGGCCCTGGACGTCGCGGATCGGGATGGTGAGCCGGCCGCGGAAGCGGCAGCGCCAGCGGGCCGGATCGGGGATGCGGTCGGTGCCGAAGAAGAGGCCGGTGCCCGCGAGCGCCTCCTTGCTGAAGCCTTTCTTGAGGAGGCCGCCGATCAGCTTGGAGTCGTCCACCGGCGCGAGCCCGATCCCGAAGTCGTCGGCCACCGCCAGGTCGAAGCGGCGGGTGCGCGTCCAGTAGTCGCGGATCCACTCGCCATGCACGGGGTCCTCCAGGAAGCAACGGCGCCAGTAGTCGGCGACCAGCCCGTGGATCTCGAGCAGCTGGCCGCGCAGCGAGCGCTCGTTGGCGTCGGCCCCGCCGTTCTCGTATTCGAGCTGGAAGCCGAAGCGGGTCGCGACGCGCTCCACGGACTCCGGGAAGTCTAGGCCCTCGCGGGCCATCACGAGCTTGAAGGCGTCGCCGCCCTGCTGGGTGCTGAAGCAATACCAGAGCCCGGTCTCCGGGTTGACCTTGAAGGACGGGCTCTTCTCGGACTTGAACGGGCTCAGGCCCCACCAGTCGCGGCCGCGCTGCTTCATCTGGGTGTAGTCACCCGCCAACGCGACGATGTCCGCCCGTTGGCGGAGGTCGTCGATGGATCTGCGGGAGATACGGGCCACGGCTGTCAAGGGGTGCGTGTCAAGGGGGGGCAGGGCAATGGAAATGAGTTCCCAATCGGCTAAGTTTTGTTCCTCAGGCGGTCTGCCCGGTAAACCCTGACCGTCAAGTCGTCCTCCCGCCAGGTCGCTGTCCGGACGTGGCTTAGCGCCAGCCGACCGTGGTCAGCATTCGTCGCACAGCTTATGCCGGATTTCCTTGGCCTTCTGCCGTAATTCCGCCGCCTCGGCCTTGCGGTCCTGGAGGCTCAACGCCTCGGCCAGATTATCCATGACCGAGGCGGCTTCCCGCCGGTCCACGCCTCGTACCCGCACGATCGTGTCGAGTTGCCGGCGCAGGAGGCCTTCGGCGACGACCGCGTGCCCGGATTTGAGCTCGAGGCCGGCCCGGATGCTCAGGAGGCCGAGGAGGTCATCATGGTCGGCACCCAGCCGGGCTTCCTCCAGCGCGATGGCCTCGGCATAGCCGGCCGAAGCGCGGGCATAGTCGTTGAGCCGATAGTGGATGCCCGCCAGCTGGACCAGCGCGTTGGCGAAAGCCTCCGCGTCGGCGGCCGGGAGGGAACGCCAGGCCTCGACGCAGTCGCGGTAGGCCGCCTCGGCGTCGGCGAAATCGCCCTGCTCCGCGTGGATCCGTCCCAGCAGTTCGAGGTACTCGGCGCGCTTGCGCAGGTTGTCCGGCGTCCGGTGCAGGCGACGCGAGAGCAGATGACGGACCTCGGCCTCGACTTCGGCGAAGCGCGCCGGCGCGCCTTCCGTCGCCCGCTTGGCGATCTCGTTGGTCAGGCGAGGCGGGAGGTCCTCGGAGACGATCCGGAGCTCGCGCGGTCCTTCCACCGTCGAGGCGCAGCCGGCGAGCAGGGCGAGGAACGTCAAACCGACGAGTTTGTTCATGCCTCCAGTCTGGCGGCCGCCGACTTCCGGGCAACAGGTTAGTTGCCGGGTGACGGAAGCGCCGCGAATGCGACAGGTCGCGCCGGGTTTGTGGCGATTACGACAAAAGCAACCTTCCGGTGTATCACCGCCCTGTCACCCGACGGCCACGGGTTCGTCGGAGCAAGCGGCTACACTTCGGGTCTTCTCCCATGCGTCACCTCACCCGCTCGTTCCTCCTCGCCGCCGCCGTTACGGTGTCGGCTTTCGCCGCTCCGACGACCTCCACCGGTCCGAGCAGTTCGCAAACCCCGTATGTCAACGTGACCGCCCCGAACTGGTCGGCGCTCTCGGTGCTCACCACCGGCGACGCCGCGTCGAACGGCTATCGCTTCGGCGGGATACCGGACGGCATGGGGGCTTTTGACAACAACGACGGTTCCACCTTCACCCTTTTGGTGAACCATGAGTACGGTGCCACCAATGGCGTCGTGCGGGCCCATGGCTCGGTCGGTTCCTATGTGTCGAGCTGGGTGATCGAGAAGGGCACCTTCCGCGTGATCTCCGGCGGGGATTTCCTGACCTCGGCCAACAACCTCTTCCTCTGGAACACCGCCTCCAGCACCTGGACTCAGGGGACCACGACCGCGATCGCCCGTCTTTGCTCGGCTGACCTCGCTGCCGTCTCGGCGTTCTACAACACCACGAACGGCGTCGGGAACGACATCGGTTACAACGGCCGCATCTTCCTCAACGGCGAGGAGGTCGGCAACGAAGGTCGCGCCTTCGCCTGGGTCGCCACCGGGACCGAACAGGGCAAGGTCTACGAGTTGCCTCACCTCGGACGCCTCTCCTTCGAGAATCTTCTCGCCAACCCGTTCCTCACCGGGGCCGCCGCGAACAAGACCATCGTCGCCGCCACGGATGACTCCACGCCGGGGCAGGTCTACCTCTGGGTCGGCAACAAGTCCAACACCGGCACCGCCATCGCCCGCGCCGGTCTGACCAACGGCACGCTCTACGGCGTCAAGGTGACCAACGGCGGCGCCAACTACGCCAACGCCGCGGTCACCCGCGAGTCCGCCGGCGCCATCAACGGCACCTTCACCCTCGTCGCCCCGACCTTCACCACCGCCAACTGGGGCTCCACCCCGGGCGCGGGTTTCCAGACCGCCTCGACCACCGCCGGCGTGACCGAGTTCGCCCGTCCCGAGGACGGCGCGTGGTTGAACGCCTCGACCTTCGTCTTCAACACCACCGGCGCCTCGATCACCCCCACCGGCGGGACGACCGGCGTGACGCAGACCGCCCGCCTGTACAAGCTGGTCTTCAGCAACACCAGCGACTTCACCCTCGGCGGCAACATCTCGCTCATCGTCGACAGCGCCAGCCTGCGCGGTCGCGACGGCGATCTGGCCCGGAGCTTCGACAACCTCACGGTCGGCAACGACGGCCTCATCTATGTCCAGGAAGACCCGGGTAACGTCGCCTATGTCGCCAAGCACTGGGTGATCGACCCGAACGCCGCGAACCCCGCGGCCTCGGCCCTCCAGATCCTCGAGTCCGATCGCACCCGCTTCCTCACCGGTGGCGCCGACTTCCGGACGCTCGACGAGGAGACCTCGGGCATCATCGATATCTCCGCGATCGTGAACGATGGCACCAAGTGGTTCCTCGTCGCCCTGCAGAACCACGCCGCGGTGGCCGGCACCGACACCTACGGGCTCGTCGAGGGCGGCCAGCTCATCGCGATCAACAGCAAGAGCGGCTTGCCGGTGCTGTCCAACGGCGTCTACACCCTCGATGGTGCCACCTTGACCGCCGCCGGCACCTCGACCATCGCCAACGCCGTCGTCCTCAACGGCACCGGCGGCGTCATCGACACGACCGGCACCACGACCTTCTCCGGGACCATCTCCGGCACCGGTCAGCTCTGGAAGCTCGGCGCCGGCGAGGCCCTGCTCACCGGGGTCAACACCTATGCCGGTAACACCAATGTCTCGGGCGGCACCTTGACCATCAACGGCTCGGTGGCCTCCCCGAACGTCACCGTCTTCAACGGGGGCACGCTCAAGGGCTCCGGGCGCATCAACGGCAACCTCACGGGCTATGGCACGGTCTCGCCCGGCAATTCGCCAGGCATCCTGACGGTGACCGGCAACTATGCGGAGAACGCCATCCTGGACATCGAGGTCGGCGGCACCGTGGCCGGCGCCAACCCGGCCGGCTTCGACCAGGTGAACGTCACCGGGGCCTTCACGGCCGCCGCGACCGCGACGCTCCGCGTCACCCGCTTCAACGGGTTCGACCCGTCGCGCGGCCAGAGCTTCCAGGCGATCGTCGCCGGCAGCTATGTCGGCGCCTTCGGCGTCCTCGACCGCAACACCCAGACTTCCCAGGTGCTCTACCAGACGACCACGGGCAAGATCTACGGCACCGGCCTTTCCGAGTCGCAGACCTTCGCGGTCTACGGGGCGGACGTGGCCAACCGTGCCGCGATCGGCACGGCCTTGTGGGCCGATGGCGTCACCACCGGCAACGTGATCAAGAACGGGGCCGGCGCCGTCTCCACGGCGGGGACGAAGGCGTTCCTCGCGTCGACCGACGTGGGCAAGGCCGTCGCGGACGTCCTGCTCTCTACCGACGTCGGCGCGGCGCTCGACGCGCTGTCGCCCGAGGCCTACGGCGCCGTGGCCCGCATGGGCGCCCACCACTCGCTGACCCTCGCCCGCGCGTTCTTCGCGGCGCAGCCGGTCGGCGACGCCTGGACCTACCAGCTTGGTTACGAGTCGGACAAGGCCACCGCGACGACCTCGCCCACGAACCTGAACGGCAGCCACGACGTCCGTTCCACCTACCTGCTCGCCACCCATGGGCTCGGCTCGTCGGCGCGCGTGTCCTTCCTCGTCTCGGACGACCGCGGCGAGACGACCGCCACCGGTTTCTCCGCCACCGCGAAGGGGCAGACGGTCGGGGTCGGCCTCGGCGCCGATCTCGGCGGCGCGCGCCTGGATCTCGGGTTCACGGGCGCCGACCAGCGGGCCGCCGGTACGCGTTCCGGCCAGGCCTTCGCCTCGGCCCAGGTCAGCTCCGCGACGTTCGCCGCCCGGCTCACCGTGGCGCCGATAGCCGGGTTCTCCCCGTTCGTGGGCCTCAGCCGGAGCTCCGGCTCCATGAAGGCCTTCGCCGAGACCGGCACGGGCGCGAACCTGAAGGTGGCCGCGTTCACGCAGTCCTCCGCGCTCGCGGAGGTCGGCGCCGAGTACGCCTACCGGTTGACCGACAAGGTCACCCTCGGTCTCCTCGCGGCCTTCGAGCATGAGCTCGGTTCGGAGCAGGACGCGATCTCGGCCAGCTTCGCCGACGCCGAAGTCCCGACGACCTTCACCGTCGGCACCTATGGTTTCGGCAAGGATCACTTCCGCGGCGGGGTCAGCTTCAAGGCCGCGTTGAGCGAGACCAGCTCCGCGGGCCTCTCCTACGAGATGCGCTCCGGCAGCGGCCTGAAGTCCGCCTCCGAGCTCAAACTCAGCTACACGAGCCGGTTCTGAGCGACCGCGCCAGGAAGGACGAAGGCCGCCCGCAAGGGCGGCCTTCTTGTTGGCGGAGCGCCCGAGCGGCTCAGTCGCCGAGGAACGTGACGTCGTCGCACTGCGCCTTCAGGAAGGGCGCGGCGCCGTCCACCTCGACCGTGAGCGTGTGGTTGCCGGCCGCCAGGGAGACCTTGGCGATCCCGCCGGCGAGCTCGACCGCCTTGCCATCGAGCCAAGCGGCCTTGGCGCCGGCCAGGAGCAGGGGCTTGGCGACCGCGGTGGAAGCCGTGAACTTGGCGCTCGCGTAGAGACGGCCCGGGTTGAACTCCTTCGGGAGCTGGCCGTTGACCAGCGTGTAGACGGGCGTCGGGGTGGCGGACTTGGCGAGCGCGCCGGGCGGCTGGTCGTCGAAGACCCAGAAACGGGCGACATTGGCCTTGCTGGCGTCGAACGGACCGGGCTTGCCGACTTCCCCGAGGAAGGCGAAGAGGCTGCGCTTGGGCACGAATTCCAGGCCATCGACGAGACCGGCGGGCATCAGGCTGCCGATGTTGTCGCGCTTCACGATGTTGGCCTTCGTGACGGCGAGCTCGGCGCCGGGGCCGGGGCGGATGATGACCTCGGTCGCCGTCTCGCGGGCGGGGATGCCGGTGAGGACGCTGCCGTCCTTCATCGTGAAGGCGAACCCGTGGTAGCCTTCCTTCACCTTGGAGGCCGGGTTCAGCACGCTCTCGATGATGTAGTCGAGCGGGGCGCTCGCGCCGAGGCTGGAAAGGTCCGGGCCGAGCTTGCCGCCGGCCCCGCCGATCGCGTGGCACAGCGCGCAACCGCCGCGGCGGTAGACCATCTCCCCTTCGGTCGGGTCGGCGCCTTTCTTGACGGCGGCGACCATCCCGGCGACCTCGGCGGCGTAATCCCTCGCGCCGGCCTTGGCGCCCGTCAGCGGGCCGAGGGCGTCGACCAGGGCCTTGCCGCCCCGTCCCATCCCGCGGGCGGCCTGGAGGGCCGTCGCGTACTGCTCGGGCGTGAGGCCGGCGGGGAACGTCTTGGCGAGCCGGCCCGCGAAGGCGGCGTTGGTGAAGAGTTCCTGCCAGGTGCGGACGAGCTCGTCCTTCTTGAGCGGGGCGAGGACGGAGGGCAGGGCCTTGAGGGCCTCGGCCGGGGCATGCACGGAGAGACCCACCAGGGCGCCGCGACGCACCGCGGACGGCTGCGTCTCCGCCACGAGCTGTTGCAAGGCCTTGACCGAGGCCGTCTGGCCGATGTCGCGCAACGCCTTGAAGGCGAGGTCGCGCACGGCGCCGTCGGCGTTCTGGCCGGCGAGGGCCGCCACGGGCGGCACGAACTCCGCGAGTTTCCAGGCCCCGCTCAGCCGGATCGCGGCGATGCGCAGGTCGCGGTTGTCGGATGCGAACAGGGCGCCGAGCGAGCCGACCTCGCCATTCGGGCGAGCGTTGCGGCTCACGGCGGCCTCGACGAGGGCGGCGGCGCCGCGGACCCGCGCGGCGGGCTGCAGGGCGCCTTCCTTGGTCACCGCGGCGAAGAGCGTCGTCAGCTCCTCGGGCCCGCCGGAGCGTCCGATCAACTCGATCCACGGGCCCGTGCCAGCGGCGTCCAGCGTCCGTCCGGCGAAGAGCCGCTTGATGTAGGGGGCGGCCACCACCGGGTCGGCGATCTTCACGACGCGATCCAGCTTGGCTTCGCGGCCGGCGACCTTCTCCGGATGGTCGGCCAGGTCGGCCAGCCAGGCGCGGGCGGTATCGTTGACGCTGGTCCAGGCGGCGAAGTCCAGGAAGGTGTCCTCGGGGGAGTTCGGCAGGTGATCGAGGATCAGGTCGGCCGCGGCGGGCGAGGGGATGCGGGCCAGGGCCCGGAAGGCCTCGAGCTGCACGCGGGGGTTGGCGTGGCGCAGCTGGGCGCCGATGAGCGCGAGGTCGCCGTCGCGCAGGCGCGCGTGGTCCTTGCCGAGTTCGCGCAGGGCCACCTGCACGTTGACCGCGTCCGCGCTCTTGAGGAGCGCGATGAGGTCGGCGGTCTGGTCGGCGCGGCCGCTCAGCAGCCAGGCGGCGTGGCGGCGGGTGACGTCGTCCTTCGCCCAGGCGGCGAGGGCGGCCGTCAGCTGCGTCGTCGGCAGGCGCAGGAGCTCGCGGCGGGCCTGCTCGAATTCCCAGCGGCTCGGGGAGGTCAGTTTGGCCAGCAGCTCGGCCGTCGGGCGGCCGGCGAGCGGTTGCCAGGCTAGCGGCTTGCTGCCGACAGGGGCGATGCGCCAGATGCGGCCGCGCTGCTTGTCGCGGCGCGGGTCGCGGAAGTCGACCTCCCCGTGGTTGATGATCGGGTTCGTCCAGTCGGCCACGTAGAGGGCGCCGTCGGGGCCCATCGCCAGGCCGATCGGCCGGAAGGACGCGTCGCTGGTGCGGACCACGTCGGGCTGCGTCTTCGTGATGTAGCCCGAGCGCGGCTTCGCGTCGGAGGTGAAGTCGTTGAACGCGAAACGGACGATGCGGTGGGCGCGGAAGTCGTTCGTGATCGCGTTGCCCTGCCACTCGGCCGGGAAGAGCGGGCTCTGGACCAGCTCGAGGCCGCAGAACTTGGGGTAGGAGCCCGGGCTGATGCTGGTGATCGTCCGGCGGGCGCCTTCGGAGGGCGGCAGCACGGCGCCGGGGAAGCCCCAGCTCACGCCGTTGCCGTCGGCGCCGGAGGTCAGGAAAGTCTGGCCCGCGAGGTCCTCCTGCTGGCCCCAGGCGTTGACGAGACCCTTGGAGTGGACCTCCAGCCGCTCGCGGGCCGGGTCGTAGGCGAAGGCGGTGCCGGAGTTGGCGCGGATCAGTCCCCACGGGGTCTCGATGTGCGAGTGGATGTAGATCGTCTGGTGGAAATACAGGCGGCCATCGACGCCCCAGTGCAGGCCGTGGATGATGTGGTGCGTGTCCTCGGTGCCGAAGCCGCTGAAGACGATGCGGCGGTCGGCCAGCATCCCGTCGGCGCCCGGCTTGGTCAGGTGCAGGAGCTCGGTGCTCGCGCCGACGAAGCAGCCGCCGTCGCCGTCCGGGGCCACGCCCGCGGGGATCAGCAGCTTGTCGGCGACGATGCGCGAGGTCTCGGCCACGCCGTCCTTGTTCGTGTCCTCGAGGAGGATGATCTTGTCGTTGCCCGTGGACGGCCCGAACTTGGCCGAATTGCCCTCCATCTGCGCGCCCAGGTCGTCGGGGTTGACCTGCGGGTAGGTGTTGGAGGTCGCGACCCACAGGCGGCCGAGCGCGTCCCAGTTCATGTGCACGGGCTTCTCGAGGAACGGGTTCTCGGCGAAGAGGGAGATCTCCAGGCCCGGCTCGAGCTTGAAGTCCGGCCGCGGCAGGGGCGGCAGGGATGCGAGCTTGGGCGCGGTCTTCGGCTCCGGCGGCAGCGTGCTCGGCCGGCCCGCGGACAGGCCGATGACATTGGCCTCCGCCTTGTCCACCAGCGGGTCGAACTTCGGGATCTCGACCGCGTTGCGCCCTTGTTCGCCGCGGCGGAAGCCGAAGATGTAGGTGTAGTTCGCCGGGCGGCTGCGGTGGAAGAACAGCGAGTTCTTGCGCAGGATCTCGGCGCGCAGCTCGGCCTGCGCCGGCGTCTCGGCGTCCCAGCCGGCGACATCGTCGCGCCAGCCGAGCTGGCGGGCGAAGGCGGCCGCGAGGGCGCGATAGCCGCGTTCATTCAGGTGGATGCCGTTGTCCGTGCCCTGGGCGAGGTCGACGCCGGCTTCCTTCCAGTCGCCGCGGACGAAGGGCGCCTTGCGCTCGGCCGCCAGCTCGCGCAGCACCTGCTCGTACTGGGCGAGCAAGGCGTTGTGTTCGGCGGGGTCGGGGAGGCCGGGGCGCGTCGCGCGCAGGTCCTCGTGGCGGATCGGGCCGACGAACACGAAGCGGACCTGGCCCTGCGGGCTGGCCTTGACGATCAGCTCCATGAGCTCGGTGAGCTCGCGGCGGAACTTGGCGGGGCTGTGGTCGACGCCATAGCGCGCGGGGTCGGGGTTCAGGACCGGGTCGTTGCGGCGGTAGGTCAGGTCGTCGAGGCTCGCGGCCATGCCGTAGCCGAGGATCGCGACGGTGGGTTTCACCACGGCCAGTTGTTCGCGGAGGCTGTCGACGCCCCGGGTGACGGGGTCGAAGCTGGCGCGCGACGCGCCGAGCGGGCTATCGCCGCTGTAGCCGAGGTTGCGTACGGCGAAGTTCTTGCCGGGGAAGCGTTGGCGCATCCGCGACTCGAGGTGGCCGAAGTTGTTCTCGCGCTCGATGAGCACGTCGCCGATCAGCAGGACGCGGTCGCCGTCGTTGAGCACGAGCGCGGGTTCGGCGGCGAGGAGGCCGGTGGCGAAAGCGCACAGGGCCGCGAGGAGGGGTAGGCGGGGCATGGTCGGATTGGAAGGGATTTGGCCGGGGTGGCGAGCCGACTTTAGACCCGCCCGCCGGGAAGTTGTTGCCATCCCCGCCCCGCCAAAAGGCGCCGTTTAGGCCTCGTCAGTCGACGAACCGCGGCCAGCGCGCGCGGAAGGCCAGCTGGGCATCCTTGTCCGGGATCACCGGGCGGGCCGGGTCGGTCAGGAACTTGAGGGGGAAGGCCGGTTTGAGGTGGAGCACGGTCACGAGGTCGCCCGCGACCTGGAAGACCGCGAACCACGCGCCGCACCCGATGTCGAACAGGTCGCCATGCCGGCTGCGGATCCGGCGGGTGCGGTGCGGCGAAGGGTCGCGCGAGAGCATCTCCACCATCCGCTCCCGGAAGTCGATCGACCAGGTCTCGCGCAGCCAGTCCAGGTGTTCCGCGGCCGCCGCGGCGAAGGTCACGCGGAAGGCCGGCGGGTCGGCGAGCGCCGCGTCCACTTCCGCGATCCAGCCCGACTTCGCCGCGGGGAACGAATCGTAGGCCGGGATGTAGGGCTTGATGTCGAAGACCGGGGTGCCGTCGACGAGGTCGCACGGTCCGAGGACGAGGTGGCCTTTCTTCACCGCCAGCAGTTGCACGGGGGTGATGCCGAGCGGGTTGGGCCGATGCGGGGAGCGGGTCGCGAAGACGCCGCGTCGCTTCGACGGGCCGCGGGGCGGGAGCACCTCGGGCCGCCAGTCCTTGTTGCGGTGGAACCACCAGATCAGCCAGATGCGGTCGAAGCCCTCCAGGTCCTTCAACGCCTTCTGGTACTTGTCGCCGGGCAGCAGCTCGAGCCGGTTGGTCTCGGCCTGGCGCTCGTTCGGCTGGTGTCGTGCGTCGAATTTCAGCGGTTTCTTCTCCGTGCGGATGAAGCCGATGGGGCGGAGGATGAGCTCGTCGTCGGGCACGGTCGGGCGGAGGGCTGACTCAGGGGTAGGATGGGGGAGCGGAAAGGCAAGAGCCGGGGTGGCCCGACCCGGGGTTGACCGCCGCGGGTCCGGCCCCATAAAGGAAACCATGCGGAGCTTACCCCTTGTGTGCCTCCTCCTGGCCAGTCCCGTCTTCGGACTCGAGCTGAAGCCTTCGCTCGCGCCCAGCAAGCCCGCCGCGCCGGTCGCGCGTCCGGTCGTGGCCGCGCCCGCCGCCCCGTCCCCGGCGGCGAAACCCGCGGCCGCCATCGAGCCGGAGACCCCTCCCGTCATCCTCGCCAAGTTTTCCGGCGCCGGCGAAGTGCTTGCCAATTACAAGGGCATCCAGATCACCCTCGCCGGCTTCGTCGCGCGAGGCTCCCGCGATTTCCTCGACGTGAAACTCGTCGGGGCCGAGGGCGAGGCCGACGCCTTGTGCCATGTGCGTCTGCTTGACGCCGACGGCAAGGCGATCGGCTATCTCAAGGCCTACCTGCACGCCAAGGGCACCTCGTTCGACCTCGCGGCGATGGAGAAGGATCCGGTCAAGCGTCGGGCCGTGATGGAGCGCACGCAGTCGGTCCAGTTCCAGGGCGTGGACAAGTCCCAGGCGGTCCTGCCCGTGGTCTGCCGTCGCGCTAAGTGAGCGGTGACCCGCTCGCCGCGATGCCGGACGCCATTCTCAATCTTTCCTGCTACAAGTTCGTCCCGCTGGACGACCTCGAGGGCCGCCGGCTGGTCTTGCTCGAGGTGTGCCGGGTCCACGAGGTGAAGGGGACGATCCTGCTGGCGCCGGAGGGCGTCAATTTCTTCCTCGCCGGCACAAGGTCGCAACTCGCGGCCGTGCTCGCGACGCTCCGCGCGATGCCGGGGCTGGCCGACCTCGCGCCGAAGGAAAGCCCCTCCACCAGCCGTCCGTTCAAGCGCATGCTGGTGAAGGTGAAGAAGGAGATCATCGCCTTCGGCGTGCCCGGGGTCGATCCCGCCCGCGCGCCCGCGCCGAAGCTCCGGGCCACCGAACTGAAACGCTGGTTGGACGAGGGGCGACCGGTGGTCTTGCTCGACACGCGCAACGTCTACGAGGTGCGCATGGGGACCTTCCGCGGCGCGCTGGCCCCGCCGATCTGGAACTTCCGGGACTTCCCGCGCGCCGCCGCCGACCTGCCGGCCGACCTGAAGGACCGGCCGGTCGTGATGTTCTGCACCGGCGGTATCCGGTGCGAGAAGGCCGGGCCTTACCTGCGCAGCCTCGGCTACAAGGACGTCCATCAGCTCGACGGCGGCATCCTCAAGTATTTCGAGGAGGTCGGCGGCGCGCATTACGACGGCGAGTGCTTCGTCTTCGACGAGCGCGTCGGCGTGGACGCGGCGTTGCGGCCCACGCGCTCCGTGGTCTGTTTCAACTGCCAGATGCCTTTGACCGTCGCGGAGCAGCGCGACGAGCGCTACGTCTTCGAGAAGTCCTGCCCGCACTGCATCGACGGGAAGCCCAAGGGGCGCGGCAACACCGCCGGCGAGGCGGGTTGATCGGTCACCAGCGCAGCTCGTCGAGCCAGGCCCATTCGCCCGGGGGCAGGCGTTCGCCCAGGTCGGCGGGATCCGTCCCGACCATGATGCCCGTGCCGAGCAGGCAACCGGCCAAGCCCGAACGATGCGCCCCCGCGAGGTCGTGTTCCGGGCTGTCCCCGATGACCAGCACCTGCGCGCGGTCCGGAGCGCCGGCCGCGGCCAGCGCGGCGCGGTAGAGGTCGGCCGACGGTTTGCCGAACCAAAGCAGTTTCGCGCCGAGTTTCTCCAACTCCCGCGCCACCGCGCCGGCGGAGGGACGAACGCCCTCCGGCGTCAGCATCTCGAGGTCGGGGTTGGCGACCAGCACGGGCACGCCCCGCGCGGCGGGTTCGGCGAGCGCCGCCACCTGCGCTTGCCAAGGACGACCCGGCTCCCAGCTGGCGGCGAGGATGATCGCCTCGCAGGCCTCGGGCTCGACCAGACGGAAGCCCGTCTCGCCGAAGCCATAATCGTCGCCCGGCTTGCCGGAGAGGTGCACCTTGGCGCCCGGCCGGAACGCCCGACCGAGACGACCCTCGCGGATCGCGGCCAAGGCCGCGTCGCCCGAGGTCACCACCGCGTCGAAATGCCGTCCGTCGAAGCCGAGTTTGCCGAGACGCGCGCGGTTGTCGGCGCCGGGCTTGGCGGAGTTGGACAGGACCACGACCTTGCCGCCGCCTTCGCGGAAGCGGCGGAGCGCGTCCGCGGCGCCGGGGTAGGGACGTTGGCCATCGTGCATCGTCCCGAATTGATCCAGCAACAGGACGTCGAACCCCTGGGCGAGTTCCGCGAGGCCGCGGCCGGGGCGCAGGCGACCCGGGTGCGCCCCGACCGTCACCCCGAGGGCCTGCCAGGCGAGGCGCGCGGTCCCGGCGGCGGCTTCCTCGCTCCACGCCTCGTTCAGCGGGACGCCGAGGGCGCGGGCGCGCAAGGTCATCCACGCCGGATTGCGGGCGCCGCCTCCGGCATGACGAATGGACCGCAACGCCGGCCCGCCCAGTTCGCGCAGCCTTTGATAGCCGAGACGCTCGACCTCCGCCAAGCCTTCCAGGATGCCCTGGAGGAAGCGACCCTCCTCGGCGGGGCGCGGCGTCAGGCGCGGCGCCAAGTTCGCGTCGGCCACCGGGAACCTTTCGCCCGGCGCCGGGAGCGGGTAGTAGTCGAGCCCCGTCGGCGTCGTGGTGTCCAAGGAGGCGGCGAGGCGCGTCAGCGTCGCCGGTTCCCAGAAGGCCGCCAAGGTGCGGCCCCCGCAGTTCGAGGCGCCGCCCGCGAGCCAGCGATCGCCGAGCCGGTGGCTGTAGATCCCGTATTCCGGGGCGAAGATCGGTCGATCGCTGAGCAGTTTGAGCACGAGCGTCGAGCCCAGGGCTGTCGCGCCGTCGCCGATCTCCCGGGCGCCGCTCGCGAGGAAAGTCGCGCAACCGTCCGTCGTGCCGGCCGCGAGCACGATGCCGGCGGGCAGGCCGAGCGCGTTCGCCGGGGCCGCGGCCAAAGTCCCGATCGGCGTGCCGACCGGCACCACCGTGGGGAGCAAGGCCGGATCCAGGCCGAACTCACGCAACCATGCGGGCCAGGCGCGCGCCACCGGGTCGTAGCCCGTCTTCAAGGCGTTGTTCTCATCCGTCACATACTCGGTCGCGCCCAGTTGGCGGTTCACCCAGTCGGCCTGATGGATGATGCGGTGCAGGCCCGGCAGGCCGACCCAGTCCAGCGCGCGGGCGGCGGGGGAGGTGGCGCCATGCGCGGCGCTCTCCCGCGGGGCCAGGACCCGGAGACGCTCCGACCGGTCGCCCGTGTCGGCGTCGTCGTAGAGTCGCGCCGGCGCCAGCGGTTGGTTGCTCGCGTCGACCGGCAGGATCGTCCCGGACGTGCCATCCACCGCGATCGCGCGGGTCAGGCTGAGGTCGACCTCGCGCGAGAGCTCGCGCAAGGCGAGTTTGATCGCCACCCACCAGTCGTCCGGGTGTTGTTCGCGGCGGGCGCCCAGCGAAAGCGTCGGCGGCAATTTGGCGGAACCGAGACCCAAGACCTTGCCCGACGCGTCGACCGCGGCGGCGCGAACGCCGCTGGTGCCTAGATCAAGGCCGATGACGAAGTGGTGCATGGTGATGAAGGTCTGGGGACAGGGCTAGGGCCGGGGCTAGGGCTAGGGATGCAGAAGGAAGAAGGCGAGGGGAACTGGAGAGTCGAGTCTCCAGCCCCAGCCCCAGCCCATTACTATTTCCTCATCACTTCCTCCCAGCCCTTCAGTCCGCAGGTCGCAAGGTGAGGGGCGGCGAGTTGCTCCCAGGCCGGTGTGCCGGCGGCTTGGAAGAGGAACCAGATCGGCCGCTTCTGGTCAGGGTCGGCGATACTGCCGGGCTTGTTGCTCCAGAGCCCGAGGCGCAGGCCGCCTTCGTGGGAGTGGTCGACCTGTCGGTGGTAGAGGAAAGCGTCGATCCCCTCGAGCCGCCGGATCTTCTCCCAGGCGTACGCGTAGGCGGCGGCCTGTTCCTGCGCGGAGTTCGGACGGTTGCCGAGGTCGAAGCCTTGCTCGGTCAGGCTGAGGCGGCGCGGTCGGCCCTCGAAAGTGAGCTCGGCCGTCGCCAGCTTGCGCGTCACCACCTCCAGGTTCTTGAACGTCACCTTACCGGTGTCATCGTCGAAGGTCACCTTGTCCAGCCAAGTGCGCGCATCCCGCAGGTTGCTCGGGTAAGGATGGAAGGCGAGGTTCCAGTCGAAGTCCCCGCGTTCACGCGCCCGCTTGGCGAAAGCCTCGAGCAAGGAACGCCCTGGGCACGCCAACCGCGGGTCCTTGCGATTGGCCGCCGTCCAGTGATGCTCCAGGGACAGGTAGACCCGCGCGAAGCGCGAGTGCTTGCGGAGCGAAGTCCAAGCCAGCCGGACCTGGTCCTCGTATTGGCGCGCGACTTCCTCGACGGTGGCGGGTCCCATCTGATGCCATTCGTGATGGGAATTGACCTCGTTGCTGATGACCCAGCCCCAGGCCCGCCCATGGCTCGCGTCGGTGCCGGACCAGCGACGCGCGATGAATTCCGTCAGGGCTTGGTAGCAGGCCCGGCCTTCGGGGGTCACGGTGTTGGCGGCGATCGTGGTGCCTTGGCCGGGGGTCGCCTGCGGGTGGAGGGCGATCCCGTTCACGCGCGGGTCGCCCGAGCGGTAGTGGATGAGGATCAACGTCACGACGACGCCCCGGTCGGAGAGCGCCTTGATGGAGCGGTCGAGGGTGCGCGCGTAGTTCTCGTTCACCCCGAAGGTGAAGCCGTCGACGGTCATGCTCGGTTGTCCGGGTTTCGGCTCGGTCAGGAGCAGGGCGGTGAGGTTGACGTTCAGGCCGGCATGGTGGACGCCGAGCTCCAGGGCGTCGGGCACCATCTGGATCTGGAGGCCCTTGGGCGACGGGGTGGTCGGGTAGAGCGTGGTGTCCGGCTCCGCCCGCGCGGCGCCGGCCAAGACGAGAAGCAGGAGGACGGCGAGGCGCATGTTCCCCCGACACCGCGGTGCGCCCGGGGTTCCCTGTCCGCCAAGGTGGTTTTTCTGTTTACGCCTCCCGCGTTTGCCCGATGAATGGGGCATGCCCCGTTTCCTCGCCCTGCTGACGCTATGCGTCGCGGCCTTCGCCGCCGAGCCCAAGCGTCCGAACATCGTCTTCATCTTCTCGGACGACCATGCCTACCAGGCCATCAGCGCCTACGGCGACGAGCGCAAGCTCATCCAGACGCCGAACATCGACCGGATCGCCAAGGAGGGGATGCGGTTCGACCGGGCGCTCGTGACGAACTCGATCTGCGGTCCGTGCCGCGCCGTGATCCTCACCGGCAAGTATTCCCATCGGAACGGTTTCTACAACAACACCAACTCGGTCTTCGACGGGTCGCAGACGACCTTCCCCAAGCTGCTGCAGGCGGCCGGCTACCAGACCGCGCTCATCGGCAAGTGGCACCTCAACAGCGACCCGACCGGTTTCGACTACTGGCAGATCCTCCAAGGGCAGGGCATCTATTACAACCCGCCCATGAAGACCGCGCAGGGCGTCGTGAAGACTTCCGGCTACGTGACCGACATCACCACCGACGTGTCCCTGGGCTGGTTGGCGAAGCGCGACAAGTCCAAGCCTTTCATGCTCATGTGCCAGCACAAGGCGCCGCACCGGGAGTGGTCGCCGAACCTGCCCGATCTCGGGTGGGACAAGGGCCGCGTCTACCCCGAGCCGCCCACTTTGTTCGACGACTACAAGGACCGCGCCTTCGCCGTGGGCGATCAGGACATGACCTTGGCCAAGACCATCAACCCGCTCGACATGAAGCTGGTCCATCCGCCCGGCATCACGCCGGAGCAGGCCAAGGTCTGGGACGCGTTCTATGGTCCGATCAACGAGGCCTACCGCCAGGCCAAGCCGCAGGGCCGCGACCTGGTCAAGTGGCGCTACCAGCGCTACATGCACGATTACCTGGGCTGCGTGAAGTCCGTCGACGACAACGTCGGCCGCGTCCTGAAGTACCTCGAGACCGAGGGTCTCCTGGAGAACACCATCGTCATCTACTCGGCCGACCAGGGGTTCTACCTCGGCGAGCATGGCTGGTTCGACAAGCGCTGGATCTTCGAGGAGTCGGTCCGCACCCCGCTCCTCGTGCGCTGGCCCGGCGTCACCCCGGCCGGTTCGGTCAACAAGTCGCTCGTCGCGAACGTCGACCTCGCCCAGACCTTCCTCGACATGGCGGGCGTCCCGGCTCCGGCCGACATGCAGGGGCGCAGCCTCCGCCCCTTGCTGGCCGGCCAGGTCCCGGCCGACTGGCGCAAGGAGTTCTACTACCACTATTACGAGTATCCCGAGCCCCACCACGTCTCGCCGCATTACGGCGTCATCACCGAGAACCACAAGCTGGTGCATTACTACGGGGTCGGCCATGACGCGGTGGATCTTTTCGACACCGCCAAGGACCCCCTCGAGCTGCGGAGTTTCGCGGGCCAGAAGGAGTACGCGGACATCCAGGCCGACCTCGAGGCGCGGTTGAAGCGGCTGCGCGCCGAGCTCAAGGTGCCGGAGGTCGACGACCCTGACGCCACCGGCGAGCGCACGCATCGCGAGCGGCAGGCCAAGGCGGCCAAGAACGCCGGCAAGAAGAAGGCCGAGGGGTCGAAGTAAGCCCGCGGTTTCGGGTTGGCGAAGGGGCGGGGCGGGCTAGAAAAGCCCGATGCCCCCTCGCGCCTTCTTGCTCGGCCTGCTCGCTGTCGTCCCGGTGCTGGCCTCGGTGCAGGAGACCGAGGTCCTGCGCCTGGCCGAGGGCCGGCGGATGGCGGTCGGTCGCGAGATGCGGACCTGGAACTTCGCGACCTTCCCGGCGCCGATGCAGGATTGGCCCAGCTCGGTGCAGGGCGCGTTCGTCGAGCTTCGTTGCGAAGACCATGAGTTCTCCTCCGCGGCGCTCATCTTGCTGCGGGACGACTACCGCCTGCGCAGCTACCCGGCCAAGCTCCTGTCCCCGGCCGACCGCGCCCTGGCGGAGCAGCTCGAGGCGAAGCGTCGCGCGACGATCTCGCCGCGGCTCCGGACCGAATACCCGTTGGTGATGAAGGGGTACACGCCGGAGACCGCGACGGTCGCGACGAGCCCGCACTTCGCCTTCTACACCGGGCCCGACAAGGGCGGGACGGGCAAGAAGGCCTTCGCGCCGGGTTTCCTCGACCGCCAGAAGGAGTGGTTCGAGAAAGTCTGGACGCACCTCGACGGCATCGGCGCCCCGATGCCGATGGCCGCCGACCCCGCGCCGCACAAGCTGAACGTCTTCATCACGGGCACAGGGCTGGCCCGGCATAAGGAAGGCTTCGCCTTCGGTGGGGCCGACGTGATCATGCACCCGGGCGCCTTGGGCGACGGGAGCAGCGTGGTGATCCACGAGTTCACCCACTCCGTGCAGTATTATTCCAAGGGGTTCCGCGACTCCCCGCTGGTCGGTTGGTTCTGGGAGTGTCATGCCAACTGGAGCACGCACCAGTTCATGCCGGCCTACCCGCCGGTGCTCGGGCACTACGCCGAGCGCGCCCACTACGAGCTCAATTCCAGCCGCCATAACTACGGCTCCTGGCCGTTCCTGCAGGTGCTCGCGGAGGACCCGCGCTTCGGCTGGTCCTTCCCGTATGACATCTGGCCGGCTTGCCGCCGCAACGACCGCGACGGCGCCCTCGAGGATCCCTTCCAGGCCATCATGCGCGTCGGCGTCGAGCGCAAGGTCTGGAAAGACGGGGTCGATGGTTTCGGCGACACCATCGGCGAGCTCGCCGCCCGCATGGTCGGGTGGGATTTCCAGAACCAATACTTCCAGCTCAAGGAGATCCGCCGGCTCGAGCGCGACGCCGGCCGCGTCTCCAGCCTGGGCGCGATCCTCGAGCAAGGACGGGACCGCCGCTGGTACCCGCTGCATTCGCACGCTCCGAAGCAGTATGGCGTCAATCTCGTCGGCCTCGAGGTCGCCCCCGGGGCGCAGTCCGTCGAGGTCGATTTCGTCGGGGAGGTCGACCCGACCGAGGCCGGCGCTTGGCGCGTCACGCTGGTCGCGGTCGATGCCTTGGGACGCTGCCGCTACAGCCCGACGGTCCGCTCCGGAAAAGTCTCGTTGGATGTGCGGGCCGGCGAGCGCCTGACCCTGGCGGTGGCCGCGACCCCGACCCGGTACGTGCCGCAGGAGTTCCGACCCGGTTTCGCGGTCAAGCGGCGCTACCCCTATTCCATCGCCGTCGTCGGCGCCGTCCCGGCGGGCCCCCCTGCCGTACCCGCCCCGAAGGTCGCCGGTGCGCCGCACCCGAACGGCGGCGGCTTCGTCGCCAAGTCGGCCAAGGTCGACGCCACCGCCTATGTCGCCCCGGGCGCGCAGGTGCTCGACGGCGCCCGCGTCACCGGCCGGGCCCGCATCTGCGGCCAGGCCATCATCCGCCAGTCCGCGCAGGTCGGCGATGACGCCATCGTCAGCGGCCTCGGCCGCGTCGGCGACCGCGCCCGCGTCGAAGGTCAGGCGCACGTCGGCGGGTATGCCAAGCTCTCCGGCAAGGCCGTGCTGGGTGGGCGCGCCCAGTTGCTCGAATACGCCACGCTCGATGGCGAAGGCGTCGTGTCCGGCGACGTCATGATCCGCGGCTTCGGCGAAGTGCACCTCTCGCCGACGACCGAGGTGACGGGGACGGCGATGTTCGCCGAGGACCTCGAGGTTCACTTCTCCGGTTGCAAGACGCCGCGCTTTGATCGCGGCCTCTTCTATGGCTACCTCAACGCCGACCTGCTCAAGAAGCCGAAGGAGCTCGCCGACAACCACGGACTCTACGCCCACTGGAAGTTCGACGAGACCCATGCGCCGGTCGTCCGTGACCTGGTCGGCGACGCCGATGCCGTGCTGCTGCCGGCGAGGTCGGGCCTGCGGGCGGGCGGTCACGTGCTGGCGACCACGAACCTCGGTTTCGAAGCCATGGTCCTCATCCCGGCCGATGCGACCGTCCGGAGCGGCAGTTTGCTCGAGGCCGATGCCGCCCACGACGGGACCTCCGGCACCGTCCTATCCTTCAAGGTCAACCGTGACGATGTTTGGCTTCAGTTGGAGACCGCGGACGGCCCTGGCCAGCCATCCCGCCGAGGCGTGACGCTGTTGGGCAAGGCCCCGTTGCCCTCCGGTCGCTGGTTCCGGCTGGGCTTCACGATCAAGGATGGCGAAGCCACGATCTTCGTCGACGGCCGCAAGGTCGCGTCCGAACGGACCGGGCTTTCGCCTAACTGCCTCTTCACGGAGGCGCGCGGCCGCAATCCCGCGGCGAGTCCGCAGGTCCTGCTCGGCGCTGGCTTCCCCGGTCGCATCGCCGAGATGAAGATCACGCACACGGGCGAACTGCCTGGGTTCGACGAAGCGCCGAAGGGCGTGAAGTAGCCTTTACTTCGCCTTTTTCTTGCCCTCGCCGCCCTTAGCCTTGCCCGCGTTCGGGTCGTGGTCGGGGTTGGGCGTCGGCAGTTGCGCGTCCACCGACTTCAGCCAGGCGTCGAGCTGCTCGCGCATCGCCTTGCCGCGGGTCGCCTGGGTCGCCATCAAGTCCTGCTTCTCGCCGATGTCCTGCGAGAGGTCGTAGAGCTCGTCGCGGTTATCCTCGTAGAAGTGGACCAGCCGGAAGTCTCCCTTGCGGATGGCGCTGTAGGGGGTCGCGCCGCCAGGGTGGTAGTGCGGGTAGTGCCAGTAGATCGCGTCGCGGTCCAACTTGCCGCCGCGCAGCAGCGGGGCGAGGCTCCGGCCGTCGACGACGGAGGCCAGCGGTTTGACGCCGGTCATCTCGAGGATGGTGGGGTAGAGGTCTAGGGTGATGGCGGGGGTGGCCTCCACGGCTCCCGGCTTGTTCACGCCCGGCCACAAGGCGATCAGCGGCACGCGCACGCCACCTTCGTAGGCCGAGCCCTTGCCCGCGCGGTAGGGGCTGTTCTCGGTGATCGGCAGGAGGCCGCCGTTGTCGCCCGTGAAGAAGATGACCGTGTTTTCGTCGAGCTTCAGGCGCTTCAGGTTCGCGCGGATCTTGCCGAGGGCGTCGTCGACGCTGCTGACCAGCGCCGCGTAGGTCGCGTTGCGCTGCTTGAGCGTCGGGTCGGCCTGCACCTTCGACTTGAATTTCTCCACGACCTCGGGCTTGCCGGCGATCGGGGTGTGCACGGCGTAATGGGGCAGGTAGAGGAAGAAGGGCTTGTCCTTGTTGGCCTCGATGAACTTCACCGCCTCGGCCGCCTCGCGGTCCGTCAGGAACTCGCCCTTCGGTCCCTCGGTCAGGGTCGGGATGTTGTAAGGAGCCATGTAGGCGGGCGGCTGGCCGCGGTGGTAGCCGCCGACGTTGAGGTCGAAGCCGTGCTTCTCGGGGTAGTATGCCTGGTCGCCTTCCTTCAGTCCCGGCGTCAGGTGCCACTTGCCGATGCTCGCGGTGGCGTAACCAGCCGCCTTCAGCTGCTCCGCCAAGGTGATCTCCTCGAGCGGGAGGAACTTCTGCCAAGCCGGGATCTTCAGTTTGGCCTTCGGGCGTTCGTGGCCGGCGATCCAATCCGTCAGGTGCAGGCGGGCCGGGTATTTCCCGGTCAGGAGCGCCGCACGGGTGGGGGAGCAGACCGTACAGGCCGAGTAGCCGTCGGTGAAGCGAACCCCCTCTTTGGCGAGTTGGTCGATGTGGGGCGTGGCGTAAAGGCGGCTCCCGTAGCAGGCGGCGTCCGTCTGCCCCATGTCGTCCACCAGGATGACGATGACGTTGGGGGGGCGGCCGGTTTCTGCGGCCATAGCCTCAGAGATAATAAGAAAACCAAAGAAAAAGGCTTTGAGCAGGGGGTGCCGCATGGGCGAGGGCATAGGCGGGGGGAGGGGGTGGGACAAGCGAAACCGCCCAAAAACCGTTTGCGTGGGCAAAAAAGACCACTAGGTTAATGCCCATGGTTCCCCGCTTTCTCGCCGTCTGGTCCGCCCTTGCGATTTCCCTGGCCTCCTTCGCCGCGCCTCCCGCGACGACGCCGGCGTCTTCTTCCGCCAGCAACGCCGCCGTGACCACTCCCGTCACCGGTACCAATACTTACCGCCGCGAGGCGGCGCGCACCTCCAAGGCCGAACGCGATCGTGCGGCCGATGAGTCGGGGGTCGAGCGGGTTGGTTTCGACCGGGCCTGCGGCAACCACAAGCATCTTTATTTCGACCGTTCCAATCGCGCCCACTTCATCTGCCTCGGCGCCCAGGCGCAGGTCGGTCCGGATACCACGCCTTACACCGCGACCGCTAACCAGCCGCTCGCCAACACCTTCCTGCTGCACTCCCGACCGGGCGCAGCCAAGGTCATTTTCCTGGACTTCAACGGACACACCACCAGCGGGACGTCCTGGAACAACGCCTACGCCGCGGGTGCCCCGATCGTCACCCCCGCCTTCGACACGGATGGCGCTCCGGCGACCTTCTCCGATGCCGAACGTACGGTCATCCAGGACATCTGGCGCCGCGTCGCCGAGGATTATGCGGCCTGGGATGTGGACGTGACCACCGAGGATCCCGGCGTCGAGAAGCTCCGCCGCACGGCCTCCTCCGACGTCGCCTACGGGGTGCGTTGCGTCATCGGCGGTTCCAGCACGCAGTGGCTCGGCGCTTCCGCGGGCGGCGTCGCCTATGTCGGCTCCTTCGGCGGCGTCGTGACCGCGACCACCACCGTCAACGACGTGCCGGCCTTCGTCTTCCCCCTGCAGCTCAGCAACAGCGGTCGCTACATCGCGGAGGCGGCCTCCCATGAGGTCGGCCATACCCTCGGCCTCTACCACTCCGGCCAGACCACCGGCGTCGAGTACTACACGGGTCATGGCGACTGGGCTCCGATCATGGGGGTCGGCTACTACAAGAACGTCGTCCAGTGGACGCGCGGCGACTACCCCCTGTCGAACAACACCCAGGACCAGGTGGCCCTGATTTCCGGCCGCATCCCCCGCGTCGCCGATGAGCATGGCTCGACCGCCACCACCGCGGCGGCCGTCGCGGGCGCCAACTTCACCGCCGGCGGCATCATCGCCGATCGCGCGGATCAGGATTGGTTCCGCATCACCGCCGGCGCCGGCACCGTGAACGTTTCTGGTCTCGTCGCCCAGCCCTCGCCCAACCTCAACCTCTCGCTCTCGCTGGTCGACGCCAATGGCCTCGTCCTGGCGCAGGGTACCGCGGCCGGCCTAGGCGCCAACCTCTCCGTTCCCGTGGTCGGCGGCACCTACTACATCGTCGTCGACGGCAAGGGCAGCACCAACGACCCCCTCACGGGCTACACCGATTATTCGTCCTTGGGCCGCTTCAGCCTCTCGGGCAACTGGCCCGCCGCGACCGTCGTGAATCAGTCTCCGGTGGCCTCCACCGCCGGCACCAGCCCGGCTGTCTCCGCCAACGGCGCCATCACCGGCACCGCGCCCTTCACGGTGAACTTCGTCGGCAGCAATTCCAACGACCCGGACGGCATCGTGGCGGGCTACCTCTGGGACTTCGGCGATGGCACCACCTCCACCTTGGCCAATGTCACCAAGACCTATCAGGTGGCCGGCAACTTCACGGTCCGTCTGACCGTCACCGATAACTCCGGGGCCACCGCCGTCGCCACTTTGTTGGTGACCGTTGGTGCGACCCCTCCGCCCACCACCGTGAAGTCGGTGAACGTCAGCTCGATCACCATGGCCTGGGTCAAGTCCAGCAGCACGACCGGTTATATCACCGGAACGGTGACCATCCTGGATCAGGCCGGTAAGCCCGCCCCCAACGCTTCGGTGACGATTTCGGCCACGGGACTGGTGACGGGGACCGTGACCGCGCGCACCAATTCCAAGGGCCAGGTGACCCTCAATACTCCCAAGCTTTCCGCGGCGGTCAAGGGCACCCAGACCTACACCGTGACCAACGTGGTCTTGAGTGGCTTCCTCTACGATCCCGCCAAGAACAAGGTCACCAGCGCCTCGCTGACGAGGTAAGGGGCGGTATTGGTTGACCCATTGATTGGTTGAACGGTTGGCCAGAGGGGTACCTGTGTCCCCTGAGGCGTTCGTCGTGCCTTCTCCTTCCCCTGACCCTGGCCCTTCCCCTGGCGCTGGCCCTAATTGCTCCCACACCACGGCCGACCGAGGACGGTCAGCCCTACCAAGGCAGCTGTAGGGGGTAGGGACCAGCGTCCCTGCTGGTCCGCGGGATGCCCTTGCCAACAGACCAGAGGGGCACTTGCGACCTCTTAGGTGTTCCGCAAGTCCTTCCCCTGGCCCTGGCGCCTGGCCCTGGCCCTAATGCCTCTCTCACCACGGTCAGCCTTACCTCCTTTAGGCCAGCACTCCCTTGATGACGTGGGCTTCCTCGACGCCGGTGAGCTTCACGTTGAGGCCGCGGAACTTGAAGGTGAAACGCTCGTGGTCGATGCCCAGGCAATGCAGGATGGTGGCGTGGAGGTCGCGGAGGTGCACCGGGTCCTTGGCGATGTTGTAGCCGAACTCGTCGGTGGCCCCGAATTCGTAGCCCGGCTTCACGCCGCCGCCGGCCAGCCAAACCGTGAAGGAACGGCCGTGGTGGTCGCGGCCCGCGCCCGGGTTACCGAAGCCGCCTTGGCTGAAGGCCGTGCGTCCGAACTCCGTCGCGAAGACCACCAGCGTGTCTTCGAGCATCCCGCGGGCCTTGAGGTCCTTGATGAGGGCCGCCGTCGGCTGGTCGATGTCGCGGCACTGGTTCGGGAGCTGGCGGGAGAGGGCGATGTGCTGGTCCCAGCCGCGGTGGAAGAGCTGCACGAAGCGCACGTCGCGTTCGAGGAGGCGGCGGGCCAGCAGGCAATTCGCCGCGTAGGAGCCGGGGCGGGTGACCTCGGGTCCGTAGGCCGCCAAGGTCTCGCGGGATTCCTGGGAGATGTCGGTCAGGTCCGGCACCGAGGTCTGCATGCGGAAGGCCATCTCGTAGGCCTTGACGCGCGTGATCGTCTCGGGGTCCCCGATTTCCTTGGCGCGTTCCTCGTTGAGGGCGGCCAGGTCGTCCAGCAGGGCGCGTCGCTGCTCGCCGTCGACCGTGGGCGGGTTCTGGAGGTAGAGCACCGGGTTGGCCCCGGGACGCAGGCCGACGCCCTGGTGGCTGGAGGGGAGGAAGCCGCTCCCCCAGAGGCGCGAGAACACCGGCTGGCCCGGGTTCTTGCCCGTGCCCTGCGAGACCATCGCGACGAACGCGGGGAGGTTCGCGTTCTCGGTGCCGAGGCCATAGCTGGCCCAGGCGCCCATGCTGGCGTAACCGGGCTGCTGGTTGCCCGTGTTCATGAACGTGATCGCCGGGTCGTGGTTGATCGCCTCGGTGTGGAGGCTCTTGATGAAGCACAGTTCGTCGGCGACCGTCTGCAGGTGGGGGAGCAGGTCGCTGATCCAGAGGCCGTTCTTGCCGCAGAGTTTGCCGTCCTTGATCGCCGGCGTGCAGGGGTAGCTGCCTTGTCCGCTGGTCATGCCCGTCAGGCGCTGCGTGCCTTTCACGGAAGGCGGCAGGTCCTTGCCCGCCATCTGCTTCAGCATCGGCTTGTGGTCGAAGAGGTCGACGTGCGACAGGCCGCCGGACTGGAAGAGGCAGAGCACCCGCTTGGCTTTGGGCGCGAAATGCGGGAGGCCGGGCAGGCCGGCGACGCGTTCCGTCCCGGACTTGCCGGCGCCGAGCAGTTCGGGCGCCAGCATCGTGCCGAGGGCGAGGCCGCCGACGCCGCGGGCGGTCTGCCCGAGGAAGGTCCGTCGGGTCAGGTGGTTCGAGAATTCCGCGCGGGGATCCATGGGCTAGTTGCGGGTGACGGTTTCGCTGAGGTTGAGGAGAAGGGCGCCGACCTGCATCCAGGCGGCGTGCTCGGGGGCGGGCAGGGCCGCGAGCGGGGCCTCGCCGACCTGCAGGGCCGCGGTGGCGCGGGCGGGATCGGTGGCGTAGCGTTGGCGTTCGCGGGCCAAGGTGCGCCGAGCGACGGCGATCTCCTTGTCGCTGGGTTCGCGGGAGACGACTTCGCGGAAAGCCCAGCGCACGCGCGCCTCGTCGTCGCCGGAGCGGGCAAGGATGCGTGCCGCGAGGACGCGGGCGGCTTCGGCGAACTGGACGTCGTTCAGGGTGACGAGCGCCTGGAGCGGGGTGGTCGTATTGCCGCGCGTGACCGTGCAGACCTCGCGGTTCGGGGCGTCGAAGGCCACCATGTTCGCCGGCGGCGCCGTGCGCTTCCAGTAGGTGTAGAGGCTGCGGCGGTAGAGCTTGTCGCCGTGGTCCTGCACGAAGTTCTGGGCGGTCGCCGGGGTCGAGCCGTAGTGGCTGACCTC